>Ga0207674_10003598_pt1 | contig 18897 bp, 18 predicted proteins | sample KBSCornC72_FD_184303 | JGI IMG/M metagenome (GOLD analysis project Ga0207674, IMG submission 184303) | Corn rhizosphere microbial communities from Kellogg Biological Station, Michigan, USA - KBS Corn C7-2 (SPAdes) (version 2) | ecosystem: Host-associated > Plants > Roots > Rhizosphere > Soil ... | reverse complement strand
GATGTGGGATTTGGTGATCTCGAAGGTTGCCTCGCGTCTTAGAAAGGACCTGAACGATCCACACGCTGCCGCGATGTGGGATTTGAAGATCTCGGGGATGGATGCGCTTGTTGGTAGAAAGGACCTGAACAATCCACACGCTGCCGCGATGTGGGATTTGGTGATCTCGAAGGTTGCCTCGCGTCTTAGAAAGGACCTGAACGATCCACACGCTGCCGCGATGTGGGATTTGAAGATCTACGGGGATGGATGCGCTTGTTGGTAGAAAGGACTTGAACGATCCACACGCTGCCGCGAGGTGGGATTTGAAAATCTCAGAGATAGATGCGCTTGTTGGTAGAAAGGACTTGAACGATCCACACGCTGCCGCGAGGTGGGATTTGAAATTGTCGGGATAGATGCGCTTGTTGGTAGAAAGGACTTGAAAGATCCACACGCTGCCGCGATGTGGGATTTCAACCCAGATCTCAAAACAAAGCACCAAGTACAAGGCTCAAAATACTACTGATCTTCGCGGTCGCGCGCGGTATATTTTTCTTGACAGACCTCACTCAATCACTTAGAGTTTCGCCCACTCCCGACTAACAAATAATCTGCCCAGTTCAATTGGATTTTCTTTCGCAGAGACGATTATCCTCGACGATTGTTCCCTGCTCTCTCACAACTAAGGAATTAACTCTTAGTGCACTTTCAGCCGTGAGAGACCCATCACTCTAGTCAACCCCCCGGGACTCGAGCTGTCCGCTTTTCGAATTCACTTCAAGCAGGGTTTTACCTGGCGCAGAACCTCGCATTTTGCCGACGGGTGAAGTGTGCGTTCTGCTAGCGAACCTCGCGCACAGCTCCTAGGAGGTGAAAATCACATGAGGAAAGTCTTGCAGCTCTTAACTATACCTCTGTTTGCGGTTGCCCTCGTTTTACCCTTCAGCATTCCGCAAGCAGTGGAAAGTCAGGCGGCCACCGAAGCACTCACTACTGACATGGACGCCAAAACCGATGACCTCTTCAATAACTTCGGCGCACGCGGCACCCCAATCGATGAATGCGTCGCCGAACCACAACCGCCAACCGCCCGAGGAAATGGACGATTCGAAGATAATAAATTCATCTTCAGCGAACGCGAAACGACAGATGATGGCCTTGGACCAACCTACAACGACGTTGGTTGTGTTGAGTGCCATCAATCGGTTGATGTTGGAGCGTTCAGCCAGGCGATGGAATTCAGGGCCGGGCATGTCACGAACGGAAGTTTTGTTGACGCTCCGGGCGGCCAACTTATCCACGCTCGAGGTACCGACTCTGATGTCGTCGAACACATTTCGACCGCGGAAACCGTCAAAGCGTTTCGCATAACCCTCAGTACTCTCGGCGATGGTTTCGTCGAGTGTCTCTCCAACACTGCGCTGCAAAACAACGTGGCGAACCAGCCGTTGGGCCAACGCGGAACGTTAACAACTGTTCCTGTCGTTGAGGCTAATAATCAACTCCGAATCGGCAGGTTCGGTTGGAAGGCTCAACAAGCCAGTCTCTTGTCATTCTCAGGCGATGCTTATCTTAACGAGATGGGTATCACCAATAAGTTTGACGGCTTCGCTGGCAGAAGCTCTTCCAATGCAGCTGCTGGAACAAGCGAGAATCCAGCAAGCACAGCCGAAGGTGTTATCAACGTAACCTTCCCTTCAGCGTTCGACCCTGTTGCTGATCCGGAAGACGATGGTGGTGATGTCATGGCGTTCGCCGACTTCATGGCCGCTACTCGTGCACCAGGACGCCAGAACCCCATTCCTGCAGCAGCTACGCGCGGCGATTCATTGTTCAACGCAGTCGGTTGTGCCGTTTGTCACACTAGGACATTCGTCACTGCTGCCCCAGGCACTTTGATCAATGGCGGCGCCTTCGCAGTTCCTGCAGCGTTAGGCAACAAGATCATTCACCCCTTCAGCGATTTTGCCTTGCACAACATTGGTACCGGCGACGGCATTGTTCAGAACGCCGGTCAAAGTTCAGCAAACCAAATTCGTACTGCACCCCTCTGGGGCATTCGAGCGCGCAATCGTTTGATGCACGAGGGTCTGAACATCACAATCTTCGATTCGATTCAAATGCATGCTGGTCAAGCGACGTCGGCGCGAAACGCGTTCAACTCGCTTTCCGCTGCACAAAGAAACGATCTGATTGCATTTGTTTTGTCGCTATGAGCAATCGATAGCGATCTGTTTGGAGCTCGCCGGACGAATTCAATCCGGCGAGCTTTCGTTACCGCCGAAATCGACGCTGCGTTACTCAAGGTCTCTGCGGCTCTGCGTTGAAGGATTTAAGAACCGTAAAGAGCAAAGTCGCAGAGAACTAAATAATGGCCCCGGAGTTCCAGATCATGGTGAGGCAAAGATCACTTCCAACGCTTGCTTGTCTTTTTCTCTTCGTAGCGACTGCATTTACCGTTCTCTGCACATCTATCGCTTGCAAGAATGCAACGCGGACCGCTGTCGAGGCACCACCTTCTTATCAACCAGCTTCTGAAGCTCCGCAGTTGAAGTTGCCGGAAGTTTCTGCCCCCAAGATCGCGGAGGTTAAAGATGCTGTTAACAGAGTCTTTAAAGACATAGCTGTAATCGACCAACAACAAAACCCGAATTTCATTTCCGGTGATTTCAATGGAGATGCGTCGCGCGATCTGGCTGTAATAATCAAACCCGCTGTTGGCAAGCTTTCCGAAATGAATGAGGAACTTCAGCCCTGGCTGTTGCGCGATCCGCTTGCGCCTCAATTCAATCACCGGGTGCGACCGCAAATAGCTTCAGGTGAAGTATTACTTGCCGTGATCCACGGTTATGGACCAAACGACTGGCGCGACCCCGACGCGACACAAACCTTCTTACTCAAGAACGTTGCCGGTTCAGGATTGGAAGTACGGACACCGCAGGATTTCGTAGCTGCTAATACTGGACGAAAGTTGCCGAGACCTCGCGGAGATTTGATCTCCGAAGTTGTAAGCGGCACCGCAGGCTATCTTTATTTTTCCGGATCAACCTATTCCTGGTACGACCCAAAGACTTTTAAGGGTGAAGAGCACCCCGGAATGGTCCATGGCTTCAGACCGCTACGCAAGTAAGACTTCTGGAGGCGACCCGATGATTACAAAACACGTTTGGATAGCTCTCTTATTCGCAATCTTGAGTCTCCCTTCATCAGCGCAGGCTCAAAACCACGATACAAAGGCTGGACCGAGTGTCGATCTCATTTCTGCCGATGAACTCAAAGCAAAAGTCGATCGCAACGAACAATTAGTGATCCTGGATGTGCGTTCGTCCGAGAGTTATGCAAACAGCGACCGGAAAATAAAAGGAGCAATTCACGTCAAGGTTCGACGACTCGAACACCGGCTAAACTTTCCGCCGCTCAAAGACACGCCGCGCGATCGTGAAGTGATTACCTACTGCGCCTGTCCATCCGAGGAAGCGAGTATTGCGGCCGCGCAGATACTGAAAGGTAATGGGTTTAAACGAGTTCGAGCTCTCAAGGGTGGCTGGCAGGAGTGGTTAAAAATTAACGGCGCCGTCGAACCCCGCCCGAGGAGCTAGCCTTGGAGTGCGATGGCCCGGCATCGCTTTGTTATTACCGGGCCTCGACAAGCAGCGCAGAATAAGCAAGCGTCCCATATTACAGAGCGCCGCCGGGCCGGCGCACTCCAAAGTGCGTTTCGGTTCAAACTCCAATACAATGAACGCAACTCTATTGGAGGATGACTCGCTATACTCGAGGTCAACAAACTTGGATGTGTCCGCGGCGATCGTAGGATTTTTACCGACCTGTCATTTTCGTTTTCGGCAGGTACGTTTGTAAGCCTGACTGGTCCAAACGGCAGTGGCAAGACAAGTCTCTTACGAATTCTCTGTGGTCTGCTGACTCCTGTCGAGGGCGAAGTGCGCTGGCGCGGAGAACGCATTAACACTCTCGGAGACGAATACTTCTCCGACGTGACTTATCTTGGACATCGAAACGGGGTTAAAGATGAGTTGAGTGGTATCGAAAATTTGAGGATCTCGTGCGGTCTTAACGGGCTCAGTCTCAGTAACGACGAAGCTCGAAAACTAATGGATAGAGTGGGACTCTCGGACCGCGATTCAGTGCCGACCAGACTTTTATCCGAGGGACAACGTCGACGAGTTGCCCTTGCCCGGTTGGCCGCCGGCAGAACTACTCTCTGGCTACTTGATGAAATAACCACATCCTTAGATCGTAAGGCGGTTGGCCTGGTTAGATCTTTGATACAGGAACACTTGTCGAACGGCGGTATTGCTATTGCCGCGACTCACCAGGATTTAGAACTGACAACAGGAAATATCCAGCGCCTCGAACTCGCAACGTGAACGAACCATCGAGCTTATCAATGCTGCGCTGGATCGTGTGGCGCGATCTACTCCTGGCGTGGCGCCGGCGCACCGACATACTCTCGACCATCTTCTTTTTTGTGATAGTGGTTAGTCTGTTTCCCCTGGGAGTTGGACCGGAAGCCCAATTGTTAAAAGCTATCGCACCTGGGGTTGTGTGGGTCGCAGCCTTACTTGCTTCGATGTTGTCTCTTAGCAGGCTATTTGCGAACGACTACCAGGATGGGACGCTCGAACAGATGCTCATGACTCCGCAGCCAGTCTATTTAGTTGTGTTGGGAAAAGCCCTGGCTCAGTGGGTCGTGGCTGAGGTCCCCCTGGTCGTGGCGGCCCCGTTCCTGGGTGGACAGTTTGGACTGTCAGCAGATACGGTCATCGTACTGGTAATAAGTTTGTTACTCGGCACCCCAATTCTTTGCCTGGTCGGATCGATCGGCGCGGCTCTTACGCTTGGATTACGCAGCGGCAGTGTGTTGGTGGCAATTCTTGTTTTGCCGTTGTACATTCCGGCATTGATTTTCGGGGCAGGCGCAGTTGATGCGAGCATTATGGGTATCAGCCCCAATCCGCATCTTTATTTACTGGGCGCGCTGCTGATTTTGTCGCTAATTTTTGCGCCGTGGGCGACTGCAGCCGCGCTGCGAATATCATTGGAGTAATTTTCACTTCTCGTGGAGTGAAGCCTACTATCAAGTGCCGGCGATCACTGACGGGAGATACATTAATCGTTCAAGATTGTGAAACCTGGTAGATCACGGAACTAATGAGCGGAGAATGGCTCAACGAAGCGAGTTTAAACCGTTCAGTTTTCGGAACATGAAAAGTTAATCGAAAGACGTAGAAACATGAATCTTTACAAGTACGCCGCTCCGGTAAACTTTTACCCTCTCGCAGGTAAGTTGATTCCCTGGTTTGCTATACCCGCGGCTATTCTCTTTGCAGCGGGGTTGTACGTCGGATTTTTCGTCGCTCCCACCGACTTTCAGCAGGGTGATGCTTATCGAATAATGTTTATCCACGTACCGGCCGCATGGATGGGCATGTTTCTTTATGTATTGCTCGCGTTCTATGCCGCAATTGGATGGGCTTTTAACGCCAGGTTGGCTTCGATGATGGCCTCGTCAATCGCCACCACCGGTGCGATGTTCACCTTCCTATCTCTGGTAACCGGCGCTTTATGGGGTAAACCGACGTGGGGTACGTGGTGGGTTTGGGACGCCAGGATGACCTCGACGCTGATTTTACTGTTTCTTTACGCCGGGTTTATCTCACTCCAAGCATCAATCGACGATCCCCGGAGAGCCGATCGGGCTGGCGCTGTTCTAGCAATCGTCGGAGTAATAAACGTTCCGATCATTTACTTTTCAGTACAGTGGTGGAATACACTACATCAGGGTGCGACCATAAGAATCCTGGGTAAGCCAAGTATTGCCCCGCCGATGCTTGCCGCAATGCTCATCATGTTAGCGGCTTGCTGGCTTTACTCAGTCGCCGTTGTGCTAATCCGGCTTCGCTGCATTATTCTCGAAAGAGAACAAAATGCCGCGCATCTCGCGGAGGTGCCAGTCTAATGAGTCTTTCAGAGTTTCTCTCAATGGGCGGCTATGGATTCTACGTTTGGGGCTCGTATCTGGTCTCGCTTATCGCATTCGCGGCCGAGTTGGTTAGCTTAAGTCGCCGGAAGAAAGCTCTGGCGCCGCAACCGAAACACAAACCCGTAATTCGAGGTAGTATTACAAATGAAACGACGTCATAAGCGCATCGCCTTCATTATTGTCGGACTGGCCGGCTTGAGTGCGGCCGCATTCCTGGTTGCGAGCGCGTTCCGAAATAATCTCGTCTTCTTTTTTAGTCCGACTCAAGTCGCAGCAAAAGAAGCACCGATCAATCGCACATTTAGAGTCGGCGGCCTGGTTGAGAAAGGTACAGTCCAACGGGACGGCGACGGCTTAACTGTTCGCTTCACTGTCACTGACACTGCAGCAAGCATTCCAGTCGTTTATAAAGGAATACTTCCCGACTTATTTAAAGAAGGGCGTGGCTGTGTCGCGCAGGGGAAAATCGGAGAGGACGGGGTCTTCCACGCTGACCAGGTTTTAGCTAAGCACGATGAAAACTACATGCCTCCGGAAGCAGGCCAGGCAATAGATAAAGCGAAACAAGCTCAAGAGGCCGCTAAAACAGTAGTTGAAAATTAACAAATAATGATTCCAGAAGTTGGTCAGTTTGCTTTAATCCTTGCACTGCTACTCGCGATTGTTCAGGCGAGCCTTCCCTTGATTGGAGCGTCTAACGGTAATCGAACGTGGATTGCCCTGGCTGCGCCAACTGGTCAAGCTCAATTCATCTTTGTGGCAATCGCTTTTGGTTGTTTGGCCTACTCATTTATCACCAACGACTTCTCCGTCTTAAACGTAGCGACGAATTCAAACTCACAACTGCCACTTCATTATCGACTGGCCGCAACGTGGGGTTCGCATGAAGGGTCACTGCTTCTCTGGACCCTGATGCTTGCACTCTGGACCGTTGCAGTGTCGCTTTTTAGCAAGCACTTGCCTGAGGAGATGGTGGCACGTGTATTGAGTGTGATGGGAATCGTCAGCGTGGGCTTTTTGTTGTTCATGTTATTGACTTCAAATCCATTCGCCCGACTATTCCCTGTTCCACCTGATGGCCGAGATCTCAATCCTCTCTTACAAGATCCCGCTATGGTCGCGCATCCGCCCATGCTCTACATGGGTTACGTAGGATTTTCCGTTGCATTTGCTTTCGCAATTTCTGCGTTGATTGGCGGACGGTTGGACGCGACCTGGGCCAGGTGGTCTCGACCATGGACCACTGTCGCTTGGATGTTTTTGACTTGCGGTATCGCGCTCGGAAGTTTCTGGGCTTATTACGAACTTGGCTGGGGTGGTTGGTGGTTCTGGGATCCAGTCGAGAATGCTTCGTTTATGCCATGGCTGGTCGGTACGGCCTTGATTCATTCGCTCGCGGTAACCGAGAAGCGAGGCGGTTTCAAAAGTTGGACCGTACTACTCGCTATCGCGGCGTTCTCCTTGAGCTTGCTCGGAACATTTCTCGTTCGTTCGGGTGTGCTTACTTCGGTTCATGCATTCGCTACCGATCCAAAACGCGGTATTTTTATCCTCGCGTTTTTAGTGATCGTGATTGGCGGTTCGCTACTCCTCTATGCCTGGCGCGCAAAACAAGTCGGGATCGGCGGCAAGTTCGACCTTATTTCTAGAGAATCATTTCTCCTATCTAATAATGTGCTGCTGACTGTTGCCGCCGGATCGGTTTTGCTCGGCACCTTGTATCCGCTGATAGTCGATGCACTTGGAATGGGCAAACTTTCAGTAGGCCCACCATACTTCAATGCCGTCTTCGTCCCGCTGATGGCGCCCGCGATGTTCCTGATGGGAGTTGGTCCAATCGCCCGTTGGAAGAAGGCCACCCTTCCAGACATTATTACTCGGTTGCGTTGGGCGTTTGTTATCAGCGTCATAAGCGCGATCGTGTTGCCGTTCGTTTTCGGCCAATGGAAACCCCTGGTCAGTCTTGGACTTTTGCTGGCTGTCTGGATCGTCGCAACCGTCTTCGCAAATCTGTGGGAACGAGTGCGGGTGACGACCGGCCAGGTAACAACTTTTCAAAAACTAAAGGCCCAAACACGCAGCTACTACGGGATGCAGGTCGCGCACCTTGGAGTTGCGGCCTTCGTAGTCGGCGTTACGATCGTTACCGGTTACCAGCTGGAACAGGATGTACGCATGGAAGTCGGCGATACAGTTAAGGCCGCGGGATATGAGTTCAAGTTCAACGGTGTAAGTGACGTGACCGGTCCAAACTATCGCGCGGCGCGTGCTGAAATCATCGTCAATCGCAACGGCGCCGAAGTTGAACGGATGTACCCTGAGAAGCGTAGTTACACGGCCAGTGGCAACGTCATGACTGAGACTGCGATTGATAGTGGTGTCTTCCGTGATTTGTACATCTCGCTCGGCGAGCCGGTGGCCGGCGGAGCGTGGAGTGTGCGTGTCTACTACAAGCCATTTGTCGGTTGGATTTGGGGCGGCGCAGTTTTGATGGCGATAGGAGGCGGAATCGCGCTGAGCGATCGCCGCTACGCACTCGCCGCTCGCAAACAACAGCAGTTGGCTGAACCTAAAGGTGAAAAGGTCCCAGCACTTGCGGCAGCATCAGTTGAGGCTGAGTCTTAATATGCTTCGTTACTTGTTGCCACTTGGCATCTTCATCGTTCTCGTTGTCTTCCTGGCAATTGGCCTGGGCCGCGATCCCCACGAGGTTCCCTCGCCATTGATTAACAAGGCGGCTCCCACTTTTCGCTTGCCGCAGTTGAAAGATCCAAGCAAAACATTCTCGGCAGAGGAAATGCGAGGCAAGGTTTGGATTCTTAACGTTTGGGCTTCGTGGTGTATATCTTGCCGGGACGAACATCCTCTGTTGATTGAGTACGCTAAATCTGGCGCGGTGCCCATTTACGGATTGAATTACAAAGACCAACGAGATAATGCTCTCCAGTGGCTCTCCGAACTCGGTGATCCATACGTGCTAAGCGCGGCTGACGAAGACGGGCGAGTCGCAATTGACTATGGGGTGTACGGCGCTCCAGAGACTTACCTGATTGACAAGAATGGCACTATTCGCTTCAAACAGGTGGGAGCCGTGACGCCCGATGTATGGGAGAAGACAATTCTGCCACTGGCCCAGGAACTAAATAGAGGAACGAAATAAATGCCACGACTTATCGGCTTAGTTTTTCTGGTCCTCGTGGTTTTTGGCCCGGCACTGGGCAAAGACGCCCAGCCGCTCGCAAACGATCCCGCCCTCGAGAAGCGGCTAAATAATCTGTCCAAAGAGCTCCGGTGTCTCGTTTGTCAAAATGAAACTCTGGCTGACTCACAAGCCGATCTGGCCGAGGATTTACGTCGAGAGATTCGAGAACAAATGCAAGCGGGCAAGAGCGATCAGGAGATCATCAATTTTCTGACTCAGCGTTACGGCCAATTCATTCTCTATCGCCCACAAGTGACGCCAACTACTTACCTGCTGTGGTTTGGTCCTTTCGTCCTGCTGCTTGCGGGTCTCGTGATCCTTTTTAAATATATCAAGCAACGACGCGATCTAATTGAGGAGCAACCATTGACCGTGGACCAACGCAAGATGGCCGAGGACTTATTGGGTTCTGACTCAGGAAAGGAATCGGCATGATACTTTTCTGGGTTGTTTGTACGGTGCTCTTAATCATCGCGCTCGCGTTTGTTTTGCCTACCGCACTACAACGCTCATCCGACAAGCTTGAGAAGTCTGAGGATGAACGTAAACAAGCGAACGTCGCTATCTACCGAGATCAGTTAAGTGAACTTAAAACAGATCTCGAGAACGGCATTGTGAGTAAGGAACAGTTTGCTGTTGATCGCGATGAGATCGAGCGACGCTTGTTAGAAGACGCCAATCAACCTGCCGCTAAGAAGCAATCAATCGTGAAGGCGCCGAGCGCAACCACCGCTTACTTGCTCGCCATTGGCATACCCTGTTTGGCCGTTGCTCTCTATCTCAAGATTGGTGAGCCAAAAAGTATTTCTGGCCAGGTTAATCCGCGGCCGCCGGCTCCAATGTCGAACATGACAGAGGGTGGAGGACGGTCCCAGGAACAAATTGAAGCGAACGTTGCGGCACTTGCCAAACGGTTGCAGACCAATCCTTCGGATCTTGCCGGATGGACCATGTTGGCGCGCTCATACAACTCGATGCAGCGTTATGGAGAAGCAGCCGGGGCTTATGCAAAGGCGACCGAGTTGTCACCGAAAGACGCTGACCTTTGGGCTGAGTATGCAATGGCTTCAGCCATGGCCAATGGGCGTGAACTTCAAGGTAAGCCGACCGAGTTGGTTAACCAGGCATTGAAGGTCGATCCAAAGAATGCAAAGGCGCTGCAACTCGCTGGGACTGCGGCGTTCCAAGCCAAGGATTACAAAAAGGCTGTCGCCTACTGGGAACAAGTCCTGAGTCAGGTTCCGGCTGACTCTGAAGTAGCTCAAGCTGTCAAGGACCGAATCAGCGAAGCTAAAACACAAGGTAACCTTAAATAAGCGGAACTCATGTCCAGAGAAAATCTACTCTTTGCAATCATTGGTATTCTGTTCGGCTTCATCGTCGGCTTTATATTCGCCAGCACTATGGCCCAGAAGAATGCGATCGCGCCGTCTAGTGCAAACACTCAAGCGATGCCTGCCGACCATCCACCCGTCGGTGGTCCAAATGCTGGAGGCGGCGATCCGCAGGCGGTTCGGGCGGAGGTCGCAGCCTCGCTGGAAAAGGCCAAGAGCGAGCCGAACAACTTTGAAGCTCAACTAAAGGCGGCGGAACTCTACTACCAGATTCAGCGCTACGATCAGGCGATTGAGTTCCTACTCAAAGCGAACCAGTTGCAGCCGACTGATTACCGAACTGTCGTTATTCTCGGAATGGTCAACCTGGACGCTGGTCACTTTGAGACTGCCGAGAAGTGGTATCGTGCAGCGATGAAGATGAAAGACGACGACACAATGGTACTCGCGGGCTTAAGCGAAGCGACGCTGCAAAAAGGTGACGCTAAAGCGGCCGAAGAGGCTATCGCCAAACTCGAGAAAGTAGATCCCACCAGCCAGGACTTGCCACGTTTCCGCGACAAGCTCGCCACCCTAAAGTCCGGGAAATAACCTTGGGGTGCGGCGGCCCCGGCGCCGCTTTGTTACATCGACCTTTTTCAACTCCAGTGCACAAAATTACTCAGCCACATGTTTCCTTTGAAGCTCTGTAGCTGGAATCCCGAGGCGTGAAGATCCCGCTATAACAAAGCGACGCCGGGCCGCCGCACTCCAAGGTTAGGGAGCGATCGACATTCGTAAGACGTTCACGAGCATGATCCGGTCAATCTTCCCGTCTTTACCGGTTACGACCACCTGACCATTTTCGACGGTAACCCTTCTCACGGTACTCATCGATCGATTGATCAATGTTCCATCGTTAGTTTCAATAATCAACCGTGGTCCAATTTCAGGTTCAGGCTCAGGTGGTGGTTTAGGAGTCCGCGTCGTTGTAGTTCTTCTCGCTGAGTTGCGTGGAGTTGACTTTGGTTTAGGCGGAACTGCAGTAGTTTCAGTTTCACCTTCAGGCTTTGGTGTTTCTTCAACTTGAGCAGTCTCTGCGGGTTTTGGTGCCGGGGTTCGGCGGGGCGCGGGACGACGTCCTCTGGAAGATCGAGGAGGTGGCGTTGATTTCGCGGGCTTCGCTGCTGCCGTTTTTTCTTTATCTGTTGCCGTAGGAGTTTCTACCGGCGTCGCCTCAGGAGATGGCTCAGGCGTAGGCGATGAGCTTGCGACTTCAACCGGAGGTTCAGGCTCGTTGATGCGTGCACCAACTGAAGAAACTCGCTTGGTGCGGCGGCCATCACGAGTGAAGCCGGGTGTGGGTGTGTCGACCGGAGTTTCGGTTTCGGCTATGTCCGGACCACCAACGATTGGTTCGAACGAACCGCTAAAGGAGATTGTATAGGTTCCGTCGTCATCACTCGGACTGCGAGCCTCAACTCGTAAAACCAGATCTTCGCGTTTGCGTAAATAGATTCCTTTAGTAACTACGCCCGCACTCTCCGCGTAAAGAGTTAACTTCAAGAGAGGTCTGAGTGTGCCGGCAGTGAATATATCGATATCTCCATTCAAGTTTGAACTCTTAACGGTTATGACCAGGTCGCCCGGTGTCCCGGTAAAGGCGAAGTAATGATCGGTGAGTCGAGAGTCGCCGAGATCTCTCGGAGCAATTCGTCCCGTCAACTGATTACTTCGAACTGGCGCGGGTATCGCAGGGTCGAGAGATTGTGCCTGAATCAAACCCACAAAAAGGAATAGAGACAGACTGCAGATGAATCGGGGCAATAATGTGCTGAATTTAAAGCTAAAACTCATTTTTTGGACCCGGAGGAGTTGCGCAGAAACGCAGAATCTTCAAACAAAACCTTTCGCCAAGGATAACAGATTTGCAGTGGCGTGTCGTAACACGAAAGAAATCGATTCGTGTCTCGTTACAGTACCGCGAGCGCAGCGACCGGATGGTGCGCTCAACTCTACTCTCGGATTCTGGTGAACAACTCGTTGAGCGCAGCGACCGGATGGTGCGCTCAATTCTGCTCTCGGATTCTGATGAACAACTCGTTGAGCGCACCATCCGGTCGCTGCGCTCGCGGTACTGTAATTGTCGTCCTCACTACTTTTGAAATCCCGGCGAACGCATTCTTGTTCGAAGTCTAGAAACAGCACACCGCTTGTCATAAGTCCCCAAGCCTTAGGGCTGTTGCTATACTGCTATCATGAAATGGTTCTTATCGCTAATAATTCTTGTTTTAACACCCGTCGTTGCAACGGCGCAGGTCTGGACAGCCAAACTCGATAAGGATCTCCAGTTTTATCAAACTACCGATTTTGGGGTTGTACTTGCAGGTACAGAAAAATCACTCTACGCCATCGACGGATCGAGCGGTGAAACTCTCTGGCGTCGCAAAGATATTACAGTTGATGAAAACGATGTCGCGCCAATTCCCGGTACCGATCTGATTCTTCTAAGTCTCGAAAAAAGTAATAAGAGCCGGATCGAAGCCGTCGACCTGTTAAGCGGCAGTTCTATCTGGAGAAGCGAAAAACTGGCGGGAGCAATTATGCAGACCGCTGTCGACTTCCAGCGAAATTTGCTCGCCGTTGTCCTGGTAAAGGATTCGCGAAATCGCGCTCGCAACGACTACAAGCAAAGGCCCATTCTGCACATACTCGAACTGGGGTCGGGCCGTGAACTTTGGAATTACCAGATCGGCCAAGTTGAGATGATGCCGACTAACTGGCCCGAAGATAAAGGCAAGGAGGTGAGCTACTGTCTCGACAACTATTACCCTCCGGTCTTTCTCGACGGCCGCCTGTTCACGTTCTACGAGGGAGTAACTTCATTTGAAAGTATGAGTGGCAAAGAGCGCCTTCGCGAGAAATATAAAGTTAACGAAGAAGGCCTTGCGTTGACTGAAGCCCAGCCGATCTTCACTTCCGACCGCATCTTTGTTTCTGGTCGTGGCCACGTTCGCGCAATTTCACGTGACGACGGCAATACCGTGTGGGAAGCAAAAGATCTCGGCCTTACTCCTGAGATGATCCTGTTGGATGATGTGCTGGTTGTCCGGACCGGTGGGCAATTCACCCGGCTGGAAAATGGCGAGACAGCCCAGCGCGGTCCGTATGGTGTGAGCGCTGTCGACGCTCGAACAGGAAAAGTCTTGTGGCGGTATAAGTCTGCGGACAAGGGCATTACTAACCTCGTTATAGCGGATAAAAACACAATTGCTGCTGCCGATAATGACGAAATCTTCTATCTGGATCTCAGTATTGGAAAACGTGTATGGCGTCTGAGGCACAAAATCGACGGGGCGGCTTACGCTGTGCTTAACGAGTCTTCACAGATTGTGATTGGTGGTAGGTCTGAGATAGCGGCGTTTAATCTTTCCGGAAATGAAGCTTGGCGTGTCCAAAGAAATCCACCCGGTCGTGGATGGCTTCGTACTGTCACTGCAATCGCCGCTCGAGCCGCTTCGCTCTATTTCCGTTTCGGTGGAACGACTACGACAGTTTTTAGTGGGCTTCGAATAGCCAACACCGCGATGCGTTTTAGCTCATCGGGTCTTTCATTGCGCTCGTCAGTTTCCAATCTGCAGGCGCTCGCAACATCAGCGAGTCGCGGTTACGGCACAGCGCGCTTCAGCAATTTTGGTATTGCATCAAAAGCAGGCGGCTCGAACTCAAGAAACCTGAGAGGTATTAGCCGGAACCGGGTTAGCGACCTCGAAGATCGTCTAATGGATCGCCTTGATCCTGCAAAGCAACTGGAGAGACTTTCGCGGTACTTGTGGCATCGCGAACGCCTGGCAACACTCAGGGGAAACTGGATGTACTTTTATACTGAGTTAAAGACCCTGGACGGAAATGGCCTGGCCGGTGTCAACATCAATAACGGTCGAGTCGACCGCGAAGTCAGAATAAACACACTCGATGAGCGCTTCATCTCCGACGAAATATTAGGAGTAATCTATAGCGCCTCCGGTAATAAGCTCCTGTCGTATTCAATGAGATAACATTCCCGCCTCCGAGCATCAGTAGTCAAACCCTTAGTGCGCCTTGAACAAGTGGCCCTAAATCACCTGAAATTGCGCGTTTTCTAGTTGAGAAGGTCATAGCCGCACGGGACCTGAGCTTTCTTTTATCTCAATTCCGAAAAGAAACATTGCGAAGCGGCTCAGCATGAGTTAAAAACTGTCTTCTTCGCGAGCGACTTGAAAGCTCATCCAGACATCGGACGCTAACCCCAGTTTGCGAACGTCTTGAACGTGGCTCAACTTACCCTAGCAGCGGAATTAAAAGGAATCAGACAACCCGAGGTTGTTTATCCGGGTCCATCTGTAGATGTCGGCCGCAATCCGAACACCTGCAAGATTGTTTACGATCAAAAGGAATGGCCGTCGGTATCCCGCCAACACGCTCAGTTTCTTTTTCATGAGGGTCGATGGTTCATCTCGGATGTGGGTTCAACCTACGGCACTTACGTTGACGGCCAACAAATCAAGACACCGACTGAACTCCGAGTCGGCTCGCGAGTACAGTTTGGACAAAATGGACCGGTCGTAGTCGTAACGGCTCTGGGCATCGCCTCCAGTCCACTCGCAACAGGCGAGACAATAATCGATTCAGAACAAACTGCCGTCCAATTCTCGTATTCGAATCTCCAGCCTACTCGTCCCCCGAAACCTGAGTCTATTGGGCCGGTAAGCGTTGAACTATCAGGAACTGGAACTGCCGAGCTTCGACTCATTGCACTAAATACTTCGAGCCCCGCCCGTTTCGGACGAGAGCCGGAGTTGGAAGGTGCAATCAACGCGGCCGCCGCGATGGTTTCCCGACGCCATGCTGAGATACGGTGGCAGGATGGCCAATACTTAGTCGTTGATTTAGGCAGCTTCAATGGCACACTTCTGAATGGTCATCGAATTGCCAAGCCTGAACCGCTCAAGCACAACGATCGGATTGAGCTCGGCCCTGGTGGTCCGCTGATTCGCTTTCTTGCTCCGAATGCGGCGCCGGTAGCGGCATCAAGCGCTACAGCACAACCGCACGTACATCAGCAGCCCGCGCACTCCGGGAAACTTCAAACGATGGTGTTGGGGTCAGGAAGCCCACTCCAAATTACCGGTGGTGCCGAGGCAGGCGTCTTTCTCCAAAAGTCATTCGCAGGCAACCAGCGTCTGGTGGTTGGTCGCGGTGAAGAATGCGACATTCGCCTCGACGGACTCCTGATCTCAAATCGACACGCTGCCGTCGCCTTAACTCCATCAGGGTTGTTGCTCGAAGATTTTAACTCTACAAACGGTACCTACGTTAACGGACGTCGCATAACAGGCCGCACTCCAATTCAGCCGCAGGACGTAATTCAGATTGGACCATTTGTGCTGCGAGCTGACCCTCAACGCGGCGTGGCCATCTTCGATACTAGAGCAAAAACTCGAATTGACGTGTTTCAGATCACGAAGGACGTACCCAACCGCTCGGGTCGGGGAAAGATCCGGTTGCTGGACGAAGTAAGTTTGAGCGTGCAACCAAACGAATTCATCGGACTTCTCGGGCCTTCCGGTGCCGGCAAGTCAACGCTGATGGATTCTTTAAATGGAATGCGTCCAGCCTCGAGCGGCCAGGTGCTGGTTAACAATCTCGACCTTTATCATCATCTCGAATCGATCAAGCAATCGATCGGATATGTTCCTCAGGACGACATCATCCATCGTGAACTTACTGTCTTCCGGACGCTCTATTACGTCGCTCGATTACGACTGTCCCGGGATATCTCAGTTCGCGAGATCAATCAGATTGTCAACGAGGTAATGGATGTTACTGGACTATCCGAAAGACGCGATGTGCCGATCTCTCAGCTTTCCGGGGGTCAGCGTAAGCGGGTTTCCATCGCTGTCGAACTAATCACCAAGCCTTCTGTCATTTTCCTGGATGAACCTACTTCAGGTCTCGATCCGTCGACAGAAGAAAAGGTGATGAAACTGTTTCGTCAGATTGCCGAATCAGGTCGCACTGTCATACTCACCACGCATGCGATGGAAAACGTGAAGTTGTTTGACAAGATTGTCGTTTTGATGCGCGGCAAACTTGTCTTCTATGGTGCGCCTGAAGAAGCGCTGGCCCATGTTGGCGCTTCCAGTTTCAAAGATCTTTACGACAAACTCGAGGAGCCAATTCATGAAAGATTGAAACAGTCGAACGGTAACCTGTCGCGCGAGCAGATTTCAGAGGAGGTCGCGGAAGAGTGGAAACGTCGCTTTACCACCACCGAAGTGTTCAAACGGAATGTGGCGAATCCGCTGACGGAAGTTTCAAGCAGGCCTCGCCAGGCCGCTCCAGCAAAACGCAGAACCACTATCGGTGACTCGGTCCGCCAGTGGGGCACGCTCTCGCGCCGCTACATGGGGGTATTGACGCGCGACAAGTTCAATCTTTTGATTCTATTTGGACAGGCTCCAATCATCGCGTTCCTGACGTATATAGTCGTGGGCTCAAATTCACCTCGCGACTTCCCGTTCTTTGTGCTCGCTCTGGTTGCTCTTTGGTTTGGTACGTCTCTGGCTGCACGTGAGATCATTCGTGAACGCGCGGTCTATAACCGCGAGCGTATGGTGAACCTGCGTTTACTTCCTTACGTCGGGTCGAAGGTCTTTGTACTGACGCTGATCGTCAGCCTTCAATGTCTCATTCTGTTTACGACCTTAAAGCTACTTGACGTCACGAACCTGATGAGCCTGCCGGGAAGGTTTGGGGGCATACCGCAATTAATAATTATGATCCTTACCGGAATGGTCGGCATTGGCCTCGGATTATTTGTCTCAGCTGTCGTCAAGACTTCTGAAATGGCAACGAGCCTTGTTCCGCTTATCCTGATCCCACAGATACTTTTTTGCGGATTAGTTGGCGTTCCCGTTGGTATGGGTAAGGTTATCGGTGTGGTCATGCCTGCGACCTGGTCATTCGACGAAATGAAGCGATTGTCTGGTCTTGATGTTTTGCGCGGTAAAGATGAAAAAGCCGAACCCTCAGCCAACAACGAAGGAAGAGGACTCTACAAAAATATTGAGCGAGAGAACGATCAAAATATTGCCGACGCTCAAACAAAGGTTCGCAACTATAAGAGCGATGCAGAGAAAAGTTTAAAAGACTTCGAGAAGGACATGGACCAATATCAAAAGGATCTAATGTCACGTGTTTCGTCTACCAAACCCACCGCTCCGGCGCTGGGCGAAGTGCCGACAATTCAGAAAGCATCTCAGGTGCCGGAAGACCTGAGCACCTTCGTCGATTTTCTTCATCCATGGGGAGGCCATCTGGTCGATTCGATGGCCCTCCTAACGATGCTGTTCGTCTTACTCTGTGCGACGGGAATCGCACTGCGCATGCAGGACATTTAGTCAGGTGAGCATTGCGAGGTTATTCCCGCACTAACCAACATGTCTAAGGTTTGAAAACTTTTGGAGGCTCAAATGAAACCAAGTCCCTTACTCAGGAAGTTGTTGTTCGTTGCTTTTACTGGATCGGCGGTCGTTGCCTTGGCTCTGACTGGTGGAACGATTAACAACTCGGCAGCGGATTTCACTGGACGTGAAATTCTCAGCGTCTCGAGAATTGCTCACGGCGGCGCTGACTACACTGGACTGCAAAACGTGACTGTTAATGCCGGAGGATTTGTCAACGCGGCAGCTTTTGGCGCTGTCGGAGCAAACCCGCTCGGGGCTGCAGCCGAAGTGAAACTAAAGATCACAGATTACCAGGACAAGAACATGCGCCGGCGTTTAGACATCGCGCCAACAGCAACCCTACCTGGACCAACTTATCTTGTCTTCACGGGATCAACCGGCGGCGGCATGATCTTCGGCAATGAATTTAGAGTCAGCGAAGCCGCTGCTTCGCGCCATTGGGGAATGATGGGTTTCGATACTCTGAACCGCGCCATCGACGGTCAGTTGGTGACAGCCCGCCAAAAAGATGAGGGCAACGATTACGTAGTTGAGGTGAAGTTCAATCCGCAAGACACCGTCCGCTACTGGATCAACATGCAGACGTTTCTGATTGATAAAATCACGACGCGCTACAACAGCCAGGTACTGATTGAGGAGACTCGGAGCGATTACAGAAAAGCAGACTGTATGATGCTTCCCTTCCACGTCGTCACGAGATTGCAGGGTCAGCGTTTCGCCGATCTTCAGATTGATAACTACGATTTGAAAACCCGCGTTCCCGAGGCCCGCTTCACCATTACCGCCCAGTAGTTGCGGGAAAACTTTTGGGTCCTGCGATGACTATTGCCGATAGTCATCGACAGGACCCAACCACTTTACCCGACTGCTCTCTCGCGCCACACCACC
>Ga0207674_10003597_pt1 | contig 18898 bp, 14 predicted proteins | sample KBSCornC72_FD_184303 | JGI IMG/M metagenome (GOLD analysis project Ga0207674, IMG submission 184303) | Corn rhizosphere microbial communities from Kellogg Biological Station, Michigan, USA - KBS Corn C7-2 (SPAdes) (version 2) | ecosystem: Host-associated > Plants > Roots > Rhizosphere > Soil ... | reverse complement strand
ACCTTCACTATGGCAGCACCGAGCCGAGTAATCGCTGGTTCCCCAATCAGACCGCTTCGCCCAACCAGGGCGTGATCTATCGCAAGGTCGATGCCACCCAAGTCAATTCCACTTTCACGCCTACGCCCACGACGGTCATCACCGCGCGCTATGGCTTCAACCGTTTCCCCAACTTCACTCCGCCGATCAGCCTGGGCTTCAATCTCACCACGCTTGGCCTGCCTTCGTCCCTTGCCGCGATGACGCAGTACACTGCGTTCCCCAGCATCACGATGAGCGACCTCACCAGCTACGGCGGCGGCACGACGGCGCAAAACGTTTTTCATTCGAAGAGCTTCAACACAACACTCTCCAAGTTCATGGGTCGCCACACCATCAAGGCAGGCTACGACTACCGCCTGCTGCACCACGATGGCGCCCCCGGAATCGGCCCCAGCAGCTTCAGCTTCAGCGACGTCTTCACGCGCGCCACACCCAAGACCACCACCACCGGAACCGGCGCGCGCCAGGCACGCTTCAGCCCGAGACGGTAAAGCAGACGAATTGTGCCGCTCACCAGGCCGTAAAGCCAGGAGAGCGGCAAAAGCAGCAGCCACAGCGGGGATTCACCGGACCAGATGCGTGCAATCATTGTTGGCCAAACTGCATCTTATGAAGCTGGGCGTAAACGCCGCGGTGTTCCAGCAAATCAGCATGGCTTCCGCGTTCAACAATGATACCGTCCTCAACCACGACGATTTCGTCAGCCTGCTCGATAGTCGACAGACGGTGAGCAATCACCAGCGAGGTACGGTTCTTTTGCAGCTCATCCAGCGCAGACTGAATAGCGCGTTCAGATTCCGTATCCAGCGCGGAGGTCGCTTCGTCCAGAATCAGAATTGGGCTATCGCGCAGCAGCGCACGCGCAATGGCGATACGCTGACGCTGACCGCCGGAGAGCAGCACCCCGTTCTCACCGATTATCGTATCCAGACCGTTATCCATCTTGTTGATAAAGTCCATTGCGTAGGCCATACGCGCGGCATTCTCAATCTGCTCACGGCTGTATTCATCCGTGCGCGCATACGCAATGTTGTTTGCCACAGTATCGTTGAACAGGTGCACGTTCTGGGAAACCAGCGCCACCTGGTTACGCAGCGACTGCAGGGTATATTCCCGCAGGTCATGACCGTCCAGGAGGATCTCACCTTCGTTAATATCGTAGAAACGGGTGATCAGGCTGGCAATCGTCGATTTACCCGAGCCGGAACGGCCCACCAGCGCCACGGTTTTACCCGCCGGAATGGACAGGTTGATATTACGCAGCGCCGGCGTTTCACGTCCAGGATAGGCGAAAGTGACATTGCGGAATTCAACATCGCCACGGGCGCGCTCAATCTCGCGAGTACCTTCATCTTTTTCCTGTTCGGAATCCAGAATGCTGAACAGCGTCTGACAGGCGGCCATCCCGCGCTGGAACTGGGCGTTCACGTTCGTCAGGGATTTCAGCGGACGCATCAGTGCAATCATAGAGGAGAAGACCACGGTGATGGTACCCGCCGTCAGCGTCTCCATCACGCTTGGGAAGCTTGCCGCATAGAGGACGAATGCCAGCGCCAGTGACGCTATCAGCTGAATAATCGGGTCAGAGATGGAAGAGGCCGAGACCATTTTCATCCCCTGCAGACGCATTTTATTGCTGACTTTATCAAAGCGTTTGGTTTCGACGTCCTGACCGCCAAAAATCAGAACTTCTTTATGCCCTTTCAGCATCTGTTCCGCGCTGGTCGTTACCTGCCCCATCGTGTTCTGCATATTCTTACTGATATTGCGGAAGCGCTTTGAGACGACGCGGATAGCAATAGAAACTATCGGCGCCAGAACGATAAGGATGATCGACAGCTGCCAGCTGTAATAGAACATCATCGCGAACAGGCCGATGATTGACGCACCCTCACGCACAACGGTGATCAGCGCGCTTGAGGACGAGGAGGCAACCTGCTCTGAGTCGTAGGTAATACGGGACAGCAGCGTCCCGGTAGACTGCTTGTCAAAGAACGAGACCGGCATGCCCATCATGTGGCTGAACAGGCGACGGCGCATGGTCATCACCACTTTCCCTGATACCCAGGAAATACAGTAGCTGGAGATATAGCTGGTGATGCCGCGTAAGATCATCAGTCCGATAACCACCAGAGGCATCCATAGCAACACTGAGCGATCCGTTTTACCAAAACCGTCGTCCAGTAACGGTTTGAGAAGCGATAGCATAAAAGTATCGCTGGCTGCGTTGAGGATTAACGCTACTCCCGCCACGATCAGGCCTGTTTTAAAGGGCGCAATCATCGGCCAGAGTCGGCGGAAGGTTTGCCACGTGGAGAGATCTTTGTCGTTATGCATTCAAAAAACCAGCATTCGTTGAAATAGCCGCATATTCTACCCGTTATCGACGGGCTCGCCAAACCACTGATGATACCAAACGGGTAAAAATTGCTCTCGCAAGCGCCGGATTTGCCAGTGATGTTGCGAGAATGTCACCGATATTTGTCCAGAATGAGGGGTATCGTGCCAGATGTACCCCTCTTTTCGATAGCGTCGGACAACTTTTGCCGACGGGAATCGCCATGCGTTATAGCGGGCCGCTGAATCCAGGGCGATCTGACCTTCCACCCGCTGTACCAGCGGCAATGACGACGAAGTATTGCTGCCATGATGGGGCACCTGTATAAGCGTGGACGTCAGATAACGCCAGTAATGGCTAAGCATAGCCTGTTCCGCTTGCGCTTCAATGTCCCCCGTAAGCAGAACACTCTGCTCACCGTCGTCCACCTTGACCACGCAGGAATGGTTATTTCCCTGAGCCGGGTAATTTTCGGGGGGCCAGTGGACGGTGAAGGAGAGTCCCTGCCATTTCCATCTCTGCCCGCGAAAACAGGGGCGATGTCTCGCCTGGCGCAATGGGCTTCTTACCCACGCGTCAGGCCACGCTTTTTGCAACGATGCGAGTCCTCCCGCATGGTCGAGGTGCTCATGACTGAGAATAACGCCTTCAGGCCGCAGGTGATGCCAGCGAAGCCACGGGATGATCAACCGCTGCGCGCTATCCCCGCCCGGCCAGGCGAGTCCGGTATCATAGAGAATGGCTTTTCCCTGCCGTTCAATGACCATCGCCAGCCCCTGCCCCACATCCAGCATATGCAGCGTCCAGCTCTCGCTTTTTTCCGTTCGCCAGAGAGGAAATGTCAGTAAGACACTTCCTGCCAGACAAACGGCTGGAAGGGTTTTCCAGGCACGAAAGCGCCAGCCGATGATGATAAGCCAGGGCAGTAATGTCATGTACTCCCAGCGTTGGTCGACATTTTGCCAGCCGTCAGGCAGGCGCATGAGGAGCCAGAACAGCCCCGCAAGTGACTTATCGGCTGCGAACCATACGACGCTTTCCAGTGCCGCCAGCGGTAGGAGATGAAGCAGCATGCCGAGCAGGATAAGCGGCACGGAGACAAACGTCACCAGGGGAACGGCAAAGAGATTCGCGACCAGAGAAGAAATGCTGAAGCCGTGGAAAATCAGAACCTGTAACGGCATCAGCAGCATCAACATGCCCAACTGCAGATAGATCAGGTTCAGCAGCGGCCGTAGACGTCGTGCCCTGCGCCAGCCAGGAAGAGGAAGCCACTGAAACCAGAAAATCAGCGCGGCGACGGCAAATGCGGACAGGGCCAGACTCTGCGAAAGTACGGCTAAGGGATCGCTTATCAGGATCGCCGCGATACAGCAGACCCACACCTGCCAGGGAGACCACCGACGGGCAGCGTTCCGCAACATTGCAAGCACAGCAAGCGCGATGACCGTTCGTAGCGCAGGCGGTTGCAGACCGGTAAGCCAGGCGTAGAAAGCGGCAAAGCATAACCCGGCCAGAAGAGGCATTTGCCAGTGGATCCGGTGGCTGGGTAATAAAAACTGGAGCCCACGTGCGAGTAACCAGGCGAGGGATGCCGCCAGCGCGATATGCAGTCCCGAAATCGCCATCAGATGCAGCGTCCCGGTTTCGCGCATCAGGTCTTGTATTTCCCGGGGCACATCCAGACGTTCACCCATTCCCAGTCCGAGGATAACCGCCCCCCATCGGTAAGCAGAAAGGCGGTTTTGCAGTGAGATAAGATATTGCGCTCGCAGGCTGCAGCGTCCATCGACGAGTTCCGCACGGGTGAAGCGTCCGCTCAGCGTTTGATGGCGGGCAAAAGCGCTGCGCTGAGAATCATAACCGCCGTCGTTCAGCTCGCCGTGGGCAGGCCTGAGCCTGAGCGTCATGGTCCAGCGCTGACCGGCACACGCTTTCTGTGGCAGATAATTGCCATACAGCGTTATGCCGGTAGAGGCCCACCAGCGCTTGCCATCAATGCTAAGAATGTTTCCCTGATGCTGCGTTGCGCCATCTGTGGCGGTGATCGCTACCTCAGCCTGCACGGCCCCCGTGGTTAAATGCTGCATCGGCCAGACGCTCTCCTTCGCAGCCAGAATACCCCACACGCAACATAACAGCGTGATACCCGCATACTTCAGTCGTACGTTTCGCCGTGCGGCCAGCACGATCCCGCCAACAATCATTATCCACACGGTGTGACGTGATGGCAGTTCAGGTAACCAGAGTAACGGGGCTATCGCCAGAATGGCGCAGATACTAAGCGCGGGAATTCCCATTGCTACCTCCCTGTTTCAGAGGGGCAGTATGTAATCAGGTAGAAGGAATTGTCAGATGGTAAGAATGCGTTTTACAGCGCGCGCTGTGCTGTTTTTATCGGTTTGCAGAAAACGAAACGGAAAATGCGGGGTATCTTCAGAATGAAAGCGACAGAGACAAAAAAAGCACCCGCAGGTGCTTTCTTTCGAACCCAGTTTAACCGACTGGCTAAACTCAGTTACCGTAAATATTGGCGCGATCGCGCAGTTCTTTACCCGGCTTAAAGTGTGGAACGTACTTACCTTCCAGCTCGACTTTATCGCCAGTTTTCGGGTTACGCCCGGTACGTGGAGCACGATAGTGCAGAGAAAAACTACCGAAACCGCGGATTTCAATGCGCTCGCCCTGGGCAAGAGTGGAGGCCATATGCTCCAGCATCTCTTTTACGGCATCTTCCACTGCCTTGGCAGGGATATGCGGTTGCTGACTGGCAAGTCTTTCAATCAATTCTGACTTGGTCATGATTCCTCCGGTTCCTTTCAAACCAATTAGCTGAACAGCTCATTAAACAAGGGCGGCCGTAGCCGCCCTTTGTTATTGATTACAGGACGAATCCTGCAATCTGTCAAGTTTGCTCCTCATCCTTCACGCTGTAAATGCGTTACAGCGCAAATGATGCTGAGAACCTGATATTACTCGCCTTTAGCTGCTTTGAAAGCTTCAGCCATTGCGTTGTTAGAGAAGTTTGCATCTTCCTGTTTGTTAACAGTTGCGATTGCATCTTTCTCATCAGCTTCGTCTTTAGCACGAACAGACAGGCTGATTGCACGGTTCTTACGGTCAACACCGGTGAACTTAGCTTCAACGTCGTCGCCTACGTTCAGAACCAGAGTGGCATCTTCAACGCGGTCACGTGAAGCTTCAGAAGCGCGCAGGTAACCTTCAACGCCGTCAGCCAGTTCTACGGTTGCGCCTTTAGCGTCAACTGCAGTCACTTTACCGTTTACGATTGCGCCTTTCTTGTTCAGTGCAACCCAGTTGTTGAACGGATCTTCTGCGAGCTGTTTAACGCCCAGGGAGATACGCTCACGCTCTGCGTCAACCTGCAGAACAACTGCAGCGATTTCGTCGCCTTTTTTGTATTCACGAACTGCTTCTTCGCCTGCAACGTTCCAGGAGATGTCAGACAGGTGAACCAGGCCATCGATGCCGCCGTCCAGGCCGATGAAGATACCGAAGTCAGTGATAGACTTGATTTTACCTTCAACACGGTCGCCCTTGTTGTGGGTTTCCGCGAACTGCTGCCATGGGTTGTTTTTGCACTGTTTCAGGCCCAGGGAGATACGACGACGTTCTTCGTCGATATCCAGAACCATCACTTCCACTACATCACCAACGTTAACAACTTTGGATGGGTGGATGTTTTTGTTGGTCCAGTCCATTTCGGAAACGTGCACCAGACCTTCAACGCCTTCTTCGATTTCAACGAAGCAGCCGTAGTCAGTCAGGTTGGTTACGCGACCAGTCAGTTTAGTACCTTCTGGGTAACGCTTAGCGATAGCTACCCATGGATCTTCGCCCAGCTGTTTCAGGCCGAGGGATACACGAGTACGCTCGCGGTCGAACTTCAGCACTTTAACAGTGATTTCGTCGCCCACGTTCACGATTTCGCTTGGGTGCTTAACGCGTTTCCACGCCATGTCGGTGATGTGCAGCAGGCCATCAACGCCGCCCAGGTCAACGAATGCGCCGTAGTCAGTGAGGTTCTTAACGATACCTTTGACTTCCATGCCTTCCTGCAGGTTTTCCAGCAGCTGATCGCGTTCTGCGCTGTTTTCGGATTCGATAACGGCACGACGGGATACAACAACGTTGTTACGCTTCTGGTCCAGCTTGATTACTTTGAACTCAAGCTCTTTGCCTTCCAGGTGCAGAGTGTCACGAACTGGACGAACGTCTACCAGAGAACCTGGCAGGAACGCACGAATACCATTCAGCTCAACAGTGAAGCCACCTTTAACTTTGCCGTTGATAACACCGACCACAGTTTCAGCTTCTTCGTAAGCTTTTTCCAGCGTGATCCATGCTTCGTGACGTTTAGCTTTCTCACGAGAAAGCAGGGTTTCACCGAAGCCGTCTTCTACTGCGTCCAGAGCAACGTCAACTTCGTCACCTACCTGGATTTCCAGCTCGCCCTGGGCGTTTTTGAACTGCTCTGCCGGAATGGCGGACTCAGATTTCAGACCGGCGTCAACCAGTACTACGTCTTTGTCGATAGCAACAACAACACCGCGAACGATGGAACCCGGGCGGGTTTCGATTGTTTTTAAGGATTCTTCAAACAGTTGAGCAAAAGATTCAGTCATGTTTAATCTTCAGGTTAATATTAACGTCCACCTGGCTCCGTGCCGGATGGGGTTGTTTCACATACCCGCCGTCAATCCCTTGCAGCGGGGGTACTGCTAAATCGGTCGCGATTACGCGAGTGCCAGTTTTTGGCGCGCATATTGTAGCGCTTTTTCAATCACTTGCTCAATAGTTAAACTGGTTGAATCCAGAACTAATGCATCTTCTGCAGGAACAAGTGGGGCGACGGCGCGGTTACGATCGCGGTCATCGCGCTCTTTTATCTCGGATAAAAGGCGATCAAAGTTAACACTAAACCCCTTTTCCTGCAACTGAAGCATGCGGCGTTGAGCACGTTCTTCCGAAGAGGCGTCAAGGAAAATTTTCACTGGCGCATCAGGGAATACCACGGTTCCCATATCGCGTCCGTCAGCGATCAGCCCCGGGGCTTCACGGAACGCGCGCTGACGACGTAACAGTGCCTCGCGAACGCGCGGGAACGCCGCGACCTGAGAGGCCGCATTAGCTACTTCCTGCGTACGGATTTCGCCGCTCACGTCTTCCCCTTCAAGGATGACTTCCAGGTTGCCATCGGTCGATACGAAACGCACATCCAGATGCGCAGCCAGCGGAACCAGCGCTTCTTCAGACGCGACATCCACATGGTGATGCAGCGCGGCCAGCGCCAACACGCGATAGATTGCTCCCGAATCTAAAAGATGCCATTGCAATGCTTCCGCCATCGCTTTGCACAGAGTACCTTTCCCTGCGCCACTCGGCCCATCAATGGTGATTACCGGGGCAACTGCCGTCATCTTTTTCTCCTTAAATAAGGCATACCGTTTACATGAACGCCGCGCATTATACGCGCCAACGTGCGCAACTGTTACCTTTGCGTGCAAATTACGGAATGATTGAAGCAGAGTGTAGAAGAAATGAGCGGAGGTGTTCGTAATGAAGCGTAAGCAAATGCCGCATCGGGCGATGCGGCAATACGTTATCAGGCCAGCGTGCTAATGCGTGCCAGCTGTTCGAAGTAGTCCGGGAAGGTTTTCGCGGTACATTTCGGGTCAAGAATGGTGACTGGCGTGTCTGACAGCGCCACCAGCGAGAAGCACATCGCCATGCGGTGATCGTTATAGGTGCCGATTTCCGCAAACTGCAGTTTAGCCGGAGGGGTCACGCGAATGTAGTCTTCGCCCTCTTCCACCTCGGCACCGACTTTTCGCAGCTCGGTCGCCATCGCGAACAGGCGGTCCGTCTCTTTTACGCGCCAGTTGTAGATGTTACGCAGCGTGGTAGTGCCTTTGGCAAACAGCGCCGCCGTGGCAATGGTCATCGCCGCATCCGGGATATGGTTCATGTCCATGTCGATGGCGTTCAGCTCGCCGTGAGTACAGGAGATGAAGTCATCGCCCCAGGTGACAATGGCGCCCATTTTTTCCAGCACGTCCGCAAAACGGATGTCGCCCTGCACGCTGTTACGGCCAATACCGGTCACTTTTACCGTGCCGCCTTTAATCGCACCCGCGGCCAGGAAGTAGGACGCGGATGACGCATCCCCTTCAACCAGGTAGTTGCCCGGAGACTGGTACTGCTGCGCCCCGCGCACCACGAAGCGCTGATAAGACTGGTTTTCCACCTCAACGCCGAAGGTTTTCATCAGATGCAGCGTGATATCAATGTACGGTTTGGAGACCAGCTCACCTTTAATGGTGATAACCGTATCCTGCGGTGCCAGCGGCGCGGTCATCAGCAGTGCCGTCAGGAACTGGCTGGAGACGCTGCCGTCCACCTCGACGTGACCGCCGGTAAAACCGCCTCGCAGACGCAGTGGCGGATAGTTTTCCTGCTCCAGATACTCAACCTGCGCGCCGCCCTGACGCAGAGCATCCACCAGGTGACCAATCGGACGCTCTTTCATGCGAGGTTCGCCGGTCAGCACAATGTTGTTGCTACCCAGGCACAGGGCCGCCGCCAGCGGGCGCATCGCGGTACCGGCGTTGCCCAGAAACAGCTCAAGCTCTTCGCCCGAGCGCAGCGCGCCGCCGTTGCCGGTCACTTCGCAGCGGGTACGATCGTCGGAGAGAGTGTAATGAACGCCCAACGCTTTCAGCGCATTGAGCATATGGCGCACGTCATCGCTGTCCAGCAGGTTTGTGAGGACGGTGGTGCCGTTTGCCAGAGCTGCCAGCAGCAGAGCGCGGTTCGAGACACTTTTTGAACCAGGCAGATTGATGGTGCCATCTACCCGCGCGATAGGTTGTAACGTCAGGGATTCCATGAAAACTAAACTCTCAACTCAACATAATAAAAACCCCGCAGGGACGCTGCGGGGGTGAAAAACAGCAAATTAACCGTGACGACGTTCGAAGTCGATCATGAAATCCGTCAGGGCTTTAACGCCTTCCAGCGGCATCGCGTTATAGATGGAGGCACGCATGCCGCCAACGACACGGTGACCTTTGAGCGCATGCAGACCTGCCGCGAAGGACTCTTCCAGGAACACTTTGTCCAGGCTGCTGTCCGCCAGCTGGAACGGCACGTTCATGCGGGAACGGTTCGCTTTCGCCACATCGTTGCGGTAGAAATCGCTCTTGTCGATCACGCCATACAGCAGTTCAGCTTTCTGCTGATTGACCTTGTCCATCTGCGCCACGCCGCCGTTTTGCTTCAGCCATTTGAAGACCAGGCCGGAGAGATACCAGGCAAACGTTGGTGGGGTGTTGAACATCGAATCGTTATCGTTCAGCACGGTGTAATCGAGAATCGAAGGACAGGATTTATGTGCTTTACCCAGCAGGTCTTCACGCACAACGACGATAGTCAAACCGGCCGGGCCGATATTTTTCTGCGCGCCCGCATAGATAACGCCGTAGCGGCTGACATCAATTGGCGCAGACAGAATGGTGGAGGAGAAGTCGGCGGCAACCACGACATCGCTACCGAAGTTTGGCGTCTCGTCGATGGCAATCCCGTCAATGGTTTCGTTCGGGCAGTAGTGCAGATACGCTGCGTTATCGGAAAGCTGCCACTCGCTCATTGGCTTCACGGCGCGCAGACCGTCAACGGTCACTTTGGCGTCGATAACATTCGGCGTGCAGTATTTATGCGCTTCTTTAACGGCGCTTGCCGCCCAGTAACCTGCGTCAACGTAGTTAGCCGTCGTTTTGTCACCGAGAATATTCAGCGGAACGCCTGCAAACTGGCCGCGTCCACCGCCGTGACAGAACAATACTTTGTAGTTCGAGGGAATATTCAGCAGATCGCGAAAATCCTTTTCTGCCTCTTCCGCCACCTGAATAAACTCTTTACCACGGTGGCTGATTTCCATCACCGACGTACCGAGACCGTTCCAGTCACAGAGTTCCTGTTGAGCCTGTTTAAGCACGTCTGCCGGTAACATTGCCGGACCTGAACTGAAATTAAAGACTTGAGCCATTTCCCCTCACCACGCTAAAAGCCATAAGTTATAACTGTGGATATCGGTTTTATCATTCAGTGACACGCGCCGCAATGTCTAAAACTTATGACCCGTGAAATGTGCCCCGCGTCACACAAAACAATCTGCCGCCTCGCCAGGACAAAACCGACAAAATGGCTGTCAGGTGATGCGTTTGGCCCGGCTAACCTTCGTCCATTCCGGATTTGCACAGCGGGGGCATAATTGGCGATCCCCCGGCTGCATCGCGACTACATGGCTACATCTTACGCAAGCATACTCGCCTGACTCAGGTACGGTTCTGAAACGCTCGATCAGCATATCCGGCAGGATACACAGTCCCGGCTTCACCTCGTCGTCAGAATAGTAATAGACGCTGATCTGCCCGTTGGTTTCCATGATCGCCAGACGCACCTGCCCGAGCTGTTCAACGCTGTTCAGGCGAAGCTCCATAAAGAACTCAAACTCGGTCATATTGGCGCTTTGTACATTTTCCCAGGCCAGCTGTCCGTCCTCGACGATAACGACCGGCTTCCCTTCAAGCAGATCTTCCAGCTTTTCGCTTTTCGACATCAGCCACATGACAAGACGGTAAAGTAGCGCCAGTGAGACAAAAACGATAAACACCGGCACCATCGGCACGTCGTCATAAAAGGCGACGTCACCCGCCGCCGAGCCCAGCGTAAGGATGATCAACACCTCAAAGAGCGACATCTGCCGCACGCCGCGGCGGCCGGTGATTTTAAGAAACAGGAAGACGAGGACGAAGGTATACAGGCTGCGCAGCGCCACTTCGCCCAGAAATTCAGGAGGAACTTTATCAAACGCCATCCGCTGGAGATCAAATGCTTTCATTTTTCTATGCCTTTACAGTCAGTTACTGCCACTAAGCATAGCCCAGCCTTTTATTTTCGCCGAAGATAGCACCCGTCACGCAAAACCCGTATCATTGCGCGCTTTACGTACGATAAAAGTGAACGCCATGACTCAAACGTTTATCCCCGGCAAAGACGCCGCTCTGGAAGATTCCATCGCTCGCTTCCAGCAGAAACTGACCGACCTGGGTTTTAACATCGAAGAAGCCTCCTGGCTCAATCCGGTACCTCACGTCTGGTCCGTGCATATTCGCGATAAAGACTGTGCCCTGTGCTTTACCAACGGTAAAGGCGCGACAAAAAAAGCGGCACTGGCCTCTGCGCTGGGTGAGTATTTTGAGCGTCTGTCCACCAACTATTTCTTCGCTGACTTCTGGCTGGGCGAAACCATCGCTAACGGCCCGTTCGTTCACTATCCAAATGAAAAATGGTTCCCGCTGACCGAAGATGACGAGCTGCCGGAAGGTATTCTCGACGCGCGCCTGCGTGCCTTCTACGATCCAGACAGCGAACTGACCGCCAGCATGCTGATCGATCTGCAGTCTGGCAATGAAGACCGTGGGATCTGCGCCCTGCCGTTCACCCGTCAGTCTGACGAGCAGACCGTATATATTCCGATGAACATCGTCGGCAACCTGTATGTGTCCAACGGTATGTCCGCCGGTAACACCCGCAATGAAGCACGCGTGCAGGGTCTGTCTGAAGTTTTCGAACGCCACATTAAAAACCGCATCATCGCTGAATCCATCAGCCTGCCAGAAATTCCGGCAGACGTGCTGGCGCGCTACCCGGGCGTAGTGGAGTCCATCGCTAAGCTGGAAGCAGAAGGTTTCCCGATCTTTGCCTATGACGGCTCGCTGGGCGGTAAGTATCCGGTTATCTGCGTAGTGCTGTTTAACCCGGCCAACGGTACCTGCTTCGCCTCATTCGGCGCGCACCCTGACTTCGGCGTGGCGCTGGAGCGTACCGTTACCGAGCTGCTGCAGGGCCGTAGCCTGAAAGATCTCGACGTCTTCACCCCGCCAACGTTTGACGATGAAGAAGTGGCCGAGCATACCAACCTTGAAACCCACTTCATCGACTCCAGCGGTTTAATTTCCTGGGATATGTTCAAGCAGGACGCCGACTATCCGTTCGTGGACTGGAGCTTTGCCGGTACCACGGAAGAAGAGTTCGCCACGCTGATGGCGATCTTCAACGCGGAAGATCGGGAAGTTTATATTGCCGACTACGAACACCTTGGCGTATACGCGTGCCGCATTATTGTTCCAGGCATGTCCGACATCTACCCGGCTGAAGATCTGTGGCTGGCGAATAACAGCATGGGCGCGCACCTGCGCGAAACGCTGCTGGCTCTGCCGGGCAGCGAGTGGGAGAAAGAAGATTATCTGAACCTGATCGCCCAACTGGACGAAGAAGGCCACGATGACTTTACCCGCGTACGCGAACTGCTGGGCCTGGCGACCGGTAAAGACAACGGCTGGTATACCCTGCGCATCGGTGAGCTGAAAGCGATGCTGGCCCTAGCGGGTGGCGATTTGGATCAGGCCCTGGCCTGGACCGAGTGGACCATGGAATTCAACCAGTCGGTCTTCTCTGCCGAGCGCACCAATTATTACCGCTGCCTGCAAACCCTGCTGCTGCTGGCCCAGGAAGAGGATCGCGAGCCGCTGCAATACCTGAATGCTTTCGTGCGGATGTACGGAGCTGAGGCCGTAGAAGCAGCCAGTGCAGCCCTGAGCGGCGAAGCGCCGTTCTATGGTCTGCAGGCTGTTGATAGCGATCTGAAAGCCTTCCCGGCGCATCAGTCGCTGCTGAAGGCCTACGAAAAACTGCAGAAAGCAAAAGCCGCTTACTGGTCAAAATAAGCGCACATAACATTACCAGCTGTAGGCGTATTCAATCGTCTGGGCTATATTACGGGGCAATTTCATTGCCCCGTTTTTTATTTTCTTCGGCAATGACTGTTGATTGTAATAATAAAGTTAAACATGGGTAAATATAATAATATTTACCTGGGCTTTACTGTTACTTTTTATGGTAAATACTCCATATTAATTAACTGCGTCAGAGGTGGCTGAACGAAAAAATTCAACTCTTTTCATAACTTTTAAAATTTATTTTTATACGGATAATCAAATACTTACTCCGCATTTGCTGTAAAACCATACACACTGCGGGCCTATAAGCCAGGCGAGATATGATCTATATCAATTTCTCTTCTATAATGCTTTGTTAGTATCTCGTCGCCGACTTAATAAAGAGAGAGTTAGTGTGAAAGCTGACAACCCTTTTGATCTTTTACTCCCTGCTGCGATGGCCAAAGTTGCCGAAGAAGCGGGTGTCTATAAAGCAACGAAACACCCGATGAAGACGTTCTATCTGGCGATCACGGCTGGTGTGTTCATCTCTATCGCTTTCGTCTTCTACATCACCGCCACCACCGGTACTGCCGGAATGCCTTTCGGCATGGCCAAACTGATTGGCGGCATTTGCTTCTCACTGGGTCTGATTCTCTGCGTCATCTGCGGCGCCGACCTCTTCACCTCAACGGTGCTGATTGTCGTGGCAAAGGCCAGCGGAAGAATTACCTGGGGTCAGCTGGCACGCAACTGGCTTAACGTCTACGTGGGTAACCTGGTTGGCTGTCTGCTCTTTGTTTTGTTGATGTGGCTTTCTGGCGAGTACATGACCGCCAACGGTGGCTGGGGCCTTAACGTCCTGCAAACCGCCGACCACAAAATGCACCACACATTTATCGAAGCCGTTGCTCTCGGCATCCTCGCTAACCTGATGGTCTGCCTGGCTGTATGGATGAGCTACTCGGGTCGTAGCCTGATGGACAAAGCCTTAATTATGGTTCTGCCGGTTGCGATGTTTGTTGCCAGCGGCTTTGAGCACAGTATCGCGAATATGTTCATGATCCCAATGGGCATTGTCATCCGCGACTTTGCAAGCCCGGAGTTCTGGACCGCAGTTGGTTCATCCCCGGAAAGTTTCTCTCACCTGACTATTATGAATTTCATTACTGATAACCTGATCCCTGTCACTATCGGGAACATTATCGGTGGGGGTCTGTTAGTTGGGTTGACATACTGGGTCATTTACCTGCGTGGCGACGATCATCATTGATGGTTTTCTCAGGCAGTAAATAAAAAATCCACTTAAGAAGGTAGGTGTTACATGTCCGAGCTTAATGAAAAGTTAGCCACAGCCTGGGAAGGTTTTGCGAAAGGTGACTGGCAGAATGAAGTAAACGTACGTGACTTCATTCAGAAGAACTATACCCCGTATGAAGGTGACGAATCCTTCCTGGCTGGCGCAACTGACGCGACCACCAAGCTGTGGGACAGCGTAATGGAAGGCGTTAAACTGGAAAACCGCACTCACGCGCCAGTTGATTTTGACACCTCCGTTGCTTCCACCATCACTTCTCACGATGCTGGCTACATCAACAAAGCCCTTGAGAAAATCGTTGGTCTGCAGACTGAAGCACCACTGAAACGCGCAATCATCCCGTTCGGTGGTATCAAAATGGTTGAAGGTTCCTGCAAAGCGTATAACCGCGAGCTGGACCCAATGCTGAAAAAAATCTTCACCGAATACCGCAAAACCCACAACCAGGGCGTATTCGATGTTTACACCAAAGACATTCTGAACTGCCGTAAATCTGGCGTTCTGACTGGTCTGCCAGATGCGTATGGCCGTGGCCGTATCATCGGTGACTACCGTCGCGTTGCGCTGTACGGTATCGACTTCCTGATGAAAGACAAGTACGCGCAGTTTGTTTCCCTGCAGTCCGATCTGGAAAACGGCGTAAACCTGGAAGCGACTATCCGTCTGCGTGAAGAAATCGCTGAACAGCACCGCGCGCTGGGTCAGATCAAAGAGATGGCGGCAAAATATGGCTGCGATATCTCTGGTCCTGCGACCAACGCTCAGGAAGCCATCCAGTGGACCTACTTCGGCTACCTGGCCGCTGTTAAGTCTCAGAACGGTGCAGCAATGTCCTTTGGTCGCGTATCCACCTTCCTGGATGCGTACATCGAACGCGACATCAAAGCAGGCAAAATCACCGAGCAAGACGCTCAGGAAATGATTGACCACCTGGTCATGAAACTGCGTATGGTTCGCTTCCTGCGTACTCCTGAATACGATGAGCTGTTCTCTGGTGACCCAATCTGGGCAACAGAATCAATCGGTGGTATGGGCGTTGACGGCCGTACTCTGGTAACCAAAAACAGCTTCCGCTTCCTGAACACCCTTTACACCATGGGTCCTTCTCCGGAGCCGAACATCACCGTTCTGTGGTCTGAAAAACTGCCTCTGAACTTCAAGAAATTCGCCGCTAAAGTGTCCATCGATACCTCTTCTCTGCAGTACGAGAACGATGACCTGATGCGTCCGGACTTCAACAACGACGATTACGCTATCGCTTGCTGCGTAAGCCCAATGGTTGTTGGTAAACAAATGCAGTTCTTCGGTGCGCGTGCAAACCTGGCGAAAACCATGCTGTACGCAATCAACGGCGGCGTTGATGAAAAACTGAAAATGCAGGTTGGTCCTAAGTCTGAGCCGATCAAAGGCGACGTTCTGAACTTCGACGAAGTGATGGAACGTATGGATCACTTCATGGACTGGCTGGCTAAACAGTATGTCACTGCGCTGAACGTAATCCACTACATGCACGACAAGTACAGCTACGAAGCCTCTCTGATGGCGCTGCACGACCGTGACGTTATCCGCACCATGGCGTGTGGTATCGCTGGTCTGTCCGTTGCTGCTGACTCCCTGTCTGCAATCAAATATGCGAAAGTTAAACCAATTCGTGACGAAGACGGCCTGGCTGTAGACTTCGAAATCGAAGGTGAATATCCGCAGTTTGGTAACAACGACTCTCGTGTTGATGACATGGCGGTTGACCTGGTAGAACGTTTCATGAAGAAAATTCAGAAACTGACTACTTACCGTAACGCTATCCCGACTCAGTCTGTTCTGACCATCACCTCTAACGTTGTGTATGGTAAGAAAACCGGTAACACCCCAGACGGTCGTCGTGCTGGCGCGCCATTCGGCCCAGGTGCTAACCCAATGCACGGTCGTGACCAGAAAGGTGCGGTTGCCTCTCTGACTTCCGTTGCTAAACTGCCGTTTGCTTACGCGAAAGATGGTATCTCTTACACCTTCTCTATCGTGCCAAACGCGCTGGGTAAAGACGACGAAGTGCGTAAAACTAACCTCGCGGGTCTGATGGATGGTTACTTCCACCACGAAGCGTCCATCGAAGGTGGTCAGCACCTGAACGTGAACGTCATGAACCGTGAAATGCTGCTCGACGCGATGGAACACCCTGAGAAATATCCTCAGCTGACCATCCGCGTATCTGGCTACGCAGTACGTTTTAACTCCCTGACTAAAGAACAGCAGCAGGACGTTATCACCCGTACTTTCACTCAGTCCATGTAACTGGAATTGACTGAAATCACGCGTTAAAAAGCGTACAATAAAGGCTCCACGTCAGTGGGGCCTTTTTAGCACCCTCTCCACCTCAGTCTCTTTTGTCCGCTATCTATACTCTATGGATATCAGCCAAAACAGACTTCAACACAGCCGGCTTTGAGCTGTGCATACTCAGGCCCCGGACGGGCCGATGCTGGAGATATCACCGCAATGTCAATTATTGGTCGCATTCACTCCTTTGAATCCTGTGGCACCGTCGATGGCCCGGGTATCCGTTTCATCACCTTTTTCCAGGGCTGCCTGATGCGCTGCCTGTACTGCCATAACCGTGACACCTGGGATACGCACGGCGGTAAAGAAGTGACCGTTGAAGACTTGATGAAAGAGGTGGTGACCTACCGCCACTTTATGAACGCGTCCGGCGGCGGCGTCACCGCATCCGGCGGTGAAGCCATTCTGCAGGCCGAATTTGTCCGCGACTGGTTCCGCGCCTGCCATAAAGAAGGCATTCATACCTGCCTCGACACCAACGGCTTTGTGCGCCGCTACGATCCGGTTATCGACGAGCTGCTTGAAGTGACCGATCTGGTGATGCTCGATCTTAAACAGATGAACGATGAGATCCACCAGAACCTCGTTGGCGTCTCAAACCACCGCACGCTGGAATTTGCCAAATACATTGCCGATAAAGGCATCAAAACCTGGATCCGCTACGTGGTGGTTCCCGGCTGGTCAGATGACGACGACTCCGCGCACCGCCTGGGGGAATTTACCCGCGACATGGGCAACGTCGAAAAAATCGAGCTTCTGCCCTATCACGAGCTGGGTAAACATAAATGGGTGGCGATGGGCGAAGAGTACAAACTTGATGGCGTGAAGCCGCCAAAAAAAGAGACGATGGAACGCGTCAAAGGTATTCTTGAACAGTACGGCCACAAGGTGATGTATTAAAGAAAAGGCCCGGTGAGAACCGGGCTTTTTTATATTCTATTTAAAGACGCCGTTAATAACGGACGTCACGATGGCTGTACTCAGCGCAATTAAGACCAGGTCGTCTCCGACCACGCGCCATTCATAGCCAGGGTAGGAAGGAAGCTGGCCCAGCATTGAGGCCGGCACGGTTTTCTTCGCAATGCCCGGAGGCAACGGCTTACCGCGCGCCAGGTTTTTCGCGATACCCGGAGGCAGAGAGTCATAGCCCGTTAAGCCATAATTCAGCGCCAGATGGCGGGCATGATCGAAGCTCACGCGAGCGTCGACATCGTTACCGACATCTTTACTGCTTTTAAAGCTTTTATCCGATTTTCCAGGGTTATCCTGACCGTTATTTTGCTTATTGCCATGGTTACCAGAATTCCCGTTACCATGATTACCGCCATTACCTTGCCCGCCACCGTTTCCGTGACCACCGCCATTCCCGTTTCCAGGATTAGCCATGACCGAAGCCGTTGCAAACGTTAAAGACAACACTACGGCAAGTGCGGTAGTGGAAAAACGACGAATAGACATGATTGCTGCCTTATAGTGGTAGGACTCACATGAATTATCGCCTGGCGCAATAAACAAACAATAAGTAAAACTCTTAGTTGTGACAGGGACAAAAAAGCCTGTCATCGACAGGCTTTTATTTAATCAGGCATGTGCCACAGGCGTTGGATGCTCGCCTGCTTTGCGCAGCAGCATCAAGAGATAAATAAACGACACGCTGGCGATCATGATAAACAATAAATTATCGGAATAATTCTGCATCAGCATCGCGGTAAACGTCGGCCCTAATAAACTGCCGATGGTATAGCTCAGTAACAGCGCCTGGTTCATTGCCACCAGCTGGTGATGTTCAACTTTCTCACAGGCCCAGGCCATCGCGACCGGATAGAGCGCGCCGCGGCCGAGGAACAGCGTGTGATGCTTCTCGGCGAAGCGCTCCGCCAGCTTGTGGATGACGGGATCGAGCTCCAGAGTGCGCTCGACCAGCTTGGGCAGCTCCACCAGCCGCGTCACCAGCCCGCGCTCGCGCTCGGCATCCGCTCCGTGATGCTTGGCAAGCGCGACGACGAGCATCCCCAGCGCTGTGAGCTGGGTCGTGAAGGCTTTGGTCGAGGCCACGCCGATCTC
>Ga0207674_10003594_pt1 | contig 18907 bp, 23 predicted proteins | sample KBSCornC72_FD_184303 | JGI IMG/M metagenome (GOLD analysis project Ga0207674, IMG submission 184303) | Corn rhizosphere microbial communities from Kellogg Biological Station, Michigan, USA - KBS Corn C7-2 (SPAdes) (version 2) | ecosystem: Host-associated > Plants > Roots > Rhizosphere > Soil ... | reverse complement strand
GCCACTCGAATCGTCAACGAGGTCAACGGAATCAACCGGGTAGTATACGACTACACCTCGAAGCCGCCGGGCACGATCGAGTGGGAGTGAAGGGCAGTAGGATTACTGCTCCTTCTTCACATCCTGGAAGATCAGCGGCCCCCAGGTGCGTCCGCGGGCCTGGACCAGCGCGCCACCCTCGTTGAGGGTGCCCAGATTGACGGGTGCGAATCCGAGCTGTTTGGCCAGGGCCGCCGCGGGAGCGATCGCGTCCTCGTCGTCGCTCGACAGAAAGACGACCCGGTGCCCGCCCTCGACGACCGGATCGGCAGCCAGCGTCGCGGCAGCCAGGTGATTGAAGCCTTTGACGAGCCTGGCGCCGGTGAACGCCTTCGCAACGACGGCTGAGGACGGGAGTCCGTCCAGCTCTTCAGGGGGAACTCCAAACGCGTTCATCGCGTCAATGATGGTCTTGCCTTCCCAGCTCGGCAGGGCCGTAGCGACCTCGTCATGCTGTCCGAACGGGATCGCCAGGATGATCGTGTCGGCCTCGAGCGCATCCCGCAGCGACTTGGCGACGACCGTGGACCCGATCGCCCGGGCCTGCGGCGCCAGCGCCTGGGGCGGGCGACGGCTCGCGACGGCCACGTCGAAATTCTTACGGGCAAAGGCGTGGGCGAGGGCCTGGCCTACCGCGCCGAATCCGATGATTGCGTAGCTCATGATATTTCTCCGATCTGTGTTGATAGTGCTTCCCCGGTGCGTCAGATGGCCGAGAAGCCGCCGTCGACCGACAATTCCAGCCCATTCACGAAGGTCGAATCGTCCGAAGCGAGAAACAGCGCGGCCGCCGCGATTTCCTCGGGACGCCCCATCGTCCCCCGCGGGATCAGCGATTCGAACATCTGCTTCGCTTCCGCGGTGAGGACCTGGTCCTGCATCGGCGTGGCGATCGGCCCCGGGTGCAGCACGTTCACCCGGATATTCCTGACCTTCAGCTCGTTGAGCCAGCCGCGCGCGAAGGCGTGCAACGCCGCCTTGCTCGCCGCATACACGCTGTACCCAGGAAAGCCTTTCAGCGAGGCAACCGATCCGGTCATGAAAATGGACCCGCCATCGTTGAACAGCGGCAACGCCTTTTGCACCGTGAACAGCGTGCCGCGCGTATTCAGGCCGAAGGTCGCATCGAAATGCTGCTCCGTAATCTCGCCCAGCGGGACGGCTTCGCCCGTGCCGGCGCTCGCGTAGAGGACATCGATCCTGCCCTTTTCCCGCTTGACCGTGTCGAACAGGCGGTCGAGGTCGTCGAGATTGGCGGCATCGCCGCGCACTCCGGTCACGTTCCGGCCGATCAGCATGACGGCCTCGTCGAGCGCCTCCTGCCTCCGGCCCGTGATGAACACGTAGGCGCCTTCTTCGACGAACCGTTTGGCGCTCGCCAGCGCCATGCCGCTCGATCCCCCCGTGACCACTGCAACCTTACCCTCGAGCTTTCCCATGACATTCTCCTTTCAGCTGCCCCAGCGTCCGTGCGGGGGGTCGCGTCGAGGGTGAAAATGGGACCGGCCGCGTCGGGTGTTCAGTCGCGAAGTTCGCACTTCGGTGGTGCAAAATCGCACCGCTAGGGCTACTGATCAGCACGCCTAAGGAAGAACGGCAGCCGATGACATTGGATTCAGGCTCGGGGAAGCGCTCGCGCCGGTGCCGGATTGCACCATGATCGACTGGGATGACGTCCGCTACTTTCTTGCCGTCGCGCGTGGAGGCTCGGTGCGGGCTGCCGCCGAGCGCCTCGGCGTGAATCACTCGACTGTGCTTCGACGTGTCGCCCAGCTCGAGGAACGCCTCGGCGCGCAAATGTTCGAAAGGCTGCCTTCGGGCTACCGACTGACCGCTGCGGGCGAGGAGGTTCTCGATCTCGCGGACCAGATGGAAGCGTCGTCGCACCTCCTGGAGACGCGCGTCTTCGGACGCGACCAGAGCGTGCGCGGGCTTCTGCGGGTGACGCTGCCACCGCCCCTCGCGACACACTTGCTCATGCCCGACTTCGCCGAGTTTGCGGGTCTGCATCCGGACATCGAGATGGAGATACTGTCGTCCGGCGAGTTGGCGAACCTGACCAACCGGGAGGCCGACGTCGCGATCCGCGTCGTCTACGATCGGCAGACCCTGCCGCTCAATCTTCACGGCCTCAAGGGACCGGAGCTGTTCGGCGGCGTCTACATGGCCCGCGATTCGCTAGCCGCATGGCGTGCGGGCGCGCCCATCCGGTGGATTGTCATCAGCATGCACGGCATCCCGGATTGGGCAGGCGAAGGTGAGGTTCGCGCCACGGAGGCCCCCTTCAGGGTCACGGACGCCGAGGCCCAGCTTGCCGCGGTACGGCAAGGACTCGGCATCACGACGCTGCCGTGCTTCGTCGGAGATGCCGATCCGCTATTGACGAGAGTGCCGGGCGCCGATCTGCACATGTACGGAACGCTCTGGCTGCTCACACAGGGAGAGACGCGCAAGACAAAGCGCGTGCGGCTCTTCACGGATTTCCTATCCCGCAGGCTCGCCGCGCACGCTTCGCTTCTCGCGGGGCTGGCTGTATCACGCGACTGATCGCGGCGGGTCGCCGGCGACGCCGGGGGCGCCATGGAGATGTTCAATTATGTGATGGTGCTCGCCTCGGTCATCATCGGGCTGGGCATCGCGCATCTGCTTCAGGGCGTCGGCGGCATCGTCCAGCACCCCCGGCGCGAAAAGACTTATTGGGTGCACCTGCTGTGGGTCGCTGCGATTTTCCTCCGGGCGATCTTCTGGTGGTGGTTCGAATTCCGCCTGTCGACGATCGCCGAATGGACGTTCGCGCTCTATCTGTTCGTGCTCGCCTATGCGGTGCTGATCTATCTTTTGTGCGCGCTTCTCTTCCCGCGCGATCTCGCGGGGTATGACGGTTTCAAGGACTATTATTATTCGCGGCGCGCGTGGTTTTTCGGGCTGCTTGTGATCGCGCAGGCGGTCGACCTCGCCGATACCCTCCTCAAAGGCATGGATCATTTTCGCTCGCTCGGCCCGTTTTATCCGGTCGCGCTGGCGATCGTGTCCGTGCTGCTGCTGATCGCCATGCGGACGCGCAGCGAGCGCTATCACGCGGCGTTCGCGATCTTCACGGTCGTCTATCTGATTGCCTATCCCTGGTTCTCATTCGATACCGTAGGATAAGCAGTGCCGATCCGCGAAGAGGAGCAGCCGTGAGGATCGGAACAGCATTTGGCGTAATAGCGGGGCTTGCCCTGGCACTTGCCAGCGGCGCGCCGGCCGCCAGCGTGGGGCAGGAAACCCAACTCACCCTCGCCCCGGACGACGTCATCCCGACCGGCAACGACTGGATCGCGCTTCCAGCGATTCGCGCGGGTGACGCGGCGCTGATGAACTTCAACGTCATTTCGATGCGCTACCGCGGGCTGATCGAATATGCCGGACCCGCGGACCAGCCGCTGATAAAGCCGTTCCTCAGCGTGGCGGGCGTGAAGAAGCCGCTCGCCAATCTCCGCTGGAGCTTGCGCGATTACTGGCTGCCCACCGGCACGATGGAAGCGAATGGCGTCCGGACTCGCATCACTTACGTCGCGCCGCCGGACAGCCGCGCGGCGATCATCCGCTTCCAGGTCACGAACCTCGGCGCGAAGCCCGTCAAGGTCGCTCCCGGCATGGAGGTGAACTGGGCGCGCACGAACCGGGTCACTTACTCGCCCGAGCCGCTCTCCGGCGCGCGCACCATGTCGCCGACGCCGATCGACAGCGACATGGAGATTTTCAGTTACCGGACCGACGACACGAAGTTCGCTTGGGGCTTCGCCTACGTCGGCTCGAAGGGCGTGCTTCACGATACGGGCGGCAATCCAGGCGTGACGGCGCAGCACGAGGCGACGCTGGCGCCCGGCCAGACTCTCGACGTCCGTTACCTGATCGGCGCGGGGCTCGAGGAATACAGCGCCGCTTATGCGATGCGTGTGCTCAACAAGCGCATCGACCGCTACGGCATCGAGGGGGTGATCGACCAGGCGGCGGCGGAAGCGCGGCGGCACACGCGGACCACGGGGCGCGCCGATCTCGACCGGATCATGAACCGCAACCTGCTGTTCACGACTTATTATGCCTGGGGCCGCGCGATCGACACCGACGAGTTCGTAGGCATGACGTCGCGCAGCAATCGCTACTACGTGTCCGCAGCTTATTGGGACCGCGATGCGCTGCTGTGGAGCTTTCCGGCGCTGCTGGACACGGACGTTACGCGGGCTCGTGAGGCGCTCGGTTATGCGCTGGGCACGCAGGCGCGCAACATCGGCATCCACAGCCGCTTCATCGACGGGGTGGTGCTGGAGGACGGGTTCGAGCTCGACGAGCTGGTCGCGCCGATCGTCGCGCTCAAATCCTACGTGGATGCGACCGGGGACCGCAGCGTGCTGGCGACGTACGCGCCGCAAATCGCGACGATCGAGCAGCGGCTGTTCGCGATGCGCGATCCCGCCACCGGGCTCTACGAGACGTTCCAGGATGCCGAGGACGAGTATGTGCAGAAGCCCTTTTCGGTTTACGACAATGTGCTGGCCTGGAGGGCGCTAAATGACCTCGCCGTACTGCAGAAGCAGGACGACCTTCGCGCCCGCGCCGCGGAGCTCAAGGCGGCGATCCTGAAATATGGCGTGCGCCCGGGCGCCGAAGGGGCGGGCGGTCCGATCTTCGCGGCAACGGTGAGCGCGACCGCCGGCGACTTCATGGACGTCCCGCCCGGCTCGCTTCTGAAGCTGCCCTATCTCGGCTTCATCTCCGAGGACGATCCCTTGTTCGTTCGGACCTACAACTGGCTGCATTCGGCGCACTACCAATATTCCTACGCGAGCCAGCCCTACGGCCTGCCCGGCAGCTACCGGCTGCCGTTCACCACCTCGTGGTCGGTCGCCGACCACCTTCGCCTGAAAGCGGGGCAGGCGAAGGCGCTGAAGGTGCTGACCCAAAGCCCCTGGGACGGCGGGATTATCACTGAAGGCGTGAAGCCCGACACCGCCAAGGCCGACAAGGACGGCCGCGCTTTCGCCACCGCCGCCGGCTACATCGGGCACACGATCTGCGCCGAGTTCTGCATCGACCGCAAAGCCGCGCGGCCGGAGAGCCTGCGCTAGGCACTCACGCCGCCATCCGCCTCCGCGTGTGCGCCTCGGCCTTGTGCAGGTAGGTCGTGAAGCCGTCGTTCGCGGGTGTCAGGTTATTGAGAAGCATGACCGCGCTGACCTGTCCGCGATGGCCGACGCCATGGGTGATCACATGCATCAGCATCTCCTCGCGCGACATCCGGCCGGGCGCTCCGTCGGTGAAGGTGAAGTCGATCCGCTCGGCCAGCCGCTCGCGATCGAGTGGGGCGACATAATCGACATACTCTTGGTCGCTCGCGCGGATATCGGCGGACAAGTCCTCGAGCCTCGGCATCTGCGTGAGATTGGCCGAGGTGAATGCATGTTCGGCTCCCGTCAGGTGCGCGAAAAAGATGCGATCGACGACATAGCTGTGGCTCAGCGCCTTGATCGCCAGCTTGGTCACGGGACTTTCCTCCCCGAGCTCGGCCAAGCCGGTCAGCAGCCCATCGTTCGCCCAGGCCTTGTGCCTGAACAGGCGTTCCAACACTTCCTGCATTCCATCTTCCTTTCCGTTGACAGATGCCAAGAATATGAGCGATCATTCGCTTTTCATACTCGCGTTCCGGAGCGTGAGCGGATGGCCCGCCAGGCCGTTACAAAACCGAGGAAACAGGCCTCTCAGGAAAGGTCGCGAGCGACGGTTGCCGCGCTCGTCGAGGCAACCGCTCGCATTCTGGTCAGGGAGGGTTTCGACAAGGCGAGCACCAACCGAATCGCCGAAGTCGCGGGCGTGAGCGTCGGCTCGCTCTATCAGTATTTCCCGAGCAAGGAGGCGCTCGTCGTCGCCGTCGTCGAACGTCACAACCGCGAGATCATGGAGGTGGTCCGCGGAGTGCTGGCGGAGGTCGCCTCGTTGCCCGTTGAAGACGCCGTGCCGAGGCTTGTCGCGATGGCGATCGAGGCTCACCGCGTCGATCCGGAGCTGCACCGAGTCCTTTCCGAGCAAGTCCCGCGGATCGGCCGTCTCGAAAACATCGAAACCGGCAATCGCCAGGCTCGCGCACTGTTCAGGGCCTATCTCGAAAGCCGCGGGCACGAGCTTCGGGTGACCGATCTCGATCTGGCCGCGTTCGTCTGCGCGACGTCGATCGAGGCGCTGGCGCACAATGCCGTCCTGCATCATTCCGAACTGTCGTCGGATTCTGCGGCCGACGCGCTGATTGACGAGACGACGCGCCTCATCCTCGGCTATCTGCAACCTGTCCCAGCCAGAGCAACTGCATGATCGTCGAGTTCGCGTCTCTATTCACTGCAATGACATTGGCGACCTCGGTTCCCCAGACGGCGCTCGGATGTCCCCGGCACCCCATGACTCGGGGAGGTGTCCTGGCGACGGAGCATGCGTGGGTTCGAGCGATCGAGGCGCGCGATACGACGGCGCTTTCCTGCATTCTCGCGCTCGAGTTCGCGGACACGAACTGGCGCGGGCAGATCGTTCCGCGCTCCGCCGTCCTGGCTCGCCTGCCGTCGAGACCGGATTCGCGGCTCAAGCTCATTGATCTGTCGGTCGTGGAGCACGGGCGCTTTGCGATCGTGCGCGGAATGAACACCCAGACCGATGCGGATGGGCGCACCTCCGGCTCGGTTCGCTTCACCGACGTGTTCGTCTATCGCGCCGGTTCGTGGCGGGCGATCTCCGCGCAGGAGACCCTGATCGCAAAGGAATGAAGCCATGCATCGCTCGCGCATCAACGGCATCCTGATCGACTGCAATGTCGAGGACATCGGCGAGGCCGCGCGCTTCTGGGCCGAGGCTCTCGGACGGCCAGTCGACCTCGATCATCCGGGTACGCGCGGCAATTACGTCATGCTCGAAACGCCGCCGGACGAGATCAGCGTCCAGATCCAGCGCGTAGAGCACGAAAGCCGCGTCCACATCGATATCGAGACCGACGACATCGCCGCCGAGGTGGCGCGGCTGGAAAAGCTCGGGGCGACGGTGGACACGCGGATGGAGCGTTGGGTGGTGATGCGCGCGCCGTCGGGTCAGCGCTTCTGCATCGTCCGCGTGCAGCGGCCGGGCTGGCCGAAGGGCGCGAACAGTTGGGAATAGGACATCCGCACATGCCGAAAGTCGCTGTTGCGTTCGCAGCGTTGTCGCTCATCGCCGCCACGCCGAAGCTCGATCGGGATACGGCCGCGTGGTGGGCGACGACCGGCCAGCTCTCCAACGACGCAATGCAGGGGCGGGACACCGGCTCGCCAGCTTATGAGCGTGCCGCGCGCCTCGTCGCCGACAAGGTCAGGGCTGCCGGTCTCAAGCCGGCGGGCGAAAATGGCAGCTGGTTCCAGCGCGTGCCGATGCACGAGATCAGGGTCACGCATGCGACCTTCAGCGTCGGCAAGCGGGCACTCGTGTTCCTCCACGATCTGACCATCTCGCCGGCGCCGGGCATGCCGACGCGCATCGACGCGCCGCTGGCGTACGGCGGCTATTGCGGCGCAGGTTCGCTCGGCAACGTGCGCGGCAAGATCGTGATCTGCCACGGGACGCGTCGGAAGGGCCTGCCGGACGCTGCAGATCGCGAGGCGGCGGTGCGCGCCGCAGGAGCCGCGGGCATCCTGACGATCGCCGATCCGGGCTTCACGGTCGAGCCGCCGCGCTGGCCCTACGCCTATGCGCGCACCGTCACGCTCGCCACCGAGCCGCGCAAAGGCGATCGCTTCCTGAAAATGACGCTGAACGCCGATTCGCTCTCGAAGCTGCTGGCCGGAAGCCGGCGAAAGGCCTCTGCGCTGATCGCCGCCGGAAGTGCGGGCCGGCCGCTCCCGAGCTTCGCCATCCCGAACCGCCTGCGCGCGGCACTGACGCTCAGCGAGCGCGACATCAGCTCGCCGAACGTGCTTGCCTATCTGCCGGGCAGCGAACCGAAGCTCGCCGACCAGGTGATCGTCCTCTCCGCTCATCTCGACGGCTACGGCTATGGCGAGCCGGTCAGGGGCGACCGCCTTTACAACGGTACACTCGACGACGCGGCTTATGTCGCGCTTCTGATCCGCCTTGCCGAGCGCCGCCACGGCCAGCCGTTCCGCAGGCCGATCCTGTTCGCGGCGTTCGCCGGCGAGGAGAAAGGGCTGCTCGGCTCGCGCTGGTACGTGGCGCATCCGACGGTGCCGCTGTCGCGCACCGCGGCCGACATCAATCTCGACCAGCTCCGGCCGATCTTCCCGCTGAAGCTGCTGACGGTGCACGGGCTCGAGGACACGACCCTCGGTGACGATGCGCGCGCGGTGGCGAACAGCCTCGGAATCCAGGTCCAGGTCGACCCCGAGCCCGAGCGGAACCTCATCCGCCGCACCGACCATTGGCCGTTCATGCAGACGGGCGTTCCGGCGACCAACTTCGTATTCGGCTTCCGGCCAGGAACGCGGAGCGAGCAGATTTATCGGCAATGGTACCGCACGGGCTATCACAAGCCGAAAGACGATCTAAAGCAGCCGATGGACTTCAAGGCCGCGGCCGACTTCAACCGTTTCTTCTACAAGTTGGTCGAACGCGTCGCCGATCAGCCGAAAGCGCCGGCGTGGAAGCCCGGCAGCCCATTGAAGCCGCGCAAGTAAATCGACTTAGCCGTTCAGGGGGTGAACTCCGTTCGTTCGTCCCGGGTGCATTGCTTTACCGGCGTGGAGTCGGCAGTTTCGCTGCGTGCCGCCCAGCATTCGTTGAATACGGAGCAGTAGCAAAAGGCGACATTCCATCGCGATTGCTGCTTGACCAACGCATCCCACCATTTGGCGTTCTCCGGCGTCCGCGGCAGCCTGAACACGAGCTGCGACTGACCCGCGGCGACGAATCGCTTCGGCACATTGTTCCGGAGAAGGGTATGGGTCCGATGGAAAACCTCATAGGCTTCGTGGCCTTCTTTCGGTCCGAGCGAAGCCGCGAGCATATCGGGGAATGATCGCACCGGCCGGCCGTCGACGGTGACCAGCAAGCTTTCTTCGTGCGCCGGGCCGACACCTCGATTGACGAAGTCTAGTGAGAGCACCTGGGCGCCTTCGAGAGTTGCGGTGCTGATGCCGCTTTCGAGATATGGCACCGAATTGGCCTTCACCAATTTGTCCATGGCTTTCCCGTTACCGATGGCGAGCACGATCGAGCTGACCGACGTGATGAGGGCGGTGACCGCGACCGCCAGCTCCAGCCATTGTGGCAAGCCCTCTCGCCGCCGCTTGCGGCGATGCGGCACGTGCGGCGTGTGAACTTCAGGTGATTCCATGTCGCCTTCGAGCGGCAGCTAAATAAGCGACCGGGCGGCCGCAAGTGCGCGCGACGAGTTAACGGCTAACCTGCGGTTTACCAATGGATTGACTCGATGCCGCGCATTCGGCTGATCAAGGAAACAGCATCAACCGAAAGCGTTGTGGGGCTTCGATGAAGAGATGGATGATGGCGGCGGCGACTGCGGCGCTTCTCGCCGGATGCGCGACCACGCCGAAGACTGAGGTTGCCGAAGCGCCGCCAGCCAAGCCGCAGAGCAATGGGATCCCGTACCTGTGGACGCTGGGCAATGCTCCGCAGGCGCACAAGGACATGGTGGCGACCTTCGGCCGAGTCGGGCTCAAGCCCGGCGAAGCCATGTGGGTGAAGTCGATCCCCGCCGAGGGTGAGACGCGCGTGGTCATCGACCGGCTGACCCAGATGGCCTACGTCTATCGCGGCGACGCGCTGATCGGAGCGGCGACCGTTTCGACCGCCAAGCAGGGTCACATCACCCCGCTCGGCGAATGGTCGATCCTCGAGAAAAGGCCGTTCTACCGCTCGAAGAAATACGACAATGCGCCGATGCCGTGGATGGAGCGGATCGACGAATATGGGATCGCGCTGCACGGCGGCGGGACGCCCGGCTATCCGGAGAGCCACGGCTGCATCCATTTGCCGATGAAGTTCGCCGAGAAGCTCTATGGCCTGACGAAAATCGGAACCAAGGTGATCATCGAAGGCTAGGCCCGGACGCGAAGCGCGGCCCGGACGAGCCGGACCGCGCTCCCTCACCTTCGCTGTGAACCGGTCAGCGGCGGCCGCGGCCGGTGCGCGTTTGGCCCGAGGTGTTCGTGCCCAGTGTCGCGTCGGCTGTTCCCTCGGGCTGCGTCGGACTCATGGGCGCCGTCTCCTCGGCCGCCTGAGTCGCGCCGGTCGGATCGTGTGACAGGCCCGTCTGGGTCATGCCCGTGCGAAGCGGCTGCGGATTGCCGTATTTCTCGCGGCGCCAGTCGTCGAACTCGCGATGGAACTGCTGCTCACGCTCGCGGCAATAGTCCTGATAATCGCGGTCGAGCTCGCTCATGTGGCGGTCGCGCCAGCTGCGATAATGGTCGTCGGGATGCGCGCTGAAGCTGCGCCGCTCGTCGGAATAATTGCCGTAGCCGAATTCGCGTGGGCGGTCTTCGTTCCTCCAGCTTCCGGCGGACCATCGACCTTCGTCATAGCGATCGCCGCGCCCGAACATCGCGCCGCGATCGCGCTCGCGATCCCTGTCGCGCCAGTGCTGTCCGCGTTCACGCCAGTCGCGGTCGCGGTCGCGATCTCGATCGGGGTCGATCTCGCCGTGGGTTCCATACCCGTCGCCAAGATAGCCATGCGCCATGTCAAACTTCTCCCTTGCTCGTGAAAGCTCCAGGCCGAGGCCTTTGGAGATAAACGAACGGCCGTGGCTTCGGATGCGCTCGCAGTCGCAGGTGAGCGGCGCTCGACGCGCCGGGAGGGGCGTTCAGCGCGGGCGTTCGGGCGGGTGGACGGGGAGGTCGAGCGCGGTGAGCAGCCCGGGTTGGTTATCGTCGAGAAGCAACGCCCCTTCGTGCAGGTGGGCAATCGATTCGGCGAGCGCGAGTCCGAGGCCAGCGCCTTCGTCGGAGCGACTCGAATCGAGCCGCCCGAAGCGCCGCCGCGCCTCGTCGCGGCGCTCTAGCGGGATGCCGGGCCCGCGATCCGCCACCTCGACCCGGATCCTCTTTTCGCCGGGGCTCACGCGGACATCGATCTCGCCCCCGGCGGAGCCGTAGCGGATCGCATTCTCGAGCAGGTTGCTGACCGCCTGGGCGAGTAGCTGGCGATGGCCGAACAGCGGCACAGGGCGGCTCGGGCGATCGTAGCGGAGCGAGGCCCCGCGTTCCTCCGCCAAAGGATCGTACATCTCCGCCAGCTCGGCCGCGAGCTCGCCGATGTCGAACCAGGAGAATTGCTTTCTGCCCGTCAGCGCTTCGGAGCGGGTGATCTCCAGGACTGTGGTGAGAATCCGCATCAGTCCGTCGGCATTGCGGACGACGCTGTTGAGCAGTTCCTCCTGCTCGGCGGGGTCGTTCGTCTCCGCCGCCGCGTAGGCTGCGGCGCGCAAGCGGCTGACCGGCGAGCGCAGGTCGTGGGCGAGCGAATCGGTCAGCAGCCTCAGCTCGTCCATCAGCGCGCTGATCCGGTCCAGCATCGCATTGATCTGGATGCTCAGGCGGTCGAAGGAATCGCCCGCGCCCGACAGCGGCACGCGCTGGCTGAGGTCACGCGCGCTGATCCGGTTGGCGACCGCGGCGATATTGCCCACCCGTCGGGCGACATAATGGGCGAGGATCACCCCGCACAGCAGCCCGAGCAGTCCCGCGACCACCAAGGCCAGCAGCAACGAACTCTCGAGCGTTGCGCGGAACGCCAGGCCTTCGCCGACGAGGCGGCCGCTGACCAGCCATTCGCCGCTCCGAAGACGGCTCAGCATGATTTGCGATTGGTGCGGACTGGGTTGTCCGCGAAGCCGGATGATCGCGTTTCGGTAGCCCTCCTGGCCGAGCGGAATCGAAGGGCCGGCGGCGAGATTGCCCTGCAGCTCGCGTCCGCTGGCGTCGAACAGCCCGACGGCGGTCTGCGGATCGGCATAGGCGAGCGTGTCGTCGATCGCGCGGCTGAGCGCCGGCTTTCCGCCGCTACGGTAAATGTCCGTCAGGACCTTCGCCTGCTCGGTGACCTGGCGGTGCAGGCTGGCGACCGCCTCATCGTGCGTGCGCCCGTAAATAAAGCCGATGACGGCAAGGTTGGAGAGCAGCGCGAGCAGCCCCGCGAGCAACGCGATGCGCAGAGTGGTGGGCACGGGCGGGTTGTAGAGGATCAGGCGGCGAGCATGTAGCCCGCGCCCCTCACCGTATGGAGCAGCGGCTTTTCAAATCCCTCGTCGAGCTTGCGCCGAAGCCGGCTCACATGGACGTCGATGACATTGGTGCCCGGATCGAAATGATAGTCCCACACTTGCTCGAGCAGCATGGTGCGGGTGACCACGCGGCCTTCGTTGCGCGCGAAATACTCAAGCAGGAGATATTCGCGCGGCTTCAGGTCGAGCTTCCGTCCCGCGCGCTTCACGGTGCGCGACAGCGGGTCGATCTCAAGGTCGCCCACGGTCAGTCGGTGGTCGGCCGGGTCGACGCGCGATTCGCGGCGGCGAAGAAGGGCGTTCACCCGCGCATTGAGCTCGGCGAAAGAGAAGGGCTTCACCAGATAGTCGTCGGAGCCGCATTCGAGCCCTTCGATCCGATCGCCCACCGACGCCAGGGCTGAGAGGATCAGCACCGGAGTCTCGATATGCGCCGCGCGCAGAGCGCGGAGGACGGAGATTCCGTCGAGGACCGGGAGCATCCGGTCGAGGACGATGAGGTCGAAGCTGCCGTCGGTGGCGCGGAACAGGCCATCCTGGCCGTTCGTCGCTTGCTCGACGCTGTGGCCTTCCTGGGTCAGGCCTTTGGCAAGGTAGGACGCGGTCTCGCGGTCATCCTCGACGAGCAGGATCTTGCGGCCCATTGCACTTCAACTCCCTTCTTCGGGGCTCTTATACAAGCGTTTCGTACGGCGCCGGGAGGGAGTCGACCCGCAGCGCCGTACGAAACTGCAAAGGTCAGCTGGTCTTCTTGGTCGTGGAGCTGGTCTTCGCCGGCTTCTTCGCGGCCATCTTGTGCGTCGTCTTGTGGGTCGACTTCTTGGCCATGTGATGGCGCTTGGAATGATGACCCTTCTTGCCCGACGTCTTGGTGACGGTCGTCTTGGCGGTCGTGGTGTTGCCCTTCGTCGAGACCGTCGTCGTGGCCTTCTCCGTAGGCGACTTGGTCGTTACCGTCTTCGTCGACGGAGACGTCTTCGGAGCGGCGATCGCCGGACTCGCGATGATCGCCAGCGCCGCGACCGAGCTAATCAACGTTTTCATTTTTTCCTCCTCGTCCCGGCAAGAATGCGCCGGCGAAGTGACTGATATTGCAGAGCAAGTCTCAACCCCGTGGAAGCAAGGTTAAATGGCGTTCATCCGCATGCGCATGCGCCCGGAGCGGAGGGTTCGCCCCGGGCGCCGCTAAACGGACGAGGGGGCCGCTTAGTGAGACTTGGCTGGGGTCTTCGTGGACTTGGCGGGCTTAGCCGTCTTGGCGGTCTTCGCCGGCTTCACCGGCTTGGCCGTCTTCGCGCTCGCGGCTTTCGCGGCGGGCGCGGCTGCAATGGCGGGGGCGGCGATGATTCCGAGCGCCGCGAAAGAGGCGATGAGGCTGCGTTTCATGTGTCTTCTCCGTTGGATTTGAGCTCCGGCTTGAGCCGTGAGGCGCAATAGGGGAACGGCTCTCGCAGCCGCGTTTCACGGCAATTAAAGCTTGTTCATCGCCGCTTTCGGGCAGCCTTTGCGTGAAGGCGGACAGGCGGCTAGGCTCCGCCGCCAATGATCGCCCAAAAGACACGGTATGCGTTGCGCTCCTTGCTTTTCCTCGCCGAGGAGCAGGGCGGCGCGCCCGTCCAGCTTGCGCGCATCGCGGAAACCCAGCGCGTCCCGCCGAAATATCTCGAGCTCATCATGCTCGACCTCAAGAAGGCCGGCCTGGTGAAGAGCGCGCGCGGGCCCAAGGGCGGGTACCGGCTGTCGCGGCCTCCTGAGCAGATTTCGTTCGGCGAGATCGTGCGCACGATGGAGGGGCCGATCGCGCTCGTTTCCTGTGCGAGCGTCAACTTCTACGCGCCCTGCGGCGACTGCCACGATGAGGCGACCTGCGCGATCCGCCGCGCCTTCACCATCCTGCGCGATCAAAGCACCGCGGTGCTGGACTCGATTTCGCTTGCCGAAGGCGCACAGTGGGAAGAGCGGCTCGGCGCCGACAAATAGAAGAATCGGGGGTAGGGAGATGGACGAACGCTTCACGCCGCGGCCGGTCGCCGGCTGGTACCTGGTTGCAGCGCTCGCGTCGCTGATCTTCATGGTCGCTGCCTGCGTCATGTACGTGCTCCACGTCACCACCAACCCGGCTTCGCTCGCGCCCGACCAGCGCACGGCGTTCGAAGCCGTGCCCGTCTGGGTCACGAGCGCATTCGGTTTGGGCGCCTTCGTCGGTCTTGCCGGAAGCTTGCTACTCCTGCTCCGCCGCAAGCTCGCGCAGCCGCTGATGCTGATCTCGCTCGTCGCGATGCTCGCCTGGGTCGCGGGTTTCCTGCTGGTGCCCGAAATGCGCGAGACGAGCACCGCAAACGACCTGGCGGTCGCGATCATTGTCGCAGCGATCACCTGGACGATCTTCTGGTTCGCGCGCCATTCGCGGCAGCGGGGCTGGCTGCGCTAGACGCTCGCCGCTAAAGGGCGGCCCATGTCGACCTTTACCATCGACACGAGCACCAGCCGAGCGACTCCGTCGCCCGTTCCGGGCAAGCGCATGACCGCGCCGTCGATCCGCGCGCGCAAGGCTGACGGCAAGACCGAGCAGCCGATCGTCATGCTGACCGCCTACACGATGCGGATGGCGCAGCTACTCGATCCGCACTGCGACATGCTGCTTGTCGGGGACAGCCTCGGTCAGGTGATCTACGGCCTTCCCTCGACCATCCCGGTGACGATGGAGATGATGTGCGCGCATGGCGCCGCCGTGGTGCGCGGAAGCTGGCATGCTCTGGTGGCGGTCGACATGCCGTTCGGAAGCTACGAGGGGTCGCCCTCGCACGCGTTCCAGTCGGCGGCGCGGATCATGAAGGAGACCGGCTGCGCCGCCGTGAAGCTGGAGGGCGGCGAGGCGATGGCGCCGACGATCGATTTCCTCACGCACCGCGGAGTGCCGGTGATCGGCCACGTCGGCTTGACGCCCCAAGCCGTGAACGTCCTCGGCGGCTACGGCGCTCGCGGCCGCGAGGAGCTCGAGGCGGAGAAGATCATCGCCGACGCCAGGGCGGTCAGCGATGCGGGGGCCTTCTGCATCGTCGTCGAAGGGGTGATGGAAGAGATTGCGACCCGGGTTTCGCGCGAGGTGAGCGCGCCGATCATCGGCATCGGCGCGTCCGCGACCTGCGACGGGCAAGTCCTCGTCATCGACGACATGCTCGGCATGTTCGAGCGCACGCCGCGCTTCGTGAAGCGCTACGATGACCTCGCAACGCGCATCGGCGAGGCGGCGCGGACCTATGCCGAGGAGGTGCGCTCGCGCAGCTTCCCGACCGCGGACCAGACTTACCGTCCCAAGCCCTGATCCTGTTTGGGTGAACATTCCAGCGGTTGAGCGTTAGACTGTTGAGCCCGGGTTCTTCCGTGAGCCCGCAGCCAGCCATCCCAGCGGACCTGCCATGATCGAAGCCCACCTGAAGAAGCTGCGCGCACGCGACGACATCACCGCCGAGGAGGAAGCCGAGATTCGAGGGCTCGTATCCGATGTCCTCGATGTTCTACCGGACCGCACAGTGATCCGGCATGGCCAGGAGCTCCAGCATTCGACGCTCCTGATATCCGGCTGGATGGCGCGGGCGAAGGATCTTCCGAATGGCCAGCGGCAGATCGCGGAGCTGCAGGTCGCGGGCGATTTCGTCGACCTGCACGGCTTTACGCTCAAGCGGCTCGACCACGACATTATCTCGATGAGCGAGTGCCGCTACGCCCTCGTCCCGCACGATCGGCTGAAGACGCTTACCGAGCGCTTCCCGCATCTCACGCGCGTCTATTGGCTGCTGACCAACATCGACGCGGCGATCCAGCGCGAGTGGACGCTCTCGCTCGGGAAGCGCACGGCGATCGCCCGGATGGCGAACCTCTTCTGTGAAATGAACGCGCGTTTGCGGTTGATCGGCGAATCGCCGGGTGACAGCTACGAGTTTCCGCTGACGCAAGTGGAGTTGGGGGAGTGCCTCGGCCTCACCTCCGTTCATGTGAACCGGACGCTCCAGGAGCTCAGACGGGAAGGGCTGATCGAGCTGGAGAGGCAGCGCCTGACCATTCGGAACCTTCGGGCGCTCCAGAATGTCGCGCAATTCGACCCCGCCTATCTCTACATCGAAAAGCAGCCGCGATAGCCTGCCCCTTTGCGTTTCGCGCCACAGCCGCTAGACGAGCCGCCGCCAGCTTCCGTTCATCTCGGGTGGGGAAGGGGAGCACGGCCATGAGGATTCCCGAGCGAACGGACTGAGGCACGTCTTTGGCGCAACCCCCGGACATTACGGACACGTTCGTTCGCGAGGTCGACGAGAACCTTCGTCGCGACCAGCTGCGCGACTTCTTCCAGAACAACGCGCTCTGGCTGATCGCCGCTTTGATCCTGTTCCTCGCCGCCAGCGGCGGGGCGATCTGGTACGGGCAGCACCGCCAGGACCGCGCCGAGGCCGAGGTCGAGCAGCTCGCGCAGATCTATAAGGACATCGGCGTCGGCAACACCGCCAAGGTGCCGCAGCAGCTCGACGAGCTGGCCGAAAGCGGCAGCAAGGGCGTGCGCGCCACGGCGCTGTTCACCCGCGCCGCCTTCGCCCTCCAGCAGAACGATCCGAAGCTGGCGATCGCGACCTACAAGAAAATCGGCGACGACAGCTCGCTGCCCGACGCTTATCACGACGCCGCACTGATCCGCGTAACCGCGCTCGAATTCGACCAGCTCAAGCCCGAACAGGTCATCGAGCGATTGAAGCCGCTCGCGAAGCCGGGCAATCCCTGGTTCGGCTCGGCCGGCGAGATGACCGCGCTCGCGCTGATCAAGGCGGGCAAGAAGCAGGAAGCGGGGCAGCTGTTCGCGACCATCGCGAAGGACAAGAGCGTCCCCGAAACGGTTCGCAACCGTTCGATCCAGATCGCCGGAAGCCTCGGCGTGGATGCGAGCGCCGCGCTCGGACCTCAGGCCCAGTAGGACAAGAATGAGCAAATCCAGGAACATCGGTATTGCGGTGCTGATTGCCGTGTCGCTGGCCTCCAGCGGCTGCGGAATCTTCAAGAAGGGCAAGCCCAAGACGCCGGTCCTCGGCGAACGGATTCCGGTGCTGACGACCGAGAGCGACGTGCAGGTCGATCCTGCGACTCAGGCGCTGCCCTTCAGCCTGCCCGCGGCGGTCGAGAATTCGGCCTGGGCGGAGTCGGGCGGCAACGCGAGCAACTCGATGGGGCATCTCGCACTCGGCAATGCGCTCAAGCCGGCGTTCACCGTCCAGGCCGGCCGCGGGAGCAGCCTGACGGCGCGGCTCGCGGCTCCGCCGATCGTCGCCAACGGGCGCGTCTATACGATCGATACGCTCGGCGCTGTCCGTGCCTTCGACGCACGCACCGGCGGACAGGTCTGGGCGAGCCAGACTCCCGAGGTGAAGGGCAACGAAGCCGCGCTCTACGGCGGCGGAATCGCCTACGACAACGGCCGAATCTTCGCGACCAACGGCCTCGGCTTCGTCTCGGCGTTGAGCGAGCAGAACGGCGGCATTCTGTGGAAGGTCCGTCCCGGCGGTCCGCTCCGTGGTGCTCCGACGGTCTCGAACGGCGCCGTCTACGTGATCAGCCAGGACAACCAGATCTACTCGCTCAAGGAAGAGGACGGGACGACCAACTGGTCCGCCGCGGCTTCGCTTGAAATCGCCGGCCTGTTCGGCGCCGCCTCGCCGGCCGTTGGCCAGGGCACGGTCGTGGCGGGCTTCTCGTCGGGCGAGCTCAATGCGTACCGCTACGAGAACGGCCGGCAGGTGTGGCAGGATGCGCTGCAACGGACCAGTATCAGCACGAGCGTTTCCTCCCTCTCCGATGTCGATGCCGACCCGGTGATCGACAACGGTCAGGTGTTCGCGATCGGCGCCGGCGGCCGGATGGTCGCGCTCGACCTCGTGTCGGGGCAGCGGATGTGGGAGCTCAACATCGCCGGCATCGCCAACCCGTGGGTCGCGGGCGACTGGGTGTTCGTCGTAACGCAGGACGCCAAGCTGCTGTGCATCTACCGCCAGAACGGCCACATCCGCTGGATCAACCAGCTGCCGCAGTTCGAGAAGCCCAAGTCGAAGAAGGGCGACATCGAATATTCGGGACCGGTGCTGGCGGGCAACCGGCTGATCCTCACGGCCTCGAACGGAGCGGTGATCCAGGTCGATCCGGCGATCGGCAGTTTCCAGTCGCAGTTCAGCCTTGGCGGCCGGGTCAGCCTGCCGCCGGTCGTCGCCAATTCTACGCTTTATATCCTCGACGACGACGCGAAGCTGCACGCGTATCGGTAAATTGACTGTGCTCCTGCGCAGTTAGGAGCCCAGACTCTTTCTTCTTTAGGACTGGACCCCCGCCTACGCGGGGGTACAGGGCGTGAATGCCCCTTCCGACCGTCGCCATCGTCGGCCGGCCCAACGTCGGCAAGTCCACGCTGTTCAACCGGCTCGTCGGCAAGCGGCTGGCGCTGGTCGACGACCGGCCGGGCGTGACTCGTGACAGGCGCGAGGGCGAAGCGAAGCTGCTCGGGCTCGAGTTCAACGTGATCGACACGGCGGGCTTCGAGGACGAGGACCCGCACACGCTCCCCGGCCGGATGCGCCGCCAGAC
>Ga0207674_10003593_pt1 | contig 18910 bp, 17 predicted proteins | sample KBSCornC72_FD_184303 | JGI IMG/M metagenome (GOLD analysis project Ga0207674, IMG submission 184303) | Corn rhizosphere microbial communities from Kellogg Biological Station, Michigan, USA - KBS Corn C7-2 (SPAdes) (version 2) | ecosystem: Host-associated > Plants > Roots > Rhizosphere > Soil ... | reverse complement strand
CTCGTTTTTAGTTTTATTTGTTCAGAGACATCACACCAGCCCCAAATAGAAACTTGTGAATTTTGCTGCAGGACCATATGAGAACCTATAACTGCCGGCAGGCGAATATTTGCCACGAGAGAAATGGAGACAGAAAAAAAGATACTGAGGCAAGTTACATAAGCAGCAGATCGGTTCATTTTTTTTCTTTAAAGATATTGTCAATCCGGTGAATGATCTCCATACATGCCCTGCTATTATGGTACGGACATTTCCACATGCCCAGTTTTTCCTCTTGTTTCATTGGAGACTGATCGGCATTTACACCCCAATACCATTCACCCAATTTCTTATCGAGCATGTATTCCTTTACAAACTCCCAGCTTTGCAATGATCGCTTAAGAAATTTCTCATCTTCGGTTAGTTGCCATGCATTAAAAAAACCAACCATCGCTTCTGCCTGTGGCCATGAATGTTTCTGTCTCGTCAAATGTTGTTGTGCTACGTCATATTCATACCATAAGCCTCCATCACTGTCCAGTCCTTTTGCTGCGGCCCTGGCTGTTTTCACAGACCTTGCTTTCGCTTCTTCCAACAACGAATCATCTTCAATGATCCTGGCCGATTCATGTATCAGCCACGCCGCCTCAATATCGTGGCCATAAGAAATGATATTTGATCTTGGGTTCCATACTTCATCGAAAAACAAAATGAGATGATCCGTTTTACTGTCAATAATATGATCGAAAAAGATCCGGATTATTTCGACTATTCTTTGTTTTAGGGACTTGTCTTTCCAAATCCTGTACAAATTAGTGAATGCCTCCAGCAAATGAAGATGAGTGTTCATTGATTTTTTTTCATTTGCATCTTTCGCACTTAAACGCAACTCGCTCGCCTGGTTCCAATCTCTTGTCAATGCTTCAATGTAGCCACCAAATTTTTCGTCATAACTGTGAGTAAGAATATCGTTATAAGTATAAACGGCTATCTTTTTTGCGTTCTCATTTTTTGAGGCGAGATAAAACTCACTTAGCCCATATACTGAAAATGCAAGGGCATATACCTGCTTCTTTCGATCAAGAGGTTTACCAGTAGAATCAACACTCCAATAGACACCTCCAAATTCTTTATCAATAAAGTTCTCCGCTATATAATGAAATGCTCTGTCTGCGATCTTCAAATATTCACCATTATGTGTCATGTTATAGGCGGCCGAAAACGCCCAAAGAATGCGACTGTTCAATACGGAGCCTTTCGGCGCTTCAGTGTATATCCTATTATCATGATCCATCTTTCCCACAAATCCTCCATGAGTATCATCGATGCTCATTTGCATCCACCACGAAAGGATCTCATGCAATTCACTTTCCATCTCTCTTTTATACTCGCCAAGCTTCTCTTTCATTACTCTATTTTGAAAAACGCAGGATTGCCCTGTTTAAACTTTTACTTTTTTCTTAAGTTGCGCGACATTCGCAGGCTCCTTTCCATTCTTTAGATTATTGTCAATGATATGATTTAGCGTTTCAACAGACGTTGCACTCCGAAAACGGTCTCCTGCTGTATTCATCACATAGTCCAATAGCCGGTCTGTCGTCGAAACAGCAACATGCTGCCGTGTGTCAGAGGAAGCATAATAGATAAGGACCGTTCCATCCTCTTCTGCTATCCACCCATTACTAAACAATACATTGGATACATCTCCAACTCTTTCGCTTTCCTCAGGCGCCATAAAATACCCGGCGGGTTTATAAATGATCTTTGAAGGATCGGTAAGATCGGTCATGAACATATACAACACATAGCGAAGACCAGCAGCCGTATTGCGAACACCATGTGCAAGATGAAGCCAGCCTTTTTGAGTTCGAATTGGGGAAGGCCCCAACCCATTCTTCGCTTCATAAACGGTGTGATATTGTTTTTGATCGATCACAATTTCGTCTTCAATTTTTGCGCACTCGATACTGTCACTTAATCCAAAACCGATTCCTCCGCCATTGCCGGCTTCAATAAAACCATCCTGTGGCCTGGTATAAAAAGCATACTTGCCATTTACAAATTCTGGATGTAAAACAACATTTCGTTGTTGAGGTGACGCGGTCTTGAGATCTGCGAGTCTCTCCCATGTTACAAAATCCTTTGTTCGCACAATTCCACATTGAGCAATGGCAGCTGATTGATCACCTTCAGGAGCTGTTGGATCGCGCCGTTCGGTGCAAAATATTCCATAGATCCAGCCATCCTCATGTTGCACCACACGCATGTCATAAACGTTCACGTCACGGTTCTCATTTTCAGGAATGGTGATAGGACGTTCCCAAAATCTGAAATTGTCGATTCCGTTTGGACTTTCTGCTACTGCAAAAAAAGATTTTCTGTCAGCGCCCTCCACCCTTGCAATGAGTAAATACTTCGATTGCCACTTTATAGCAGTTGAATTGAAGACAGCGTTGATCCCAAACCTTTCCATTAAAAACGGGTTGGTTTTCCTGCTAAGATCATATCTCCAGAATAGTGGAGTGTGTTCTGCGGTTAAAACCGGGTATTCAAATCGCTCATAAATGCCATTGCCATTTACTTTCTCCTTATTTTTTCTTTTCACCAGCTTCTTATGTAAGCGCTTCAATTCCTCTAACCGCTTCTCAAAATTCCTTTTCATCTCTCGTTGTTTAGTTATTCTTATGTAATAGTCGTATAGCTAGTTCTCCAGTTTATTCCACCATGTTCTCTTTAAGATCACAACGATGACTGCTAATATTATAATTGTGATCACTAATGGCAGTTTTAGCCACAGCACGAGATACATCGGCAGGATCGTTAAGCAACACTGTGCGATCATTCCCAATACTACGTTGAACATATCCAATTTGAATCTTTTATTCGCCTGGAAACCTGGATCCTCTTTGATCACCATTTGATGTACAGGTTTCCAAAATCCCCAGGGACGAACACTACTGTAAAATTTCTTTAGTACTTCTTTATCGGTTGGTGGAGCAGTATATGTTCCAACGAGGCAACCAATAATTGAGATTAAGAACAGCAATGGCCATACATATAACGGCAATGTGTGCGGGAAAACAAAAGGGAATACCAAAGCCGCAACAATACCCGCTGCCATTCCCCAGAAAAATCCACTTGCATTAAATCTCCACCAATACCATTTGAACATATTGGCAGCTATGTATCCTCCGTACAATGCTCCAACTATCCATTGCAAAATGCTATTCACGTCCTTAGCAAAAAAACCGAGTATCACGCCGATCGTCACCACCACGATGCCGGATAAATAATTCATTGAAATTATTTTGCGGTTGGAAGCAGTTGGATTGACATACTTCAGGTAAATATCATTTACGATATATGCCTGGGCTGCATTCAATGTTCCGGAGAAAGTTCCCATAAAAGCTCCCAGCAAACCGGTCAATACAATACCTAAGATTCCTGCCGGCAGAAAGTTGTTGACCGCTGCAGGAAGCACTCTTTCAAAATCGGTACCACCCGCTCCATTGGAAAGATTCATTTGATTAAAATACAACAGGCCTAATACCGTCAAACCAATGACCATTGAATAACGGATGGGAAGTAAAATGATCGATACAAAGCCTGTCATCTTTGATGCGTCCTTTGGAGAACGTGATGACAAGATCTTTTGCATGTCATAATTTGGAGCAGGTCCTGCCAGTGCAGCGAATACTCCTTTGAATAACATCATCATGAAAAAGAAGCCAAACAATCCAAAGCCATCATCACTGATCTTTTTATTACCATCGGGAATGATCCCTGACCAATCCAGGTTCAAATGCCATCCAAAAAATGGATCAAACCAACCCTGTGGTACATTCACTGAAGTTCCGTTCAAATGAAGACCGGCAATCACTGCTATTGAAACACAACCGACGGTCATGATGATATACTTGATCAGGTCACCAAGAACAATGCTATGCATCCCTCCCAGCACAGAATAAAAAACTGCAAACAGCGTGAACACTATTCCATAAAAATGAGCTACGTATTGTGGAGCGATGTCAAATGGTACATATTCCTTCACCTCACTCCACGGAATAAATATCTCAATGAATTTTCCAAGCCCTACAAAGCCATAAGCTAAAAATCCAAAGCACCCGATCAGTGCAAACGCAACCACCACTGTGTGTGATGCTTTTACCCCTCTGCCAATCAAGCCAAATCTTGTCGCCAGCCATTCAGCACCGGTATTGGCATTGGAGCGTCGCAGCCACTTCGCCAAAAACATCATATTGAACACCTGGTTAAATACAGGCCATAGCCAGGGAATCCAAATACTTTTCATACCATACACAAAACAAAGAGCTACCATCCACATCGTGCCGCTGATGTCAAACATATCCGAAGCATCACTTAATCCCAACAAATACCACGGCAACTTTTTTCCGCCCAACAAATAACTTTCCTTGTTCACTCGTGCTTTTTTCCTCAACAGCCAACCGATCATGACCATGGCAGCCAGGTAGGAAATAAGAATTGATATGTCGATAAGCTGTAGCTTCATTGGTTTGTCCTTGGTGAACGTGAATCGTGAATCGTGAATCGTGAATCGTCAGTCGTCAGTCGTCAGTCGTCGGTCGTGAGTGGTCAGTCGTGAGTCATCAATCGTGAATCGTGAGTATCGCTCGTACTCATCACTCATTACTCATTGCTCTAACTCATTACTCATACAACTTCTTACCCTCAACGTCTTTCTGAAACAACGTTTTTTCATTTTTATAAAACTCTACAAAATCATTCGCTGAGGCCTGTCCTCTATAGGGGGCATAAAACTCATACTGATCGGCATTTCTGAACCCTGCATTTCGCCACGCTAATGCATAAGAGATCTTATAGGGACCCATGGCTTTCAAGAAGGTCTTTGTCCACCATAAGCTGTCCTTTAACCCGTTATATCCAAATTCAGTAAGTGCGGGGATCTTCTTGTGCTCCGTTGCAATGGAATCCAACTTTGCCAGCATGTCACGGGAGTATTTAATAAAGTCTTCGTTGCTCGCCGTATTGTTTGCCTGGTAAATGTCAAACCCTATTACATCAACCCAATCATCACCCGGATATTTCTTTACGTATTCTTCTGTGGAATAAAATTTATCAGTGTTATAAGCATAGAGAAGATTGTGTACATTCTTTTTATCTCTTAGATACGATTCAGTGAACTGGTAAAGTTGCTTCAACTCAGCAGGCGTACAATTTTTTCCTCCCCACCAGAACCAGTCTCCATTAAGTTCATGGAACGGGCGAAAGATGATCGGGATGTATTCACCCTGCTTGCCTTTTAGGTCAAGCATGAAAGCGGCGACCTTGTCGAGCCATGTTTTGTACAGATCATTTTTTTCTCCGCCTGGCAATATCGCAGCAACTGTGCCGGCCGCTGGATCCCATGCAGTTTGTCCTGTAAGCGGATTATTGAGATGCCAGCTCAATGTGATCACTCCACCACGATCATAAGCATCACGAATAAAAGATTTCATTTTGTCAAAGGGAACGCTGTCAAGATTTACAGGCTTATCCACCTCCAATCTCCCCAATTCAAAACCATACACTGCGGGGTAATCGCCTGTCACATCTTTTATGTCGCTTCTTCCGGGTTCATATTTCCACCCAACACCGTAAGCAAGATCATCCTGGTGACCAAACATGATTCCTTCACTCAATAATTTTTTCAGGTTGCGATAAAGCGCAGTTGTCTCCCGGGTGGCTTTTTTATCAGCGGGCATTTCATTGTGGGCAACCTGGCCTGAAGAAGTGAGGCCATTTAAGAAAATAAATAGAACGTAAAAGGACTTACGAGCCTTTTGTCTCATGTTGCAGTAGTTGATGCTGTTAAATTAAGTTACTTAAACTGACTCCGATCTGTTTGTTTTAGCTGGCGCTTTCTACAGCTTCAAATTCTTATCAAATTTAATTGGGAAGATATCCTAACCCTGATACTTTTTTATCCATTCTGAATACTTGTTTCTACCCAACGAAAAAAAAATCTATCATTGTTCAAGTATAATGTTTAACGATTCACATAACTTCATACTGATAGTTTATTATCTTATTTCGTACTTTCCGTTTCAATAAACTAAACGCCTTTTAATGAGCGCCAACCTGCTGAGAGAGATAACGCCCCTTACCCAGGGGGATTGCTTTACATTATTTTCCAGGATAAAATATGAGTTTGATTTTCCCTTACATTGCCATGAGGAGTTTGAATTGAATTTTATACAAAATGCGAAAGGGGCAAAAAGAGTCATTGGCGATCACCTCGAAGTAATTGATGAATTGGAATTGGTCCTTGTAGGACCCAATCTCCCGCATGCATGGTTCACGAACAAATTAAAAGGAAAGGAGGTAAAAGAAATTACCATTCAATTCCACAGGGATCTGTTCGATGAAAAATTTCTTCATCGCAACCAAATGAGTTTTATCCGCAGCATGCTGGAGCATTCAAAAAGAGGAATCCTTTTCTCAAAGCAAACAACCCAGGCCACTATGGCCCGGCTAATGCGGCTGGCTCAAAAGCGTGGTTTTGATTCAGTACTGGAACTGATGTCCATTTTACATGACCTCTCAACTTCTCGGGACATGCGCATACTTTCGGACGCTTCCTTTAGTAAGTCAGAAACTTTTTCTTATAACAGCAGGCGCATTGAAAATGTGATGAGATACCTGAACAGTAATTTTGAAAAAACTGTCTCTTTAACTGAAGCAGCAAAAATAGCTGCCATGACAGAAGTCTCTTTAAGCCGGTTTTTCAAGTTCAGAACGGGGAAAACATTTGTCGATGCGTTGTGCGAGATACGCCTGGGCCACGCCTCACGCATGCTCATTGAAACGACACAAAGCATTAACGAAATTGCTTTCAAGTGCGGATTCAATAACATGTCGAATTTCAACCGCATCTTTAAAAAGAAAAAGGCCTGCACACCCAAAGAGTTCAGAGACACTTATACCTCTTCCGGCGTGAGAACATTTATTTAGCGCATAGGTCAAATTTTTCTCATAGAGAGTTTTCTTCTGACCCGGCTTAATGTTTCAAGCGTAATTCCAAGAAAGGAAGCTATGTAAGTGAGTGGAATTCTATTAGAGAAATGACTGTAGCGCGTCAAAAATTGTTTATACTTCGTTTCGGCATTGGTAAGTCTGGCAATAAACGCGCGTCTTTCAGCATCACTGTAATATCGTTGCAACAATTTTCTGCTTACAATATTAAACTCCGGAAATTGCTCATACAGGATCTCAAGATCAGCGAGTGTGAGGGCAAGCAATTCACAATCTTCAATTGCCTGCATATTTTCTATAGCAGGTCCCTTTCCCTCAAAAGTTAGGATCGAAGAGACCATTTCCCCTTCCGCAGTTATCCAGGTGGTAATATCTTTTTTTCCTTCCCTGATAAAGCCACGTACTACTCCTTTTTTTATGAAATAAATGTGTTCGCATACACGGCCTTCTTCAAGCAAAAGCTCGCCTTTGTTAAAAGAAACAATAAAGGCATGCTCTTTTAAAAAATTCACAGCCCCCTCGCTCAGTGGATGGAAATAATTTAGAATGGTGATCACAGACGAAACATCTGGAGAACCTCCAGCCTCTGGATACATTTTTGGTTGTAAGGCGGGTTTTCGCAACATTATATTACCGGAAGCTACAATCAGTTTTCGAATATACAATTCGCAGCGTCAAATAAAAACAAAAAACCGGGGTATTCAATTAGGTTTGCAAAGAATATATTTATTTTTAATTTGATTGCGGAAAGAGAGGGATTCGAACCCTCGGTACAGTTGCCCGTACAACGGTTTTCGAGACCGTCCCATTCGACCGCTCTGGCATCTTTCCATTTTTCTTACTAACTGGGGCAAAATTCGTGATTTTCATCTTTAGAAAAATCAGAGAAACCCCTCGAAGGAAAGTAACAAACTCCCATATCAGTGGACTTCAGTGTTTCTGAGATTCTGTGGCAATGTAATTTAGAATGACAATGAAATTCACCTGGTCGGGCAGCTATTTCTTCTTTTGATGAAGTACCAGTTTACCTTCCAATACAATTTTATTGTCCACTTGCTGAACTGAATCTTTTGATTCAATAAGATCCAAAAGGATTTTAGTTGCCTTTTCCGCCTGCTGGTGAGGGAACTGCTCGACGGACGCAATAGGAGGATCATCCAGATAATTGGTGACCGGAAGATTGGCATAGCTGGCAAAATAAATATCCCTGTTGATCTTGTAACCCTGGCTCTTTGTGTACTTCATTGCATCGAGGGCCACATAGTCATTGAAAGTGATGACTGCTGAAGCCACCTCTTTCAATGCAAGCAATTTTTTTATGGCTGCTTCATTCTGTTCCCTGGTAAGATCAGTCTCCACGATCAGATTCTTATCCACTTTGATATTATTTTTTGCCAAACCCTGGATATATCCCTGGAGGCGTTCATCCGACGAGGACATGCTCCCCGGACCTTTTATAAATCCAATTCGTTTATGGCCTTCATTGATCAACCAGTTGGTCATGTCAATGGAGGTTTGCTTGAGGGTGCATGACACTTTATAAAACTCAGCCGAATCCGGCACACGATCGAAAAAAACAACAGGGATCTTGTAATTCTTCAGATCTTCAAAATGCTCGAAGTTGGCAGTATTCTTTGAAATAGAGATCAGGATGCCATCTACTCTGTGCTTGCGCATGGTTTCAACTATCTTTTTTTCTCTTTCCGTATCGTCATGAGACTGGCCGATCAAGACCGTGTAGTTATTTTTTGATGCCATGTCCTCAATACTGTCGATAGCCATTGAAAAAAATTCTTCGCCGAGATTTGGAAGAATGACACCCAGGGTAAATGTTTTGCCTTTTTTAAACGAGATCGCGGCCTGGTTAGGCTCGTAATGCAGTTCTGCGGCCAGCTTCCTGACCTGCAATTTTGTGCGTAGACCGATACTCGGATGGTTATGCAGGGCCCTTGATACCGTTGAGACCGATACTTCTAATCGCCTGGCGATCTCCTTGATAGTTGCAGGTTTCTGATCCATGAACAGGTGTACAAGATAACGATAAAAAATGTTTTTGCCAGTGCTTTATCTTTTCTTAAATTAACAACGAAACAAATTGCTTTGCCATGAATCATGTCTCCGATATTATCGCCCGAAAGGGCCTATCAGCGATCGCTGTACCTCCTGATACTCCCGTCATTGATGCCTTAGAAATAATGGCTGAAAAAAATATCGGCTCCGTACTGATCATGCACGGTGGCGAATATCTGGGTATCATGACCGAAAGAGATTATTCACGAAAAGTGATACTGAGAGGAAAAAACTCACATGACACCAGGGTGGCCGAGATCATGAGCACCGACTTGCCGGTATTGAAACCATCGGACACGATCGAGCACTGTATGCAGTTAATGACAGATAAAAACATCCGGTATTTACCCGTTTTTGATACTGACAGGCTTGTAGGGATCATTTCAATAAGTGACGTTGTTAAACAAACGATCCTTTTGCAGCAGGAAACGATCAATCACCTCAATGACTATATTCACTATAACAGGTAATTGAATTTCAGTTTGAACATTTACACGTACTAAATTTCAAATCGAATCTTCCTTCAATAATTTTTTACGGAATCTGTAGCAGATTGGAAATTGGGGAATGCTTACCTGGATTACTATTAAACTATGATCATTTGAAATACCCAGCCGAATTTTCTCTTTTTCTTCCGGTGTTTTTCTCATTGCTTTGGTTCTTTTACGGTTAGATATTTGTGCTGAGATCCGGATTTTATTTTACCAACAGTCTGTGAGATATCGGGGAATGAATGGATGCTCAGCGAAAACAAAAAATATCTCTCGTTTTTAAATACTTATCCCGGAAATATTGACATCCCGCCATTTGTTTGATCGTTTCGTTTACTCATTAGCAAATTTCACACCGTCAAATCAGAGGCTTGATCATTAGCAATATTTCAAATATTCCATTTATATGCTGAAATCATTCGGCAAATCTAGTTCTATTGCAATCTTCAAAAACAAAAGCAGTCGAGTAACGTGACTGCTTTTGTTTCTTTTTTCACAAATTACTGCTTCACTATTTGTTTTGTTGCGTATTCAATTCCATTATAAGCCTGGATGGTGTAAACACCAGCAACCAAACTACTAATATCGATATTGATGTTTGTAACGCCGCCTGAATAATTATAAACTCCTTTTATGTTACCCGATTGGTCAAATATCTTAATCTGGTAAAGTTTACTTTGATTAATGTCGGCTGTTGTTGCAGCGCCTTGCGGCTGTGCAGCTGATATATTTACATTCCCATCACTCGGATTCGGAGTAGCAACAATTGCGAAACCACAATTGTTAATCTGCAAGAATTTTACCGTCGCACTGCCGCCGGCATCACATGCATTGGCAACTCGAAGGGTAACTGTACCAGTACCCGGTGTCGTCCCTGTTCGCAAAGTAAGGGAAGGTGTATTCTGGCCTGACGAATACGTCATATTGTTTGACCAGGTCCATTGATAGTTTGTAGCACCGGGAAGTGTATTTGTTGTAAAAGTGACGAACTGGTTTTTGCATGCAGACGATGGGCCGTTTATTGGGTAGTCGGAACTGCTGAAGCCTCCTGCGTGCATTCCAAATCTAATCACCCTTTGCGGCCCGCACGCATTTGTTAAGGTAACTCTTACAAAATCGTTTCCGGCAGAGATCCTCGTTGCAGTTATTTGCGGTGTGCCCTGCCCTGCTGTAACCGTGAAATATCCATTCTCGCTTTCCCACAGAATGTTCAAGCCGGTAGGAGAAGGTCCTGTTAATTGGTAAATTCCAGTAGTGCAATGATCTGGCTGCTGTATGGATCAAGCGCATCATTCGAAATATCTTTATTCCATGGATTGTCTGCTGGAAAGATCTCTGTATTCTCTACACCAGCTTTTGTTGCCGTACAAGAAGTTGCCTGTTGATTGGAATTTGAAATCTCTTTTTTCTTACACGAGAGAAAAAAAAGTGAAACATAAATGACGGCGATCGCGAGTATGACATATACTGCAGTGGTCATAGTATTTTTCATAGATCGGGATTTGCCAAATTAAAAACAATAACTATACCACCGCCACGCCTAGGAGTCCTTTTCCTTTTCTTTTACAACAATAAGGTCCTTTACATCCACCTGCATAGGTAACAATCCTATTTGTACCACTGCCCTTTTACCTCGTAATTCCATCACCTTGCCCACCTGGTGATTTCTTTTCATCATGACCCTGTCGCCTTCCCTCACTTCTCCGCCAACCTGCTCAAATTTCGATTCTATTTTTTTCTGCATCTTGTTCACCACTCTTTGCTCGTCTTTTCTGAACAGTAGCGCCTGCATTTGCCTGATCACTTTATTTTTATCTTCTTCTTTTCTCCATTCAATTAATATCTGTTTTAATTTTCGCTCCATATCCTTCAGGTAAGTGATCCTTTCTTCCGTGATCCTGTTTTGCTGCTTCAGCACTTCAACTTGCTGTTGGTGTTTTTCTTTATCCAACACCTGCTGCATTTCTGTTTTGAGCTTTTCATTTTCTTTAAGCAACACTTGCAATTCTTTTTCCCGTTTTTGAAGATCATGGATGTCCTGTTCTGCCCTGTTCAACAATTTATCGAGTTGAAAATGTTCTTCATCAACCAATGATCGTGCCCGTTGAATTAATTCTTTGTCCAGTCCAATTCTTTCGGCAATTGAAAATGTATACGAGCTACCTGGTTTACCCACGATCAACTTATATAATGGCAACAAATTTTGTTCATCGAAAGCCATGGCGCCATTAATGATACCGGGTGTTTTATTGGCCATTACTTTCAGGTTCAGGTAGTGAGTCGTCACGATGCCATAGGCATGTTTTTTTGCCAGCTCTTCCAGGATCACCTCTGCAAATGCTCCCCCGAGGTTTGGATCACTACCGCTTCCAAGTTCATCAATGAAAAATAATGTGCGCCCATTGGCATTTTCCATAAAATATTTCATGTTCAGCAAATGACTGCTATAGGTGCTCAGTTCAAATTCCAGGCTTTGAGTATCGCCGATATGGATCATCAATTGCTTAAAGATGCCGAACTCCGAAGTAGGATGCACAGGCACAAGCAATCCGGCTTGTACCATCATTTGCAAAAGGCCCACCGTTTTCATAGTAACAGTTTTGCCCCCGGCATTTGGACCACTGATCAACAGTATCCTGTTCGTTTCGTTCAGCGTGAGCGTAACCGGAATCGTTGCCTTGTTTAATTTTTTATTATACAGAAAGAGTAATGGATGATACGCTTCTACGAGTTGAACATGTGACTTGTCGGTAAGCGACGGATATTCGCCTCTCATATCCATCGCAAGCTTCGCCTTACCACGAATAAAATCATACTCACCGATAATGACATGCCACGTGGAAAGCAGAGGTTCATATTTGGAAAGATCTTTGGTCAGCACTCTTAGTATCCTGTACACCTCTTTTCGCTCCTCATTTTCCAACGAAAAAACTTCATTATTCAAGCCGATCGTTTCTTCGGGTTCAATGAAAACCGTACGACGCGTATCACTTTCTCCATGCAAAATTCCTTTCACCATTCTTTTTTGTTCAGCAAAGGCAGCCACTACCCTTCTGCCATTCATAAAACTCTCTTCGATCTCCGCCAGGTAGCCTTGTTTATTCAGCTTTGAAACGATACGCTCAAACATTCTTCGCAACTCATTTCTCTTTCTGTATAGGCCCATCCGGATATTACGAAGGTCATGCGATGCACTATCTTTTACCTGCCCTTGTTCATCCACAATTTCATCGATCATATTTATAATGGCCTTGTCATAGTAGGTATTCTCTATCAATTTTGCCAGGGCGCCGTATGCTGTTTTTCTTTCCCTGTCAAACCAGCGAAAGATCTTTTCCATGCTTTCGGCCAGCCTCCTTAATTCAATAAATTGGTCGCCACTCAATACTGCTCCGGGAATAGCTAGCAATCTCAATTCCTTTGAAAGATTCAGTAAACGGTCATTAGGAAAATAAATTCCTGATTGCAGCAGTTGTTTATACTCATAACTCTGCCTGAGCTCAGACCCGATCAATTCCTGGTCCGTATGAATAAGTAAATCGCTTGCCTTTTCTTTTGCATATTCAGTTTCGCAATGTTCAAGCAACAATGATCTTACCTTATCGAACTCAAGTTGTACATAGGCCGATGACGGGAATAATTTCAATTATTAAAATTTTGGGTAGCGAATTTCGTATTTAATTTTTATGTAACCAGCAATTGTAATTCTATTAACCTTTTCTTGCGTCGCACTCTTGTACGCCTGTCCCGCTATGCGGCAATGCGTCTTTATCTGTTTTGAACCTTTACAATTAAAAAGAATACGATTTGAGCTAAAAAGAAGGCCAATAAAACAGCAACATAATTCATAATTGAGATAGAGGCATTAGCGATTGATACTCCATAATCATCAGGTGTGGTTATAGATCCCCAGAATCGATAACCTTGAAACGGCATCAAATAGTAATAAACAAAAACGAACGCAATGATAATAGTTAGATTTATTTTGACGAGTGCACTACTGATTTTTTTCTTCGCCTTGTTCAATCCGTAAATTCTGACGAAAAACCATACTATATATAGTATTGGTCCAAGTGCCATGAGCAAAATGATAATCATCGGGGACAACGTACTTTAAAATTTGAAATTGCCTTTGATTTTATGACTCTCCCTATCTTGCAACTCAAAGATATCATCATGAAATATATTTTATCTTTTCTTTTTACTAGTTCAATTACAATACAGTTAGCCGCGCAGCCCTTTCTTCACACAAAAGGAAAAGAGATCGTCACTGAAAAAGGAAAGCCTTTTGTCATCAAAGGGACTAATCTTGGCAACTGGTTAGTCCCAGAGGGTTATATGTTTCATTATAAGAAAGCTACTTCTCCCCGCCTGATCAACGAAACACTTACTGAACTTATCGGGCCTTTTGAAACCGACAAATTCTGGCGACAATATGTAAAGAATTACATTACTCAAGCCGATATTCATTTTTTAAGAACGGCAGGAGTCAATTCGATCCGCCTGCCTTTTAATTACAGGCTGTTCACCAATGAAAATTACCTCGGTGGCAGCGGTAGTAAAAGAGCCCTTGCTATTATGGATTCATTGGTGAAATGGTGCAAGAACGAGAGCATTTATGTAATACTGGACATGCATTGCGCCCCTGCTGGTCAAACGGGTGATAATATCGATGACAGTTATGGTTATCCATTTTTGTTTGAGAGCGAGGAAGCGCAACAACTCACTATTGACATCTGGAAACAGATTGCTGCTCATTATGCCAATGAACCAACGATCATGGGTTATGATCTGCTGAATGAGCCCATTCCTCCGTTTTTTGATACAGCGTTTTTCAATCCAAGGCTCGAACCGCTTTATAAAAGAATTACGGCAGCTGTGAGAGCAGTGGACAAAAAGCATATCATCTTCTTAGGTGGCGCACAATGGGATTCCAATTTTGATGTATTTGGAAAACCGTTCGATAATAATCTCGTTTATACTTTTCATAAATACTGGACACCACCTACACGCAAAATGGTGCAACCTTATATTGATTTTGGAAATCGATACAATGTTCCGATTTATTGCGGCGAGACGGGAGAAAATACAGATGAATGGATAACCAGTTTCCGTCAAACGCTCGACAGTAATAACATAGGCTGGCATTTCTGGCCATACAAAAAAATGGATAACAGTCGCTGCCTCGTCAGCTTCAAACAGCCGGACGCTTATAACATCATCTCAGCTTATGCAGATACAACACGGGATACTTATAAAAATATTCAACAGTACAGACCTCGTGATATGGAAGCGGTAAAAAAAGCATTGTTAGATTTTTTGGTGAATTGTCGCTTTGAAAACTGTTATTTGAATGAAGGCTATATAAAAGCGTTAAACTTTAAAACACAATAACCTTCTTGAGGACTCTCAATTTCGAACCTTTTTGAACCTCATAAGAAACCTAGGCAAATAGCTACACATAGATTTTCTATGTCACCCTATTGTGACCTTAAATGGTGAAATAATTCAACCCAATGCATTACCGATTTTTCAGTTCTCTCCAATAATCTCAGGAATTAAATTTCCTTTCATTTTACCAGTCATGTGCACGAATGCTTCGGCAGCTTTTACACCGAGTTCTCTTCCGCGAAAATCTTCTGAAGAGGCGTGACCACAATCATAAATGCTCGCCGGATCCTGGCTGGTGTGACAATAAATCGCCTTACGTTTCTGTTCCTGTGTCCCTGTAATGTCAATGTAGCAATCAGGATGAAATCCTAATGTTTGTGAACCGGGGCATGCCTCGCAGAAGTAAAGATCAAATTTATTCGCTGACCTTACCCATGCCTGGATAGTAAGCAGGCTCGCCGCCTGGTGATCTTTATGTGTATCGATCGGCCAATGTGTAAATACTACATCAGGCTTTTCGGCTGCCAATAATTGTTGGATCTTCATCACCCATTCATTGTTCACAACTGTATCACCGTCGATTTGGCCGGCAAAAATGGGTTTCGCATTCAGGATCTTTGATGCAGCAATCGCCTCCTTACTTCTGATGCTTGCTGCCTCATCATGAGACTTGCCTTCAATTCCGGCTTCGCCTCTTGTCAGGTAAATGATCGTAACATCATGACCGGCTGCAGCAAATTTTGCGAGCGTGCCTCCACAGATACTTTCAGGGTCATCGGGATGACCGCCGACACAAACAACTTTCATTTTCTTAACAGGCTCGTTTGTTTTCGCCTTTAATCCGGAAGGCACAGCCATTGCACCTAAGCCACCTAAGGAGCTTTGCAAAAATTTGCGACGCGAAGAATATCTCATGGCAAGCAGGTTTTAGTTTATTTTAATGCGTAGTGACTCTTTGTGGTTCTTGTGCCTTTCGTGACCTCTCCTCCCTCAATAGTATGGTCACAAAGCCCACAAACCCGCCTGCCGTCAGGCAGGGAATCACAAAGGGCAAAAGGCTTACAATTGTAATTTCAATTTCATTTTGTTTAATAAGATCACAATTCCCATTACCGCTACGGCGAAAAATGCGGACCACAACATGCCCGGCCATCCTGATCTGAAAAAATGTGGTACGATCACAATTCCCATCAATGCTGTCAAATAATAAATGATATCAGGGATAATGTAAGTAAGCAAAGGATTTGATGCTGCAGGTTTGAAAAAATTTGTCCAGCGCTGGATCTTTTTCATGTCGATCAGCCAATACAAAAAAGAAAAAATGATCGTGCAGAAAGCCGCGCTATATAAACACCAGGTGGGTGTAGCATAAATTTTTGAAATCTTAAAATAAGGGCGCAGGAAATAGCCTGCAATAAATAAGAATACGGCAAATGCAAGAGCGTCGAGAAAACGCATGTTGGAAGAGACTGGCTTTGCATTGTCGAAAAATAACAAGGTCACTATGATGCCGCATAATACAATTGATGTATGTGCTGCGTCTCCTTTGCGTGCGCTTATCCAACTCCACCCCGAATGCTCAACTGCAGGCATTCTACCTATCGCATAAAATGCCACACACACTGCTATCATGACTGTGAGCAAGTATTTATTGCCAGAAAATAATTGATAAAAAATACATGAGTAGAGATAAGCCCAACCGATCAAACCTAAAATGCCCCACCAGCGTGGTGTAATGTGCTCGCCATCTTTCCCGCGATAAATAAAAGCAAGTATTGCCAATATTATAAATCCGATCGCTCGTAACATAAAAACAACCATCCTGTTTGACGTTCGATAAACTTTCCATATCAACAGCACAGCGGCGAAAAATAAAATTGACCAGAGATTGATGGAGATCCCCATTGCTTTTTCATCATACCCTCCTTCCGCATTCACCATGAAAAAACCTAACACCAATAAACCGAGCGTTCGAAAAAGGATATGCTGCTGTAATTGAATAAAGCTTGCGCCTTTTTTCAGACGTTGATTGATCGCAAAAGGAATTGACATGCCCACTATAAATAAAAAACCCGGGAAAACGACATCAACAAACGTCATGGCATCCGCGTCCCTGGGCATGTGTTTCATCCATTGAGGTATGTCCCCGATACCGGCAAGTTCATTAACAAATATCATGACAAGAATAGTGATACCCCGAAAGGCATCGATAGATAAAATTCTTTCCTTATTCAGCCGGTTAACGTGCATATCAGATTAACGGAGGATTGATGTAAAATAGGTGTAAATTGACATGGAACTACCTACAAAACGCTTATTAAATTTGAATGAAATGAAAAAGATCGTTTACAATATAAGCTTTTTGTTTTGCAGCGCCGCTGTGGTCCTCTCACCCTATTTTGGCAAGCCGAAACCCAAACCGGCTATCATTGCTTATGTTGGTGGATTCAGAGGATTGATCAATACAGACTCGATCGATGTATGGCGGCTATCTCACATCAATTATGCCTTTATTGACATAAAGGATAAGCGGGCATGGTTACATCATGAGGCGACCGATACGATCAACCTCAGGAAACTAAGTGAATTAAAAAACATAAATAAGGATCTGAAAATTTTAATCTCGATTGGCGGCTGGACATGGAGCAAAAATTTTTCAGATGCAGTGCTTACCGATACTTCGCGCCAAAACTTTGTGACGAGTGCGGTAGCAATTGTTTCAAAATTTAACCTGGACGGAATTGATATCGATTGGGAATACCCGGGCATGATCGGTGACAGCAACGTATATCGGCCAGAGGACAAACAAAATTACACTCTTCTTTTCCGCGACCTCAGACATGGACTTGATAGCCTCAATCAAATTACCCGCTCAAAATATTTTGTAACGACCGCAGTTGGCGGATGGGGAGCTTACCTTGATCATACAGAAATGGGAAAACTGCAGCAATACACAGATTTCATAAATATAATGAGCTATGATTATGCTGACGGATCAGATACGATCTCTGGTCACCACACCAATCTGTATAATTCTTCAAAGGATACCAGCCAATATTCTGCGCATCGTTCCATACAGGAATTTATTGCCGCCGGTGTGCCTCCTTCGAAAATTGTAATAGGCATTGCTTTTTACGGCAAGGGCTGGCAAATGGAATCAGGTGACAACAATGGTTTGTACAGGAAGGCATTAAAACCTGCACGTGGCGGTGGCTTCACGTATTTAAAAGACAGTGTGGTCGATAAAAATGGATATAAGCAATATTGGGATACTGCTGCCATGGCTCCTTATCTTTTTAACCCTGAAACAAATATTTTTATCTCTTATGACGACGAACGGTCGGTGGAAGAAAAATGCAAGTATGTAAAGCAACACCATCTTGGCGGAGCCATGTTCTGGGAATACAACAATGATAAAAAAGAATACCTGCTCAAGATCATTGCCGATAATTTTAAATACAAGAAGAAAAATAAATAGCAGGAAGGCGAAAGCAAAAGATGCGCCATTGCAATCATAAGGACCTAACAATTATGGCACTTGAGATTGAACGAAAATATCTTATTGACCACAAAAAATGGGATAAAATCAATAAACCGATTGGGAAACTTTATAGACAAGGCTATCTTTTCACAAATAAAAATAAAATAGTCCGGGTAAGACTTACAGATTCCGATGCATACTTAACTATTAAGGGAAAAACCAATGGTGCAACTCGTGATGAGTTTGAGTATGAAATTCCTTTGACCGATGCCAGGCAATTGCTAGATAATTTTTCTGAAGGTGAGTTATGTAAAACCCGATACGAAGTGTGGTATAAGGATAAGCTTTGGGAAGTAGACGTTTTTCATGATGCAAATGATGGCTTGATCGTGGCAGAAGTTGAGCTAGACAGTGAAGATCAAAAGTTTGACTTACCTGATTGGATAACTGAAGAAGTCACAAACGATCCCAGGTATTATAATTC
>Ga0207674_10003592_pt1 | contig 18911 bp, 18 predicted proteins | sample KBSCornC72_FD_184303 | JGI IMG/M metagenome (GOLD analysis project Ga0207674, IMG submission 184303) | Corn rhizosphere microbial communities from Kellogg Biological Station, Michigan, USA - KBS Corn C7-2 (SPAdes) (version 2) | ecosystem: Host-associated > Plants > Roots > Rhizosphere > Soil ... | reverse complement strand
GCGTCCGGCGCTACCTCGTCTGGCGTCAAAGCGCCGGTCATGAGGGCGACTGTATCACTCATGCTGATCTTCTTCGGGTTCAGCACCGCAATCCGCTTCCCGAGCCGAGCCACGTGAATCCGGTCGGCGATCTCGAAGACGTGTGGCATGTCGTGCGAGATCAGGACCACCGACAATCCGCGGTCACGCACGCGGCGGATGAGGTCGAGCACCATCGAGCTCTGCTTGACGCCTAACGCCGCCGTCGGCTCATCCATGATCACGACGTGTCGTGCGAAGGCCGCGCTACGCGCCACCGCGACGCCTTGCCGCTGCCCGCCCGACAGCGTTTCCACGGCCTGCCCCATCGAGCCGATCTCGATACGCAGGTCGCGCATGTGTTCCGTGCTGTCCTCGCGCATGCGCTTCTTGTCCAGCATGCGGAACACCGAGCCGAGCACGCCTGGCCGCCGCACCTCGCGGCCAAGATACAGATTTTCCGCGATCGAAAGCGCGGGGGCGACCGCGAGGTCCTGATAGACGGTCTCGATGCCGGCGCGGCGCGCATCCATCGGCGTGCGGAAGTGGACCACGCTCCCGTCGAGCCGAATCTCACCCGCATCGGGAACGAGCGCGCCAGACAGCGCCTTGATCAATGTCGATTTACCGGCGCCGTTGTCGCCGATCACCGCGAGAATCTCGGCCGCCCGGAGCTCGAAGTCGGCGTCGTCGAGCGCCGTGACGTGCCCGTAGCGCTTGACGAGCCCTCGCGCTTCCATGACGAGCGTGGTCGCGATGCCGGCCGTCATGTCAGCGCGCTCCACGACGCGAGAGCTGATCCGTCGCCACGGCGAGAATCACCAGGATGCCCGTGATGAGGATCTGGTAGACGGACGACACCCCCATGAGTGTGAGCCCGTTCCGGAAGACGCCGACGATCAGCGCGCCCACGAGCGACCCGAGCACGGTGCCTCGACCTCCGAAGAGGCTCGTGCCGCCGAGCACGACGGCAGTTATCGCGTCGAGGTTCTCAGTCTGACCGGCGTTAGGGTCGCCCACTCCGGTGCGCGCGACGGACAAGAGCGCCGCGATCCCATAGAGCACGCCGGCGAGGACGTACACGGCCAGGATCACGCGGGGCGTCGCGATGCCGGTGAGGCGAGCCGCCTCCGGGTTGTTGCCGACCGCGTACACGTGCCTCCCGGCGGCCGTCTCGCGCAGCACGAACGCCGTGAGCGCGTAGAGGGCGAGCATGACGACGACCCCGTAGACGACCGTCGTCCCGCCGACGTGGAACGTTCCGCCCAGCGCGTTCATCGCGTCGGGCAGGTCGGTGACTGTCTGGGCGTTCGAGTACAGCTGCGTGATGGCGAAGGCGATGTTGAGCGTGCCTAACGTCACGATGAACGGCGGCAGGTTGATCCGCGTGACCAACAGGCCGTTGAGGAAGCCGAACAGCGTCGTCGCGCCGATTCCGACCACGATCGCCAGTGGAACACTCACCCCGAGCTCGGCCGCGAGCTTTGTCATGACGATCGCGCCGAGCGCCATCACCGTGCCGCAGGAGAGGTCGACGCCGGCGGTGAGGATCACGAGCGTCTGGCCGATCGCGATAACCCCCACCACCATGACCTGCTGTAGCACGATCGAGAGGTTGTCGCCGGTGAGGAACCGGTCGCTCCGGGTGGCGAAGAACACGCACGCGGCGAGCAGCGCGAGGAACGGGCCGACCGCGCCGAGTGCTCGCGACAACTATTTCCTACCGAAGCACAACGACATGCCCGTCGCGACGTCCTTGCTGTCCACCCCCGCGACTGGCTTCGCCGCGATGAGCGCGACGCCGGTGTCGGTGTAGCCGCCAGGCTTCCTGCCGGTCTTGATGAACGCGGCGGCAGCGGCGACGCCAAGCTCCGCCATCTTCACGGGGTATTGCTGCGCCGTCGCGGCGATCGCACCGGAGCCCACGTCCCTGATCCCCTGACATCCGCCGTCCACCGACACAAGGACGACGCCCTTCTCCTTGCCGGCAGACTTGAGCGCCTTGAACGCGCCGGCCGCCGTGGGCTCGTTGATCGTGTAGACGACGTTGATGTCGGGATTCTTCTGCAGGCACGTCTCCATGCCCGTCTGCCCCTTCGTCTGGTCCCCGTAGCTGTCCGCCATGCACACGACCTCGCTCGGCCGGCCTAACGTGTTGCTCGCCTTGTCGGGCGCGGCGAGACCGAATCCCTTGAGGAATCCGTTGTGGCGCTGCGCGCCGACCGGATGGCCCGGAAGGAGGTCCAGCGTGGCGATCTTCGGCGTTTTGCTGCCTAACGCTGCCCTGGCGTACTGGCCGATGAGCGTGCCGGCCCGGTAGTTGTCCGTCGCGTACAGCGCGTCGGTAGCGTCCACCGGGTCCGTCGGGCTGTCCAGCGCGATCACGACCACACCTTTCTCCCGCGCCTTCTTGATGGCGGGGACGATCGCTTTGGAATCGTTCACGGTGATCATGATGACCTTCGCGCCAGCCGCCATCATGTTCTCGAGCGCGGTCACCTGGCCCGCGTTGTCGCCATCGTTCTTGCCGGCACCGGAGATCAGCTTGAGACCGTTCGCCTTCGCGGCATTCTGCGCGCCCTCCTTCATCTTCACGAAGAAGGGGTTGGTCTCGGTCTTCGTGATCAGCCCGATGACCGGTTGCTGCGCGTCGAGCGTGGCAGCACCCATCGTGAGCGCTGCCACGCAGATGAATCGAATTTTCAGGGATGCGCTCACAGGTTCCGGCGATTCAGCTCGGAGACCGCGAAGTCCGCCGCGCGGGCCGTCAGCGCCATGTAACTGAGCGATGGGTTCTGACATGCGGTGGACGCCATGCACGAACCGTCCGTGACGAACACGTTAGGCGCGTCCCACACCTGATTGTGCTTGTTGAGCACGGAGTTCTTCGGGCTCGTGCCCATCCGGGCCGTGCCCATCTCGTGAATCCCCATGCCGGGGTAATACTCGTCGTCGTACGTCTCGACATCCTTGATGCCGCACGCCTCGAGCATCTCGGCCATGTCGTTCGCCATGTCCTTCCGCATGAGCCGCTCGTTCTCCCCGATCGCGCAGTCGATCTTGAGGACGGGCAGTCCCCACTTGTCCAACTTGGTGTGGTCGATCGAGACCTTGTTCTCGTGGTTAGGCAGCATCTCGCCAAACGCGCTGCCACCGATCGTCCAGGTGCCCGGCTCGGCGGCCTTGTCCTTGAACGCGCCCCCCACGCCCAGCTCGGCCACCGCGCGCGACCAGCCATCGCGGCCCGCGCCGCCTTCGTACCCGAAGCCGCGCAGATACGGGCGCTTCTCGCCCAGCAGATTGCGGTAGCGTGGCACGTACGACGGGTTCGGCCGGCGACCGACGTAGTATTTGTCGTCCAGGCCTTCGACCCGGCCCTGGGCGCCGACGCGGAAGTGATGATCCATCAGGTTGTGGCCCAGCTCTCCGGAACTGCTTCCGAGTCCGCCCGGCCAGATATCCGTCGCCGACCGGAGGAGGATCCACGTCGAGTTCAGCGTCGACGCGCAGAGGAACACGACCTTGGCCGTGTAGTCCGTGACCGCGTTGGTGATCCCGTCGAGCACGCGAACGCCGGTTGCGCGCTTCGCGTTCTTGTCGTACAGCACCTCGTTGACGATCGCCCACGGCTTGAGCGTGAGCTTACCGGTCTTCATCGCCGCCGGCAGCGTCGATGACTGTGTGCTGAAGTAGGCGCCGTACGGGCAGCCGAGCCAGCAGGCATCGCGGTATTGGCAGGCGCTGCGGCCGGGGAGCGGCTGCGAGAGGTTTGCCGTGCGCGCCGAGATCAGTCGTCGCTTGCCGTCGAATTTCGTCGTTAGGCGATCCGCCACGAGCTGCTCGGCGCAGTTGAGCGGCATCGCGGGCTGGAACTCGCCGTCGGGAAGCTGCGGCAATCCTTCCTTCGAGCCGGCGATGCCCGCGAACTTCTCGACGTGACTGTACCAGGGCTCGATGTCGGCGTAGCGGATCGGCCAATCGGTGCCGAGCCCCTGCTTCACGTTCGCCTCGTAGTCGAGATCGCTCCACCGGAAGCTGCAGCGACCCCACATCAGCGAGCGGCCGCCGACGTGGTAGCCGCGGTACCAGTCGAATCGCTTGACCTCGGTGTACGGCGACTCCTCGTCGTTCGCCCACCAATCGAGATTCTTCTCGTTGAGCGGATAGTCGCGCTTGAGGACGGGATAGTGCTTCTCCATCTCACGGGTGCGACCGCCGCGATGGGGATACTCCCACGGCCCCTTCGTCGCGTTCACATAGTCCTTGATGTGCTCGATGTTCTTGCCACGCTCGAGCAGCAGAACGCGCAGCCCCTTCTCGGTGAGCTCCTTCGCGGCCCAGCCTCCTGAGATGCCGGAACCGACAACGATCGCGTCGTATGCTGTGGATTGCACAATCCCTTCCGCGGCTGAGGACTTTGCTGATGGCCTGAGACGCTTCCGTTCGACGCGGCGGAACATGGCAGGAGCCGCGAACGCCCGCTAGCTAGTCCTGTTCGCCGGCGGAACTCCGTCCGACGCGGCATTGTCGGTCGAGGAGTCCCTCTGCAACGCCATCGCGACCGCCGCCGTGCGCGAGTCGACCCCGAGCTTTTGGTAGATGTTCGCGAGGTGAGCCTTCACGGTTCGCTCTGCAATGTCGAGTTGTTCGGCGATCTCGATCGTGCGCGCGCCGCTGGTGAGCGACCGAAGGACTTCGCGCTCCCTGGCAGTGAGTCGGGCGAGGTCCCGGCGATCGAAGTCCACCTCGGCCGGGGCGGGCACCTGCCGTATGTTCGCAGCCTCCTCTGCGCCGGGGCGGGCCGGCGCGGACTGCGGGTCTGGCGCATCGCGACGCACGAGTGCGGCGACCGCATGAGCCAGCACTCCGACTACGGCCAGGAGAAGGCCGACCGTGGCCGCGCGGTAGACTCCCCAGGCGAATGCGGCGCTCGCGCCGAGCAATACGATGGCTCCGGTCGTGATGGCCATCGTTCCCCACTGCGATTCGGCGACGACGATGGCTTCCACAGTGAGCGCGACGTACAGCGTTAGGACGACGGGGACGATCGTCCCCGTCAGGCCGACGAGAAAGACGAGCGTCGCCTGGATAGCGAGATAGCCTGCAACGGTGAGGCGCTCACGCAGCCGGTCGCTGAACCAGTAGACCGTGCTGTGCGCCACCAGCGCGACGGCAACGGCCAGCGTCATGCCCAGGCTCGGCCGTCGATCCGCGATGGGCATCGAGAGACTCGAGACGGTGTTGAACACCGCCAGCGCCGCGATGCCGATCGCGAGCGTTCGGCCGAGCCGTTTGTCGCGCATGCGGCGAAAGTGGGTTGATGCCGTGAATCGAGCAACCCTTCGAGTGAAGGACTAGTCCGTTCGTACGATGCGTCGCGCGATTCGCCGGCCTACGGTTGCGCTCGTGCGCCACGACGGCGCTACCGAACTTCAACCGGAGCCCTCGCGTGAACGTCGCTCGCATCAAGTCTGGCGCCCGGCTCGCCGCCGTCTGGATTCCGACGCTCTTTCTCGTCTTCGTGTTCGCCCCGCAGGCGTGGAACAAGCTGTCGGACACGGGCGGCTGGGCGATCGCGTTCCGCCACTGGGGCTATCCGACGTGGTTCCGGATCCTCATCGGGTTCGTGGAGACCTCTGCTGCGCTGCTACTTCTCTGGCCTCGGAGCGCGATCGTCGGTGCGGCGCTCATCATCGCCGTGATGCTCGGCGGGACAGGGACGCACATCGTGAAGGACCACGGACGACATGTGACGAGCGAGATGTTGCCGATCACGCTTGCGACGATCGTTCTCGTGCTGAGAATCCGCCGGGCGCGATCAAGGGGTCAGAGCTCTTGAAAGCCCGGTTTCAAGGGCTCTGACCCGTTGATCGCCCAAAGGGCGTTTCGACGGTGTGACCCTCGATCGACTCAATCGCCGCGGATTCCTCGCTGAATCCGGTCGAGCCGCTACGGCAGGCTGGATCGCGCTCGAGATCCCCTGGCTTGCCGCGCTGGCGAGCTGCCGGCGCGAAGACGAGAGCGCGGCCCACGAGTTTGCTGCGCTCACGCCTGCGGAGGCCAGGGCGATGCGGGCCTTCGCCGCTCAGATCATTCCGTCCGACAAGAGCCTGCCCGGCGCGGACGAAGCCGGGGCCGTGCATTTCGTCGACCGGGCATTCGGCAAGCCGTTCTTTGCTGATATCGTCCCTGTCGTGCGCGCTGGTCTCGCCGACCTCGACGCGCGCGCGCGCACGCTCGGCGAGCGCGACTTCGCGTCGGTCTCGCCCGGGCGACAGGTGGCACTCATGCAACAAGTCGAGCGCACGCCGTTCTTCGCGGCGGCACGCATGCTCGTCATCGTCGGAACGTTTGCCGACTCCGCCTACGGCGGCAACAGGAACGGTACCGGGTGGACGATCGTGGGTCTCGAGCACGAGCCCACGTATGCGGCGCCATTCGGCTGGTACGACGCGCAAGACGAGACGAACGCGAAGCACGACGCATGACGCAGCGCACATATGCAGAGGGCGAGACCGTCGATTTCGTGATCGTCGGATCTGGGGCCGCGGGTGGAGTGCTCGCGAAGGAGCTTGCGACAGCGGGCTTCGATGTGGTGGTGCTCGAGGCGGGACCGTGGCAGCAGCCCAGCCAGTTCACGCACGATGAGTGGGCCGTGGAGCGCGAGAACGCGATGCTCAATCTCGCGTTCGAGCCTATCCAGACGATTCGGGGCAGCGAAGCGGAGCCGGCACGTCGGAACGCGGGCAGAGCGCTCGCGTACCGGCGTGGCGTGGGTGGCAGCAGCGTGCACTTCGCGGCGAACTACTGGCGGTTCCGTCCGATCGACTTCAAGGAGCGGTCGAAGTGGGGCTCGATCCCCGGCACGGGGTTCGCCGACTGGCCGATCACGTACGAGGAGCTCGAGCCGTATTACACGAAGGTCGACTGGGAGATCGGCGTGTCTGGCGCGCCGGGCCCGTTCGACCCGCCGCGCTCGCGCCGGTATCCGCTGCCGCCGCTGCCTAACAAGTCATCCGGTGTGGTGCTGGAGCGCGCCGCGAGCGCGCTTGGGCTGCACGCACAGGTGTCGCCGCTCGCGATCCTCTCGAAGCAGTACGACGGTCGCTCGCCGTGCCTCGCGTGCGGGCACTGCTCGTACTACGGGTGCGAGTTCGGCGCGAAGTCATCGACGTTGGCGACCGTCATTCCCAAGGCCGTGGCGACGGGTCGCTGCGAGGTCCGCGCCGAGTCCACAGCGTTCCGTGTGGAGACGAACGCGAAGGGGCGCACGACCGGTGTGCTGTATTGGGATCGGGAGGGAAAAGAGCGGCGACAAGGGTCGCGTGCGGTCATCGTCGCTGCCAACGGAGCCGAGACGACTCGACTCCTGCTTCTCTCGGCGTCGCCGAGTTTTCCGCATGGGCTCGCGAACTCGAGCGGGAACGTGGGGCGCTACATCATGTTCAACGGGCATGCGTCCACGTTCGGTCGGTTCGATCATCCACTGAACGAGTACAAGGGACCGGTCGCGAGCCGGACGGTGCACGACTTCTACGACGCCGACGCGAAGCGCGGCTTCTATGGCGGTGGCGGCATCGACGCGCGGTTCAACTATCAGCCGATCGGATTTGCGCTAGGCGTGCTGCCGGACGACGTGCCGACGTGGGGACGCGAGTACAAGCGCGCGCTGAGCGACTACTTCACGCACTCGGTGCGGTTCTACGCCCACATCACGTCGCTCCCGGTGGCATCGAACACTGTGACGCTGGATCACGATCATCCGGATCGCTGGGGGCGTCCCGGTCTCTGCCTCACGTACACGGATCATCCGGACGACATGAAGGCGAAGCAGTGGTTCCGAGACCGCACGGAGGAGCTCATGCACGCGGCGGGCGCGGCGCGGGTGTGGACCCAGCCGATCCTCCCCATCGATGGAGGCGTGCATCTGCTGGGAACGGCGCGCATGGGCGACGACGCGCGCGAGTCCGTGGTCGATCGATATCACCGGGCGCACGACGTGCCGAACCTCTTCATCTGCGATGGGTCGAGCTTCGTGACGTCCGGTCGCGGCCAACCCACGATGACGATCCAGGCGCTGGCGTTTCGGGCAGCCGAGCACATCGCGCGGTTCGCGAGGTCGCACGAGATCTAGGGACTAGGGGACTGGGGACTGGGGACTCGGCCGGGATGCTATTACTGCAGAGAAACCTGCTCAGTGCTAATGGCTTCACGGCCGAGTCCCCAGTCCCCAGTCCCCAAGTCCCCTAGTCCCCAGTCCCTAGTCGTCAGTCCCCGAGCCGACGCACATTAGCCGGATGCAAAACGCGCATACGGCTCTCTACGTGGTGATGGGTGTCTCGGGGTGCGGGAAGACTCGCATCGGTGCCAACTTCGCGAAGGCCATGGGGGTCGCCTTCATCGAAGGCGACGACTACCATCCGCCGGAGAACGTCCGGAAAATGTCGTCAGGCATCCCACTCACCGATGAGGACCGTGCCGGATGGCTCCTGACGCTCGCCTCGCGAATCCGTGAGGCGAAGGACGCTGGCACCGGGCTGGTCCTCACCTGTTCGGCCCTGAAGCGATCGTACCGCGAGACGCTTCGCGACGGGGCCAGGCCGCAACCGCTGCAGTTCATCTATCTGCGAGGAACGCGCGAGCTGATCGGCGAACGCCTTCGGGCGCGGAAGGGCCACTTCATGGATCCCGCCCTGCTGGAGAGCCAGTTCGAGGCGCTGGAAGAACCGGCTCCAGACGAAGGCGCGTGGGTGTGCGACGTCGGAGGCTCGGCCGAGGAGATGGTGGCGGCGCTCGTCGCGCGCGCGTCCGCATGACGCCACAGGCGCGGCTGCTGCTCATCGCGTTAGGCGCGGTGACGCTGCTGATCGTCATGATCGCCCGCTTCAAGGTCCACCCGTTCGTCGCGCTCACCATCGCGTCGCTCGGGCTGGGTGCCGCCGCCGGCATGGACCTCACGGCGGCGGTCAAGGCGTTCCAGGATGGCGTCGGCAACGTGCTCGGGTTCATCGCCGTCGTGGTCGGCCTCGGGACCATGCTCGGGAAGCTGATGGCGGAGTCCGGTGGCGCGACGCGCATCGCGACGACGTTGATCGACCGCTTCGGCGAGCGACGCGTGCACTGGGCCATCATGTTCGTGGCGTTCATCGTCGGCATCCCGGTGTTCTTCCAGGTGGGGTTCGTCCTCCTCATCCCGCTCGTATTCACGATTGCGCGTCGTGCGGGGCTGTCGCTCGTGAAGATCGGCATCCCGCTCGTGGCCGGTCTCTCGGTGGTTCACGGGATGCTGCCGCCGCACCCGGCGGCGATGCTCGCGGTGGGCGCGTTCAAGGCGGACGTCGGACGCACGCTGCTCTATGGACTGGTCGTGGGTCTCCCGACGGCGGCCCTGGCCGGCCCCATCTACGCCGTGTGGATCGCGCCGCGCATCGTGCTCCCCGCGCACAACCCGCTCGCGGCGCAGCTCGTCGGCGGGGGAGACGCCTCGACCGCGTTAGGCGAGGCGGACCGAATGCCGAGCTTCGGCATGTCGGTGTTCACCGTGCTCATTCCGGTCCTGCTGATGCTCCTCGCATCGGCGGCGGATGCGACCCCGTCGTTGAATGCCAGCCTGCGCGCGGCCTTTCACTTCGTCGGGCAGCCGATCGTCGCACTCCTCCTCGCGTTGCTGTTCTCGTTCTGGTCGCTCGGGCGGCCGAGGCGGTTTACGCGAGAGGACATCATGAAGTTCTGCAACGACTGCCTGGCGCCGACGGCGACGATCGTCCTCGTGATCGGCGCCGGCGGCGGCTTCAACGCGGTCCTCGTGCAGAGCGGGGTAGGGCGCGCGATCGCCGACCTCGCGAGCGGCTCGCATACGTCGCCGCTCATCCTGGCCTGGACGGTGGCGGCGCTCATTCGCGTCGCGACCGGCTCCGCAACTGTCGCGATGACGACGGCGTCGGGGATCGTCGCGCCGATAGCGCTCGCGATGCCCGGTACGCCGCCGGAGCTGCTGGTGCTCGCCACCGGCGCTGGCGCGCTCGTCCTGTCGCACGTGAACGACTCCGGCTTCTGGCTCATCAAGGAGTTCTTCAACATGACCGTTCCGCAGACGCTCAAGACGTGGACGGTGTCGGAGACGATCATTGGCGTCGCGGGCCTCGCCTTCACGCTCCTCGTCAGCCTCGTCGTGTAGTGGAAAGAGAACCACGAACGCTGAGTGCGCTGACGGCGGAGCGCCGTCTGTCTGTTCAGCGTTCGTGGTTGTTCACGCGCTACTCCACACCGCCTGCCTCCTCGATGAGCCGCATCGCCGGCTCACTCACGAAGTTGCGGTGGGGGAATCGGCGACCCCAGGACAGTGCCGTGACATTACGGTACTCGTAACGTATCGGATCTTCGTATCCGGGATGCAGCCGCTTCCAGATCGACGCGCGCACGTTCGGGTCCGCACCGCGCTCGAGCAGGAGCTTCGTGAACGGCGCGACGAACGGGCCGCGCTGCCGGAGGTTCATCCAGAAATTCGGCTGCGACACGACGGTCGAGAACAGCGCCGTGTAGCCACCGAACCCGCTGGCCCCCACCGCCGACCGGGCGTTCACATCCATTCCCTTGTCGAGCAGCCAGGTCGCCATCTCCATCTCGTCGTAGTCCACGCACATGTGGAGCAGCGTCGCGCCGCCTAACGGCGTTCCCACGGTCGCATTCACTTCGTCCCTGCACCCCATCTCCGCCGGAAAGATCTCGCGATGTGAGAACGTGCGGGTGAGGAGTTTGGGGTCGCGTCGCAGGTGCTCCTCGAGGAGGTCGATGCGCCCGCGGTGCACGGCCATTGGCGCCGTGTCGGGGAAGATGACGCCGTGCTGCTCGTACAACGCGAGAATCGCGTGCTTCGCCGACGGTTTGCGGGAGTCCGTCTCGAGCACGATGTCGACCGGCGCGACCAGCGTGCCGTGTTCGTCGTACACCCGGGCACCACGCGACAGCGCGAACGCGGTGCCGTCAGCACTCAGCGTATACGCGGGCCCGCCGAGCGCTCCGTCGGGGAGTGGCGGATTCCCGAGAAAGCCGTGGAGCATCGTCGCCGTGCCGATCTGGCTCTGAAGCGTGGCGCGGTCGATGGCTTTGTCCACGTCACGGGCGCCAAGCTCGTATAGCATCCGGATGATGCGGTCACGGCCGATGTTCGCGGCATACGACATCGGCGGCCCCCAGTTGCATCCCTTGCGAATGCGCGCGTCCTCGTGAATCAGTTTCGGGTTGCGCGCCACGAGGTCGCGCACGACGTCGATGTCGTCTCGCCAGATGGCGTCGATGAGCTGGGCCGACTGGACGAGCCGCGTCCAGCTCGACGCGTCGTAGCTTCGCGCGAGCACCAGCTGCGCGTCGGCGAGCTTTGCGGTGGCCGGGTCGGGCGAATCGGGGTGCCGCTCGCGCAGCTCGGCGACGGCTTCGGCATCGCCGGCGTGGATCGCGCGGAGGAGGTCCTTCGCCTGGTGCTTGAGCTGGTCCAGGTCCGGACGGACGGGCAGGTGACGCACGGGCATTGACGAGCCTCCTTGTGGTGCGCCCGGGTCCGCTGGCGTGGGCGAAGGAGGTTCGGATCACCTTTGTCATCCCTCGCTGCGCTCGGGATGACTTCATTTTACACAGGTGGACTCGGTCCTTTCCGCGGACGGGTGGCGCCCTGCGCGCCACCGCGAAACTGCGTTCGCGGCGTCTCATCGCGCAAGGTCGACCCGAACCTCAACGCGGCTTCCGAGTCGTTGCCTTTGGCCAATACCCGAACTCCGGCGCATAGCAGGCACCCTCGAGGTCGGCCACGCGATCGCGGAGATACGCCTGCGCATCCGCGATCGCTGCGTTGTACACGGATGGCGCGATCTCCTTCAGGAAGAACTCGAGCAGGAGCCGCGCCTGGAGCTCGCCGAATTCCTGGTCGAGATGCTCGGCTGCATAGCGTTGGATCGAGCCAAGCGCCCTCTTGGTGGTGTCGTCGGAGAGTGCAACAACCATGGCAGTTAAAGTAAGACGTTAGGCGCCTCACGCGAGGTGCAGCTCGCGCAGGATCGCTCGAAACCTCGGGTGTGCGTGCAGCGACGCGAACAGGAACGAACCCTTGAGACCGAACACGGGCCCGGCGCGCTCCGCGACCGCACGCTTCAGCCAGTCGATCGCCCGATCGTCCTGCCCGAGCCCGGCGTAAACGTAGGCGAAATGGTAAGGCGATACGTACGTGCTCTCCGCCCTCGTCTCGAGATCGCGCAGGGTCGCGTGCGCTTTCGCGTGATCCCCGGCCCTCGCGTACGCCGCCCCGAGCTGGCCTAACCACTGCGTGTTGTTCGGCGCGAGCGCGACCGCTCGCTCGAGCTCCGCCAGCCCTTCTCGTGTGCGACCGGAGAGCAGGTATGCCCATCCGAGCGTCGCTCGCGCTCGATCCTCCGCGTCGTACACGCTCACCGCTTCCTCGGCTCGAGCAACGGCTTCGTCGTATCGCCCCGCGCGCAGAAGCGCCGTCGGAATGTCGAGGCCGTGCGCCAGCGGGTCGAGCTCCTGGGCGCGCTGTAGCAACGCCAACGCGTCCTCGTAGCGCTCGAGTCCCGTACACAATCGTCCGTACAGGTCGTACGCCTCCGCGCCACTCGGACTCAGCTCGATGGCCCGTTTGAATGCGCGCTCCGCGCCCTCCCAATCCAGCTCGCGAGCGGTTTTCAGATGGCCGAGTGTGCAGTGCGCGGCGCCGAGCTCGGGATCGATCTCCAGTGCCTTCGCGACCGCATGCGATGCGCGCTCGTACGCGACCTCGGGCGTCATCGCCCCTGCCTCGGCCAGCTCCGTGTAGGCCATCGCCGCGTGCGCGTATGCCAACGCGAAGGTGGGATCGTGCTCGATCGCGCGGTCGAACAGATCGATCGAGCGACGCAACGGCTCCGGCGTGAACTTGATGAACCACCGACGCCCCTGCAGGAAGAGCCGGTAGGCCTGGACGTTCGTCGTCGGCTCTCGCCGCACGCGGGCCTGTTCGTCGCGCGACAGCTCGGCCTTCAGCGCCGCCGCGATGTGCAGCGCGACATCGGTCTGGATCGCGAAGATGTCCGTGAGCTGGCGATCGTACGTCTCGGCCCAGAGATGACGGTCGGTTCCCGGATCGATGAGCGTCGCCACAATCCGCACGCGGTCGCCGGCGTGCCTGACGCTTCCGTCCAGTAGCGTCGTCGCCCCGAGGCGCGCGGCGATCTCCTTCATCGGCTGCGAGCGGTGCTTGAAGGGAAGCACTGATGTCCGCGAGATCACGCGAAGCGCACGGATCTTGGAGAGATGGGCGATGACGTCTTCGGTAATGCCCTCGGCGAAGTACTCGTTCTCCGGAGTCGCGCCCAGGCTGAGAAACGGCAGCACCGCCACCGATGATGCTCCCGGCTCCTTGGCTGGCGTGGGCGGACGCCTAACGGGTGCGACGCGGAGTTGTTCCGCGAGCGCCATCACGCTGGGATCGGGCTCGAGCTCGAGGTCGGCGCGCACGCGCTGCGCGTACTCCGTCGCGTGCTGGATGGCACCAGCCCGGTCGCCGGCGGCGTCGAGCGCCTGCATGAGCGCGCGCGCGTGGGCGGCGGAATGTGGGTCCGCGGCCACCAGACGACGACACGTACCGACGCGGCCATGCACGTCGCCGGCTCTCTCCTGCGCGTTGGCGGTCGCGAGCAGCGCGCCCGTGTACGCGTGTGCCAGCTCGGTGCGACGCTCGTCGAGCCAGTACCCGAACTCGGTGGAGTCGTCGAGGTGGAATCCGTCGAGCAGCGTTCCGGTGTAAAGCTTCACCACGCGCTCCGATTCGCCAGCCGCGATCGCCGCGCGCAGATCATGCAGGTCGCACCTAACGAGTGCCGGAACGAGCAGCAGGCCGTCGCCGGTCGAGGCAATCGCGCCGTCGCCAAGCGCCGAGCGCAGGACGTGAACGGCGAGGTTGAGCAGGCGACGCGCGTTCGCGTCATCGCGCTCGGGCCAGAGCAGCGCGATCGCCCGATCTCGCGAGAGCGGCTGCGGCCACGCGGCCACGATCAGCGCGAGCAGCGCCATCCGGTGCCGCTGCGCAGGAGGTCCGCTGAGCGGGGTGTCCCCGGAGCGGAGCGACGCTCCACCGAGAAGCTGAACCGTGACGATCACGTCGTTCGACAGCTAATCCGTAGCTAATTCCGAGCAACGGGGCAGCTAATCACCCCGTCTCATGTTCCCCGTGGGCTCAAGGAAGATGACTCCCATCGCACGAGGGCACCATGAGAATCGCAGTGGGTTTGCTCGCCGCCACGGTGTTGCTTGCCGGTTGGCGGGACGAGCGAATCACGTGGGACGCGATGAACGATAAGGCCGACGCCGCGTCGTGGACGGCAAGTCGCTCGGACGACACGCCGAGCGCGGAGGTCGACAAGGAGATCGCCGCGCTCCGGCGCGTCACCGCGAGGTTCCGCAGTCTCGAGACCGCGAAGGCCGCCGGATGGTCGACCGAGATCACGGGATGCATGAGCGACCCGAAAGCCGGCGGGATGGGCTACCACTTCGGGAACCCGAAGCTCATCGATGGCTCCGTTCGCGTGGAGGAGCCGGAGCTCCTCCTGTACGCGCCCGAGAAGGACGGCGGCATGCGGCTCACGGCCGTCGAGTACATCGTGCCGCTCGGCGCGTGGACCGCGCCGAGGCCGCCGCGACTCTTCGATCACGACTTCGCGGTCAACTCGACGTTCGGCGTCTGGGCCCTGCACGCGTGGGCGTGGGACAGCAACCCGGGGGGAATGTTCGCGGACTGGAATCCACGCGTGTCGTGTGACAACGCGCCGAGGAGTCGGCTCTGACGCCAATTGGATAACCCACGCGGGACACGACGATGCCGAAATTCATCATCGAGCGAGAGATACCGAACGCGGCAGCGCTTTCGTGGGCGGAGCTGCAGGACATTGCACAGCGGTCGTGCGAGGCGCTGCTGCAGCTCGGGACGGGCATTCAGTGGGTCCAGAGCTTTGTGACGGAAGACAAGATGACGTGCGTGTACATCGCCGCGAATCAGGATCTGATTCGGGAGCACGCGCGGCGTGGAGGACTGCCGGCCGATCGAGTGCTCGAGGTGGCGGCCGTCATCGATCCGACGACGGCCGAGCCAGGCGAGCCTCACTAGCTGCGACGGCCGCATAACAGCAGTACCAAGTGGGCCGGTTTTTAGTCGTCAGCCATCTGGCATCAGGTCCCGCAGGAGCAGGCTCTCGAGCGCGTGTCTCCCAGGGCCTGATGCCTGATGACCAACAACCGAGTGACTGGCACACTTGGTACTGGTGTTCGCGCCTTTCGTAATAGCCGTTACGGACGTTGGATGTTGGTGAGGTATAGGTCCAGCGACCCGAACGACAGCTGCGACTTCATCTGCAGGATCACGCGCCGGTCGTCGTCCGAAATCCACAGCTCCGCGTGACCGGACTCCGAGAACACGCCTTTCGTCTTGATCACTGGTTGAATCACGATGGCGTCGAAGGTGCCTGCCGGCACCTTTACGCGCTCGCGCCGCTCCACCCGAATCGTCACGGGGTTGCGATCGGGCTTGAAGTAGCGCTGGAACTCGTACGTGCGTCCGACCTCGAGCGGCACGGTGCGGACGAAGTAGACGAAGGAGCCGTCATCGAGCGGATCGGCGACCGATGGCTGTTCTGGCTCCTGGTCGCTGAGGTCATCGTACGTGCGGCGCTCCGGGTAGATCTCGTAGCGATGCTGGCGCTCCTTCGTGCCTTCGTTCTGGTCCTGGTTGAAGCGCAGGGAGGCGAGATCATCGGTCGCGAACCAGCTCTCGAAGACGTCATCGACTTTGTAGAACGGGATTCCGCCGTTGAGGCTGAAGGCCGTGTGATACGCGGGGCGCCCGCGCACGGTGTCGATCCCGCGCACTTCCATCGATCCGGTCCCGACCTTGATGGCGCCGAAGTACACGTCGTAGGAGAGGCGCTCGCCGGGTACGAACGGTCGCGAAACGGGTGTCGTCGTCGCACCGGTTGCCGTCTGTGCCTGGGTGGTCGATGCCATGCTCATCGCCACGAGCCCGATCGCGATCAGGCTCGTGTACCGCTCGTTTGTCATAGCTCCTGTGTCCTGTCACCGCCTATTGTCCTCGTACCCGCAACGCTCCGATAGGCTCCGCCAGGCCCTACGCTCATCTGCCAATCCCCGCTTCGAACACGACCTTTCCGTCAAAGATCGTCATGACGCACTTCGCGTCCTTGATCTCCGCCGTCGGCAGCGAATAAAAGTCGCGATCCCACACCGCGAGGTCCGCGTACTTCCCGACCTCGATCGACCCGATCTTCTTCTCCAGGAACATCTGCCGGGCCGCCCAGATCGTCACCGCGCGAAGCGCCGCGTGCACGTCAACCGACTCCGCGCGCCCGAACGGATCCTTGCCGTACACGCCTAACAACGGCTCGCGCGCGATCGCGGCCCAGATGCCATACTGCGCAGGAAACGGCGTGACGGGAAAGTCGGACCCGTTCGCCCAGGTCATGCCCTTCGCGCGGAAACTCCGGAAGGGATTCAATCGCAGCGACCGTGTTGGGCCGAAGTTCCCCGCGTACGTGTCGCCGAGCCACCAGGTGAACGTCGCGGAGGGCTCGGGGAAACCGGCGTCGAACTCGTGCTGCAGTCGAGCCATCACGTCGATCGCGTGATCGGTCGGGATGTTCGAGTGGATGATCCCGTGCCGCAACCCCTTCTTCGGATTCTCGCGCATTGCCTGGTCGTAGGTGTCCACGACCCAGTCGATGGCGCGGTCGCCTATGGAGTGCACCGAGACGTGCATGCCCGCGTCGTGGTACAGGCGGATCAGCATGCGGATCGTGTCGGGATTCGACGCCGGGTACCCGCGGTTCGACGCATCAACTCCGCGATAGCCCTTGTTCCAGTCGTCGTACAGCCAAGCCGTCCGCGCGCCGCCGGAGCCGTCGGCGTACAACTTCACTCCGCCGGCGATCACGTGATCGTCGCCCGTGCTCTCGTACGGCTTCGTCATCGCCGCACGCTTTGCGATCAGCTGTTTTGCCTCGTCGACCGAACGCCCTCCGGACCACAGCGCGAAGACGCGCACCGTGAGGGCGCTGTCGCGTTCGACCTTCTTGTAGATATCCCACGCCTCGGACGAGATGCCCGGGTCCTTGAGACCGGTCATCCCTGCGGCGTTGAACGCCTTTGCGAAGTCGCGGATGCCGGCCTCGATTTCGGTGGCCGACCGTGGGGGAACCAGGCGCCACACGAGCTCCGCGGCTGATTCACGCAAGAGGCCTGTTGGCGAACCGTCCGGGTTGCGATCGATCGTCCCACTCGGCGGGTCACGCGTGTCCTTCGTGATGCCAGCGAGGCGAAGCGCAGCGCTGTTGGCGACGACGTAATGCCCCGTGGTTTGCGTGAGCACCACCGGATTGTTAGGCGACGCAGCGTCCAGATCCTTCGCCGTGATGACGCGGCGCTCGGCAAGCTTGCCCTCGTCCCATCCGCGGCCCTGGATCCAGGTGCCTTTTGGAGCGGCGGCTGCTTTCGCCCCGACTGCAGTGGCAACATCCGGGATGCTCTTGACGTTCGGATAGCTCAGGTCGAGGACGTAGAGGCGCTCGGCGCCACCGTCGGAGAAGTGGGCGTGGGCGTCGAGCAGCCCCGGCGTGACCGTACGTCCGGCGAGGTCGATGCGCCGCGCGTTAGGCGCGGCGGCCCGCTCCACCTCCGCCGTCGTCCCGACGACGATGATGCGGTTGCCCGCGATGCCAACGGCCTGCGCGACGCGATCGGTGGAATCGACGGTCAACACACGACCATTGACGAGCAGCAGGTCCGCCCGGGTCTGCGCTGCGACGTTCGAGCTGACGGCGGCGAGGATGAGCGCCGCGCTGCCAGCGATGGCAGTCCGCATCACGGGGCGTCGGCCGAGTCGTCGCTCGGTCGCGTGGCGTCGACCGAGATCCGCAGTGCTTCATTCAGCTCGGCGTCACCCGAGATGATCGTCGCCCAGGCGACATCGCGGCCTTTGCGCTTGCCCTTCTCGACGACGCGGATGCCGCCGGGCGAGATGGTGACGGTGTAGAGGACGCCGCCGTGCTCCAGCTCCCGCTTGATCGGCTTATCGAGCTTGGTGGTCATGCGGCCAAGCTACCTTGAAAGCCAAGTCGTTGCGACTATGCCCTTTGACTTTCAAGGGCTCTGACCCCTTCATCGGAGTTCTTCCGGCGACTCAACACGCCCGCCGAGACGAGCACCACGATCGCGGCCACCGGCAGCGGCTCCAGGAACGTGAACGCAGCATTCAGCACCGGATTCTTGTACAGCTCGACCAGCCGGTCCATCTTCGCCGTCTTCTCGGCGATCGCCGCAGCGCTCTCACCATCGGCGCGCGCCTTCGAGATCGCATGCTCGCGATACTTCTCGATGTAGTCGGGAGTGAAGTTGTAATAGATCACCTCCCAGGTGGCGACATAGCACAGGGACGCCAGCACCGCGATCAGCGACCCAACCGCGACACCGCGTCCAAAGCTCACCGTGCCACCGCCCACGTTGTCCCGGTACGCCCGCACCCCGAAGTAGATGAACAGGAAGGCGACGACCATCGACGTATAGCCGACGATCTCGCCGCGATCGAACCCGATCGCATCCTTGAAGGCGAGCGCCAACACCATGAACAACGACACGATGGCGCCGGCGATGAGGCCGAAGGTGAGCACAGTTTTCTTCATGATCGGATCCTCCGAAGGCGGAAAGCGCGAGTGAACGGCCGCCAGTCTCGCGCGTGCCACCGATTTCCGCGTCACCAGAACGGGTGATTCTTCCGAAAACGCCGAAGATTCACCCTTTCAGGGGATCAGTCCCGCCTCCTTCGCGAGCTGCACGGCCTGCGTTCG
>Ga0207674_10003587_pt1 | contig 18923 bp, 13 predicted proteins | sample KBSCornC72_FD_184303 | JGI IMG/M metagenome (GOLD analysis project Ga0207674, IMG submission 184303) | Corn rhizosphere microbial communities from Kellogg Biological Station, Michigan, USA - KBS Corn C7-2 (SPAdes) (version 2) | ecosystem: Host-associated > Plants > Roots > Rhizosphere > Soil ... | reverse complement strand
GGCGTCAACGGTTCGGCCAATGGTACTTACACTGCAGCAGGGGCCAGGGGAGCTGAAGGCGCATATACGACCACGGACGGAGTGGATTGGAAAAAGGAATTAGGCGCCTATCGCCTGATCCTGGGCTATCGTAATAAGGGACATCTGCTGGCCAGGACGAATCCTATCCGTCCCCGGAAGGATCGTGGCGCCAATCTCGATCTGGCTTTTTACGGATTCACCGAAGCGGACCTGGATAAGAACTTTTTTGCCGGCAATCTCATCGGGCTGGGCACCACCACTCTCCGGAAGATACTTCAGCACCTGCAGAACTGTTATGCTTCCCATGTTGGCATTGAATTCAAATATATCAGCGATCAAAAGAAGGTTGACTGGCTCACCAATGAAATGGAGAAGAAATTTCTGAATCCCATTCCCCTGGATAAAAAGAAACGTATCCTGGAGAAGCTCAACGAGGGAGTAATGTTTGAGAAATTCCTCCATACCAAATACATCGGGCAAAAAAGATTTTCCCTGGAAGGCGGCGAAACGACCATTCCCGCGCTGGATACGATCATCAATACGGCCGCCGATCATGGCGTACAGGAAGTGGTCATCGGCATGGCGCATCGCGGGCGTCTCAATATCCTGGCCAACATCATGGGCAAGACATACGAGCAGATATTCAGTGAATTTGAGGGTACGGCCAAGATGGACCAGACCATGGGCAGCGGGGACGTGAAATATCACATGGGCTATGGCAGTGAAGTGCAGTCGGACAGCAATAAGGCCGTTCACCTCAAGCTGATGCCCAACCCTTCTCACCTGGAGGCCGTCGACCCCGTCGTTGTAGGTTTTGCCAGGGCCAAGGCGGACGTTATGTACGCCAGCGATTATGACAAGATCCTTCCCATCCTTATACATGGCGATGCATCGGTGGCCGGTCAGGGCATCGTATACGAGGTCCTGCAGATGAGCGAGCTAAAGGGATATAATACTGGCGGCACCATACATTTCGTCATCAATAACCAGATCGGCTTTACCACCGACTTCGACGACGCCCGCAGCTCCGACTATTGTACATCGCTGGCGGCGGCCATCCATGCGCCCGTGCTCCATGTGAACGGCGACGATGCGGAGGCTGTGGTAAAATGTGCTGAAATTGCTACCCGCTATCGCCAGGATTTCAACACGGATATTTTTATCGATATGGTCTGTTATCGCCGTCACGGACACAACGAAGGCGACGATCCGAAATTCACCCAGCCGCATCTTTATGCGCTCATCGATCAGCATCCCAACCCCCGGGAAGTATATACCCAGTTCCTTCTCGAGAATGGAGAATCCGATGCCAAGGATCTGGCGAAGGAGATGGAAAAAAAGTTTTGGGCCGACCTGCAGGAAAGGCTCGACGAGGTAAAACAGCATCCTCTTCCCTATCATTATCAGCAGCCCGAGGTTTGGTGGCGCAGTCTGCGGAAAGCAGCTCCGGCAGATTTCGAGCAGTCACCCGCTACTGCCGTCAGCGAGGCGGATTTCCGGAAGGTATTCGAGGCCATTATGAAATGGCCGGAGGATTTCAAGCCTCTTCGCAAAGTGGAAAAAATATTACAGGATAAGGTCAGGCTTTTCTCCGAGGAAGGCAAGGTGGATTGGGCCACCGGCGAGCTGCTGGCTTATGGCAGCCTTCTGCTGGATGGAAAAGATGTGCGTATGAGCGGACAGGACGTTCAGAGAGGAACTTTCTCTCACCGTCATGCTGTCCTGCGGGATGAGAACACTGATCAGTCCTACAATCGTCTGAGCAGGCTGCCTGATGCCAAAGGGGAGTTCCGCATCTATAATTCCCTCCTCAGCGAATATGGAGTGCTGGGTTTTGAATATGGATATGCGCTGGCCAATCCCAATGCCCTCGTATTGTGGGAGGCTCAGTTCGGCGACTTCAGCAATGGAGCCCAGACCATGATCGACCAGTTCATTTCTGCCGCCGAACAAAAATGGCAGCGCATGAATGGCGTCACCCTGCTGCTGCCGCATGGATATGAAGGGCAGGGGCCCGAACACAGCAGCGCCCGCATGGAACGATTCCTCCAAATGTGCGCCGAGCTGAACATGGTGGTCACCAATATCACGACGTCCGCCAATCTTTTCCATGCTTTTAGAAGGCAGCTGGCCTGGCCTTTCCGGAAGCCTCTGATCAATTTTTCGCCGAAAGCCAACCTCCGTCATCCGGGTACTTACTCGAAGATGGAAGAATTTACTTCCGGCGGTTTCAAAGAAGTGGTAGACGACGCCTTTGTAGATAATGTCAACCAGGTAAAGAAGGTTCTTTTCTGCAGTGGCAAGGTTTATTTCGACCTGGCTGAACGTCAGCAAAAGGAGAATCGCAAGGATGTGGCCATCGTCAGGCTGGAGCAGCTGTATCCATTGCCTTTGACGCAGCTGGAAGCGCTGTATAAAAAATACAGCCAGGCAGCCACCTGGTTCTGGGTACAGGAAGAGCCTCTGAATATGGGCGCCGCCAGCTTCCTGCAGATGAACCTGAAGAGTATCAACTATGGAGTCATCAGCCGGCAGCCCAGCGCAGCTACGGCTACCGGTTATTCAAAAGTGCACGCGCAGGAGCAGGCAGAGATCATCGAGACGGCATTTAGCATTTGATTAGATAAACAGGAGACCCTGAAGGGGGCTCAAGGACAATATTTATAAACAATACACTCCCCCGGCGGGGAGAAGGAGGATTAAATGATCGATATAAAAGTTCCGGCAGTTGGTGAATCTATCAGCGAGGTGACCCTGGTAAAATGGCTCAAACAGGCAGGTGCATACGTAGAAAGGGATGAAGTGATCGCGGAATTGGAAAGTGAAAAGGCTACGTTCGAGGTCAATGCTGAACAGGCAGGTGTTCTTAAGCCGATTGGAAAGGAAGGTGATACGTTGAAGATCGGGGATGTGGTCGCGCAGATAGATGAGACGGCGGTGAAACCTTCGTCCAACGGGAGTGCGACAGTAAGCTCTTCGAAAACCGTGGCTCCCGCCGGCGAGGTCGGCGCCAAGCCTGCGACAACGGGACAATCGTCCAATGCGGGTGCGGCGGCTGCTGTTCCTGCTGTGCAAGGACCTGTAACCTCCATACCAAACGATGTCCGGGCAACTCCTGTCGCTGCCGCGATCATTTCCGATAGAAAGATCGACGCCGGGTCCATCACGCCATCGGGTGTAGGCGGCAAGATACTCAAGAACGATGTGCTGGAGGCGTTGGCTCATCCTGGCAGGACCCCCGGAAAGGACCTCTTTACCCGCGCAGAGAAGCGCGAGAAGATGAGCAATCTCCGCAAGACCGTCTCCCGCCGGCTGGTGGAAGCCAAGAATACAACGGCCATGCTCACCACTTTCAATGAAGTGGATATGAGCGCCGTCATGGCCCTTCGTACAAAATACAAGGACAAGTTCAAGGAGAAGCACGGGGTCAATCTGGGCTTTATGAGCTTTTTCACCAAGGCCACCTGTTATGCCCTCCAGGAATGGCCGGCCGTCAATGCATATATCGACGGGGAGGAGCTGGTCTATCATGACTATTGTGATATATCTATTGCCGTAAGCGCGCCCAAGGGACTTGTGGTACCCGTGATCCGTAATGCCGAAAGCCTCAGCATGGCGGACATCGAAAAGAAAGTAGTGGAGCTGGCTACCAAGGCGCGTGACAACAAGCTCAGCATGGAAGAAATGCAGGGAGGTACTTTTACCATTACCAACGGCGGTGTATTCGGCAGCCTGATGTCGACGCCTATTATCAATATACCCCAATCCGCCATTCTGGGAATGCACAAGATCGAAGAGCGTGCCGTAGTGGTGAACGGCCAGATCGTGATACGTCCCATGATGTACCTGGCGGTGAGCTATGATCACCGTATCATCGACGGCCGGGAATCTGTCAGCTTCCTGGTAAGAATAAAGGAGCTGCTTGAAAACCCCGATCAGCTGCTGTTTGGAAAGGATCCGGTGAAAGCTTTGTTGGAACTTTAAGCCGGGACGGCTTAGTCCGTAAGGACAGACATTAGCGTTTTGCGGGGATTCGCTAATTTTTGTAAAGCGAATACCCGGCATATAAATGTGAAATTCGATAATCAACTACGCATTGCGGGCGCTATCATTGCCGCCTACCAGGGGGAGACGCCTCTGCACGTCTGGTTAAAGGACTTTTTTCGTCAGCATAAACAAATGGGTTCCCGTGACCGGAAGACTGTAGCGGGGCTTGTCTATGGGTATTACCGGCTGGGACATTCTGTACGAGAGATGTCCATGGAGGACCGCATCCTGCTGGGGTTATTTCTGACAAATGACAGGCCGGGGGAGTTCCTGGCGTACTTCCGACCGGAATGGAACAAGCAAATAAACCGGCCTTTGGAGGAAAAGATAAGCCTGGTGGACGGGTTCGATCCTGCCGATATATTTCCGTGGAAAAATGAACTTTCGGAAGGTGTAGATCACTATTCTTTTTGTCTTTCCTTTCTCCGTCAGCCTGATCTCTTCCTTCGTATACGTCCGGGATATCAGCAGCAGGTGCTGGAGCGGGTAGGGCAAGGGTTTATCCCGCCGTCGACCATCCGGCTGCCGAACGGTACCAAAGTGGAGGAGCTGTTCACGCCCGATAAAGAGGTGGTGATACAGGACTATAGCAGCCAGCGAGTGGCAGAATTCTTATGCGAGCTGTCTTCGGCTGAGGGAAGAGGGGCGGTCAGGAAATTTTGGGATACCTGTGCGGCCAGCGGCGGCAAGGCCATACTTGTTCATGATTTGTATCCGGGCATGGATATAACGGTGTCAGACATACGCGAGTCTATTCTGCGCAATTTGCAGCAGCGCTTTCACCAGGCGGGAATAAAGGAATATCATTCTTTTGTGGCGGATCTTTCCAAGCCAGATCCCTGGATGCCGGCCGAGCGAATGGATCTCGTGCTCACGGATGTGCCGTGTACGGGCAGCGGCACCTGGAGTCGTACACCGGAGGAGCTGTATTTCTTCAACCCGCGAAAAATATCCGACTACCAGTCCACGCAAAAGAGCATTCTTTCCAATGTCATCGGCAGCCTGACGCCTGGGGCTTGTCTTGTATACAGCACCTGCTCTGTCTTCAAAAAGGAAAATGAAGATATGATTGCCTTTATCCTCAGTAAGCCTGGTCTGCGGCAGGAAAGGGCGGAAGTGCTGAAGGGGTATGATCAAAAGTCGGACACGATGTACGCGGCCAAACTAATTGTGATCTATTAATGTCATGGTGACCTCGAACCCGATCTTATACGCACTTTGTCCATTGAGGGTCCGGGGCTGAAGTTCCCAAAGAGCCGTGTGTCTGTAGACCAGCCCTATATGTTTGGCATAGGTCTCCGACCAATAGGTCCTGGCGGCGAACAGGGTGTCGGTAATAATGGGAAGATGGACTGAATCGTCGGCCTGCAATACGGTCACCGTGCTGTCAAACGTACTATTTCCTACGGTAAATGGTTGATCTACATTGAGATAGGTATAGGTCCATTGATTGAGGTATGTATTTGTGGACGCACTGAAATCAAAATAGTCCTGGTAGGGATTGTCGGAAAGATAGCTATTGCCATTCCAGGTAAAGGAGTCCTGCATGGGGTAGGCCAGTTTGATGAAGCGCAGATTGTTCTCCTGCTCTTCTATGGATTGCGGAAAGGCGGTGACAGTCTTGGTGAGCGACGCTGTCCAAACCGTGGGGCCTGTAACCGGGCTGAGATACCGGATCACTGTCCAGGAGGTATGTCCCGCATTGTCCACAAAGGAACGTTCTACTGAGTCTTTGGCCAGATACTGGGTCAGCGTATCCAATTGACCATAGTAATAGAAATTCAGGGAGTCCAGCCGATAAATGGCGTATTTGCCTACCTCCAGGGGTAGATAATAATTGGTCAATGGATTGTTCGGGTAATTGTATAGCGTTCTTTTACAGCCAATTACGGTAAGCAGGGTTATAAGGGCAGCAGCACCGGTGAGGCGGAAATGTATCTTCATACGCTATTAGTCTCGTACTTAACGTATTAAAAGACTTATTATTGCTGCACGCTTCGCTGTATGATACCCCCACCGATGACCTCATCCCCTTCATAAAATACCGCGCTCTGTCCGGGGGCGATGCCCTTGGCCTTGTCATAAAACCGAATATTCAATTTATTCCCGTCAGGATAAAGATTGCTCAATGTGCCTTTGTCCTTATAGCGGATCTTAGTAACGGCTTCCATACCCGGTGTGATGGACTCATACTTCATCAGGTTCAGCTTGCCTACTACCATTTCCTGCTCGTCGAGATCCGATTCATCACCCAGCACCACGGTATTGGTCTCGGGGCGTATGGCTGTTACGTACACAGGCTTGCCAAATGTTACGTCCAGGCCTTTACGCTGTCCCACCGTATAAAACGGATACCCTTTATGCTGTCCCAGTATCTTACCCTGCTTGTCTACAAAGTTACCGCCTGCTACTTTTTCTTCCAGGCCTTCCACTCTGCGCTTGAGAAATCCCCGGTAATCATTGTCCGGCACAAAGCATATCTCATAGCTTTCACTTTTAGCCGCCAGCTCCGGATAGCCATAGCTGAGGGCCATCTCGCGTATTTCTGTCTTGCGATAAGGTCCTAATGGCAGAAGCGTCCTGCTCAGGAGGTCCTGCTGAAGACCCCACAGCACGTAGCTCTGATCCTTTGTCTCATCCAGTCCTTTGGCAATGGTATAACGTCCATTGTCATGACGACGGATATTGCCGTAATGTCCCGTAGCAATAAACTCACAGTCCATCGCGTCCGCCCGCTTGAGGAGAGCCCGCCATTTGATATGCGTATTACAAAGCACGCAGGGATTAGGCGTCCTGCCCGCCATATATTCCTCTACAAAGTTGTCGATGACAAAGTCCCCAAACTCTTCCCGGATGTCGAGCACGAAGTGAGGGAACCCATGCTGCACGGCGGCCATCCGCGCATCATTGAAGCTATCCAGATTGCAGCAGCCCGTCTCTTTTTTAGAAGCGCCCGCGCTGGCATAATCCCATGTCTTCATTGTGATGCCTACCACTTCATACCCCTGGTCGTGCAGCATGAGAGCCGTAACGGTACTGTCAATACCGCCACTCATCGCTACCAGGACTTTTCCTTTACGGCTCATAAAAAATGAAATTAGGACCGCAAATTTACGAAAAAGCCCTGAGCTGTGCGCCAGGAACTTTAAGCCGGTCAAAGGTCGCTGCCATGCTGCACTACCATCTCTCCATCCTGTACCAGGAGATCCTTCCAGACCGGTCCGGCGACTATGTGCACTACATACACGAGTGATTGATTCTGAGACACTTCCTTTATCCATCCAATGGAATAATCATAATAGACGCTTCTTACCAGGTCACGGACTTCCTTTGGCAGCTCCTTTTCACCGTATTCCTTGATACTATACAGCCAATTGCCTTTGCGGTCGAACACCGACTTGCACCGAATGGCGCCTTCTGTGAATTCAGCGAGAAAGCCCGCCTCCAATTTGTACCAGCTTTCATCTTTCCCCGCCCCATATTTTTTCCAGAACTCCCGGGCAGCTTTTATCGCCGCGTGATCAGATCCAAGGTTTCGCGTACTTACCAATATATCACTACTCATCTGCGCATGCGAGACAAAGTAAAAGGAGGTGATCACCAGGATTGAAATAATTTGTTTACTCACGTTAATAATGTCTTTTTTAACGGAGTTCGTGAATGCTTTGCATTTCATAACCATACATTTTAATAATGTAAAATTAATCCGCATTCGCGGGCAGCCACAGCTAAAACCAGCCATCGGTGGCTAATGGCGGTGGTCTGGTATGGTTGGATGAGCAATCGGAAACCCTAAGACCTGGAAGGCTGCAATTTTTTCAGCAAGCTCTCTTTACGGCTGCGTGAGACATTGATGGAAGCATTGTCGGACATGACAAGATAACCTCCTTCCCCTTTAACATATTTGCTGATCTCGTTGAGATTGACAAGACTGGAATGATGTACACGAAGGAATGAATACTCTTCCAGCAGCTCTTCGATCTCCTTCAATGTGCGGGAAGCTACGACCTTCTGATGGTCCTTTAATGTCAGGACAGTATAGTTGCTGTCGGAAGCGCAGTAGAGTATGTTGTCTACCGTCACCATTTGCAGGCCTTCCATAGTAGGAATAGCTATCTTATGGAAGTGATGCGCCGGATTGTTCAATTTGAGAAGGAGCATATCTATCTGCAGGGGGAAGAGAAGACGTTGCTCCGCCTTTTGCACGGATCGCTGGAGCTCTTCCCTATCGATGGGTTTTAAAAGAAAATCCAGGGCGCTGAAGCGAATGGCCTTTATGGCGTATTGATCGTAGCTGGTAGTAAATATCAGCTGCAGCGGCAGCTCTTTTATGTTTTCCAGCAGCTCAAAACCATTCATACGAGGCATCTCGATATCGAGGAACAGGAGCTGCGGTCGTTCCTGCCGGATGGCCGTCAGCGCATCCGCACCCGAATGATAGCTGCCTGCTATGGTCACCTGCGGGCAATACCGCTCCAGCAGTATGGAAAGCGCCTCGCAGCAATAAGGTTCGTCATCGACAATCATAGCCTTGATCATATGCGTGCTTTTCGTGGGTGTTGTTAAACAGGGGCGCCTGCCGTGATCCTTATTTTCAGGATTACTTTGGTACCTGCTGGCTGCCCGTCCTCATCATAGAGGTCCTCGATATCGAAATAATGACCGGGTGATCCATTGCCCGTCAATAAGGTTAGTCTTTCGGCCGTGATCTGTAGTCCCATCGACTTATGTTTTTGTGCCGACTTGCTTTTTAATAGTCCTGCCCGCTGGCGCCCTATACCATTATCCTGGATAATGCAGGTTAAGATGTCGTTGTCCGCATGGAGCTCGATGGTCAGCAGCCCTCTCTGGGTCTTGTGCATCAAACCATGCCAGACGGCGTTCTCCACAAAGGGCTGCAAAAGAAGAGGAGGGAGATAGATGTCACCTATGTCCAGCTCGTCATCCTGTACGACGATGTAGTCGAATGCATCCTTGAATCGCAGTTTTTCCATGTCTAAATACAGCTGCAATACTTCCAGTTCCTCGGCAAGGGTGATAATGGAATACCTGGAATGATTCATGATCATCCGCATGAGCCGGGAAAATTTTGTCAGGTAGTCGGAGGCGGCTTCTGTCTCATGCCCAAGAATGAACCGATTGATCGCATTCAGACAGTTGAAGATAAAATGAGGGTTCATCTGGCTGCGGAGCGCCTGTATCTCCAGCTCTTTGGCCCGCTGCTGGAGGGCGGCCTTTGCTTTCTCGCCTTCCAGGCGGTGTATCTGCAGCTCGCTTTCGGCGCGCTGTCTCAGGTGCGCTTCATTCTTTCTCTTCAGGAGAATGTACCGTGAAAAGATAAAGCCGATGAGGAGCAGCGCTATGATACCCCCGATCAGCATCTTTTTTGTGACCAGGGTTTCCCGGAGACAGACTTCCTGCAATTGTTTTTCCTTGCTCAGCAGAGCGATCTGCTGTTCGGCGGCGTAGAAGGCGAATCTGCCCTTTAGATGCTCGTTGTTCACGCTGTCCTTCATGGCATTGTAGCGTCGATAGTACGCATAGGCGCTGTCCGTCCTGCCTTCCCTGTCATAGATGGAATGCAATATCTGGCAGTTGTCGCGGATAAATTGCCGGGCCTTGAACTGTTCTGCGATGGCGAGGCTTTCGTTGGCATAGCGGAATGCGTCTTTGTCTTTTCCCAGTTTCTCGCTGGCCAGGGAAAGGTCTTTTAGAACACGCATGATCTGGTTCCTATCGTTGAGCTGGCGTTGATAGACGAGACTTTTCTCAAAGCAGGAGAGTGCGTCCTGGTTCTTGTCCTGGTAGAGGAAATACTCGCCTTTGCTGACGAGCCAGGTCCTCAGGAGCGCAGGGGGCAGGGTGTTGGGGTCGAAGGTGTTGTAATAATACAGGGCCGAGTCGAATTGGTGCTGATGGCTCAGCAGCTCGGCATAGGTCATGATCCGCCATGCATAAAAAGTTTGTGGCTGGTTCAGGTGGAATCCGGCGTAGAAGTATTTTTTGGCGGTGTCGTAGTCGTCTATCTGCATGAAGAGCTCTGCCAGCTCAAAATATTCGCTGGCAATATGTTCGGGGAGGCGGGCGTCCTCGGCCATTTGTATGCAACGGCGATATATTTCGAAGGCCTTTTCATAGTTGCCGCCTTCCCGATAGGCGCAGCCGATGAGCGAAAGGTTCTTGATGACACCGGCGATGTCTCCTTGCTTTTGAGCATAGTCCTGACCCTGTTGCAGGTAATGGATGGCTTCTTCAAACCGGCTCTGGGCGAAGATGGCGAACCCAAGGGCATAATAGGCCAGGGCGATATGGTCCTTATCAGGGGTACGGCCAAACCAGTTCAGGGCCTCCCGCGCCTGTCCTTCGCTGAGGTTGAAATCATTGGTAAAGTTGAGGATGTACAGGGATTTGCAGGCGGTGGACACGGCGATGCCGTGGATATCGTTCGCCCGCCGGGCTTCTTCCAGGGCCCGGTCCGCATACCAGCCGGCCGAATCCATCCAGTGGCTGGCGCAGTATTCGTAATGCTGTACCAGGCTGTCAACTTTGTGCCTGATTTCGGACATCTCCGGCTGAGCCTGGATGGCGAGGCGGCAGGCGACAAAAAATATGATGAGCAATGACTTTCGCACCTTTAAAGTTAGGGAAAGGTTGGCGGAACTATGTACCGCCTATCCCTGGAATTGAGCCGTTGGGGGGCTGGGGGTGCGGTTGGACGGGCTGGGTGAGTGGTTGGGGATAAGGTAGGCCATTTGGTTTGCGCGGACCTGAAGGTCCGAACTGCGAGGGCTAACGATGGCCCTTCGGGCGTCCTCGCTGTGCTTGGACAGGGAGTGGGTAACGTATGGAAAACTTCTCCGCCCGGCCAATGGTAAATAATGTAAATTGCCGTTTCACTACAAATCTACCATATAGTTGTGATTTGCTATCATTTTAAAAATTTACCATTATGATAAAGCTACAAGTAATTGGAAATCTGGGTAAGGATTGTGTCACCAATACAGTGAATGGGAAAAATGTGATCAATTTCAATGTGGCACATACCGAGAAGTTCCGTGACGCACAAGGCAATCAGAAGGATAAGACCATTTGGGTAGAATGCGCCTATTGGACAGATCGTACGGGTATCGCCCCCTATCTCAAAAAAGGAACACAAGTATATGCGGAAGGAACGCCTGAAGTAAGGACCTATCCCAAGAACGATGGGACCACAGGGGTATCGCTGACCTTAAGGGTACAGTCTGTTCAATTGCTGGGTAGCCGTGGATCGGAAGGTGGCAGCAGCTATGGCGGAGGCTCAGAAGGTGGTTACGGCTCTCAGAGCGCATCCCCTTCCCGTGTGCCTTCACCGGGGGATATTACCGAGCCCATCGATGATCTGCCGTTCTAAGATATTATTGAAAGACTGATTGGCTGTGGCCAATCTGAAACCCCAGCCTAGCGACTGGGGTTTTTTATTTTCGGCCTACAGGACGGGTAAAATATACCCTCCGGCCGAAAATGTCTAATGATGGCGCTTCGCGCAACGGAGCTGTGCTCCGTTTATGAGCAACACCGCATCTGCGACGATGACTCCGTCGGCGCCTTTATTGCTGATGGTCACATAGTTATCTTTTCCTGCCTCCAGCGGATATTGCCCGCATTCCATCCATTCTCCCGAGGTCTGTCCTTCCACCCGGAGCTTCCCGGTAGGAATGTCTGTTTCCGTAACCTTTCCGCCGGCGGATACAGTGATATTGGTGGTTGAGCTGCCGTTCCGGACTTTAGGGACGTACATATACAATGTGTAGGTTCCGGAAGCGGTCACGGGGATATTGAAACTCACCCGCCGGAAGGAGTGGTCTTTGTCCTTATGATCATCTGTCAGCCTGGAAAAGCCGTAGCTATCATGTTTTTCACGGGTCCATTCTCCTTCCACCGTCACCCCGGTGGTATCGTCATTGTCGACAAGTATTTCCGGTGTGCTGCCATCTGCGAGGGGGTCATTCCGGAGAGTGTCCCGTACAGCGGCGGCATCCACGTCCTGGACGGAAATATGATGATCGACGGCCATTGCGGCGGCGATGGCGGAGGACTGTCCCAGCTCCATAAAAACAGGTTCCATACGGATGGAGCCATAGGCGATGTGGCTGGCCGAGAGGCAGACCGGCACCAGCAGGTTGCGACATTCCTCTGCTTTGGGCACCAGCGCACGGTAGGAAATAGGATAAGGAGGGAATCCCCCGATCTGCACGTCGCCTTCGTTCTTTACCATCCCATTCACGACAACACGCTGACAGTTGTGTGAGTCCATCGTATACGCTGCCAGGCCGACACCATCCGTCACAGTAGTCCTTCCTTCGCAGTTGGCCTGGGTCATGATATAGGCCCCCTTCATCCTTCTTGCTTCCCGGACATATATCTGAGGGGTCCAGTGATCGTTGTCCATGTATTCATCCCTGGGATAGCCCCAGTTCAGCATCTGTGTCTGCAAATGATGAGGCATGCGCTGATCATGACCGATGAAATACAACAGCCCTTTTGTATAGAGGGTATGCGCCTCGGCGATCTTTTTTCTGGTGTCATAATCCGCCTCGGGATAGTCATAGTTCATACCGATCATGTCTGTGGAAATAGGGCCGTTGTTGTTGATGTCTGTCTTGTGGTTTGGCAGCAGATCGAATTTGAGAAATCCCCAGAGGTCACCTGCGGGCTTTTTTTCAAGTACGCGCAGCAGCAGCTCGTAGCGGCTGGAGTCATATCCCGCAGGCCGTGTGATAGGGATGCGGTTGTCCGGGTTGTCAGTGAGACAGATGCGGTAGTTGTAGCTCTGCACTTTTTTGTCCCCCGCACCTTGCTGGCCCAGTAGTTCAGGACTGATACCCCATAAGAGGCCGCTGGAAGGATCTCCCGGCGTCCGGTAAGGATCGATGCCATCCGGGAACTGGTGTTTATCCCTTAGCTGGATACCATTGTAGGTTTCGTTATACAGCGTGTTGGATTCACGTCCCACCGTATAGGAAACTCCTGCCCGGGCCATCAGGTCGCCTTCGTAGCTGCAGTCGATGAACATTTTTGCTTTGATGGTGCGCGGTGGGAGCGTTTTGGATGGTACGGATGGTTCCAAAGAAATGGAAGTGATGGCGGCTGCCTGTTTTGTGGCCTTGACGATGTGATAGCCGTAGATGACTTTTATTCTGGCCCGCAGTATATATTGTTTAAAGATGAGCTCTGCCACGTGCGGCTCGAAGACCCATTGTTCAAACTTGCCGTAATGCTGTCCCACGCGGCGATAGAAATCAAGCGAGAGTCCTTTTATCGCATATTTATTACCGATGTCGGTATAGCCCAGTCCGCCAGCGCTCAGCCCGCCCAGGCGATGGCCTGGCTCCACCAGCAGGACGCTCTTGTGCATTCGGGCGGCGGTATAGGCTGCAATGACACCTGCGGAGGTGCCGCCATATACGCAAATGTCGTAACCTGTCTGGGCGATACTGCGCCCGGCAAGCAAGAAGAGGAGGATTGATAAGATAGTTCGCATATGCATTAATAACCAGGGTTTTGATCTGTCAAAATGAAACGTTCCACTTCCGCCCTGGTGATGGGCTGGCGCTTGTCGTCTACATTTATGACATACAGATATCCTTTTTTTGCCGGTGTGGACAGCCAGGCGTTGATCAGGTTCAGCTGCTCGCTCACCAGGGGATGACCGGTAGTAGGGTTCCACAGCTCCTTTGCGCACAGGCAGCCCATTGTGGGTGTCATGGGATAAAAGGGCATGGCTTTAAAGAACTCCGGGTCAATGGTCGTGCCGTGGGCGATGATCTCCGTCCGGCCGATGCGACCTGCTGTCCAGGCTTCCATCATGGGGGTGTAGCTCCGCCAGCTGGGTGGAAGAAGCTGCAGGTACATTTGTAATGAATCCGGCGCGGACATTGCGGTGTCCTGGTGGAAATATTTATCCCAGGCGCCTTCAAAGGGCATCAGCAGCTGAATGTTCGGCGTCGGGCCTATAAAGCTGGTCCTTGAAACATCCGTTCCCTGTATGCTGTAAACGCCCTGAGGCGTGCTGCCGTCGGTGATGAAATAAGGTAAATTGGAACCACTGCGGGCTAATTGTTGAAATACCTGTATCCTGCCCTGGGCATCTTTGATGAATTGTCCATCTTCTCCCTGTATGACGGCCATCCCGGGATAATCCCTGTCCCAACGCTGGAAGGAATAGATGGTTTTTTGCTTTTTGGCGCGCTGATACGCAAAGAGGGAGGACAGATCAGGGAGGTGGGATCGCTGCTGTGATGTATGATAGCTGAGGTAGCTGGCAAGCTCCTGTAGGACCGGTATCGTGTCATAGCCGGGGAATTTTTCCACCATACGGATCTTTAACTTGCAGGAATTGGACTTCGGGCAAAAATTAGCCCAATGCCTGCATTCCGCTAATGTCTGTCCTTCGGACGAGCCCCTTTCAGGGTCTCCTGTATTGCTGTTACCGGTGCTGGTGTCGACGCGATACAAGTAGGCGGCGCAGAGAGAGAACAGTTTGGGATCCGGCTGGTCGTCCAGGATGGACCACATTTGGCTGGCATAGCGTTGCGGGGCTACGGCATACACGGCTTCGAGAAACGCTTTTTTTGTATCATAGGACAGGGTGTTATAACCATGGAATAAAGTATCAAAACCTGTCGCCACCTGGGGCGAATAAATAAGGAATTGGGAGATAGCCCAGCATGCGGACATATATTTATCCTCGGAGCTGCTGTCCAGCGGCAGGCTCATATTGGAGCCGGTGATACGTTGTCGCAGGTCCTTTTCCAATGCCACCCGCTGCCGGTACAACACTGCCTGTGAATAAATATCCTCTCTACTTGTCTGAGCGGCGGCCCTGCGTGTAAATGCTGTCAGCAGCAATGCCACTATCAACATGCGCATCATGCTATTCATATTGTAAATCTAAAAAATCCCTTAATTTCAAGCCTTCATTTTTTAAGAGAACACTCATTATCGGACCACACAAAACATTCATCATGAAAAAACTGACAGTTTCATTGCTTTGCCTTTCGGCCCTTATGATGCTGGCCTCCTGCGGCAGCCAGCAGGGGTCTGGCGAGACACAGGATTCCACCACCAAAAAGAATGATTCGACCGCATCGGTCGCCAAGGATTGGAAGATAGGCGTTCAGCTATGGACATTCCATTATGTCTCCTTCGATACGGCGCTCGCCAAGGCGGACAGCGCAGGCGTCAAATACCTGGAAGCTTTTCCGGGCCAGCCTCTGGGCGCCGGCATGAAAGGGAAATTCGGGCCTGACATGACGCCTGAAGAAAAGGCAAAAGTCAAGCAGCTGCTGCAGAGCCATGGACTTACCATCGTAGCCATGGGTGTCATTTCACCCAAGACCGTCGATGAGTGGAAAAAATATTTTGATCTGGCAAAGGAATTTGGTCTCAGCTATATCACGGCCGAGCCAAAGAAGGATCAGTGGAATGCCGTCGACAGCCTGGCTGGCGCTTATGGCATCAAGGTGGCTATTCACGATCACCCCAGGCCCAATGCATACTGGCATCCTGATTCCGTGCTTGCTGCCATACAGGGTCATCCGAATATCGGCTCCTGTGCCGACGTTGGTCACTGGGCCCGTAATGGTCTCGATCCCGTCGAATGTCTCAAAAAGCTGGAAGGACATGTTTTTGGGGTGCATCTTAAGGACATCGATTCAGTCGGCAATACGAAAGCCGGGGATCTGGTGGTAGGCACGGGTAAGATCAATTTCCCTGCTATCTTCAGCGAGCTGGCCCGTCAAAAGTTCACGGGAATGTTCTCTATCGAAAGAGAGAACAACTGGTACAACAATGTGCCGGATGTGATTGCTACGGTGAAGTACTTTAAGGAGCAGACAAGTAAACTTTAAATAATTCAGACCCCGGCTTGATGGCCGGGGTTAAATTTCAAGCATGCCACAGCATCAACAAAGGCCGGACCCGTCCACTACTGCAGGCGCCAATACCGTCTACCTCTTTCCCTATGATGAGCTGTTATCTTTCACTATCTCCATTTTTGAAAAGATAGGTTGTCCGGCGGGGGACGCCCGTACGGCCGCCGTCGCCTTGCTGAGCGCCGACCTCCGTGGTATCGATTCGCACGGCGTGGCCCGCCTGATCGGATATGTACGGCTATGGGAAGCCGGTAGGGCCAATCCAACCCCCAACATAAAGATCATTCATGAGACTCCCAGCACGGCTGTGGTGGATGGCGACAGCGGTCTCGGACTGGTGGTGGCTCCCTATGCCATGCAGGTGGCCATTGAAAAAGCCAGGAATGTAGGCACGGGGTGGGTCAGCGTGCAACATTCGAATCATTTTGGGATTGCCGGCTACCATGCGCTCAAGGCTGTCGAGCAGGACATGATCGGCATCGCCATGACCAATGCCAGCGCCCTGGTAGCGCCTACTTTTTCCATCGAACGGATGCTTGGCACCAATCCCATATGTGTAGCCGTTCCCGCAGGAGAGGAACCTCCCTTTGTGGCAGACCTTGCCACGACCACGGCTGCCAATGGCAAGCTCGAAATATTACAACGGAAGAATGAAGAAGCGCCCCTGGGCTGGATACAGGATAAGGATGGCCGTCCGACGACGGATGCGCACGCGTTGAAGACAGGGGGGGCTTTGCTGCCACTGGGCGGCGACCGGGATCATGGCAGCCATAAAGGATATGCCCTTGGCGCGGTAGTGGATATTTTTTCCGCTGTCCTCAGCGGCGCCAACTATGGCCCCTGGGTGCCGCCGTTCCCCGCCTTTGTGCCCATGCCTACCGGCATGCCCGGGAAGGGGATCGGACATTTTTTTGGCGCCATGCGTATCGATGCCTTCCGTCCAGCCGGTGAGTTCAAGCAGCATATGGACAATTGGATACGGAGGTTCCGTTCCGCCACGCCTGCTCCGGGGCAGGGGAAGGTGCTGATCCCCGGAGATCCCGAGCGGGAAATGGAAGCCGAACGGCTTGGCAACGGCATACCCCTGCTGGCGCCGGTGGTAAATGACCTGAAAGGGCTGGCGGAGAAGCTGGGTGTGGATTTCCTGGACTATTGACCGATGGATTGATCTGCCGACCAGGCTGGCCGGGCGTCGAAGTTCTCCGAATTTTGAAAATTTCTAAGCCGCCAGGGTGTATCTTTGCCATCCCAAAAAAAGGAAGCAAGAGATGACCTCCACCACTGGTGGAAGCCATTTGACCATTAAAAAGACAAACGAGAGCAAATGAAAGTCATGAAATTCGGAGGCACATCCGTCGGCAAGACCGAACGCATGCGCCAGGTAAGCCAGCTGATCACCAAGGATAATGAGGCAAAGATCGTCGTATTGAGCGCGCTCAGCGGTACCACCAATGCTCTCGTCGAGATAGGCAATTCCATCGCATCGGGCGACCGCGACGCTGCCCGTCAGCATATAGAAAAGCTGGAAGCGCATTACCAATCCTTTATAAAGGAGCTTGTCAAGGGTGAAAAGGGGGTGGCAAAAGCAAAAGCCATCGTGGCCGAGCACTTCGAATTTCTCACCATTATTCTCCGGATATCGTTCAGCGAGGCATTGAGCAAGGATATATTGGCACAGGGCGAACTTCTGTCCACCAAGCTCTTTTCTGTATTTCTGGAAGAGAATGGCATCGACCATGTACTCCTTCCCGCCCTGGAGTTCATGAGCATCGACAATCATGACGAACCCCAGGTCAACAGCATCAAGACCAAGCTGGGGCATCTGTTGCAACAGCACCGGAATTCCTCTCTCTTTATTACCCAGGGCTATATCTGCCGCAATGCGCGTGGAGAGGTGGACAACCTGAAAAGAGGTGGCAGCGACTACAGCGCCTCCCTTATTGCCGCCGCCATCAATGCCTCTGTCTGTGAGATATGGACGGACATCGACGGGATGCATAATAACGATCCCCGTGTCGTTAAAAAGACCTTCCCCATCGAACAGCTGAGCTTTGAAGAGGCCGCGGAGCTGGCTTATTTCGGAGCCAAGATCCTTCACCCCGCCTCCATCTGGCCTGCACAGTTCTATAAAGTACCGGTGAAGCTGCTCAATACCATGCAGCCCGAGGCAAAAGGTACGCTCATCACGGAAGAAGCAGGCTCGGTGGGTGTAAAAGCCATAGCGGCCAAGGACGGCATCATCGCCATCAATATACGTAGCAGCCGCATGCTCCTGGCTTATGGCTTCCTGCGCAAGATCTTCGAAGTATTCGAGAAATACCGCACTCCCATCGACATGATCACGACGTCTGAAGTTGCCGTGTCTGTGACCATCGACAACGCTGCAGATCTGAAAGCCGTCGTAAAAGAGCTGGAACCTTTTGGGACTATCGAGGTGGAAGAAAATCATAGCATCGTCAGCATCGTCGGCAACGAGATATCTCAGACCCAGGGTGTGCTTGCCAAACTTTTCGAAGCAATGACCCCTGTGCCTGTCCGCATGGTCAGCTATGGCGGGAGCAAGCACAATGTTTCTTTGCTGATACCCTCGTCGTGTAAGACGCAGACCTTGCAATTGCTGAATAAGGGACTGTTTGGGCTGGAATAAAGCTACTATTTCTTCAGCCAGCCATTGTCATTCAGCCAGGTCTTCAGCCTGTCGAACCAGCTATCCGAAGTGGTCTTGTTGTGCAATCCAAAGCCATGACCGCCATGAGGATAGATATGCATTTCTGTCGGCACGCCATTCTGCTGCAACGCTTCGTTCAGACCCGCAAACTCAGAACCACCGCCTCATGAAAGATTATTTTCGAATTTTAACTGCTTCTGCTGTCCTTCTGGCGCTACCTGAGCCAGCAGGCCGGCATCCCGTTCCCCGAGGGCGTGTTCGACAACTCACCGAAC
>Ga0207674_10003584_pt1 | contig 18930 bp, 12 predicted proteins | sample KBSCornC72_FD_184303 | JGI IMG/M metagenome (GOLD analysis project Ga0207674, IMG submission 184303) | Corn rhizosphere microbial communities from Kellogg Biological Station, Michigan, USA - KBS Corn C7-2 (SPAdes) (version 2) | ecosystem: Host-associated > Plants > Roots > Rhizosphere > Soil ... | reverse complement strand
AAATCAGGATCTGTTTGTGCGTGTTGGTCAGGTGGTCCTGTCCGCGAATGACGTGTGTAATGCCCATTTCGATGTCGTCGCAGACGACCGCTAGGTTATAGAGCGGATGCCCGTCGGAACGCAGCAAAACCAGATCTTCCGTATCGGCATATTCGCGCTCCTGCAAACCATATACCGCATCCTCAAACGACGTTTTGCCTGTTTCCGCAACTTTCAGGCGAATCGCAAATGGCTCACCAGCTTCGGCCCGTCTATCACTTTCCTCGTTTGAAAGATCGCGATACGGGTTATCGCGCATGTTCTTTTCCGCTTGTCGAGCTCGTTCCACGATCGCCTCTTTGACGGTCTTGTCAGAAACTGCTTCCTTAGGCGTAAAATCGCGATACGCTTTCCCTTCGGCCAGCAATCGACGAGCGGTTTCGCGGTGCTTTTCGGCGTTGTCCGACTGAAAAACGATCTCTTCGTCGTGATCGAGTTCGAGCCAGGCAAGGCCTTCGAGAATGGAGCGCGTTGATTCTTCAGTCGAGCGAGCAAGGTCGGTGTCCTCAATACGAAGCAGGAACTTTCCGCCGACGTGGCGTGCATAAAGATAATTAAAGAGCGCGGTTCGAGCAGAACCGATATGAAGATAGCCTGTCGGGCTTGGAGCGAAGCGAACACGTACAGTCATAAGCGAACAGTTTAGCCTAAACGGCTTTGCCAGCACCAACTGGGCGCCGGCGTGGTGGCTGAAGTTTAGCTGTCGACGTGGTGGTATTATGGCAAGGGGATGGCGAACCATTCATAGTGGAACATCTGGAAACGCTTGACTGTCAGTTTACAAATGTTCCACTTTCCACGGATTGGAACACACGTAACCAGCATCTCGGTTCTTCCTGATTCTATGGTCTATTATATATATCTATATATCTATATATCTAGGAATATAAATATATTAGTGGTAATGGCTTAGTTAAAGTAACCAAGTCATTTCATCTTTCACTGAAGCTAAAGTCATTCATCTTATTTAACGTAAATTCAAGTGTTGTATATCGATGACTGGAAACCGGAAACATTGGGAAGAACCTCAAACAGAAAGTTCAACCTGTTCCGGAAGGTGGAAAGTGGAACATTTGGAAGGGGGGCAACATGACGTTTCCGCATGTTCCAAAAGATAGCCGTTCAAGGTTGATATATCTGAATAAGGTTTCCGAATGTATCGTCGAATATCGCCTGTGTTCCCCAGTCGGTTTTTGTTGGTTCCTGCGTAAATTTAACGCCTTTCGCGTTTAGCTTCTCAAATTCGGCCTGAACATCGTCAACGCCGAAAACGATCACGGGGATTCCAGCATCGTAAACGCTTTTGAAATACGATTTCGTATCGAAATTATCGTTCGGCTCAAGCAGCAGAGCTGTGCCGTCCGGATCTTCGGGCGAGACGACTATCGCAAGCTTCATATCGGGCATGTACATCTTTTCAATAAAGCCAAGCTTTTCCGTATAAAATTCGAAGGCCTCGATCGGGTCGTCCACGGTGACGCTTGTCAGTGCAATTTTCATGGCGTGATCTACCTCAAAAGACAAGAAAAGCCATCGAAGCCAAAGCCTGATAGCCAATCCAAAATCCTCAATCGCAAATCCAAAATCGAAGGTGGCGGAGACGACAGGATTCGAACCTGTGGTACCCTTTTGAGGTACAACGGTTTAGCAAACCGCCGCTTTCAGCCGCTCAGCCACGTCTCCGCGTGTTCTAGCTGAAAAGCAAGTTTTAATTCTAGCTTACAGGTCGGAGTTGTCAAGCCGAACCTCAATTATCCGTTAACCTCGCGAAAGTCCACGACCAAAGCTCCAGAATCGCTGAAAATCGACCGCCTCCGGCAACCAAAAGGCGTAGCGGGCATCTTATAGACAAAGCGCTTGGTGTATCTTTGTTGCTTGACACATTTGATTTTTACGAACAAAATACCAAAGTTACTCGAAAAAGCATTTTTTTCGACACTACAAGAGGTTACGATAGGCTCTTCGGCAAATAAGATAGTATCGATCAGTATTTGCTAAAGCGCGGTCAACAAATGATTTCGGACAACAGAACAGGCATTTTTCAAAAGCCGTTAATGGCTTTGCTGCTGGTTTTTTCGGCGGCGTTTGTTGTTGCGCCGGCGGCGCATGCACGAATTATTGTCGAAAAGCGCGGCGACCTCGGGATAATCAAGGGAATCGTCCGTGACGGAGGCGGCAACCCGATCGCCGACGCAACGGTCGCTATATTCAAGGCCGGAACCGCCAAGCTTCTAAAACAGGTCAAATCGGCCTCAGACGGCAGCTTTTTAACAAAGATAATTCCCGGCACCTATACAATTCTCGCCGTCGCTCAGGGATTTAACCCGGTCACACTGAAAGCCGTCGAAGTCGAGCGTTCATCCGAGCTCGTTTACGGATTCAATCTCGAACGCGCGGGCAGCGGCAATACTTTGCCCGAGAAACGGCTTGACCGTAACAGTTCGAAATGGTCGATACGCGCCGCGCAGATGCAACGTTCGATCTATCAGCACGGCGACGGAAACGCACCGGCAGTTGCAGACGCCACACCCGACGACGAAACAGAAACAGCTGACGCGACAGAGCCTGAATCCACAGGCCGCGTGACCGGTGTTGTCGAAACTTATTTCGGGACGTCGCGCAACGGCCAGTTTTCAGGCCTGAATTTTGCCGCGTTGCTGCCTGTTTCAGACAGTTCATCGCTTGTTATCGCGGGACAAACCGGACGCGGTAAAGCCGCTCCTCAGCGGTTCGAGGCAGATCTGAAGTTCCGTCCGTCCACCAAACATCAGGTTCGGGTCAATACCTCTTTCGGCAAACTTGGCACGGTCGCCGTGCAACACCAGGAAAGATCGCTCGGACAGGTGTCGTTCCAGGCGCTTGACGAATGGAACGTTCGCGAGGGTGTGATCGTCGTTTACGGCATCGATTATTCGCGGTTTGTCGGGGCGGGTAATGATTATTCGATCAGTCCGCGTCTTGGTTTCCAATACGACATCGATCCGAAAACGCGTCTGCGGGCGGCTTACACGACCCAGACCCAAGAAAAGACCTGGTCTCAAGCCGTCGATCTCGAGGACAGCTCGATTTCGTTCACGGACCCTGTTGCCGTTGAAGACCTGGTTGTTACAAATAATAAGCCGCAGATGAATAAGAGCAGCCGCGTCGAGTTCGGCATAGAACGCGTTCTGGACAACAACTCCAGCGTCGAAGCAAACGCGTTTGTCGATACGACGCTCGGACGCGGCGTCGGCCTGATCAATATTCCGTTCGACGCTTTGGACGGAAATTTTAGCGACTTTGTGTCAAATCAGCAGGGACGCTCCACAGGCGTACGCGTGGTATATACGCGGCGGCTTAACGGCCATTACAGCACTTCGGCCGGATATGCGTTCGGCAGCGGGCAAAAGCTGTCGGAAAAGGCTATTTCAAATCCGGCAAACGTGTTTGACAACGGATTTTTCCAAACGGTTTTCGGCCAGTTCGAAGCCGATCTAAAGACCGGAACGAACGTCAAGACGATCTTCAGATTGTCACCTCAGGCTACGGTTTTTGCGATCGACCCGTTTCAAGGAAGACTTGCGATATACGATCCGACACTGAGCGTTCTGGTGACGCAGAACCTGCCGAATTTAGGATTTCCTTTCCATGCCGAGGCGATCGTCGATGCACGCAATCTATTCGGTTTTCAAACAGGCGTAACGGGCGAGGAAGGGTCGCTTAAGCTAAACTCACAGGGCAGAGCGCTGAGAGGCGGAATTTTAGTACGATTTTAGTGTAGGCCACAGAGAACACGCCAATCGTAGAAATACAGTAAAAAGCTGTGTTCTCGGCGTTTTCATGTGGCGATATTTTTGTCCAAATTCTCGGATTGTCGAGCAAAAAACTGAATAAATTACGCATCGATTCGCGCTTTATATTTACTGGGGTTCCGCATATTGCGGATTTATCGATGCTTGGACGCGCATCTAATGATTTCGGGATGTTGGAACGCATCTTGCGTTGAAAATTGCCCGGAAAGGTCTGCTCAGGTCAGGTGAAAGGAAAGGTCCTCACAAGTTGGAGTTTGATATGGCTGCTGGTCACGGTTTTATTCGTTGCCGGCGGAGCGCTGAACTTGTCCCAGCGAGCCTTTCAAAAAATGCCGCCGACGGACGGCATTTTGTGGGGAAAAACATCGACGGGCGTCTACGCCGTGCGCGTTACTCCGGGGCTTGCGGGTTCGCGGGCCGGTATCGCGGTTGGCGACAGGCTCCTCGGCATCGGGTTTGAAGGCGAAAAGGTCGAAGAGGTCACATCGGCCGCCGACGTGCAGATGTATCTCGAATCCGCGGGAGTTGACGGCAATCTCACCTACTTCTACCAACGGCCATCCTATTCATTTTCCGACAATTATTACTACGCCGACCTGAAGCATATCGACGCGAGCCCGCGTTGGACGCCGTCGATGATATTTTTGTCGATCGTCGGCATGATCTGGCTCGGGGTTGGCATCTTCGTGATTTTCAAGCAAGGCAGCCGCTCGCCATTCGTGCTTCATTTTGCGATGGTTTGCCTTGCTGCATTCGTTTTTCACGTTTATAAACCGATCGGCACGGGCGAAGATTTCGATCTTGCGGTCAGCTTGCTTGACGATATCGCATTTGCGTTCTTTGTCCCGCTGTTTCTGCATTTTTGTATTCGTTATCCGGTTCGCAGCGAGGTTTTCGATTCAGCGCCCTGGAAAACTTATGCCTTGTATATTCCGGCCGCCGCGATCTCGGTTTCGCTGGTTTTCTTATCCTTGATACCGCAGTTTTTTGTTCGGTCAAGCGTGGCTGACGGCATTGCGCGTCTGGACGATTCGGTAAACGTTTTCGGGCTTATCTACCGCGTGCTTTTTTACCATTTTGTGGTCGGTGTTTCGGCTGGGGCGTGTTTCCTTGTTTGGCGGTTTTTCAAGAACCGGCAGCCGATGGTTCGTCAGCGACTGAAATGGGCAATGTGGGGAACCGTCGCCGCAGTCGTTCCGATCCTGGCGTTCCAGCTTATAGGCCGGCTTGGGTTTGGTCTGCCTGATGATAATTTTTCTGCCGCGCTGACGACGCTGCCGCTCGGGCTGATCCCGCTAAGTTTTGGCCACTCGGTTGTGCGTTACCGTCTGATGGATGTTGACGTTGTCGTCCGCAGAGCGGTGGTTTACGCGTTAACGACCGTCACGATAGCGATGATGATCGGCGCGGTCGCGCTGGGCCTTGTATTTCTCGCGGTTGGTAACAATCTGTCCACGACCGAGATAACGCTGCGGGCGCTGATCGCGATAGTCGCCATGGGCGCGATCATTTTGCTAAGCGAGCCTCTAAAGAAATATCTGCAGGAGAGGGCCGATCGCTTTTTCTACGGTGAGCGGTACGATCTTAGACAGGGTCTGCTTGATTTCGGCCGCACGCTATCGGCAACAACTTCGCTCGAACCGTTGCTCGACGCGCTGACGGATCGGCTTCATCAGGTACTTGACGTTCAAAAACTCGCGGTTTTCATCGAGGACGACCGTACCGCCGGCACATACAAGATAGCAAAATCCGTCGGTCTTACCGAAACCTACAGAATGCCCCCGGATTTTCGGCAGCTGATCCGGCAAAAATCGGCTGAACGCGGCGTCGTCCGCGCGGATGAGTTCGATATTTTCGAAACGGAAGCGCCAAAAACGAACGGCCACAACGGCACAAAAGGGATCGTGCGGCAGGAACTGCATTATTACGTCCCCTGTGTCGTGCGCAGCCAGATGGTCGCGGTGATCGGTCTTGGCCGCGCAAGCGACGGCTCGCTGCTTTCGTCCGAAGACCTCGAAATATTGAAAACTATCTCGGGCTACATCGCGGTTGCTGTCGAAAACGGCCGGCTTTACCAAGAGCAGCATCAATACACGCAGGAGCTCGCGCTGCTCAAAGAATTTAACGAATCGATCGTTGAATCGGTAAACGTCGGTTTGCTCGCCGTTGACGAAGACGGCAGGATCACCCGGTGCAATTCGACGTTCGAGGAGCTGATGGGCCTTTCGCGCGATGAGGCGGTCGGTAAACAGGTTGAGGATATTTTCGATACTAGCTTTGCGTTGAATCTTGAAAATATTCTTGGCAAATCGCGTTGGCATCTGACTGAGACGCGGAACGCGTATAAGCTCCACACATACGACGTTCACGGTAGATCGCTGATACTGAATGTTGCGGTAGCTCCGCTCCGGTCGGTGTCAAATCAGCAAACAGGTGCGATCATCGTACTTGAAAACGTGTCGTCGCGTGTGAAACTCGAAGAAACCTTACAGCAAAGCGAAAAGCTTTCGAGCATCGGCTTACTCGCGGCTGGCGTCGCGCACGAGGTCAATACCCCGCTGACTGGAGTTTCGAGCTACACTCAAATGCTTCTCGGGATGATCCCCGAAACCGACCCGAAACACGCGCTCCTGCAAAAGATGCAGCGGCAGACCGACCGGGCCTCGAACATCGTCGGCAATCTTTTGAATTTTTCCCGCACCGGCAGCTCGACCGACTTTGGCGAGATCAGCATAAATAAGCTTCTGAACGACACACTCCAGCTGCTCGAACCGCAGCTCAGAAAGTCGAACATCGAGGTGTTTAAAGATTACGCCGAAGAATTGCCGAATATTTACGGGAACGGCGGCAAGCTCCAACAGGTATTTACCAATCTTATATTGAACGCACGGGATGCAATGTTCGGCGGCGGAACGATCACGTTGAAAACGCTGAACGACGGCGGCGATGAGGTTGTAGTCGAGGTTTCGGACACCGGCGAAGGAATCGCCCCGGAAAACCTGACCAAAATTTTTGACCCCTTCTTTACCACGAAAGGCGTCGGCAACGGCACCGGTTTGGGCTTGGCGGTTTCGTACGGGATCGTGCAGGAGCATGCCGGTTCGATCGAGGCGAAAAGCGAGAACGGTGACGGTTCAACGTTTCGTCTCGTGTTTCCGGCCGCAAACGCCAACCGCCGTCAGCGTGCCGTCGGTTAGGTCTCACAGCTTTAGGAAACTGCCACCAGCTTCACCGTCTTTGTAAAATAAACAGCCGCAATAAATGCCACGAACATTATCGCCGATGCCGCGGTGAATGTCCGAAATACCGTGTGCCCGTCCAATTGATTAAATTGGTTGTTAAGAAGAAGTCCGCCGATGGTCGGCCCGATCGCGCGTGCGAGGCTCGCACCGGATTGCAGAACGCCGAGCGATTTGCCCTGTTCATGCTCGTGCGAGAGTTTTGAGACGAGACTTGTGAGCGCAGGCGACGCAAAGGCGTTGCCAAGCGATAGAACGGCCGAACCTATCAATAACCCAATTAGTCCGCCCTGTGCAGGACCGACAAACGGAATTGCAAACAGCCCGCCTGCCATCATCAGACAACCGGCCGACGTCATTACGCCCTCACCGATCCTGTCAACAAGCCTGTGAAATATGACACCCTGGCCAATGATCGAGATAAAACCGACGTACGCAAAGAGGTAACCGTTCTGCTCGGCGGAATACCCAAAGACATAAGACGTGTAAAGCACGAACGCGTACGTCATGATCGAAAACGCTGTGATCAGCAAAAAGTAGATCAGGTTTATCAGGCCGAATTCCTTTTCCTTTAGAGATCTGAAAAGCTCCGCAAGCCGGTTAATACCGATATAGATCAGATCAAGTGTGCTGAACTTTCCATCCGCCCGTTCCGAGTTTTGACCTGTCTTGTCCGCGGCAGCTCCGGTTCTTATGGTTTCCGGCAAAATAAAATAGAGCGCGGTCGCATTTATAAGTGACAGCGCCGCCGCAAAATAAAACGGCACGTGGATGCCGTATTTGCTCAGAATACCCGCGATTGCCGGTCCTAAAATAAACCCAAGGCCAAACGCCGCTCCGAACAATCCCATTCCTTTAGCGCGATTTTCCTTTGAGGTAACGTCCGCGATGTAAGCCTGAGCGGTCGAAATGTTGCCGCCGGTTACCCCGCTGATTATGCGTCCGGCAAAGACCAGAAACAACGTGCTTGCGTATCCGACGACGAAATACCCGAGCGCAGAACCGAGTATGCTTATGAACAAAATCGGACGGCGTCCGTATTTATCAGACAAGCGGCCAAGCACGGGCGCAAAGAAAAACTGCATCCAGGAATAGATCGAAAACAGCAGTCCGATCTCGAAAGGTGTTGCATTGAACGGCGAGGTTTCGGCATAGATCGGCAGGATAGGTATGACAATGCCGAATCCGACCAGGTCGATAAAAACGGTAACAAAAATGATGATGAGTGGTGTTGTTAGAAATTTATCGTCCGCCTTTTTCTCGGGCGTTTCTACTGCTGCGGAGTCGTCCATCGTTATCTAAATCTTGAGCCGGTTACTGCTCAAAAACTTTATTTATAGTAAAATATCAACAAAACTAAACAATACCATCCCAACCGGATCTGTAAAACCAATGTCGAAAAAATTAACGTCCGCACTAACTGTATCACTGCTGTTAGCAGCCATCTTTTTTATGTTTCAGGAAACACCAGCTCAAAAAACGCGGCCGAAATCAGCTAAATCGCCGGCCGCACAGTCCGCTCGATCCGCGCCTGACATCCGATATACGATTTCGATGTCAAAACCCTGGACGCACCTGCTCGAAGTCGAAATGCACGTGAGCTCGACCCAACTGCCTGCTCAGACCGAGCTAAAAATGCCGGTTTGGACGCCGGGCAGCTATCTTATCCGCGAATATGAGCGCCACGTCCAGGATTTCGACGTCAAGGACACATCGGGCAAAGATCTCGCATGGCGAAAGATCAATAAAAATACATGGCAGGTCGATGCCGCCGGTGCAAAAGAGATCGTTGCGACGTACCGCGTTTACTCGAATGAACTGACCGTACGCACGAACGAACTTAACGACGAACATGCATTTTGGAACAACGCTGCTACGCTGATGTTTCCAAAAGATCAGCTTAAAGCGCCGTCAACGGTGACGATCAAACCTTACGCCAGTTGGAAGATTGCGACCGGTTTGCCACCAGCAGGTGAAGCGAATACGTTCCGCGCAGAAAATTTCGATATTCTTTACGATTCGCCTTTCGAGGTCAGCAATTTCAAGGAAGTTTCGTTCACCGTTGAGGGCAAGCCGCATCGTGTCGTGTTTTCCGGCGAAGGCAATTACGACATGAAAAAGATCGCCACCGACCTTCCAAAGATCGTCGAACAGGCGTATCAGATCTTTGGCGAATTGCCGTATCACGATTACACGTTCATCGTGAACCTTCGCGGCGGAGGCGGTTTGGAGCATCTCAATTCGACCGCTTTGCAGTACAACCGTTTCGGCTTCAAACCCGAATCGCGATACAAGAACTTTCTACATCTTGCCGCGCACGAGTATTTTCATCTTTGGAACGTAAAGCGAATCCGGCCCGACGCTCTCGGACCGTTCGACTACGAAAACGAAAATTACACGCGGCTGTTGTGGGTTGCCGAGGGTGGAACCGCTTATTACGAAGGCGTTTTGCTGAGACGCGCCGGGCTGATCTCGGACAAGGAATTTCTTGCCGAAAAAGCCTCGACCATCACGCAGCTCCAGCAGCAGCCGGGCCGTTTTGAAACAAGCCTTGAGGATGCGAGCTTTGACGCGTGGATCAAATACTACCGCCAGGACGAAAACGCGGTCAATAACCAGATCTCGTATTACGACAAAGGCGACATCGTCAACATGATGCTCGATATCACGATCCGTGAAGCGTCCGGCGGCAAGAGGTCGCTCGACGATGTGCTTCGCTATCTGTATAACGATTTCTATAAAAACGGCAAAAATTACACTCCGGCCGATTATCAAAAAGGTGCGGAAATGGCCGCAGGCCGAAGTCTCGACGATTTCTTTTCGAAATACGTTCGCGGAACTGCCGAGATCGATTATGACGCGATCGTTAAAGGCATCGGGCTGGACATGACAGCATCCGATGTCGCCGCCGGACAGTCGTATCTCGGCGCAAACCTCGCCGAGGATAATGGCCGTTTGACCGTCCGGTCTATCGCCGCCGGAACTCCTGCTTATGATCAAGGCCTGAACACCGGCGATCAGATCGTTGCGATCGACGGATACCGGGCTACGCAATCGTTTTTGCAAAGCTATCTCAGCGAGCGAAAGCCGAACGATAAGGTCAAGCTCACGGTCTTCCGATTTGATAAACTGCGGGATATGGATATAGCGCTTGGCAGCAACACCCGAAAGGAGTATTCGTTCACTCCGGTCGCCAATCCAACCGATGGGCAGAAAAAACTCTATCGCGATTATCTAAAGGCTGAGTTGGAGTTGGGATGATCTTTGAACGGTTGATCCGTTAGTGAAAAGTCTGATTCTTGACCCGCGTATGCGGGCGTCAGAACAAATAGTGGATGTCCGAAAAGTAAAATCTGGTCTGTGTGTTCCGATCTTGTTCTGTGTGGTAAAGCCTTTTTCAACCACAGAACAACTAAGACACAGAAAACAGCTTTTTAGACATCCTCTTTATGCTATCAGCACTTTCGGCGGGTAAACTTAGTTAATGATTGCCCGGTTATATTTCTGAGATGCGTTTGTCTAAAACATTCTTATATCTTTTTTCCGCGTCGATCTTTTTCTCAGCCGCCTGTCAGAAGAATATCTTGCAGCCGCAGGGCGGCGCTCCGACCTCGATGAAGGAAGTTCCGGCCGTTCGATTGAATTACCGCTATGAAGCGGACGTTCCGGCGCCTTCGGAAAATGCCAGATCTGCAGAGGAGCGCAACGCAGCGGTTCAGAACGATTTCGATCAGCACCGCCCGCAGGAACTGCTTGATAGAACCATCACGTCGCCTGACAAGCGACGCGTTTTGGCGGTCTATCACAGGACAAGCGATGTGCTGTCGGAGTTTCGGCTGGATATGTATTCACCGGACGGCAAACTTATGCGAAAGGTCACACCCGACGCGATGGCCGTTCATTTTACGGATACGATCGTCTGGGCGCCTGATTCATCCGCGGTAGCTTTTGTCGCCATGGTGCGCGTGCCGCAAATTGGAGGCGAGAATCAAACTCCCGTCGCGACCGCGCCGACACCGCCCGAACCTGAATCATCGCCGGATGCAAACGTTGCTTCCGTTCCCGAGAACACTGAGACGGCCACGCCCGCTGCCCCAACGCCGGCAGCGCCTGTGGGAGTTTTGCTGTTCCGGACCGAGCAGCTTTACATCTGCAACGCCGACGGCGACGGCACTAAACCGCTGACGCAAAACGAAGGATTGATCTATTTTTATTACACGTGGTCACCGGACGGCTCGATGCTTGCCGCGCTTGCCGTTACGGCCCGCGAATGGCAATTCCTGAACGCACAGGCCGACACTAAAGGTGAAGTATTTATACCAACGGGACGACCGCGCGTGATCGAAAAGAACGGCCGTGAACGGCGTCTCGACGATGGGCTGACGCAGGTCCATCCGGTCTGGTCGCCCGATTCGGCAAAGGTGGCCGAGGCGTTCGGCACCCAGGTAAGAATTTACGACGCAACCGGTAACAATCCGACACAGGCAGCCATTCCGTTGCAAAACCAGCTGCTGCTGTCGTCGCAAGCATACGACCGCGAAGAGCAGCAAAAACTACAGGCTGCAAATTCAAACGCCGTTGCAAATGCTCCGGCAAATACGGCAAATGCCGCAAATGCTCCTGCTGCAAATCAGCCCCAGGGAACGCTGCCTGACCCTAGTACGCTTGTATCGTTCAACCCGATCGTCGATCTCGTTTGGAATGCGGATGACCTGATCTATTTTCAAACAGCCTTTGTAAAAAAGATGAAAAACGACGCCGACAGCGTGACTAGCTTTGCCCGCTGGCATCGCCTGGTTCTATCAGTGCAGCCGGGAACGCAGGCGGCACAATAAACAGACGAAGAATTATGGAATACCGATCATTTGCCGAAGTTTATGCCGACAACGACCGCATACGTGAGCGTTTGATCGCCACAGCGCGAGCACTGGACGACAACGACAAGGCCGCCGAAAAACGCCTTGACGATGGCGGTTGGTCAGTCGGCCAGATCGTGGAGCATATTTCCACCGTCGATGAGGGAATTTGCAAGATCTGCTCAAAGCTCTTGGCATCGGCTAGGGATAAAGGCTTGTCGGGTGACGGCTCAGTGCGCCTTTCGCCCGAGTTTATAAAGAGGATCGATGATCTTACGAACACTAAACTGGAAGCACCTGAAAGAGTGCATCCGACCGGCGAGCAAACCGTTGCACAGTCACTTGAGCGGCTGTCGGCGAACCGCGAACGCCTAAGTGGAATACGACATCTTTTTGAAACGCTTGATTCGACCAAAGAAAAATTTCCCCATCCTTATTTCGGTGATTTATCCGCAGCCGAATGGCTCGTTTTGCGCGGCGGTCATGAAGAGCGGCATATCGAGCAGATCGATCGGATCATTGCCAATATGTAGAACCAAAGAAAAGCGAAAATCGAGAAACCGGTAAAGCCCGGCGGCGAAAAGTTTGATAAAATTTATTTTTGACACCTATAAATAAATTTTAACTGCTTTTATGGACAAATTCTTAATTCGCGGCGGCAAGGCCCTTAAAGGGAAAATAGAGATCAGCGGTGCGAAAAATTCCGCTCTGCCATGTCTCGCGGCGACGCTGCTCACGCCCGAAACCGTTATTCTGCACAACGTTCCCTATGTAAAAGACCTGATCACTCAGCGACGTCTTTTGGAGGACCTCGGAGCAACGGTCCTCACGCCCGAACTTCGGACACATAAGGTAACGGCCAACAACGTTGAGATTTACGAAGCTCCGTACGAACTGGTCAAGACGATGCGGGCGAGCGTGCTCGCGCTCGGGCCGCTGCTTGCACGGTTCGGTCAGGCGAAGGTCAGCCTGCCGGGCGGATGTGCGATCGGCACGCGCCCGATCGATCTGCATCTGAAGGCCTTTGAGCAGCTTGGCGCTACCGTCTCGCTGGAATCGGGCGATGTCGTCGCCCGCGCGCCTAAAGGGCGGCTGAAGGGAGCCTCGATCGAGTTTGAAAAGGTAACCGTCACCGGCACCGAAAACGTAATGATGGCCGCCGCGCTCGCCGATGGCAAAACGACGATCAGAAATGCCGCGATGGAACCCGAGATAGAAGACCTCGCCGACCTTCTCAATAAAATGGGCGCGCGCATAAAAGCGGCCGGAACTCCGACGATAGAGATAGAGGGCGTCGAAGCTCTCTCTGGTGCCGAGCACACAATTATTCCCGACCGTATCGAGACCGGGACGTTTATCGTTGCTGCCGCAATAACCGGCGGCGAGCTTGAAATCAAAGGCTGCCGGCCTGACCACATCGGCGCGGTGATCGAAAAACTCCGCGAAACCGGTGTTGAGATCGATGAGCTCAACCCAAGCACGCTGCTTGTTCGCCGCAGTAAGGCTGGTTTGTCGGCAAAGGATGTTACGACGGAACCGCACCCCCATTTTCCGACCGACATGCAGGCGCAGTACATGGCGTTGATGACGCAGGCCGACGGGGTTTCTACCATAATCGAGACGATTTTCGAGAACCGCTTCATGCATGCGTCGGAACTTGTACGTATGGGCGCGGATATTCATATTTCGGGTAATACTGCTGTCGTTCGCGGTAAAACATCGCTCACCGGCGCTCGCGTGATCGCATCCGACCTTCGCGCTTCTGCTTCTCTGGTTTTGGCCGGATTGTGCGCAAGCGGCGAAACCTTGATCGACCGTGTTTATCACATAGACCGCGGATACGAAACGATCGTTCGGAAACTTCGCGACGCAGGAGCCGATATCGAACGATTGACCGAGGGCGTCGTAAGTGCTGCGGCCGGAGATGAATAACCTCTTTCTGCTGTTTAATTACTTAATTAGTAGTTAATAATTAGATAATTAATTTGCAGAAATTCCGTGTTGGTGAAATAAAATTTGTCTGATTTGGAATTAAATAACACGGATCACTCTGCATCCAAGTTAAGGCAATGCCAAAACAGCTGGAAAAAAAACACCTCCTCGCGATCCGATGGCTTCACTGGATCAATTTTCCGGTTCTCGGATTGATGATCTGGAGCGGGATCCTTATCTACTGGGCAAACGCCGTTTACGGAATTAGGCTTTTCGACTACGAATACTTTCACTTTTTCCCAACCTGGTTTTACGAAGAACTGGGCATTCCCTATCGTCTTGCCGAAGGCATTTCGATGCACTTCTTTTTCATGTGGTTCTTCGCGATTAACGGCCTGCTGTATGTCGCTTACACGATATTTTCGGGCGAATGGCGTGCGTTGCTGCCCGTTCCCGGGTCGTTCAAACGGGCGTTGCAGGTCACGCTTCATGATCTGCATCTCAGAAAGCGGCTTCCGCCGCAAGGGAAATATAACGACGCGCAGCGCATTGCATACACGGTTGTTATCCTGATGGGTGCGGGTTCCATCATAACCGGGTTTGCCATTTACAAGCCGACCCAGCTTTATTGGCTGACTGCAATTTTGGGCGGTTACGAATGGGCGCGGTGGGAACACTTCTGGCTGATGATCGGTTTTGTCGTGTTTTTTATGGTGCATATCATACAAGTCATACTGGCTGGCTGGAGCAATTTTCGTTCGATGATAACCGGCCGCGAGATCGTTGACGTGCAGGAAACCGGCGAGGCGAAGATATGAGCACGAACGGTAAAAAGGAAAAGCCCGACGATATACTGCTCGAACAAGTGCGCGAGCTGAAAAAAGATAATTCCCGTGAAGGAAACACCGCAGAACAGCTTGGCGAGAAACGCCGCCTAAGCGAACCGCTGAGCGACGATGAGGCGAAACGCCGTATGCGCAGCCTGTCCCGGCGAGGGTTTCTGATCGGCGGCGCGGCTGCGGTTTTTGGCTACGTCGGATACGGTTGGTTAAAGCAGCCGGAAAACTTCCCGGTGTTTCAGCGAGTGCTTAAGTTTAACGAAGATCTGAGTCAGCTTTACTATAGCCCTAAACACCTCGCGCCCGAGTTTCCAAAAAGCAGTGTATCCATGGCCCGCGTAAACGGCGGCGAGGGCATGAACGACGATTTCGACCCGGCAACCTGGAAACTGCAAGTCGTCGGCGTGGCAAATCAGAACAGCTATTCTCAATACAAAACCGACCTGAATTATGACGGCATCAGCCCGCTCGCTTCCGGTTCGGAACGTTCGCCGTTAAGCGGCTTGCTGCTGACACTCGACGATATAAAACGCCTGCCGCGTGTCGAGATGACGACCGAGCTGAAGTGCATCGAGGGCTGGAGCATCATCGTCAACTGGGTCGGCGCTCGATTTTCCGATTTTGTCGCAGCCTATCAGCCGCAATTTACAAAGTATGTCGGCATCGTTACCCCGGACGAGGGCTACTATGTCGGCTGGGACATGCCCAGCATACTTCACCCGCAAACACTGCTCGCATACGAAATGAACGGTGCTCCGCTTACGATGGAGCACGGTGCCCCGCTTCGCCTTGTTTCGACCGTCAAATACGGTATCAAGCAGATAAAACGCATCGGCCGCATCGAATTCACCGACACCCGCCCGCCCGATTTTTGGGCCGAGCAGGGCTACGACTGGTACTCAGGCCACTAGGCTGATCTGCCTAAAGCCGAAATGGCATAACTCTTATCATTTTTGTCCCAGTTTGTCCCAACTTGTCCCGCTTTGGGACAGCCTTGGGACAGGGATGTGTCTGTAAACAAAGCGTTTACAGCGTTGTCCCGTTTGTCCCATTTGTCCCACGCATTTTTTCCGGAAGCAGGCCGCAGGTCGATCGGCAGAATTTTCAAAGACCGTTCGGCAAGCACCGATGGGAGAAAAGTGTATCATATTGTTGCACAGATGTGAATAGTTTTTATCGATAAAACGGCTTGGTGAGACCCTTATCAGCTTGGGCTGACACGCGAATGTTTGTAGAAGATAAACGCGTTATGCTTTAATAAATCATTCTGATATGAAGGATGATTGTCTGTTTTGCAAGATAGTTGCGGGCGAGATTCCGTCCGACAAGGTTTACGAGGACGGGACCTGCATCGCGTTCAACGACATAAGCCCGCAGGCTCCGACGCATATTCTCGTTGTTCCGCGCGAGCATTTCGATTCGCTCGATACGGCGACCGTCGCTCAAAAGGCGACGCTCGGCCATCTCTTGCTCTCGTCGGCCGAGATCGCTCGTGAACGGGGCATAGCCGAGGACGGCTATCGCGTCGTGATCAACACAAATGCGGACGGCGGGCAGACGGTTTTTCACCTTCATGTTCATCTGCTCGGCGGCAGGCCATTCGTTTTTCCTCCGGGATGATCCGCAAAAATAATCGTTTTTATTTATGACAAAGGTTTTAATATTTTTCTTTTCTGCTGCGCTCATTTTGTCGGGATTTGCGTGTTCGCGAAACGGCGGCTCAGGTGCCAATGCAAACAATGCAGCAACCGATGCGGGTCAGACATTTACGGACGCGAACGCGGCCTTGGCCGAAGGCAACCGCCTGCTCGCGGCAAACGAGGCCGAAGCGGCGATAAACGCCTATAAACAAGCGACGGCGCTCGATCCCAACCTTGCCGAAGCGTACTTTAAAATGGGCATTGCGTACTCGCTGATAGAAATGCAGCAAAAGCAAAGCGCCGACGCGCCCGAAACGCCCGAACCTGACGAAAAGGGAAAGAAGCCAAAGGAGATCAAAACCGAATCGGAAAAAGCATTCGAAAAAGCCGTCGAAGCTTATAAAAAGATCATCGATAATAATCCGAACGATGACGTTTCCTGGTTCAACCTGGGCCGTTCGTACAACAAGCTGAACGAGGACCCGGATGCCGAAAAAGCGCTTCGCCAGGCCGTCAAACTAAAGCCGGACGATACTGAATATCAAACCGAACTGGGCGCAATTCTGATCAAGCTCGCAAAATATTCCGAAGCTGTAGCAGCGCTGAACAAAGCGCTTGAGATCGACGCGGACAATTCGGAAGCTCAGGAACTGCTCGACGACGCCAAAGCAGGTAAAAAACGCGTCGATTATGCGCTGCCAAAGAAAGAGGACAAGAACGCGAACAAACAGGACGCGAACGCCAATGCGAATGTAGAATTACCCACTAATTCACAAATCCCTCCGCCCCCAGCGATAAAGCAATCGCCAAAACCGCCGGCGAATCATCAGTAGGCAGAAGGCAGTTGGCCGAAGAAGGTTGTAGAGCTGCCGTGCCAAAGTTGGAGTGACTAGCGTGTCAGAACCGGGAGCGATAGCGACTGGGTTTCTTATGCCGTGAGGATCGGGCAATGTGGAATGACACGACATCCCGCTGGCGGTTTTCTTTACGTTCCGCTGTTACGGGACGTGGCTTCATGGCGACGAACGCGGCGATCGCAATAATAACACTTACGGTTCTCCGAGGATCGCGGCTAACAGCCCCGACATTGCCCCTCCAGCGTGACGCGAAACAACACACTTCGGCACTCACGTGTATCAACTTGACATTCCACCGCCAACCAATCAAATTAACCTTGTGGCTGCAAAATTCCATATTTTGCAGCCCTGTTAGCATCCATGAAGATCGAGATCGAACCGTCACAATCGCTTTCACTCGAACGCAAGGTCAAAATGCAGGAGGCCCGCGAGGGCATCATCGACCGTCTTGCGCGAGATCTGCCGACGAACATTGACCTCGAAAGGTTTTTGACCGTCGTGGTTTCCGAGATCGGCCGAATGCTCGAAGCCGACCGGTGCGACGTGTTGCAGCTGTCGGAGGGCACAGAACTGCAGATCAGCCACGAATGGCGAAAAGACAAATCGATACCATCAAGCCGCGGCACGACGATCCCCATTGACGTTCAAAAAATCGCGGAGCGTTTCGACATCTCAAAACCGATCCGCATAAACGACACGTCAAAATCGAAGGACTCGACGCTGAAGTTTTTTGCAAAAGCGTTGGAGACACGTTCGCTTTTGATAATTCCCATCTCGTTGAACGGCAAGGTCCTGGGCCTGCTCGGGCTTCACGACACCCACGCGCCGCGCGAGTGGCTTGACGAGGAAGTTACGTTTCTAGAATCGATCGCCCGTCAACTTGCGATCGGTTACCAGTACACGAGTCTCTACGTAACACAGGAGCAGGATTCGCGGCGGACGAACGCCTTGCTCGAGATCGCAAACACGTTAAATTCTCACTCGGATTTTAAAGAAGTTTCTTCGCTCGTGCTGGAACGTGCGATCGGCCTGGTCGGGGCCGATTACGGAGCGCTGGGCGTGCTGGATCAAACCGGAAAACGCATATCGCTTGCGTCGTTCAAGGCCGCCGAAGGGATCAAACCCGGCCGTGTACTGCGAATGATCGAGGATCACGGAAAATCGCTCGACATCGAGCCGTTTCCCGCGCTTGGCGACATTTTGCGTGACAGAAAAACGGTTCGGTTGATCGATAAACAACTTCCCTTCGCGATTCGCCTGATCTTCAACACTCAGCTTGGCGGCAAGGCCGCCCTGGTTACACCGGTTCGCGTCGGCGGCCAGGCATTTGGCCTGCTCGGTTTTGTATGGAGCAAGGAAAGCACGTTCGCAGACCACGACATCGCCCTTGTCGAAGGCATCGCCGACCAGATCGGCACGGCGCTTGAGCGCGACCAGCTGTCGGCTGAGGTGATGCGATTAAAAACTGAGCTGTACCAGCGGCACAGCGAAATAATCGGCCAGGCGCCGTCGATCCGACGCGCGATCGAGCTTGCGCTCAACGTTGCGAACACGAACACGACAGTTCTTGTTCAGGGCGAGTCCGGAACCGGAAAAGAGCTTTTAGCGAATTTGATCCACTACAATTCGGGCCGCGAAAACAAACCGTACATAAAGATAAATTGCGGGGCGATCCCGGAAACTCTGCTCGAATCGGAACTTTTTGGCCACGAAAAAGGGGCATTCACCGACGCCCGG
>Ga0207674_10003583_pt1 | contig 18931 bp, 16 predicted proteins | sample KBSCornC72_FD_184303 | JGI IMG/M metagenome (GOLD analysis project Ga0207674, IMG submission 184303) | Corn rhizosphere microbial communities from Kellogg Biological Station, Michigan, USA - KBS Corn C7-2 (SPAdes) (version 2) | ecosystem: Host-associated > Plants > Roots > Rhizosphere > Soil ... | reverse complement strand
TAGACGTTGCCCGCGGCGTCGATGGCAATGCCTTCCCCCATGGCCCCGTCCGCGGAATTTGGCGTCATGTGGGGCGGAATAAACGTCGTCACCTTCCCGTCTTTCAGACTCCCGATACGGATTCCCCTCTGCCAGCCCGGGTGAACCTTTTCCGTCGACTCCGAATCGGCCGTGTAGATCACGTCGTTCCTGTCGATGGCCAGCCCACTCGTACGGCCGAAGTCGTCGTATTCGAGGACAAACTTTCCGTCCTTCGTGAGGACTTGAATGCGATGGTTGTGGCGATCGGCAACCACTAACCGGCCCTTGGAATCGAACTCCAGCGCGTGCGGCGTACGGAACTCACCAGGCCCTGTTCCTGTTTTGCCGATGACTCTGAGAAACTTCCCGGTCTTGTCGAATACCGAGATTCGCCCGACCAGATTGGGATCGGCCACATCGGTATGGCTCTCCGCAACGTAAACGTCACCATTGGCCGGATCGGTCACCACGTCCGTCGGGTCAGTCAAGGCTTCGGGAGGGTTTCCCCTCACACCCGGCTTCCCCAGCGTCATCAGGACCTTGCCTTCGGGACTGAACTTAACGACCACGCTTCCTTTTTTGTCTTCTCCCGGAAAATTCTTGACGTCCTCGGCACTCGGAGCTCGCGCGTCGGTCACCCACACGTTACCGTCGCGATCGACATGAATCCCATGCGGCCACACGAACATCCCGCCGCCAAAGCTCCTGATCTCCTTGCCCGAATCATCAAAATGGTGGACCGGGTTCACTTTTGAGCCGAGACAGCCTGGGGTTGTCCCCGGCGAGCATCGGTCAGTCGCCCACACCGACGTGCCATCCCGGTCGATGGCCACGCCGTTAGAGCCGCCCCATGGCCTTTCCTCACTCAGATGTGCCCAATCCCTGATGGCGCGATAAGGGTTGGCGCCGCTGTTCACGGGCTCCACCTTGTCCGTCTGTACGGTGCCGCCCCGCTGCTGTGCCTGAACACCGATGACACACAGCAACGCCGTGAACCCGAATCTCGCAATACCCGATACGGACATCTCGATCCTCCTTCGCGGTCGTTGACCTACTTCCAGTTCTGAATGGCCTTGTAGTGCAAGGACTCCGGAGTGAGTTCGGTCAGCTCAATACGGCCCATGTAAGGATCGGTGATATTGGCCAGGATCGCTTTGGTAGGACTAGCGTTGGTATCACTCACCATGACGCCGCTCTTCCGGAACGTCGCAACGGCCTGTGCCGCGTTTTCCACCTGGAGCCCATAATGAGTAAACCCGGCGGGCCGCTCAGCGGTTGCCGGGTTGAGCTCGAGAAACGTGTTCTTGCTGATCTGCAGGTAGACGATCCGTGGCTGCCCCTTGTCGTCGTTGACCCGGAACGCTTCCCGATACCCCATTTTCTGCGAGTAGTAGGTAACCGCCTCAGGGATATTGGTCACGTTGATTCCAACGTGGTTCATCATGACGACACCACGGTTGGCATACTGCGCCAGCCCTACCTGTATTGCCAACCCCGCGAACAGCCCAGCCGCAAAAAACATTGCACCACGCATACCGCCTCCTTAAATGGATTGATCGATGGCCAATCCATTCTGCAACAGGCAGAGAGTCAAAACAAGCTAGGCGATTGCCGTGGTAAGCGGGCTATTTGGCAGCGAGCTTCTGCACGATCTCCAGCGCTTTTTCTACGTGCTGATCGGGCGAAATCTTGTCGTCCGCCGATGACATGGTGGCGATGATCTTGTGATCTTTGCCGATCACGAAGGTCACACGTTCAATGAAATCATGGCCGATCTCTTCGCCGCGCACATCCTTCATGCCGGGCTTCGCGCTGTTCGCCGTCAGGTTGTAGGATTTGGCGATCTTGCCGTCCGCGTCGGAGGCCACTGGAAACTTTCCGGCGCAATAATCCGGGTCCGCCGAGAACACATTGAGTCGCGCAATGCTATCGGCCGATACGCCAATGATGGTGGCGCCGGCGGCATCGAATTTTTCCTTCTCCTGCGCGAACGTATGAGCTTCCAGATCGCAGCCCTTGGTATAGGCGGAGGGATAGAAATACACCACAACCGGACCCTTCTTCAGCGCGTCCGGTAGCGAAAAGTTAAATTCCTTCCCTGCTAAGGAAGCCCGAGCCGAAAAATCGGGCGCCTTCTCGGATACTTTGAGCGCTGCCATGAGCGGCAAGCCGACAACTACCGCAAGCACGAGTCCTAGACACAAGTTCCGCATTGCAATTGCCTCCTGGGATTGAACTAGTTCGAAGCATATCACAAGCGACAGAACAGGATCCGGGGAGGCCGGAGCGCATTTCATTTCCTTCGAGGCCGTTTCGGGACGAAAGCCAGAAACCTGCGCGGGTTGTCCACCATGATCTGGTGCAGCACCTGCTCACTCACACCGGCCGCTTTCAACTTCGGCACGAACACCGTCAATGTCTTCGCGTAGCCGCTGGATGCGTCGGCGGAGAACATCAGATGGTCGGCAAAACCGGCCTCGATGAGCGCCATGACCATCGGAACGTCCGGCGCGTCGTTATTTCCGCCCTGCCGGTCGAAACCGACGAACGCCCCGCGTCTGCAGATCGCCTTGTGCACATACACGTTCGCATCCACCAGATTTCCCAGGTGTCCGATAAGAACACGATCCGGTTTTACGCCCGCGTCCTCCAAAATGTCCAGTTGTTCGAGCGCCGACTTCCCGGGAATTCCAGTGTGCGTGAAGATGGGAAGGTTTGTCGTCACGTGCGCCCTGCCGACTGCGCGGAAGACCTTGCGTTCCGCCGCGGTGATCTCGTCCCACGAGCCGATTTCGCCGAACGCGCCCAGAGTGTCGTCGTCAGCCTGCTTAAGGAGCGCCTTGAAGACTTGATCTTCGCTCATGGTCGAGATCTCTTTGGGATAAAACGGCTGCGAGTAGAAGCCGCCTCCGGCCACAATCGGGACGCCCGACTTCATGGAAACCTGACGCAAGAAGTCGATGTTGCGTCCCATGTCCGGGTGTCCGGCGTCGACAAGGCAGGCGACGCCTTCGGATTTCGTCTTAGCAACTTCGGCAGACATGAGATCGACGTCGTGCATGATGTCCGGGCCCGCGGGGACCGCCGCGCGCGGAGGGGCCGGCGGCAAACCATTCGCGGCTCGAGCCGCGGCTGCGGCCGCCGCAAATCTCGCACTGAAATCCGGGGCTAGTTGCATGTGCTCATGGAACAGCGTCGCGCCGCCTGCCAGTTCCTCGGGTGCGAAATCTCTGAGGATGGTGCGGATGATCGCGCCCTTCGGAAATATTGGCTGCTGCGCGAATACACTCGGTGGGACCACAGCGGCCGCCGCACTGACTCCCAAAACCTTCAAAGCCCTCCTGCGGGTTAACCCTTGCGTAAGAGATATTGACATGGTGGGTTTATTGTACATTCGTGCGATCTAAATCCACGCTAGGATGGTCCCATGCGACTGCTTCCTTTTTCGACAATTCTTGTTTCCGTGACTTCCCTGCTATCTGCTCAAGAGGCAGCCCGCCCCGGGGCTCCCCCGCCGGCCATGATTTTGACGATTCCTGGATTTCCGGATGGCAGCCAGATTCCCGTGAAGTTCAGTCAGGCAGCTCCCGGCGTCGCCGTCGGCGAAGGTACGTCGCCGGCGATGAACTGGACCAACGTGCCGGCTGGCACGCAGAGTTTCTTCCTGCACATGCACGACATGGATCTTGCCCGCAACAAGACTACTGACGATCAGGCGCATTGGGTCCTTTGGAACATTCCCGCAACCGTCGCCGGCTTGCCCGAAGGCGTGCCCAAGGGATCGCAATTGCCTGACGGAAGCTATCAGATCAGCGCTACGGGACCTATGTACCGCGGCCCCGGAGCGGGTGCGAATGGTCCGTTTCACCACTATGTGTTTGAGCTTTACGCCCTGGATACCAAGCTGGACGTGAAGCCATCGGCCGACGCTTTCGAGACGCGCGCCAATGTAATCAAAGCGATTCAGGGTCACATCCTGGCAAAAGCCGTCTATGGGGGCCTGTTCCGCCGGCCGCAGTAATACGCCTACTCTTTCGCCCCAGCCTTTTTCAGGACTTCGGCGGCAGCAGGGAACTCCTTTTTGGCATTGGCGAAGAATACGCCGCCCGCCATCATCAGCGGAGTCCAGCCGCTCTTAGTCTTCGCGTCCAGTTTTGCACCGTGGTCAACCAGATATTGAACGATGGAAGCCTGGCCCGAAACCACCGCGGCATGCAGGGCGGTGCTGCCGCTCCAGCGCGGATCGCCCGGCACGGTTCCCGCCAATTCGCTCATGTTCAGCGGATAGTACAGCAGCATATATTCCGGCGCACCCTCCATTTTGTAGTTTCCGAAAACGGCCGAAGTGTTGATATCGTTTCCCAGTTCGATGGCCAGCTTCACGGCCTCCAACCGTTCGGATTCGGACACTCCCGTATACGGACCGGCCGACTCGCCTTCCCAGTAGTCCAGGCCCGCCGCCACCATCAGCGGCGTGACACCAAGTACGTTCGGCATCTTAGTGTCCGCGCCATGTTGGGCTAGCAGACGCATGAACGGCACATCGCCATTGCGAGCCGCCAAGTAGAAAGGCGTCGCGCCGGAGAACGTAAGGTAATGCCGGCCCAGATGAATCAGGGGCGGATTTCGCGACGTGCCTCCTTCATCGAAGACGTTTTCCTTGATACTCATGCGAATATTCGGATTCGCGCCGTGGTCCAGCAGTCTCGCGGCCAAGTCGAGCGCACTCAGCTTTCCGCTGGGCAGAGGCGGCGCCCAGGATCGTTTGCCTAGTCCATTGCCGCCGTCAGAACCCGGCTCGTTCAACCACGTCAAGGCATGCAGCGCGGAACCGCGGGCATCCGCTGCATTGGGGTCCGCACCGTGATCCAACAGAATGGCAGCGACGTCGAAATTAGCGTTCACCACGGCGACATTCAAAGCGCTGGTGCCGTCCGGAGCAACGTCATTGGCATTGGCTCCATGCGCCAGTAACACCCTTGCCGATTCGCCGTGGCCGTTGCGCACGGCGAACAAGAGCGGCGTAAATCCGGATTTCGACTTCGCCTTCACATCGGCGCCAAACTCGACCAACGTTTCAACGGCGCCAGTATTGCCCTCCGAAGAGGCCCACATCAAAGCGGATTGCCGCTTCACCGGCTCCTGCACATTCACCTTCGCGCCGCGCGCGAGCAAAAGCTTTATGGCATCCACTTTGCCGGCCAGCGCCGCCGTCATCAGGGCAGTTTGCCCTTCTTCGGAAGTTCCATTGGGGTCCGCTCCCGCTTTCAACAGGCGATCGATCATCGTGGCGTTGCCGTTGGCGCAGGCCAGCGCGAGAGGAGTGATGTTGTAACGGGTGGCCGCCTTCACGGAAGCGCCGCTCGCGATCAGCAAATCCGCAATTTCCGTGTTGTTGTTTTTCACCGCGTGATGCAGAGCGGTGCTTCCGTCGGAGTCGCTTGCGTTCAGCGGCACATGTTGCGCCATCAGCGCCCGAACCGCCTTGGCATCCCCTTTGTCCACCGCCTGAATCAAGCGTAAATCGCCGCCCGCGGCGCAAAGCATACCCGGCAGCAGCAGAGCGAGGGCAACCGTGCAGACGAACTTCATACTGGCAAAAGTATATTACATCGCCCCATTCGCCGGTGCCGCCCGTATATGATGAAAGACGGTCGCGGATGACTCATCAAGCAAGAGTTGTGGCTCTCGCCGGCATGCTGCTGGCAGCGGTCCCTGCGCGCAGCGAGCCGTTGAGCCAAGCGGAAGCGTCCGCCGCCGTCGCAAAATATTGCGCCACCTGCCACAGCCCGCAACTGAAGACTGCGGGTCTGGTACTGAATCCCGCCGCTGCAGGCCATCCGCAGGAAGAGCCGGAAACGTGGGAGAAAGTCATCGCCAAGTTGCGGGCCCGCTCCATGCCGCCGCCCGGTGCTCCCCGGCCAGCGGCCGATACATACACGGCACTTCAGGAATATTTCGAGGGTGAGATTGACCGCGCTGCCGCCGCGCATCTCAATGCCGGCAAGCTGCCACTGCTGCATCGCCTGAGCCGTTCAGAATACGCAAACGCCGTGCGCGACCTGCTGGCTTTGGACGCCCTTCCCAAAGAAATGGATTATTCGTTGCTCTTGCCGCCCGACAACAAGAGCAGCGGCTTCGACAACATCGCGGATCTGATGTTCACCTCGCCCTCGGCCATGGAAAGCTACCTCGGAGCTGCTGAAAAAATCAGCCGCCTGGTGATTGGCGATCCCTCCCATCCGGTAATGGTGAACATTCACCGCATGCCGGACGAACAACCGCAGGATGCCCGCATGGACGGCCTGCCAGTAGGCACGCGCGGCGGCATGGCGATTCGCAGTACGTTCCCGCTCGATGGCGAGTACGGAATCAAAGTGAGTTTGCTGGGTGCTTCCGCGGAGCGGCAACAGCTGGAGATTACTGTCGACGGAGAACGCGTGCAACTCGCCGAGATTGCTCCCGCAGCGCGCGCAGGCGGCCCCGTGGCCTACCGTGCGCGGGCGGCGGAAGAAGCGAAGCCCCTGGAATTTCGTATTTCCATAAAGGCCGGACCTCACGCGATCGGCGTGGCCTTTATCGAGCGCAATGAACTACGCGACGAAGAGGTGCTGCGGCCGCGTTTGCGAAGCACCGGTGCCAACCTTGCCGTAGAGGTAGTGACCGTGAGCGGCCCCTACAACGCCAGAGGACCCGGCGACACTCCCTCGCGGCGCCGCATTTTCGTGTGCCGGCCGACTTCCAACACCGAGGAAGAACCGTGCGCCCGCCGGATTCTCTCCGCGCTTGAGCGCAGGGCGTACCGGCGGCCCGTTGCCGCGAGCGATGTCGAAAGTCTCATGCCTTTCTACAAAGCTGGGGCAGGGGACTGCGGATTTGACTGCGGCATTGAGCGTGCCTTGCGCCGTGTACTGGTCAGCCCCCAATTTTTATTTCGTATCGAGCACGATCCTGCCGGCGCAACGCCGGGTACGTCGCATCCCGTGAGCGAGATTGAACTCGCCTCACGCCTCTCTTTCTTTATTTGGAGCAGCATCCCCGACGACGAACTTCTGGACTTGGCCAGTCAAGGCAAACTGAGAAAACCAGGTGTACTGGAACAACAGGTGCGCCGCATGCTGGCGGACCAGCGTTCCTCGTCGCTGGTCACCAATTTCGCCGAACAGTGGCTGTATCTGCGGGATCTGGAAAGCAAGAAGCCGAATGAGCTGTTGTTCCCCGATTTCGATGAATCGCTGCGCTCAGCTTTCCGTCAAGAGACCACTTTATTCGTCGACAGCGTTTTGCGCGGCGGTGGTAGCGTGCTGGATCTGCTTTCGGCCAACTATACCTTCGTCAATGAACGCCTGGCGAAACATTACGGCATTCCCAATATCCACGGGAATGATTTCCGCCGTGTGACTTTCGCTGGCGGTGATCCACGCGGTGGCTTGTTAGCTCAAGGAAGTTTGCTCACCATCACCTCTTACGCGAATCGCACTTCACCCGTGAACCGCGGCAAGTGGGTACTCGAAAATCTCCTTTCCGCACCGCCGCCGCCTCCGCCTCCCAACGTTCCAGCCCTGAAATTAGAGGGCAGCGACCCTGGAAAAGTACTGACCGTGCGAGATGCCATGATCCAGCATCGGGCCAGTCCCGCCTGCGCGAGCTGCCACTCGCGAATGGACCCCATCGGGTTCGCCATGGAAAATTTCGATGCTGTGGGCCGCTGGCGGGATGATGATAGCGGCAATGCCATTGATGCGTCCGGCATCTTCCCAGACGGAACGAAGTTCGCGGGCATGGCCGGGCTAAAAGCGGCTTTGCTGAGCCATCCCGAAGAATTTGTCTTAACCATCGCCGAACGACTATTAATGTACGCCACCGGCCGCAACGTACAATATTTCGATCAGCCGGCCATTCGCGCCATTGCGCGGGAGAGTGCGCGCAGCAACTATACTTTCGCCTCCCTGATTTTGGGGGTAGTGAAAAGCGCGCCCTTTCAAATGCGTGAGACTCAAACCATGCATAGAGACGTGGCCCAGCGCTAGGAGGGAAACCATGGCATTCATCACCAAAAAGGTACTGCACCGCCGGACTTTCCTGCGAGGCTTGGGCACCACGCTGGCCTTGCCTCTGCTGGACGCGATGGTCCCCGCGCTTTCGGCTGCACCGAAATCGGTCCCGCGTTTAGGCTTCATTTATATTGCGAACGGTGTCATCCAGGATCAATGGATTCCCACCACGACCGGCAGAGACTTCGAATTGTCGCCTTCGCTCAAAGCTCTCGATCCGGTGCGGAACTATATCAACATACTCAGCGGGCTTTCGCACCTGCAAGCGGACACCTTCGGCGACGGCACCGGAGATCATCCGCGCTCTTCCGCCGTCTGGCTCACCGGCGTGCACGCCTATGACCGCAGCAAGCCGGATGTAGAAGTGCGCTTGGCCACCTCCGCCGATCAGCTCGCCGCACGCGTGATCGGCAAGAATACGCAGATTCCTTCGCTGGAGATGAATGTGGATCTGCCCACCCAAGGTGCCTGCGACACCAGCGATTGTTTTTTTAACAACACCATCTCCTGGCGCAATCCCACCACCCCCAATCCGGCCGAAGAACATCCCCGCTTGGTGTTTGAACGCTTATTCGGCGACGGCGGCAGCGCAACGCAGCGCGCCAAGCGCATGCGGGTGAACGGCAGCATTCTCGATTCCGTAATGGAGGAAGTCCACGGCCTGGACACCCAGCTCGGTCCCGGCGATCGCACCAAACTCACGGAATATATGGAGTCCGTGCGCGAAATCGAGCAGCGGATTCAAGGCGCGGAAGCACACCAGGCGCAGTCCGTCGAACTGCCCGAACGCCCCACCGGTATTCCCGAGAGCTTCGACGAGTACATCAAGCTGATGTACGATCTACAGGCGCTAGGATTTCAGGCGGACATCACGCGGGTTTTCACCCTGATGGTCTGCCGCGAGTTGAGCACTCGGGCCTACCCGCAAATCGGAGTGCCGGATCAGCATCACCCCGTTTCACACCACCGCAACGATCCCGTCATGATCGTCAAGAAGGCCAAGATCGACGCGTACCATATCCAGTTGCTCACTTACTTCCTGCAGAAGCTCAAGAATACCCAGGACGGCGACGGCTCGCTCCTGGACCACAGCCTGATTCTCTACGGCGGTGGCATGGGCGATGGCAACTTGCACCGGCACTCGAACCTGCCTTGCCTGACCGCCGGCAAGCTCGGCGGTCAATTCGAGGCGGGGCGCCACTTGGCGTATAAATTGGACACGACCATGTCGAATCTGCTGCTGACGATTTTGAATAAGGCGGGCGTGCCCACGGAAAAAATCGGTGACAGCACGGCTCCGCTGGAAGTATAGCGGCGCAGCCCCATGAAGGAGAACCATCTATGAAGCGAATGTTTCTAGGTCTAAGCCTGTTTGCGTTTACTTTTGTGCTGACCGCTGCTGACGATCGCCCGGCCGCTACTTATATAAGTCATGAAGAAGTAGCGACGGCCCTTGCCAAGGGTACGCCGCTGGCAATGGGTCCGGACTATCGAGTCGCGGGAGCGCGCCGCACCGGCCCCGGCCAAGTTGAAGTGCATGACAAGGAGACAGACATCATCTATATAACCGACGGTGAAGCGACCTTCGTCAGCGGAGGTAAGATGATCGGTGGCAAGCAAACCAAAGCCGATCAATGGCTTGGCACCGGCATTCAGGGCGGTGACACTCGCCACCTGGTCAAAGGTGACGTCGTAGTTGTGCCCGCGGGCATTCCCCATTGGTTCAAGGACGTTCCGCAGTCCATCAACTACTATCTTGTAAAAGTCGTCAAGCCTTAGGAAAGCCCCACCGATCTGAGCGCCTGCGACCGGACGCGGTACCAAGCCAGCCTACTTCTTTCGCTCTACCACCCACTCGCAGTGCGAGTCACCATGGAGCATGTTCTTGGTTAACTTGAAAGTAAAATTTGGATTTATACTCTCGGTAGCTCCCTCACCCCACGCTTGATGTCCTGCGCCGCAAGTATCCATGTCGAGGCCTTGCTCCTTCCACCTCTTGTGCCACGGACACTCCGTCGTTTTCCCCACGCATCTGTCGTTGGTCGATTCAACAATTTGGAACTGAAACTCCGGGCCCATCGACGTTTTAGCAAGGATATGAATCACCGATTCGACGTCGCCGGCGGTCTCCGTGGCTAGGCCGCGGGTAGTCGCAAATTCCCTGGCTCCCCTTCCTGCCTGACGCCACAGCGGCCCGTTGAACTCCTCGAATTTGCTCTGTCCTACAGCCTGCTGCAAGGCATTTGAAATTGCAATGTAGGCGCCGGTCAAGCCCTTGGTTGCAATCTCCCACCTTGTGTTATCCGGAATCCCCTCTATCGTGTTAGCCATCGAGACCATCCCCTTTCATGGGTGTCGCGCCGCCACTCTTCAGAGTATATATCAGTTGTCGAGCGAATCATCCGCTCTATTCGCTCTCGATGTTCACCGCGTAGTACGCTATGGTCTTCGTCGAGACTTCCTTGAACCAGTGGGGCGTCTTAGCGGGAATCGTAATTACGTCGCCTTTACTCAAGTGGTAGGTCGTTCCCCCTTCTGCCGAGGGCGCACGCATTTGATCAGCCGCGGTCCGCTTGGGCTGAACCATGGTTCCTCCCACGATCAGCGTCGCCTCGCCTTCGACGATTACGAACACGTGGTTGGTGTGGTCGTGATACTCAACCTCACCAGATGTCCGGCGATTAGCCAAAACGACCAAGCCCGGATCGCTCACGATGGGCCCACCCTTGGTCATCACTTCCATGACCTTGTCGTGGCCGATGTAGTGAACCGCCGCCGGGACACCGCTGCCGAGTAAGAGGGCAGCTGTGATGAACAGAACTGCCGTCGTTAACAACGTCATTCGCGTTAGTAGAGTCTTCATTGTGTTTTCTCCTTTGAGTTGCTCTCAACACCCCTAGGGAAGGGCGTAATTGGTTTCCGGATCGTACTCCTCTGCGTGAGTCTATCGCATCCGTTCACACGGCATGGTGTAGAATCCTCTCAGAAGGCGGCGATTTCTTGCCTTTATCGCAAAGGGGAAGCGGATGACTGACAGCACCCCTGCGGCCAACCCGATTCAAGAGATCGATGTCTTGTGGATCAACGCCGGCCTGAGCTGCGACGGCGACACCATCGCCATGACGGCGGCGACGCAGCCCAGCATCGAAGACCTGATATTCGGAAATTTGCCCTGGATTCCCAAGGTCAACTTTCATAACCTGTTCCTGGCTTATGAAAACGGCGATGAATTTTTGGAGCGTTTTCACCGCGCCGCCCAAGGTAAACTCGCGCCGTTCATTCTTGTCGTCGAAGGTTCCGTTCCCGACGAAACCAACAAAGACGAGGGTTACTGGGCGTCCTTTGGAACTGACCGGCAGACGGGCCAGCCCATATCCACCTGCGATTGGATTGATAGCCTGGCGCCCCAAGCCTGGGCCGTCATAGCGGCCGGAACCTGCGCAACCTACGGCGGAATTCATGCCATGGAGGGCAATCCGACGGGCTGTATGGGGCTAGCCGATTACTTAGGATGGAAATGGAAATCGCAGGCCGGCATCCCCATCGTGTGCGTCCCCGGATGTCCGGTGCAGCCCGACAATTTCATGGAGACGTTGCTATACCTGCTTCACATGGCACCTGGCCGCGCACCGGCAATCCCGCTCGACGAAGCGCTGCGGCCCACCTGGCTGTTCGGCCAAACGGTTCACGAAGGCTGCGACCGCGGCGGATACTACGAGCAAGCCGAGTTCGCCGGAGAATATGGGTCACGAACGTGCATAGTAAAACTCGGATGCTGGGGCCCGGTAGTGCAATGCAACGTCGGCAAACGTGGGTGGATGGGGGGAATCGGCGGGTGCCCCAATGTGGGCGGAATCTGCATCGGATGCACCATGCCCGGCTTCCCCGACAAGTTCATGCCGTTCATGAATCAGCCGCCGGGGTCGTTGCTTTCTTCGAAAGCGGTGATGACGTACGGCCGCGCGATCCATGCGCTGCGGCGCTTTACTCAGGCATCTTTGAATCAAGAGCCGAGTTGGCGAGGGCGCGGTAACCCATGAGCATGCAATCGAGCCCGCCGGGTAGCGATTTGGGGGCCGCCGAAGCGGTACTGGCGAATCTGGCCAGTGTGTTTTTTGATGCGCCGCCGCAGGCCCTGCAAGCCTCCCCGGAAGCGCATGCACCCACGCTTGAGGATCGCTACCGCGTCCTGCTCGATCAGATTCCGGCTGTCGTGTTCATGGCGTACCTGGATCAGGGAATCGGCGAAGCGTACGTGAGTCCGCAGATCGAAGCAACCCTGGGCTTCTCGCAAAAAGAATGGCTGGAGGATCCGGTTCGCTGGTATCAACAAATTCATCCGGACGACAAAGTCCGCTGGAGCACTGAAGCCGCGGAAATGTTTCTTTCCGGCAAGCCGCTGCGCTCGTCGTATCGCGTCATCGCTCGGGATGGCCGCGTGGTTTGGTTTCATTGCGAGGCGCGCTTGGTCCGGCGCGACGATGGTGAGCCGTGGTTCATTCACGGGGTCGGATTCGACATCACCGAGCTCAAACAGATGCAGGAAGCGCTGCAGGAAGAGCGCAACCTGGTGTCCGCGATCTTCGATACCGTGGGAGCGCTGGTGGTGGTGCTCGATCGCGAAGGTCGCATCGTGCGCTATAACCGTGCCTGCGAGCAGATGACTGGCTATTGTTTAGAGGAGGCCCGCGGCAAGTGCATGTGGGAGCTCTTTCTTGCGCCCGAAGAGGCCGTGGAGTTTGGCAACGTTTTCCGGCAGATCCGCGAAAACTCACCGCGCGCCGAGTATGAAAGTTGCTGGGTTGCGCGCGACGGCAACCGGAGAAATATCGCATGGTCGGTGGCAGTTCTCGCCGGCTCCAAACAAACGCCCACCTACATGATCGTCTCGGGAATCGATGTGACGGAGCAGCGCCGCGCGCAGGCCAAGTTCCGCGGGCTGCTCGAAACCGCGCCTGACGCCGTCGTAGTGGTGAACCAAAGCGGGAAGATCGTGCTGGTAAACGCCCAAGTAGAAAAACTGTTCGGCTACCGCCGCCAGGAGCTCCTGGGAGAAGAGGTCGAGAAACTGGTGCCCGACCGCCTGCGCGGCAAACATCCGGGCCATCGCAGAACTTTCATCTCGGAGCCGCGCGTTCGGCCGATGGGCGCCGGCGTAGAATTATACGGCTTACATAAGGACGGACATGAATTTCCGGTGGAGATCAGTCTCAGTCCGCTCGAAACGGAAGAGGGCATGCTGGTTTCGAGCGCCATTCGCGACATCAGCGAGCGTAAGCACTTGGAAAAAACCATCCTTGAAATTAGCGAGATCGAACGCCGCCGAATCGGGCAGGATCTGCATGACGGCCTGGGCCAGCATCTGACCGGCGTTGCGTTTATGGGCAAGGCTTTGGAGGACCGCTTAGAGGAATCCTCGATTCCCGAGGCCGCCGAAGCAGCGAAAATCGTGAAGCTGGTGAATGAGTCCATTAAAATGACGCGCGACCTGGCGCGGGGGCTGCTGCCGGTGGTCTCCGCAGCCCACGGTCTGATGTCCGCGCTGGAACATTGGGCGGGCGAGGTCAGCGAGTTGTTTCACGTAAGCTGCCGTTTCGAAATCAGCGATCCGGTTTTTGTTCACGAAGAAGTGTTGGCGGAGCATTTGTATCGCCTGGCGCAGGAAGCCGTCACCAACGCGCTCAAGCACGCGCACGCGCGCAACATCGTGATCGGTCTCGCCGTGGTGAAGGGCGGTGGCGTGCTCACCATTCGCGACGACGGCTGCGGCTTCGACACGGTTCTGCAGAGCCAGCAGGGTTTGGGCCTGCGCATCATGAGCTATCGGGCTAAAATGATCTCGGGATCCCTGAGCGTTCAATCCTCAGCGAGCGGGGGAACCATGGTCAGGTGCTTGTTTCCGATTACTGATCGCCTGGTGGATGCACCAAATGCAACCTAGCGTCGCGCCAGTCGTCCGCAGCACGGTTTTCATCGTCGACGATCATCCCATCGTCCGCCAGGGACTGGCGCTGCTGATTAATCGCGAGCCGGACCTGACGGTATGCGGCGATGCCGAGGAAGCTGCCTCTGCTCTGCGTCGCATCGCCGAGCTGAAGCCCAACCTAATCGTGGTGGACGTCTCGCTCAACGGGCCCGATGGCTTGGATCTTCTCAAAGATATTCGCGCCCGCGATGCGAATTTGCCGGTACTGATTCTGTCGATGCTCGACGAATCTCTCTACGCCGAGCGCGCCCTGCGTGCCGGCGCCAACGGTTACATCATGAAGCAGGAAGCGACCGATCGCGTGCTGGTAGCCATTCGACGCATCCTAGATGGAGGGATTTACGTAAGCGATCGCATGGCCAACCGTATGCTCCACCGCTTCGCGAGCGGCTCCCAAGTAGAACAGCGATCTCCCGTCGCCGATTTGACGGATCGCGAGCTCGAAGTGTTCCGCCTAATCGGCGAGGGCCATGGTACCCGGCAGATCGCGCAAGAGTTACACATTAGTGTGAAGACGGTCGAGTCCTATCAGGCTCACATCAAAGATAAATTGTCTCTGAAAAACGCTCGTGAGCTAGTGCAGCGCGCCATTCAATGGACCGTCGCTGATAAACCCGCCTAATCGCCATACCTGAATCTCTTCTTTCGGCCATCGGGGAATCCCCGATCTCTAAATCAGGTTGGCTCCGCTTGAGAGGGTTGAGCAATCGCGTTTTAATGGGGCGGTATTGAGTGTGCGGTCCGCCACTGAGCATAGAACCCGGGGAGTTCCACCCATGGAGTTCAAACCACGGAGTTCAAAAAGGAGCTAGGTATGCCCACCGAAGTCGTTCCTTACGGCCGGAAGACTCAAAAGCCCTCGCCTATTGCTGAAGTTCATATCCTGTGGATCACGGCGGGTTTAGGTTGTGACGGAGACTCCGTCTCGGTAACCGCAGCCACTCAGCCCAGCATCGAAGACGTCATTCTGGGAGCCATTCCCGGTCTCCCTAAAGTGCATTTGCACAATCCGGTCCTGGCCTACGAAGTTGGCGACGACTTTCTGAAATATTGGTACATGGCGGAGCAGGGCAAGCTGGAACCATTTGTTCTAGTGGTAGAAGGTTCCATCCCCAACGAGAAGATCAAGAAGGAAGGTTACTGGGCAGCGTTAGGCACCGATCCCCACACCGGCCAACCCATCACCACCAACGAATGGATCGATCGCCTGGCGCCGAAAGCTCTGGCGGTCGTCACCGCAGGCACATGCTCGGCCTACGGTGGCATTCACGCGATGGAGGGAAATCCCACCGGCTGCATGGGACTCGCCGATTATCTGGGCTGGGATTGGCGCTCGAAAGCCGGGTTGCCGATCGTCAACGTTCCCGGCTGCCCGGTGCAGCCAGACAACTTCATGGAGACGCTGCTGTATCTGCTATATCAAGTAGCCGGCTTGGCTCCGATGATCCCTCTCGACGACCAACTGCGGCCGAAGTGGCTCTTCGGCAAAACCGTACACGAAGGCTGCGACCGCGCCGGTTACTACGAGCAGGGCGATTTCGCGGAGGATTACAACTCATCGAAATGCATCGTCAAGCTGGGCTGTTGGGGTCCGGTGGTGAACTGCAACGTGCCCAAGCGTGGATGGATGAACGGCATGGGCGGCTGCCCCAACGTCGGCGGCATTTGCATCGGTTGCACCATGCCGGGGTTCCCCGACAAATTCATGCCGTTTATGGATGAGCCGCCAGGCGCCAGAGTTTCTGCCGGCACCATCGGCGTATACGGGCGCGCGGTAAGGGCGCTGCGCTCCTTTACCATGGACACCGTTAACAAGGAACCGAAATGGCGGCACCCGCGCGCCGAGCTCACCACCGGTTACAGACCCAGGGCGTACTGACGACCAAGGAGATCATCATGAGTACCATCACGGCACCTAACGTACAGACCCCCAGCAAGTCGGGAAACCTGGTGGAGATGAACTGGGATCCGATTACGCGGATCGTCGGCAGCCTCGGTATATTCACCAAGATCGATTTCGAAAATCGCCGCGTGGCCGAGTGCCACAGCACTTCTTCGATCTTTCGTGGGTACAGCATTTTCATGAAAGGGAAAGACCCACGGGACGCCCACTTCATCACCAGCCGCATCTGCGGTATCTGCGGCGATAATCACGCCACCTGCGCCACCTATGCGCAGAACATGGCGTTCGGCGTGCGTCCGCCCGCGCTCGGCGAATGGATCGTCAACCTGGGAGAAGCGGCCGAGTACATGTTCGACCACAACATTTTCCAGGACAACCTGGTGGGCGTCGATTTCTGCGAGCAGATGGTCAAGGAAACCAATCCCAGCGTGTGGACGAAAGCGGAAAATACCCCTTCGTCGCACGTCGCATTGCACGGCTACAGGACCATCGGCGACATTATGAAGGCTCTGAATCCCTTCACCGGCGGTTTCTATCTGGAAGCCCTGCAGATGAGCCGCATGACGCGCGAGATGTTCTGCCTGATGGAAGGCCGTCACGTCCATCCGTCGACGCTCTATCCCGGCGGTGTCGGTACCGTTCCCACCGTGCAGCTCTTTACCGATTACATCGTGCGCCTGATGAAGTATGTCGAATTCATGAAGAAGGTGGTGCCGCTGCACGACGATCTGTTCGACTTCTTCTACGAGGCGCTGCCGGGATATGAAGAAGTGGGGCGCCGCCGCATTCTGCTCGGATGCTGGGGCTCCTTCAACGATCCCGACTACTGCGATTACACCTACAAGAACATGACCGAGTGGGGCCGCAAGATGTTCGTCACCCCCGGTGTGGTTGTAGACGGTGAGCTTGTCACCACCGACCTGGTCGACATCAACTTGAACATCCGCATCCTGCTCGGCAGTTCCTACTATGACGACTGGCAGGGTGGCCCGACCTTTGTCAAACAGGACCCGCTGGGTAATCCCGTCGATCAGCGGCATCCCTGGAACCAGACCACCACCCCGCGCCCGCAGAAGCGCGATTTCAAGAATAAATACACCTGGGTGATGTCTCCCCGCTGGTTCGACAAGCGCACCGGCGACTATCTAGCCCTCGACACCGGCGGCGGACCCATCGCGCGCTTCTGGGCGACGGCGCTGGCCGGCATGGTGGATTTCGGTTACGTAAAATCCACCGGCCACAGCGTGAAGATCTACTTGCCGAAGACTGCCTCTAAGCCTGAAGTGGAATTTGAATGGAAGATTCCAAAGTGGAGCAACGCCATCGAGCGCGATCGCGCCCGCACTTACTTCCAGGCGTACGCCGCGGCGGCTGCGTTGCACTTCGCGGAGAAAGCGCTCCAGGAATTGCACGCCGGCAGAACCCGCACTTGGTCCGACTTCACGGTGCCCGAAGAAGCCATCGGCTGCGGCTTCCACGAAGCGGTACGCGGCGTGCTCTCGCATCACGTCGTCATCAAGAACGGCAAGATCGCAAACTATCATCCCTATCCGCCCACGCCCTGGAACGCCAACCCGCGTGATTCCTACGGCACGCCGGGTCCTTATGAAGACGCCGTGCAGAACACGCCAATATTCGAAGAGAACGGCCGCGATAAGTTCAAGGGCATCGACATCATGCGCGCCGTGCGCAGCTTCGATCCATGTCTGCCCTGCGGCGTCCACATGTACGATGGCGGCGGCAAGATCCTGGAGACGCGCCACTCGCCCATGTTTGGCTCTGATGGGTCCGGCAACAACACCTGAGGGAGCCCCATGCCGGCACAAGCGGATTTCCAGCAGCGCCTGAAATCGATCGAAACCTTGCTGGGCGAGATCGAAGCCAGCGCTGATCCCAACCTGCGGACCCGCGTGCAGGAGTTGATGCAGTTAGTCATGGACCTACACGGCGCAGGGCTCGAACGCATGCTGGAGCTGATCCGTGCACCCGGCGACGGAGGCGAGGAGCTGGTCCAAAAGCTGGGCCGCGATTATCTGGTGGCGAGCCTTCTGGTCTTGTACGGCCTTCACCCGCTGAATCTCGAAGCTCGCGTCATACAAGCCGTAGATAAACTGGATACGCGCGAGGTGGAACTGCTCAGCCTGGAACAGGGAGCCATCCGTTTGCGCATTCAAGCGAATGGCCGTGGCTGCGGTTCCACCGCGCAGGCCCTGAAAGCGATGGTCGAGGACGCCATCTATCAAGCCGCCCCTGATCTGACGTCACTCATCATCGAGGGCACGGAAGAGAAGGCAGGTTTTGTGCCGCTGGAGATGTTACATCCCGCCCCGCAGCCCGCCAACGGCGTCAAAGGAGGGCTGTGAGAGAAGCTGCGAATTCGTTCGGAGTTCTCCGCCAATTCATTCGCCGTGCTTCTACGGTTGAGACTTGCGAAATGTGTGGCAAGGAATTGGCGAGTCACCACCAGCACTTGCTCGATCCGTTGAGCCGCAAGCTGACCTGCGCCTGCGATGCCTGCGCGATTCTCTTCAACAATCAGGGCCAGACCAAGTACAAGCGCGTGCCGAGGCGCATTCGCTTTCTCCCCGATTTCCACATGACCGATAGCCAATGGGACGGCCTGATGATGCCTATCAACATGGCGTTCTTCTTCAGAAGCACGCCACAGGACCACGTGATCGCACTCTACCCCAGCCCTGCCGGCGCCACCGAGTCGCTGCTGTCGTTCGACACGTGGGATGATATTGAGCGCGAGAATCCCGCTCTGCTCGAAATGGAAGCGGACGTGGAGGCTCTGCTCGTCAACCGAATCGGTCACGCGCGCGGATTCGCAGAGCCCGAATACTACATCGTGCCGATTGATGAATGTTTCAGGCTAGTCGGCCTGATCCGCAGCCGCTGGCAAGGTCTGTCGGGAGGAACAGAAGTGTGGCGAGAAATCGCCCAGTTCTTTGCCAGCCTGAAAGC
>Ga0207674_10003580_pt1 | contig 18942 bp, 20 predicted proteins | sample KBSCornC72_FD_184303 | JGI IMG/M metagenome (GOLD analysis project Ga0207674, IMG submission 184303) | Corn rhizosphere microbial communities from Kellogg Biological Station, Michigan, USA - KBS Corn C7-2 (SPAdes) (version 2) | ecosystem: Host-associated > Plants > Roots > Rhizosphere > Soil ... | reverse complement strand
GCCACCGCGACCAGCAGCGCGATCAGCGCCAGCCAGCGATTGCGCACGCGCTGCATCGCGGCGAATTCCCGGATCGCCGTCTCCGATGCGGCTGGCGGACTGTTGAGCCGCTGGTAGATCAGCCTCGGCAGCAGCGGCAGCGCGGTCGCAAGAAACGGGGCCTCGTCGCGCAGGCGCCGCTCGATGGCGCGCCAGCCGATCTGGTCGTGCATCCAGCGCTCGAGAAACGGCTTGGCGGTAACCCAGAGATCGAGATCGGGGTCGAGCTCGCGCCCCAGCCCCTCGACATTGAGCAGCGTCTTCTGCAGCAGCACGAGCTGCGGCTGGATCTCGACGTTGAACCGGCGCGATGCCCTGAACAGCTGCACCAGAATCCGCGCCAGCGAGATTTCCTTCAGCGGACGGTCGAAGATCGGCTCGCAGACGACGCGGATCTCGGCTTCGAGCTCGTCGATCCGTGTCTCCGGCGGCACCCAGCCGGACTCGATATGGGCGGTCGCGACGCGGCGGTAGTCGCGGCGAAAGAAGGCGAGGAAATTCTGCGCGAGATAGCTCTTGTCCTGCTCGGACAGCGTGCCCATGATGCCGAAGTCCAGCGCGATGTACTTGCCGCGATTCGCGGGGTCGACGGCAACGAAAATGTTGCCCGGATGCATGTCGGCGTGAAAGAAGCCATCGCGAAAGACCTGGGTGAAAAAGATCTCGACGCCCGCCCGCGCCAGCCGCTTGATGTCGATGCCCTGCTCGGCGAGACGCGCCCGGTGGCTGATCGGCGTCCCCTCCATGCGCTGCATGACCATCACTTCGCTGTTGCACCAGTCCCAATAGACCTCGGGCACCATCAGCAGCGGTGAGCGCGCGAAGTTGCGGCGCAGCTGCGAGCAGTTGGCGGCCTCGCGCGAAAGGTCGAGCTCGTCGTGGATCGTGCGGTCGAACTCGGCCACGACGGCGCGCGGCTTCAATCGCTTGCCGTCCGACCAGAGCTTTTCCATCAGCATCGCACCCATCTGCATCAGGGCGAGATCCTTGTCTATGGTTTCGGCGATCGCGGGCCGCAGGATCTTGACCGCAGCGGGCGTGCCGTCGGGAAGGACGGCAAAGTGGACCTGCGCCACCGATGCGCTGGCCACCGGAGCGCGATCGAACGACTTGAATACCTGGTCGACGGGCTTGGCGTAGACGCGCTCGAGCGTCGCCACCACCAGCTCGGAAGAAAACGGCGGGACCTGGTCCTGCAGCTTGGCCAGCTCGTCGGCGATGTCGGTCGGCAGCAGGTCGCGTCGCGTCGACAGCATCTGCCCGAACTTGACGAAGATCGGGCCGAGGTCCTGCAGCGCCATACGAAGCCGCACGGCGCGCGGCGAAGATACGTCGCGCCAGAAGGTGACCGCGCGCGCGGTGGGCCGCAGCCAGTGAAAGCGTTCGTGTCCGAGCAGGAACTCGTCGAGCCCGTACTTGAGCGCGACGCGCAATATCTTGACGAGCCGGAGCGAGCGCATGGCGACGATTGTAAGGGAAAGGTGACGCGCACGCCCCCGGAAGCACCGCAGCTGCCGCGCAAGTTGATGAGTAGCGTGCTTCCGGCGTAGATTCGCGCTTGGCCCGACCGGGATCGCGGCCTAAAGAAAGGCATCGTCTGGAATCGCATCTGACCGACATCACCCACGTCATCCAGCTCGCGGTGGCGCCGGTATTTCTGCTGACGGCGATCGCGACCTTGATCAACGCGCTCAATATCCGGCTCGGCCGCGGCATCGATCGCCGGCGCCTGATCCTCGGGCGCGTGCGCGGTAACGCGGGGTTGCGCAGCGACGACGACCGCGCTGAGCTCGGCTTGCTGGCGCGGCGGATACGCCTGATCTATTTCTCGCTGCTGGCAGCCGGGCTGGGCGGTTTGCTGATCTGCCTGGTCGTCGCCGGCGCGTTTGTCGGCGCGTTGATGGCCGTCGACCTGTCCAAGCTGGTGGCGGTATTCTTCACCCTCGCGATGCTGGCGATCGTCGCCTGCCTCGGGATGTTCCTGCGCGAAGTGTATCTGGCGGTCAGCGGCGGCTCGCACCGCATTCCGTGAGGCGCGAGGACTTGCGCGTTCAGCGGCGCTTAGCGGGGGCGGGCCTGGCCAGGCGGTCGATTCGCTCTGCCAGCGCATCGACCCGAGCCGAGACGGCCGCGACCTCGGCGGCAAACTGGCTGCCGGCCCGGGCGCCGGTGACCAGCCCGGCCTCGTCGCTCGCATAGCTCGCGAAGCTCGAGCCGGCGCGCTCGGCCGCATAACCGGGCAGTGCGAGCAGCCGGCGGCCGGTCTCGGCCAGCTGTGCGCCGACGATCGGCCCGAATACGCGAGCGAACGCGCGCTCGATAAACCACGGCAACGTTTGCGCGAGCTCGCCGATCGTCGCCGCGAGACCGGCATCGCCCGTCGCGGCGACCAGCTCGCTCCATCGCTCGGGTCGCGCCATGAGCGCCGGCCAGCGCAGCGGCGGAATCGTCAGCGTGAGGTCCGGCGTTTCCTCGGAATCGGCAAAGCTGCCGTCGGGGTTGATCGCCAGCGTCAGCGCCGCGGGCCCCGCGACGACGCGAAGCTTGCGGCCCGCGTGCAAGGCGAGGCGCTCGCGCGCCCAGTCCTCGCGCGCCAGCGCGCGATTGACGAGAGCGGCGGCATGCATCGCGCGACTCCTAGAAAACGTAGCCGCGGTGAAGCGCGACGACGCCCGCGCTCAGGTTGAACCATTCGACGCGCTCGAACCCCGCGCTTTCCATCATCGTTCCGAGCTCCTGCTGGTCCGGATGCACGCGGATCGACTCGGCGAGATAGCGATAGCTGTCCGCGTCGTGGGCGACTGCCTGGCCGAGGCGCGGCAGCACATTGAAGCTGTACCAGTCGTACGCCGGCTTGAGCGGCGCCCAGACGCGGCTGAACTCGAGGATCAGCGCGACCCCGCCCGGACGCAGCACGCGGCGCATCTCGGCGAGCGCCACCTCCTTGCGGGTGACGTTGCGCAGACCGAAGGCGATGCTGACGCAGTCGAAGCTCGCCGCTGGAAAGGGAAGCGCTTCGGCATCGCACTGCACCGCCGGCATCAGTCTGCCTTCGTTCAGCATGCGATCGCGCCCCGCGGCGAGCATCGCGCCGTTGATGTCGGTGAGCACGACGCTGCCCGTCGGACCGACGCGTGCGGCGAACAGGCGGGCGAGGTCTGCGGTACCGCCGGCGACGTCGAGCACGCGCGCGCCGGCGCGAACGCCCGAAGCCGCGATCGCAAAGCGCTTCCAGGCGCGATGCATGCCCCACGACATCAGGTCGTTCATCAGGTCGTACCGGCCGGCAACCGAATCGAAGACGCCCCTGACGCGCCGGGTCTTTTCCTCGGGCGTCACCTGCTCGAAGCCGAAATGCGTCTGCTCGCTCATCGAGTCAATGCTTATGACCGCAGGAGTGCGCGGCCGCCGGCGGCGCCGGGTTGGCATCGGGCTCGCGGCTGGCGCCGGCGGCGCGCATCCGCTCGAGATATTGCTGCCACATCGATTCCTGCCGCTCGCCGAGCTCGTGCAGATAGTCCCAGGAATAGATCCCGGTGTCGTGTCCGTCGGAGAACTTGGGCCGGATCGCATAGTGGCCGACTGCCTCGATCTCGTTGATCGTGACTTCGCGCTTGCCGACCTGCAGCGTCTCCTGGCCGGGGCCGTGTCCGCGCACGTCGGCCGACGGTGAATAGACGCGCAGGAACTCGTAAGGCAGGCGGTAGCTGCTGCCATCGGCGAACGTCAATTCCAGCAGCCGCGACGACTGGTGGAGCTTGATCTCGGTGGGGATAGCAGCGCGTGGATCGAGGCCGGCCATGACGCTATTGTAGGCGTGTGGGGCGGGCGCGTGCGGCCATCGGCGTGCCGGCGCCCTCTACGCTGGGCTCCTTGCACCGCCGAGGCGAGCGCTGGCCTGCTACTGCACTATGTCCAGGTTGCCGATGCCCGCCATGACGTTGCGGTTTTTCGCGTCCTTGCCGTGCAGCTTGATTTCCAGGCGCAGGTCGTTGAGCGAATCGGCGTTGCGCAGCGCGTCTTCGTAGGTGATGAGGCCGCCTTCGTACAGGTCGAACAGCGCCTGGTCGAACGTCTGCATGCCGAGCTCGCGCGACTTCTTCATGATCTCCTTGATGCCGGAGACGTCTCCCTTGAACACCAGGTCGGAAATCAGCGGCGAATTCAGCATGACCTCCACCGCCGGCACCCGGCCGCGGCCGTCGCGGCGCGGGATCAGCCGTTGCGCGACGAAGGCGCGGATATTCAGCGACAGGTCCATCAGCAGCTGCGCGCGCCGCTCCTCGGGGAAGAAGTTGATGATCCGGTCGAGCGCCTGGTTGGTGCTGTTGGCGTGCAGCGTCGCGAGGCAAAGGTGGCCGGTCTCGGCAAAGGCGATCGCGTAGTCCATCGTCTCGCGATCGCGCACTTCGCCGATCAGGATGACGTCGGGCGCCTGACGCAGCGAATTCTTCAGCGCGATCTGCCAGCCGTCGGTGTCGACCCCGACCTCGCGCTGCGTGATGATGCAGTTCCGGTGCTCGTGGACGAACTCGATCGGATCCTCGATCGTGATGATGTGGCCGTAGCTGTTCTCGTTGCGGTAGCCGAGCAGCGCCGCCATCGACGTCGACTTGCCGGCGCCGGTCGCGCCGATGAACAGCATGATGCCGCGCTTGCTCATCGTGACGTCCTTGAGCACCGGCGGCAGATTCAGCTCGTCGAACGTCGGAATCGTCGTGTTGATCGTGCGCATCGCCATCCCGACCCGGCCCATCTGCACGAACGCATTGCAGCGAAAGCGGCCGATGCCAGGCGGGGCGATCGCGAAGTTGCATTCCTTCGTCGACTCGAATTCCGCGGCCTGCTTGTCGTTCATCACGCTGCGCGTGATCTCGATCGTATGCTGCGGCGTCAGCGCGGTCTTCGACACCGGCGCGATCTTGCCGTCGACCTTGATCGCCGGCGGAAAGCCCGCGGTGATGAACAGGTCGGAGCCTTTTTGCTTGACCATCAGGTCGAGCAGCTCGTGGATGAACTTGGTCGCGGTTTCTCGTTCCATTGGCCGTTCCTTTGCGTTCTAGCCGAGCCGGGATTTCGCCGGTCAGCCGCCGAACAGGTCCTTGTTGACCGCCCGGGCGCGCGCCTCGGACAGCGCAATCTGGTTGCGGCGGACCATTTCGGTCAGGCACTGGTCCAGCGTCTGCATGCCGAGCGACTGGCTGGTCTGGATCGAAGAGTACATTTGCGCGACCTTGTTTTCGCGGATCAGGTTGCGGATGGCCGGGGTGCCGATCATGATCTCGTGCGCGGCGATCCGGCCCTGCTGGTCCTTGGTCTTGAGCAGCGTCTGCGAGATCACGCTGACCAGCGACTCCGAGAGCATCGAGCGCACCATGTCTTTTTCCGCCGCCGGAAACACGTCGATGATGCGGTCTATCGTCTTCGCCGCGGAGCTCGTGTGCAGCGTGGCGAAGACCAGGTGGCCGGTCTCGGCTGCGGTCAGCGCGAGCCGGATCGTCTCCAGGTCGCGCATCTCGCCGACCAGGATGTAGTCGGGATCCTCGCGCAGCGCCGCGCGCAGCGCGTTGGCGAACGACAGCGTGTGCGGCCCGACCTCACGCTGGTTGATCAGGCACTTCTTCGATTCATGCAGGAATTCGATCGGGTCCTCGATCGCGAGGATGTGTCCGTATTCGCTTTCGTTGACGTGGTTGATCATCGCCGCCAGCGTGGTCGACTTGCCCGACCCGGTCGGGCCGGTGACCAGGATCAATCCGCGCGGCCGAGTGGTCAGGTCGGCGAAGACCTTCGGCGCGTTCAGCTCCTCGAGCGACAGCACCTTCGACGGAATCGTCCGGAACGCGACCGCCGCGCCGCGCTCCTGGTTGAACGCGTTGACGCGAAAGCGCGCCAGATTGGGGATGCCGAACGAAAAGTCGCATTCGAGCATCTCTTCGTACGTCTTCCGCTGCGCGTCGCTCATGATGTCGTACACCATGGCGTGCACGTCCTCGTGCTCCATCGGCGGCAGGTTGATGCGCCGGATGTCGCCATGAACGCGGATCATCGGCGGCAGCCCGGCCGACAAATGCAGATCCGACGCCTTGTTCTTGACCGCGAAAGCGAGAAGTTCGGCAATGTCCATTTATAATCCCTGGTGCCGCGCCCGGGCGCGGCTTGCGCCCGGTGTGCGCCTTGTCTTTCGGCCACTTTCGTGCGCCGTCAGTGCCTGGGCCCGGACTGGCTATGCCGGCGTCATTGATTATGAGCCCATACGAGAAGGCGTGGCAAGCCATGCAGCAGCGCATCGCACGGGCCGCCGACGCCGCGGACCGCGATCCGGCGGCCATCCGGCTGCTCGCGGTGAGCAAAGGCATGGCGGCGGAGGCGATCCGGGCCCTCTACGCGTTCGGGCAGCGCGCCTTCGGCGAGAACTATGTGCAGGAAGCGTCGGCCAAGATGACCGCGCTCGCCGATCTGCCGGACATCGAATGGCATTTGATCGGACCATTGCAGCGGAACAAGGCACGTGCCGCGGCGGCGCGTTTCGCGTGGGTGCAAACCATCGACGGGCCGGCGATTGCCGAACGATTGTCGGCTACACGTGAGGCAGGACAAGGTCCGCTCGATGTTTGCGTGCAAGTCAACATCAGCGCCGAGACGAGCAAAAGCGGCATCGCGCCCGCCGGGGCGCTTGCGCTCGCTCGCGCCGTCGGCTCGCTGCCGCGCCTGGCGTTGCGCGGCTTCATGGGAATCGCCGCACCGGAGGCCGAGGCAACGCGGCAGCGCGCGCAATTCCGCCTGCTGCGCGAAATCCTCGCCGCCGCGCAGGCCGAAGGGCTTATGCTCGACACCTTGTCGATGGGCATGTCGGGTGATCTCGAGGCAGCGATCGCCGAGGGCGCGACGATGATCCGCGTCGGCAGCGCTCTGTTCGGGCCACGCGTGTGAGCCGAGGCGCGTGCCAGTCCAGCTTCGAGCCGGCGACCGGCGGCCGCGAGCGCGCGGGATTGCAGGGGTGAGCCATTGAATATCACGTTCATCGGCGGTGGGAACATGGCGCGTGCGCTGATCGGGGGACTGATCGCGCGCGGCCAGGCGTCGAATGCGCTGTCGGTCGTCGAGATCAGCCCCGAAACGCGCGCGACCGTCGCCGCGCGATTCGGCGTCGCCACCTTCGCGGCCATCGAAGCCGCGGCGATCGTCCACGCCGACCTGATCGTGATCGCGGTCAAGCCCCAGCACGTGCGAAGCGTCGCGCGCGAGCTCGCGACGCTGCTCAAGCGCCAGGTGGTCGTGACGATCGCCGCCGGCATACGTCTGGCCGATCTTTCGCGCTGGCTGCTCGGCTACCGGCGGCTGGTGCGGGCGATGCCCAACACGCCGGCACTGATCGGCGCCGGGATTGCCGGCCTGTATGCGCTGTCGAGCGTCGATGGCGAGGGTCGGGCACGCGCTGCGTCCATCCTCGAGGCGGTCGGTGCGACGCTCTGGTGCGAGCGCGAGGACGAGCTCGATGCCGTCACGGCGGTCTCGGGCAGCGGACCCGCCTACGTCTTCTATTTTCTCGAGGCGCTCGAGCAGTCGGCGCGCGAGCTCGGCTTTGCGCCGGCCGACGCGCACCGTCTCGCTTATGCGACGTTCAGCGGATCGATGCGACTGGCCGAGCAGAGCGAATCCGAGCCCGCGCTCCTGCGCGCCCAGGTGACGTCCAAAGGCGGCACGACCGAGCGCGCGATCGGCGCGATGGACGAGGCCGGCGTGATGGCCGCCATCGTCGCGGCGGTCCGTGCCGCGGCCGCGCGCGCCCGTGAAATGGGCGAGCGTTTCGGATCCGAGCCCTGACCATGCTGATCGACGCGCTGCGCTTCCTGATCAACATCGTCTTTGCGCTGATCGTCTATTCGGCGCTGCTGCGTTTCATCATGCAGTGCCTGCGCGCGCCGTTTCGCAATCCGCTCGGCCAGGCGGTCGCCGCGCTGACCGACTGGGCGGTCAAGCCGCTGCGCAAAGTATTGCCCGGCTTCCGCGGACTGGACTGGGCGTCGCTGATCGTCGCCTGGGTGGCCCAGCTGGCGTGGCTGCTGGCGCTGGCTGCGCTGGGCGGCGCCGCCCTTTCGGGTCCGCTGATCGGCGCGCTGGCCGCGCTGGCGGTGATCGAACTGCTCAAGGCCGCGCTGTGGATATTGATCATCGCGGTGTTCCTGCAGGCACTGCTGTCGTGGGTCGCGCCCGACGGCCCGCTGGCCGGCGTGCTCAATGCGCTGACGTTCCGCTTCCTCTTGCCGATACGGCGCGCGATCCCGCCGCTGGGCGGCGTGCTCGATCTTTCGCCGCTGATCGTCATCGTGCTGGCGCAGCTCCTGCTGATGCTGCCGGTAGCATGGCTCGAACAGGCCGTCGCGCAGCTCTTTCGCTAGCGTGCCGGTCAAAGCGTCGCAGGATCAGGCGTGGTGCCGCACGGGCGCGGATGGCTCGGTCACCCTGCAGCTGCATGCGCAGCCGGGCGCCAAACGGAGCGAGATGGCCGGTATGCACGGTACCGGCGCGAGCCAGCGACTGAAAATCCGCCTCGCCGCGCCGGCGGTCGACGGCAAGGCCAATGCCGCGCTATGCGCGTTTCTGGCTGAAGCGTTCGGCGTTGCTCTGCGGGACGTCGAGCTCGTTCGCGGCGCGACCGGCCGTAGCAAGACCGTCCGCATCGCGGCTCCGGCACGACGTCCCGACCTGGATTGGCGCTAGCGCCGCCTCAGCGTTCTGCGAGCATGTTGGCGAGTCGAACGAAGTCGGCGACTGCCAGCGTCTCGCCGCGGGCACCCGGCGCGATGCCGGCGCTTTCGAGCGCGGCCTCATCGGCGAACGGCTTCAGCGCGTTGCGCAGCGTCTTGCGCCGCTGGCCGAATGCGGCGCCGACCAGTTGCGCGAACAGCTCGGCATCGGCAAGCGCCGGCCGCGCGGCGCCGAGCGGCGTCAGCCGCGCCACCGCCGACTCGATCTTGGGCGGCGGCCGGAACGCGCCCGCCGGCACGACAAACAGCCGCTCGACGCGGAAGCGGACCTGCAGCATCACCGACAGCCGCCCATACTCGGGTGTCGCCGGCGCGGCCGCCATGCGCTGCACGACTTCCTTTTGCAGCATCACCGTAATGTCGCGCAGATTGGCATCGAATTGCGCCAGATGAAACAGCAGCGGCGACGATATGTTGTACGGCAGGTTACCGATGACGCGCAGCTCAGTGCCCAGCGCTGCGAAGTCGAACGCCAGCGCATCGGCGACGTGCAGCACCAGCCGCTCCGGCGCGAACTCGGCGGCGAGCGCTGCAGCGAGATCGCGGTCGATCTCGATGACGGTCAAACGGTCGACTCGCGCCAGCAGAGGCCGGGTCAGCGCACCCAGCCCCGGGCCGATCTCGACGAGGTGCTCGCCTCGCTTCGGCGCGATCGCCTCGATGATGCGCCCGACGTAGTGCGGATCGGCCAGGAAATGCTGGCCGAATCGCTTGCGCGGGCGGTGCGAGTCTATCGTCAGCGCCCTGCCGTGCCCGCCCGCGACGCGAGATCGATCGCAAGGTCGACCGCCGCGAACAGCGAGCCCGGATCGGCGCCGCGAGCCAGCGCGGCGTCGGCGGCAAGATCGAGCGCGGTGCCGTGGTCGACCGAGGTGCGCACGATCGGCAGACCCAGCGTGACGTTGACGCCATGGCCGAAGCTCGCGTGCTTGAGCACCGGCAGTCCCTGGTCGTGGTACATCGCGACGATGCAATCGTAGTCGCGCGCCTTGGCCGGAACGAACACCGTGTCGGCGGGCAGCGGGCCCGCGATATCGAGCCCTTCGGCGCGCAGCGCCATCAGCACCGGGGCGATGACATCGATCTCCTCCCGGCCCAGGTACCCGCCTTCGCCGGCATGCGGGTTGAGCCCGCACACGCCCAGGCGCGGCTTGGCGATGCCGAATTTGCGCTCGAGGTCGGCGACGGCGATGCGCAGCGTCCGCGTCAGCGTTTCGCGCGTGATCGCCGCCGGCACGGCGGACAGCGGCAGATGCGTCGTCGCCAGCGCGACGCGCAGCGACCCCCACGGCGCAGCGCCGACCAGCAGCATGACGACCCCGGGCGCGCCGGTGCGCTGCGCGAGGAACTCGGTGTGGCCGGTGAATGCGATGCCGGCGTCGTTGATCACGCTTTTCTGCACCGGTGCGGTGACCATCGCCGCGAATTCGCCCGCCATGCAGCCGGCCACCGCGGCATCGAGCGAAGCGATCACCGTTCGGGCGTTGGCGGCGTCGAGCCGCCCTGCCTGGACGGGAACCGCAACCGGAAAATGCGCGACTTCGAGCGCGCCCGGCGTCGCCGCGCGGCCGCGCAGGTACGGCACCAGACGCACGCCGGCGCCGAGCCTTCGCGCGCGCTCCCGCAGGAGCTCGCGATCGCCGGCCAGCACCAGCCGCGCGGGCCACGTCCGCTCCGCGAGGCGCACGGCCAGATCGGGACCGATGCCGGCGGGCTCGCCGATGGTAACGACGATCGTCGCCGCGTTCATCGCGCGCTCAAGTCACCGGGTGTCGAGCCGGATGCCGGTCGCGTCGCCGAAAACCTCGACCTCGACGGCGGCCGCCGCACTGACTGTCGCGCCGTCTGCGCCGGGTACGATGCTCGCCTGCGCGAAGCCGTCGAGCGCATGCGCGGGCCTGCCGAACACCCACAGCGCATTCAGCGGATTGTCGCGGTCGGCTTCCCCGGTGTGCTGCACGGCCGGCCCGAGCGGCAGCGCATACCCTTCGCGTCCGAACACCGGAAAGCGGTCGAGCGTGGCGCGATAGCGGATCACCTGCCGTCCCGCCAGCCGCTGCCGCGTGGCGAGGTCGTACCATGCCCCCGGCGGCAATGCGACGTCGACTTCGCCGCCGGGCGCCAAGACCGGCGCGACCAGCAAGGCCTCGCCGCACATGAATTGCATATCGTGGCCGCGGGTCAGCGCGTTGCCGGGAAACGCGAGCGGCATCGCGCGCATCACCGGCATGCCGCTCTTGCTCGCCTGCGCGACGACGGTGCCGAGATAAGGCAACAGCCGGTAGCGGAATTCCAGCCATTGCAGCGCAATTTTTTCCTCCCCGGCATCGAGCGGCCAGGGATCGCGCCCGGCTCCGGCACGAAGCTTGAGGTGCGACGCGAAGACGCCGGCCTGCAGCCAGCGCAGATAAAGCTCCGCCGCCGGCGGTTCCGCACCGTAGCCGCCGACCTCGCAGGCGTGGTATGGCACGCCGCTCATGCCGTTGGACAGGCAGGCGCGAATACTCGCGGCCAGGCCCTCCCAGTCGCCTTGGGTTTCGCCGTTCGATTGCACCGGATAGCGCTGGCTTCCGCTCCATCCGGCGCGGCTCCAGATCAGCGGAGGCGCCTGTTCCGGCGGCGCGAATTTTTCGGCGGCGTCGAACACGCAGCGCTCGTAGAGCAGCGGATAGACGTTGGCGAGACGCGCTCCCGTGTCGCCGTTGAATGCGACCGCATCGGCCGGCACGTCATCGCCGCCGTCGGCCTCGACGACATCGACGCCGGCGTTGAACAAGGCCTCGTGCGCGTTGCGCCACCAGGCGTAGGCGGCAGGATTGGTCAGGTCGATGATGCCCGACGGCGGCGCGAGCTGCGCGCCGGGAGGCGCATCATCGGGCCCGACACGGGGCACGCGCTCGTACGGTGCGCCTCCCGCGCCGGTCATCAGGTATTTTCTGGCGGCGAGATCATGAAACAGCGGCGAGTGAATCGATATCGCAGGCTGCTCGCAGACGCCAAGCTTGAAGCCGTGCTGCCTGATCCTGCCGAACGCGGTGGCGGGGTCCGGATAGCGCCTGGCGTCCCAGCGAAAGTCGAACGACGTCCATCGATCCCATGGCGCCGTGCCATCGAGCGTCAGGACGTCGCACGGCAGGCGACGCTCGCGCAGACTTGCGGCTGCCGCCACGGCGTCGTCGGCGCTCGCGCCTTCGGGGCGCGCGATCCATACGCCGAGACTCCATCGCGGCACTTCCGGTGCGCGTCCGGTGAGCGCGGCGTAGCGCTCGATCACCTGCGCCGGATCGCGCCCGGCGATCAGGACCAGATCGAGCGCTTCGTCGTCGACGACCAGGCCGTACGAGCGCTGCGACCAGTCGGGATAGCCGACGCCGTGCAGCACGCGCGAAGGCGTGTGGACATAGACGCCCCAGGCGCCGCCGCCGGGGCCGGGGCTCCAGCAGAACGGGACACTCGCGCCCGACGCGGAAAGCGAGGCGCCGGCCGGCTCGACCTGCGACTGCACGAGCTGCCCGCGCTTGTTGAGCGTGGCAGTCTGCGCCCCCAGGCCATAGACCGGTTCCCCCGACGCGAGCGCGTACGCCGCCAGCCACGACTGTCCGTTTCGCGCGCGGCCGACCGCCGGCAATCGCGTCCGGCCGTCGCGCGTCCGGTCGGTGATCGACGCGAGCACGGGCTTGCCGCCGTAGAACAGCCGCAAGGTCAACGGCGTTCCGGCGAGCTCGAGCGATCCGTCGCCGGCGGTGAACGTCCACAGCCCGCGCGACGGCTGGGCGACATCGCAGCGCTGCGCGCGGGCGGTGATCAGTCCGTAGTCGGGTCGCGTGTTCGGACCGACGCGAAGACGGAATATGCCGGGGCCGAAGCTGCCGATCTCGAGCATGTCGCCGGTCGAGGTGGCGAACGATGCCCCCGAGGCCGATGCGCCGAGACTGCTGGATGCATCGATCGGTACGTAGTCGCTGCTGTCGAGGCGCATGATATTCGGGCAGGAGTCGGCGAGATTGCTGAGTCGATGCCGTTCCGCGTCAGCGGACGGCGATCAGCCGGCGAATTTCGGCTCCTCCAGCCCCGGTGTGTCGACCCGCATCGCGAACAGTCCGCCGGACTGCGGCAGCCGCGCGAGCTCGTCCGGCTCGCGATGCTGGCGCGCCGTCGTCACGTAGAGCGTGCGCAGGTCCGGGCCGCCGAACGCGCACATCGTCGGGCACATCGCGGGCACCGGATATTCGGCGAGGCGCTCGCCCCGCGGCGACAGGCGCGCGATCTTGCCGCCGCGATAGAACGCGATCCAATAGCAGCCGTCGCGGTCGACCGCCGCGCCGTCGGGCCGTTCGGTCTCGCCGTCGAAACGGGCGAATTCGCGCTTGCCGCTGACGGTGCCGGAGGCTTCGTCGAACGCGTAGGCGTTGATCGTGCGCGCCGGCGTGTCGGCATGGTAGAGCGTCCGGCCGTCGGGACTCCATGCAAGCCCGTTCGATATCGTGATGCCCTCGAGCACGCGGGTCAGCGTGAAATAGCCATCGAGGCAATACAGCGCGCCGCTGGCGGCGTCGCGACGCTCGTTCATCGTACCGGCCCAGAACCGCCCGGTCCGATCAGCGCGCCCGTCGTTGAACCGGTGGTGCGATGGATCGTACGGCGCCTCGGCCATGCGGTCGCCTAGCCTTCCCGTCGGGTCGACCAGCCAGATGCCGTCGCGCAGCGCCGCGACGAATCCGCCGTGTTCGCGCAGCGCGAACGAGCCGATCGCCGAAGGCATTGGCCAGACGAGATTTGCGCGGGACTTGGGATCGAAGCGGTTGAGCGAGGGCGCATTGATGTCGATCCAGTAGAGGACCTGCTCGTCGGTCGACCACACCGGGCATTCACCGAGGCTGGCCCTGGCGTCGAGCACGCACTCGAACGGCGATTCCATCACGCGATCCCGCTGATCCAAACGTGCATCGTACAAGAAAACAAGTGCCGCGGGCTCACCGGGCTGCCGGCTTGTCGGCCGCGGCGCTTGCAGTGCGAAACCTCGACAGGTATTCCTGTGCACGCCCCACCATGAAACCCATGTCGGACCCGATGGCCACCCACGAGTAGCCGTAATCGATGAAGCGCGCGACCATTTCCGGCGTCGGGCCGATGATCCCCGAAGGCTTGCCGGCGCGCCGGCAGGCTTTGGCGGCGGCCGCCAGATGCTCCTGCACCGCGGAATGCGTGATATCGCCCAGGTGGCCCATCGACGCCGAAAGATCGCTCGGTCCGATGAAAATCGAATCGATGCCGGGAACGGCGGCGATCTCGTCCAGCTTGGCGAGCGCGGGCAGCGTTTCGATCTGGACGATTACGCAGATCTCCTCGCTCGCGCGCTTCAGATAATTGGCTACGGTGCCGTAGCGGCTGCCGCGGTGCGTTCCGGCGACGCCGCGCACGCCGTCCGGCGGGTAACGCGTGTAGGCGACCGCGCGCCGCGCCTCCTCGGCGTTCTGCACGAACGGCAGCAAAAGCGATTGCGCACCGGCGTCGAGCGCGCGCTTGACCATCACCATGTCGTTCCACGGCGGCCGCACGATCGCCTGCGCCGGCGTCCCGGCGATCGCGCGCAGGATGTCGATCATCTGCGGCGTGTCGATCGGCGTGTGCTCGGTGTCGACGACCAGGAAGTCGAAGCCGGCGCAGCCGAGCGCCTCGGCGGTCGATGGCGCGCCGCTGCCGAGCCACGCACCGAGCGGCGTGCGACCGGATGCGATCGCGCGCTTGAACTGATTGATCGGAAGATCCACCGGATGACTCCTCTTTCGGGTTGGTAAACGGCCATTATCGCGCGGCTGCGCTATAATCCGAGCGAATGCTCTTGAGGGCTTGCGGCGGGCGCGCGATCGTCGGCCGCAGGCCCTTCGCGTTTGTTCCCCATGCGCACTCACTTCTCCCGTCCGGCGTTCATCGAAGGCGCGCGCGACATGCTGCCGATGACCGTCGGCCTGATCCCGTTCGGCATCGTGTGCGGGGTCGGCGCGATCAGCGCCGGCGCCTCGCCGGTGGCCGCGCTCGCGATGTCGATGATCGTGTTCAGCGGCGCTGCCCAGATCATCGCCGCACAGTTGCTCGCCGCCGGCGCGCCGCTGGCCGTGATCGTGCTGTCCTGCTTCGTCGTGAGTCTGCGCTTCCTGATGTACAGCGCGGCGATGGCGCCCTACCTCAAGCCGGTCGATCAGCGCTGGCGACACCTGGTCGCATTCCTGCTGACCGATCAGGCGTTCGCCTCGGCGATCCGCCGCTTTCGCGAATCGCCGGATCTGCGCGCCAACGTCTCGTATTTCGTCGGCGGCGGCGCCGTGCTCTGGCTGGCGTGGCAGATCGCCACGATCGCCGGCATCCTGGCGGGTGCCGTCATCCCGGCATCGTGGCAGCTCGAATTCGTCGTGCCCCTGTGCTTTCTCGCCATCCTGGCGCCGCTGCTGCATGAGCGGGCCGCGGTGATCGTGTTCGCGACCGCCGCCATTGCGGCGATCGCGCTGGATGCGATGCCGATGCGGCTGTCGATGATTTGCGCCGGTCTCGCCGGTATCGTCGCCGGGGTCGTCGCCGATCGGATCTTCGGACGCAGCGCGACCGCGGAGGTCGAGCCTGGAAACTAGCCAGCTCGTGATCTGGTCGCTGATCTTCATCGTCGGCGCGATCAACTTTGCCGCGCGCCTGTCGTTCATCGCGCTGTTCGCGCGCCGCGAGATGCCGCCGTTGCTGGCGCGTGCATTGCGTCATGTTCCGGCGGCGATGCTGACCGCGATCGTCGTGCCGGCGATCGTGTTCGCGGCGCCCGGGGCGCTGCGTCTCGACGCCGGCAACGTCAAGCTGATCGCGGCGCTCGTCGCCGGCGTCGTCGCCTGGCGCTGGCGCAACACGCTGTTGACCATCGGCGTCGGCATGGTCGCGCTCTGGCTGCTGCAATGGCTTATGCGCTAAACTCGAAACAGGAGGCGACGATGCAGCCGATTGCGCCGGACGGAGAAATGACGATGCGGTTCGAGGGCACCGACACCTACGTCGCGACGCCCGATCTGATGCTCGCCGTCAACGCCGCGGTGACACTGGCGCGGCCGCTGCTGGTCAAGGGAGAGCCCGGCACCGGAAAGACGATGCTTGCCGAGGAGATTGCGCGCGCTCTCGGCCGGCCGCTGATGCAGTGGCACGTCAAATCGACGACCAAGGCGCAACAGGGCCTGTACGAATACGACGCCGTGTCCCGCTTGCGCGACTCGCAGCTCGGTGACGACCGCGTCGCCGACATCGCGCACTACATCAAGCGCGGCGTGCTCTGGCAGGCGTTCGATTCGGAAAAGCCGGCGGTGGTGCTGATCGACGAGGTCGACAAGGCCGACATCGAGTTCCCGAACGATCTGTTGCGCGAGCTCGACCGGATGGAGTTCTACGTCTACGAGACGCAGGACACGATACGCGCGCGTCACCGCCCGACCGTCATCATCACCAGCAACAACGAAAAGGAGCTGCCCGACGCGTTCCTGCGGCGCTGTTTCTTTCATTACATCCGGTTTCCCGACAAGGCGACGATGGCCCGGATCGTCGACGTGCACTTCCCAGGCTTGAAGAAGGCCTTGCTGCAGGAAGCGCTGGAGGTTTTCTTCGAGCTGCGCGACATCCCGGGATTGAAGAAAAAACCATCGACCTCCGAATTGCTCGACTGGCTGAAGCTGCTGCTGGCCGAGGACATCCCGCCCGAGGCGCTGCGCAGCAACGACAAGAAGATCATCGTTCCGCCGCTGTACGGCGCGTTGCTCAAGAACGAGCAGGACGTGCACCTGTTCGAGCGCGTCGCGTTCATGGCGCGCACCGGACGCTGAAGCTCTCGTCATGGCATTCATCGAGCCGGTGACGCTCAAGGGCGAGCATGCCACGCTCGAGCCGCTCGAAGCGAAGCACGAGGCCGCGCTGCGCGGCGCCGCCGCGGACGGCGAGCTCTGGCGGCTCTGGTACACCAGCGTCGCGCCGCCGGACCGGATCGGCGAATACATCGCCCGTGCGCTCGACATGCGCGAGCGTCTTGGGGCGATGCCGTTTGCCGTGCGCCAGAACGCGACCGGGGAAGTCGTCGGCTGCACCCGCTATTTCAACGTCGACGCGACCAACCGTCGACTCGAGATTGGGCATACCTGGTATTCGAAGCGCGTGCAGCGCACGGCGATCAACACCGAATGCAAGCTGCTGCTGTTGACGCACGCATTCGACGTGCTGCGCTGCATCGCGGTCGAATTTCGCACGCACTGGTTCAACCATGCGTCGCGCGTCGCGATCGAGCGTCTCGGTGCGAAACAGGACGGCGTGCTGCGCAACCACCAGCTGCTTGCCGACGGCTCGAGGCGTGACACCGTCGTTTTCAGCATCATCGACGGCGAATGGCCGGCGGTGCGGCAGCATCTGAAGTTCCAGCTCGAGCGGCCGCGATGACGGCGGCGACAACGCAGGATGCGGATCGAAGCGGCACACTAGTGAGTAATCGCCGCGCAGGGGCCGACAGCACGAACGAACGGAAGCGCATCAGGACTGCCGATTCTCCGGTGTTATAGCGGAGGTAGAGATGAAAGCATTCCATTCCATAGCCCTAACTCTGCTCGCTAGTGTTTTTTCGCAGGCCGCGATTGCGCAGCAGACCTTCTACTACAACTCCTCGAGCCCGACGACGAACTGCCAGGTAACGCGCGAAAGGCTTGCCCCCAATGGAGTTGGAGTATCGTCGGTGGTGATGCTCATCGATGGCGCCGGTCCCTGCCACTTTAAGTTTCGCTTTGACGGACAGTTTGCGCCGGATAGCTGGGAACTCGTCGAAGCCCCGAAGTCGGGAAAAATTACCTTCAACGGCGACACAGTCGAGTATCTTCCTAATACGGGATTCATTGGCGACGACAAGTTCGTCGTTGCGGTGTTCGGCAGGGGCAACTGGTGTAATTTCTGCCTGCGCAACGGAAGGTATGCCGTGGTGGTCACGGTCAAACCGAAGCCGTGATTGTGCCAACCCGCAAGCCATCAAGAGGCGCGTCTGGGGCGCTGCCTGCGGTTTGCGCCCATCGGCGGCAATCGCGCCGCGCGGACGGAACGAGCCGAGCATGCTGATCGACTTCTTCCTCCATCTTAAGTCGGCCAAGCTGCCGGTCAGCACCCGCGAGTTCCTGACGCTGCTCGATGCGCTCAAGCACGATGTCGTATCGACCAGCATCGACGACTTCTATTTTCTCGCGCGGACCTGCCTGGTCAAGGACGAGGCGCTGTACGACCGCTTCAACCTGGCCTTCGGCAGCTACTTCAAGGGTGTCGCCGGCCTGCTCGACGTTTACGCCGAAATCCCCGAGGAATGGTTGCGCAAGATCATCGAAGGGACGCTGAGCGAGGAGGAAAAGGCGCTGGTCAAAGCGCTTGGCGGCTGGGACAAGCTGATCGACACGCTGCGCCAGCGACTGGCCGAGCAGCGGGGTCGCCACCAGGGCGGGTCGAAATGGATCGGCACCGCCGGCACGAGTCCGTTCGGCGCGTACGGCTACAATCCCGAGGGCATACGCGTCGGCCAGCAGGGCGGCCGCAGCCGCAGCGCGATCAAGGTCTGGGACGAGCGCACGTTCCGCAATCTCGACGACTCGGTCGAGATCAACACCCGCAACATCAAGATCGCGTTGCGCCGGCTGCGGCGCTTCGCGCGCCAGGGCGTGCCCGACGAGTTCGATCTCGACACGACGATCGAGCACACGGCGCGCAACGCCGGTTGGCTGGACGTTCAGATGCGGCCGGAGCGGCGCAACCGGATCAAGGTGCTGCTGTTCCTCGATGTCGGCGGCTCGATGGATCCGCACGTCGAGGTCTGCGAGGAGCTCTTTTCAGCGGCGAAATCCGAGTTCCGACACCTCGAGTATTTTTATTTCCACAACTGCGTCTACGACCACGTCTGGCGCGATAACCACCGCCGCCGCAACGAGCGCGTCGCGACCATCGACCTGCTGCACAAATATGGGCGCGACTGGAAACTGATCTTCGTCGGCGACGCGGCGATGAGCCCGTACGAGCTGATGCAGCCCGGAGGCAGCGTCGAATATGCGAACGAAGAGCCAGGGGCGGCGTGGCTCGCGCGGCTGATCGCGGC
>Ga0207674_10003579_pt1 | contig 18943 bp, 16 predicted proteins | sample KBSCornC72_FD_184303 | JGI IMG/M metagenome (GOLD analysis project Ga0207674, IMG submission 184303) | Corn rhizosphere microbial communities from Kellogg Biological Station, Michigan, USA - KBS Corn C7-2 (SPAdes) (version 2) | ecosystem: Host-associated > Plants > Roots > Rhizosphere > Soil ... | reverse complement strand
CTCGGTGGGCGCCGCATCGTTAAAGACGAACCCGGCCAGCACGTCCTGGTCGACGCCGAGTTTCCGGATCAGCTCGATCGCGCCGACGCGCACCTTGACGGGGTCGCTGGCAGCGGTGGCGAGCTTGCCCGCCAGTTCCCTGGCGACGGTGGTGGCGATGGCGGGATCGCGCTTGGGGATCGGCCGCCAGAGCCCGGTGACGCGGTCGCGGTCCTTGGGGTCGGTCCAGTTGGCCAGAGCCCAGAGCGCCTCGGCGCGGGCGTCTTCCGAATTCGCTTCGTCGGCGGCGAAGCGGGCGACCGCGCCCGCCTGTTCGGCGCCGCCCAGACGCAGGTTGGCGTTGATCGAGCGCAGCCAGAGCGGGCGGGTGAGATTCTTTCGCGAGACGATGCCGGCGAGCTGGGGAATTGCGGGTTCGAAGAGCTCGTCGTTGATGGCGCGGGCGGCCTCTTCGACCAGCGGGACGTGCGGATCGTTGAGGAAGCGGGCGACACCGGGGTCGCGCTGCCGCCGCATCACCAGCAAAGCCGCCAGCCTCAGCGACGGGGATTCGTCATTGGCGGCGGCCTCGATCGCGCCGCGGTCGTTAATCCAGAGCAGCGCCATCACACCGGCGTGGCGGACGTACGGGTCGCGGTCGGCGTTCTGCCGGAGCATCTCCAGCACCTTGAACGCCCCTTCGGGCTTGCCGATCTTCCCCAGGCCCATCGCGGCGAAGAAGCGGACGCGCAGCGTCTCGTCGCGGAGCTGCCGCACCAGGGCGTCATACGCCTTCTCGTACTTCGCGTCCCCCAGCGCCTTGGCCGCCTGCGCCCGAATCTCGGAATCCGCATCCGTCAGTAACTTCACCAGCGGCTCGAGCACCTTGGGCTGTTTGCGCGCGATTTGTCCCAACGCCCAGATCGAATGGACGCGCGCCAGTTGCTCGTTGTCGTCGGTCAGGCGCTTGTGTAACAGCGGCACGACGGACTCGCCGCGGCCGGCCAATTCGTACTGCGCTTCGAGTCGCACGCGTTGATCGGCGTGGGCGAGCAGCTTAATCAACTCTTCAGGGCTGCGTTTTTCCATCCCTTGCGAGATCAGCAGCTTGGTTTCCATCACCAGATCGCTCTTGGTGAGCTGCGGGTTGGTCACCTTCCAGATGCGGCCCTTCATCGGGCGGAACCAGCCGTTGACCCAGTCACTGATGTACATGCCGCCGTCATTGGCGAACTCGAGATCGGTCGGCAGGAGGTTCCAGACGAACTGCTTTTTCTCAGACGCTTCGAACCACGCACCCTTGGGCTTGAACCGGACGGACCAGACGCCGCTGTTGGACGCGCCGCCGCGGAAGTCGCACATGAAGAAGTGATCTTTGTACTGATCGCCCAGGCCGGTGCCGGGGTAATAGGCGATGCCCGACGGACCGGGGCCGGCGTAGGCGACGGGTGGCAGACACCAGGCGGCGGGGTGCTCGGCCTCGATGTGCCAGAGGTTTTCCGCCATCCAGACGCCCGCGCCGTTCGGCTCGGTGATGAACTGGTTTCCGACGCGCCAGCCGGTCTCGCCCCCTTCGACGACATAGACCCAGCGGGCGCTGTCGCCGTAGTCGCAATTGTTGTCGGCCGTGAAGAGGTTGCCGTACTGGTCGAACGCCAGTTCCTGCGGGTTGCGGAGGCCGGTGGCGACGAACTCCATGTTCGACCCGTCGGGGTCGCAGCGGAAGACGGCGCCGCTGTCGGGGTTATCGAGAACCTTGCCTTCCTTGGTGACGACGTGGCAGCCGCGGTCGCCGATGGAAAAGTAGAGCCGCCCGTCCGGGCCCATGCGCAGGCCGTGCAGGTCGTGGCCGATGAGCTGGTAGTGGACACCGAATCCGGTCGCCAGCACCTTCTTTTCGTCGGCATGGCCGTCGCCTTTGGTGTCCTTTAAGAGATAGAGGCTGGGGATGTTGGCGAGGTAAACCTCGCCCTTGCGCGCCAGGATGCCGGCGGCGATGCCGTCGGCGACGGCGTGGTAATCGTCGCTGAAGATGCCGGCGGTATCGGCCTTACCGTCGCCGTCGGTGTCTTCCAGGATGCGGACGCGGTCGCTGTCGAGGGTGAGGTTTTTCCAATCGCTGCCGGCCCGCCTGGTGACCCACTTGACGCGATCGTCGACCGTGCGGGAGGCGAGGTCGTCGTCATACCATTCGGGCGGGAAGTTGCGCATGTCCAGCCCGCCGTTGCCCCAGGCGCGGAACGTCTCGATCACGTAAACCCGCCCCTTGGCGTCGGTCGTGATCGCGACGGGCGACACCAGTTGAGGCTCGGCTGCAAAGCAGGAGATCGTCAGCCCCTTGGGAACCTTGAACCCCTTCGATACCTCCTCCGCCTCCTTAAAGGCGGGCGGCTTGGAGAAATCGACGTCCTTCTGCGGCTCCTTTTTCAGTTCCGCCCGGGCCGAAAGGGTCACGCCCAACACGCCAAAACACGCCCAAAGAATCCGATGGTTCCGCATGGTCGGCGTATGTTAACCAAGGCGCTCGCGTCGGCAACCGACGGGGACGCCGGTTACTGGAAAAACGGCTGAACGGTCCAGTGGATGATGAGGTAGGCCACACCCGCGACGAACGCCGCGCACGGGATCGTTAGAATCCACGCGACGACGATCCGCTGGCCCCAGATCCAGCGGACGCTGCGCACCCCCTTGACGGTGCCGACGCCGAGGATCGCGCCGGTGATGGCGTGGGTGGTGGAAACCGGGATGCCGCCCAGGGCGGTGCCGATGAGCGTCGTGGCTCCTGCGGTTTCGGCGCAGAAGCCGCCGACCGGCTGGAGGCGGGTGATGCCCGAGCCCATCGTCTTGACGATGCGCCACCCGCCGAACATGGTGCCCAGCGCGATCGCGGCGGTGCAGGTGAGGATGATCCAGAGGGCGATCTCGTGCTGGCGGCCGAAGAGGTTGTGTTTGTTCACCGCCCATTCCGGGTGACCGGCGGCCAGCAGCAGGGCCACGATGATGCCCATGGTCTTCTGGGCGTCGTTGGTGCCGTGACCGAGGCTGTACGCCGCCGCGGAGAACAATTGCATGCGCCGGAAGAAGGCGTCGACCTTGTTGGGCGTCGAGCGACGGAAGATCCAGGCGACGATGATCATGTTGAGCGCCCCCAGGACGAACCCGATCGCGGGCGAGAGGACGATGAAGATCAGCACCGGCACCCAGCCGGACCAGATCAGCACGTGAATTCCCGCCTTGGCGACCGCCGCGCCGGCGAACCCGGCCATGAGGGCGTGACTGGAGCTGGTCGGTAGCGCGAGCAGCCAGGTGATGATGTTCCATACGATCGCCCCCAGCAGCCCGCCCAGGACGACGTAGACGTCGATCTGTTTCACGTCCACCATTCCCTTGCCGATCATCTTGGCGACGCCGGTGCCGAAGAGGAAGACGCTGATGAAGTTGAAGAACGCCGCCCACGCCACGGCCTGCGTGGGCGTGAGCACGCGCGTCGATACGATCGTCGCGATCGAGTTGGCGGCGTCGTGAAATCCGTTCAGGAAGTCGAAGAAGAGCGCGAACGCGACGATGACGAAGATCAGCACGAGGAACGCGGTCATGGGCGAATGCTCCGGGTCGTGGGTGGAATGTCGGACGTGGGCCCGTGATCTGGTGAGGCTTGGCGGGACGTTTGGGAAACCGGCCAGCGCTTCGGGTCACGTCTGAAGAGCACCCGGCTCAGCAGTGTCATCCCACAGGCGACGATCGTGGCTGCCAGCGCCGTGGCCGTCACGCCGTCCCGAACGATCAGGATCAGCGCCACGACGGCGGTGAACATCTGCGCGTTCCCGAGCGCGAATCGCAGCCAGGCGCGCCGGCGTTGGCCGGGCTCGAGGTCGCCCGCCGACGTCTCACGCCGGCCGGGCCCCGCTTGGCCGGATTGCTGGCTCATGACCAGGCCGTCCTCTCACCGCATTAGGGAATCGCTAAGGCGCGTGAAAGTTAGCCGCGGCGAATTAACGTTGCGCTAAGAGTGTGCTAAGTCGGGGATAAGACGGCCGTACGGCCCCTCCGGCGTTTGCGTGATGTGAAGAAAGCACCCGTAGTAAATGCGGTTCACGCAACCTTAACGAACCCAACACATCTTAATAATCCCCGCCCCATAGCCTCCCGCTCAGTTAAAACCATGGGAGGTTCAATGAACCGATTGCTCAAGGCTGTATTGGCGATGTGCGTCGCCATCTGTTTCGCCTCGGCCGCCAAGGCACAGGACGTGACCCTGACCGGCTCGGGCTCTACCTTCGTCTTCCCTTTCCTGTCCAAGATCGCGTCGGAATACAATAAGATCGTTCCCGGCGTCAAGATCAATTATTCGTCCGTCGGCTCGGGCACGGGGATCAAGCAGATCTCCGACAAGTCCACCGACTTCGGCGGGACCGACGCCCCGATGACCGAGGCGCAGCTCAAGGCCGCCGCGGGTGGCGAGATCATCCACGTCCCGCTCGTCATGGGCGCAGTCGTCCCGATCTACAACGTCCCCGGCGTCGACAAGGCGCTGATCTTTTCCGGGCCGGTGCTGGCCGACATTTACACCGGCAAGGTCAACCAGTGGAACGACCCGGCGATCGCCAAGCTCAACCCCGGTGTGAACCTCCCGGCGGCGGACATCACGGTCGTCCACCGTTCCGACGGCTCGGGCACGACCTACGTCTGGGCCGACTACCTGTGCAAGGTGAGTCCGGCGTTTGCCAAGGCCCCGGGCCGGGGGACGACGCTGAACTGGCCGGTGGATAACAAGGTCGGGGCGAAGGGGAACGAGGGCGTTTCGGGTGTGGTGCAAAAGACGCCCGGCACGATCGGTTACGTCGAACTGATCTACGCGATGCAGAACAAGATCGCGTACGGCGACGTGGTGAACCCCGCCGGCAAGACGATCCACGCCAGCATCGAGTCGGTCACGGCCGCCGCCGGCAGCATGACCAGCCCGCCCGCGGACTTGCGGATGTCGATCACCAATGCCGACGGCGAAGCCGCCTATCCGATCTCCGCCTTCACCTACCTGTTGGTCTATAAGAACCAGACCGACGCGAGCAAGGGCCAGGCGCTGACAACGTTCCTGAAGTGGGCGGTGACCGACGGCCAGAAGTTCGCCACCGATCTGCACTACGCCCCGCTGCCGGAAAACATCGTGAAGCTCGACCAGTCGAAGATCGAATCGATCACGGCGAAGTAGTCCGCCGCACGCCGCTCACTTACGGCGTCCGGCGCCGGTAAAGCGCCGGACGCCTTTCCAAGACCGGGTCGGCCGGGCCTGATATGACCACCCTGAACCCCAACGTCGCCGCGGTGCTCGACCAGGCGCCCTCACCGCCACCGCCATCGGCGCTCGCGCGGGCGGCGCAGCGTAACCGCGGCGACCGCTGGTTCTTCCGCGTCGTCACCGCCGCGGTGTGGCTCGTGCCTCTGCTCGTGATCGTGTTCCTGGGCGTCTTGCTCGTCAGCGCGTGGCCGGCGATGCGGAAGTTCGGCTTCGGCTTCGTGCTCAGTAAATCGTGGGACGCCAACGCCGAGGGCGGCGAAGCGTACGGCGCGCTGCCGTTCATTTACGGCACGCTCGTCAGCGCCTTCTTCGCCCTGCTGCTCGCCGCCCCCGTCGGCATCGGCGTCGCGACGTTTCTTTCCGAGGTCGTCCGCGGCAAGCTCCGATCGGTCATCGCGTTTCTCCTGGAGATCCTGGCGACGATCCCGTCGGTCGTTTACGGCATGTGGGGCATGTTCGTGCTCGCCCCGTTCATCGCCCGGCACGCCCAGCCGCAACTCAAGATCGTCCAGACGCACCTCGACCAATGGTTTGGCAAGGGAAACGTCCCGATCTTCCAGTTCCGCGGCTTCCCGAACGGCCTGGGCCTGGGCACGGCGATCCTGGTGCTGGCGGTGATGATCCTGCCGTTGATCGTCTCGATCTCACTCGACGCGATGCGGGCGGTGCCGACGTCGTACCGCGAAGCCGCGCTGGGCCTGGGGGCGACCCGCTGGGAAATGATCCGCATCGCCGTCCTGCCGCCGGCCCGCTCCGGCATCTTCGGCGCCTGCATCCTGGCGCTGGGCCGGGCGCTGGGTGAGACGATGGCCGTCACGATGGTCATCGGCAACGACTCCTCCATCCACTGGTCGTTCCTCCGCCAGGCCAACACGATCTCCAGCATCATCGCCAACGAGTACGGCGAGGCGGCCGACCTCAAGCTCGCATCACTCATGGAACTGGCGCTGATCCTCTTCGTCATGACGCTCGGCGTGAACCTGATCGCGCGGTACCTGACCGGCAAACTGGGCATTAAACCGGCGGTGAAATGACCAAGCACCCGACCAACCACGCCAACTACCGCCGCTGGAAGAACCGCGTCGTCCAAGGCGTGATGATCGTCATGGTGGCGATCTGCATCGTCCCGCTGGTCGCGCTGATGTGGACGCTGCTCTCGCAGGGACTGAATTCGGTCAGCTTCGCCTTCCTCACCCACCTCCCCAAACCGCCCGGCGAAACGGGCGGCGGGCTGGGCAACGCGATCCTCGGCTCACTGCTCATCCTCCTGTTCGCCGCCGTCTTCGCCGTGCCCCTGGGCCTGGCCCTGGGCATCTACCTCACGCAGCGCGACGGGACACGACTCGCCTCCTTCAGCCGCATGCTGCTCGACGTGCTGAGCGGGATCCCGGCGATCATCGTCGGCGTCTTCATCTACGCGATCGTCGTCCGCAAGACCGGTTTCTCCCTCCACCTCGGCTTCTCCACCCTCGCCGGCTCGCTCGCCCTGGCGATGATCATGCTCCCGATCTTCGCCCGCGCGACCGAAGAAGCGCTCAAAGCGATCCCCCGCACGGTAGACGAAGCCGGCCTCGGTCTCGGCCTCCCCCGCCGTACCGTCATCGTCCGCATCCTCGTCCGCGCCGCGATGCCCTCGATCCTGACCGGCCTATTCCTCGCCCTGGCCCGCGTCGGTGGCGAGGCGGCCCCCTTGCTCTTCACCACCCAGCGCAGCGACTTCTGGCCGTCCCACGGTGTGACTGACCTGGCGACGCTCAAGCCGCTGCTCGAACCCGTCGCCTCGCTGCCGCTGGTCATCTTCGAATACTCCAAGTCGCCGTACGAAGACTGGAAGGCCCAGGCCTGGGGCGCGTCGCTGGTGCTCGTCGTCCTCGTCCTGGCCATTCGCCTCTCGACCAAGGCCTTCACCGCCTGGCGGTACGGCGGCCAGGGAACTCACGTATGAAAACATCCACCCGCATCCCGAGCGACATCGACCCGCTGCAACTGAGCATCGGCGAGGAGCCTATGACCGCGCCGCACCAACGACCGCCGTCCACCCAGGCCGCGTCACCCGATTCCCAGGCCGCCACCGCCGCACCGCAGCAGCCGCGCCTGCCGCTGACCGTCGCACCCAGCACGAGAATGCCGCCGTCGCGCGGCGTCCCGACCGAACCGCTGGAGACCCGCATCGCCGTCCGCAACCTCGAGGCCGGCTACGCAAACCACAAGGTGCTCAAGTCGATCAACATGGACGTGCCGCCCCGCTCGGTGACCGCGATCATGGGTCCGTCCGGCTGCGGAAAATCCACCTTCATCCGCTGCATCAACCGCCTGCACGAAGAGACGCCCGGCGCCTGGTCCCGCGGCGAAGTGATGCTCGACGGCCAGGACCTCTTTCACCCGTCGATCGATCCCGTGGACATGCGGCGGAAGATCGGCATGGTGTTCCAGCGGCCCAACCCGTTCCCCACCTTCACGATCTACGAGAACGTCGCCGCCGGCCTGCGGTTGAACGGCTGGCGTCGCGGGGTGATGCTCGACGAGCGCGTCGAGAAATCCCTCCGCCGCGCCGCACTCTGGGAAGAAGTCAAAGACCGCCTGCACACCGCCGGCACCGGCCTGTCCGGCGGGCAGCAGCAGCGCCTGTGCATCGCCCGCGCCATCGCCGTCGAGCCCGAGATCCTGCTCGCGGACGAACCCGCCTCCGCCCTCGACCCCGTCGCCACCGAACGCGTCGAAGAGCTCCTCCTCGACCTCAAGAAGGACTACACCATCCTCCTCGTCACCCACAACATCCAGCAGGCCGCCCGCGTCGCCGACCGCACCGCCTTCTTCCTCCTGGGCGACCTCATCGAGTACGGTCCGACCAACGACCTCTTCACCAAACCAAAGGACTCCCGAACCGACGCCTTCATCAGCGGCCGCTTCGGCTGATTTCAACTCGTAACTCGCAACTGACAACTCGCAACTACTTATGCGATACCTCCACGAACAACTTCAGGACGTCCTCAAACAGATCACGATCATGGGCTCACTCACCGAGTCGATGATCGGCCTCGCCATGCGCGTCCTCGTCGAGCGCGACGACTCGTTCGCCGAAGACGTCATGCGCAAGGAGGACGAGGTCAACGCGCTGCAGGTCAGCATCGACGAGGCCTCGATCAACCTGATCGCCACCCAGCAGCCGGTCGGCAAGGACGTCCGCCTGCTCTTCATGGCCGGCAAGATCGTCACCGACCTCGAGCGCATCGCCGACCAGGCCAAGAACATCTGCCAGAACGCCCACTACGTCCTCGCCCAGCCCCCGCTCAAGCCGATGGTCGACCTGCCGATCATGGCGGAAATCGCCCAATCCATGGTGCGCGACGCGCTGACCGCCGTCATCGAGCGTGACGTGCCGCTGGCCGAGCGGGTCGTGCGCGAGGAATCCAAGGTGGACGCCTTCCGCGACCAGATCTTCCGCACCCTGTTAACCTATATGATGGCCGACCCGGGGACGATCCAGCGGGCGCTGTCTTTGATTCTCATCTCGCGTAACATTGAGCGTATCGGCGACCACGCGACCAACATCGCCGAAGAGGCGATCTACATCGTCCAGGGGCGCGACATTCGCCACGCCGCAACCGCCGCAGCCGCCGACAAAGGAGTCGCGTGATCCAGGTAAAGTCCGACCGACGTGTTCCAACCCCGACCCCCATGAACAAAGGCACCATCCTCATCATCGACGACGAAAAAGACCTCGTCGAGCTCGTCCGCTATAACCTCGTCGAGAAAGAGGGGTACGACGTCATCTCCGCCACCGACGGCCAGACCGGGCTGGAGATCGCCCAAAAGCACAAGCTCGACCTGATCGTCCTCGACCTCATGATGCCCGGGATGGACGGCCTCGAAGTCTGCCGCCGCCTCCGCGCCGACCAGCGCACCAGCCGCGTACCGCTCATCATGCTCACCGCCAAGGCCACCGAGGCCGACCGCATCGTCGGCCTCGAGCTGGGCGCCGACGACTACGTCACCAAGCCCTTCTCCCCGCGCGAGCTCGTCGCCCGCATCAAGGCCATCCTCCGCCGCACCGCCGCCCAGGAGGAGCCCGCCCAGGTGATCCGCCATGGCGACCTCTTGATCGACCTGGCGCGGCACGAGGTCGCCGTCGGCGGCAAGCCCGTCTCGCTCACGGCCACCGAATTCCGCATCCTGCACTTCCTGGCGAGCAAGCCCGGTCGTGTCCTGTCGCGCGACGACATCATCGACGCCGCCCTCGGCCGCGACGCCAACGTCTTCGACCGCACCATCGACGTCCACATCACCGCCATCCGCCGAAAGCTGGGCCCCGCCGGCGCCGACCGCGTCGAAACCATCCGCGGTTTCGGTTACAAATTCCGCGACACCGCCGAGGCGACGGCGTGAAATGAAACGAGGATGGGGGATGGAAGGTGGCGCACAAGACGACCGCTCGCCATCCGCTATCCTCTGAAATCTGAGATTTGAATTTGGTCTGTTGAAGTCCTTGCGCTACTCGCGACGTCATCCTGAGCGCGGCGAAGGATCTGGCCGCGAAGTTCGAGGCCCGTTTCTGCAAGCCAGATCCGTCGGTCGTTGAAACTCCCTCAGGATGACAATCTGGCCGAGGATTTCAGCCGAGCCGTTTTGAGCTCTGAGTCTGGCATCTGAGATCTGACATTCGGAATCCCCTTGTTCTCCTCACCCTTCTTCCGCCGCCTCTTCCTCCCCTACCTGCTCGTCATCGCCGTCGCCATCGCCGTGGTCGGCGTGTTCGCCGCCCACACCGTCCACACCACCTATCTCGAGCGCCAGACCGAATCCCTCCGCCAGAACCTCCGCCTGGTTTCGCACGCCATCACCCCCGAGCTCACCGCCGCCACCGCCGCCGCCGCCGCCACGCAAGCGACGTCGATCGACGCCGAGATCAAGAAGATGGGCAACGCCATCGGCAACCGCATCACCGTCATGCGCGCCGACGGCGTCGTCATCGCCGACAGCGAAGCCGACCCGGCCAAGATGGAGAACCACCGCTACCGCCCCGAGTTCGTCGCCGCCATCGACGCCGGCGAAGGCATCACCTCCCGGCCCAGCGGCACGATCCACACCGACCTGCTCTACCTGGCAGCCCCCGTCGAAGACCTCGCCGGCCGACCCGTCGTCGGCGCGGACGGCCAGCGCTACTACGCCCGCTGCGCCGTCCACCTCAACCAGCTCAAGCGCAACCTCGCGACCCTCTACACCGGGTTGACCGTCGCCGCCCTGCTCGCGATCGTCGCCGCCGCCGCCATCTGCTTCTACTTCGCCCGCCGCAACACCCAGCCCATCTCCGAACTCACCCATTTTGCCGACGCCCTCTCCCGCGGCGACCTCGGCCGCCGCGCCATGCGCGAGGAAACCGGTGAGATCGCCACCCTCGCCACCAGCCTCAACACCATGGCCGAGTCCCTCTCGACCCTGATCGACCAGACCAACAAGGACAAGGCCGAGCTGCTCACGATCCTCTCCTCCATGTCCGAAGGCGTGATCGCCACCGACACCCGCCAGCGCATCCTGATCGTCAACGGCGCCGCCGGAAAACTCCTCGGCTTCGAGACCGCCTCCGCCGTCGGCAAGGAACTCTGGGAAGTCATCCGCAACGATCAGGTCATCAAGGCCGCCGGCGAGGTCGTCGCCCGCGCCCAGCGCAAGCTCATCTCCGTGGGCCCCCTCTCCGCCCGCCACCTCGACGTCACCCTCTGCCCCTTCCCCACCGAAGGCCCGCCGCAGGGCCTGGTCATCGTCGCCCATGACATCACGCAGTCGTTCCAGTACCAGGAGCTGCGCAAGGAATTCGTCGCCAACGTCTCCCACGAGCTCCGCACGCCCCTCACCGTCATCAAGGGATTCGTCGAAACGCTCCAGGATGGCGCCTGGCAGGACCCGCGCAAGGCCCCCGAGTACCTCGGCACGATCCACCGCCACACCGACCAGCTCACCAACCTCGTCAGCGACCTGCTGGAACTCTCCAAGCTCGAAAGCCAGGGCGCCGTGCAGGGCGGGGCGCGCAGCGGCCCGGTGGACGTCGGCTTCGTCGTCCGCAAGGCGCAGGAACTCCTCTCCCCCGCCGTCGAGAAGAAAAGGCAGACGCTCTCGGTCGACATCGACCCCGACCTCCCCGAGATCAAGGGCAACGCCGACTACGTCGAACGCGCCGTCGCCAACCTTATCGACAACGCCAGCAAGTACACCCAGGAAGGCGGCCGCATCCGGGTCGCCGTCCACGGCAACAACGGCACGCACTCGACCGCCCTCGCCGACCCGGCGGAGCGCGGTATCAGCGCCCACCACGTCATCATCGAAGTCGCCGACAACGGCATCGGCATCCCGCGCGAGGACATCCCGCGCATCTTCGAACGCTTCTACCGCGTCGATCGCAGCCGAAGCCGCGAGATGGGCGGCACCGGCCTGGGCCTCTCCATCGTCAAGCACGTCGCCCAGGTCCACGGCGGCCAAATCGAAGTCGAATCCACCCCCGGACAGGGCTCGACGTTCCGCCTGAAGCTCCCGGCGCTCTGATCGGGACAAGCACGCCCCCGCGAAACACGCCGGGGCAAAGCGTAAGCGCCGCCCCGCCGATCCGTCCCCGCGTGTGCCGTCACCTCAAAAAGCAATCGGTCAATTCCCCGGAAACTGCTCCATCATCTTCTGCAAATGCGCCAGGTGCACGTTCGCCCGGTGAAACAGGTTGACCGCGTCGTGAAGCGAATCCCGTAGATCCAGGTAAGCTTCCCGATAATCCCCGTCGTCCGCCGGCCCGAGGTTCGGCATCGCGTCCAGTTCGGCCCGCAGCACGTCTTCGCTCTGTGCGAGCCGCCCCGCGATGTCCGCCACGATCCGCGCGTCCGGCACGGTCTCGCCCGTGAAGACGCCTTGCGCCTCCCGCAGCGTCGAGACCAGGCTCCCTTCGACGTCGGTCGTCTGGAGCACCGCCGTCGCGACGTCGTGCAGCTTGTCAAACTGCTGGGCCCGCGCCGCCGCCTCGCGAACCTTCTGCACCGCCGGCAGCAGCAATCCAATCAATACCGCAATAATTGCGATAACAACCAATAGTTCGATCAGCGTGAACCCCCGTACCGTACGGACGCGTCGCCTCATGGGGCACCTCGCGGGTTAAAAGGGTGAAAGGATCGAAACTCCAGTTCGACCCCTGCAACCTAGCGTCCGCCATTCCGCCGATCAAACTAATTTTCGGCTTCTTGCGAAAAATTTTCGCATCGCATTGCACTGTCGCCGCCGGGGCATCCGCCATCACGTCAACACCAGCGTCCCGCGCACGTCCTGCGCCCCCGCCTCGATTCGCACCGGCAACACCACCCAGAACGTCGATCCTTCGCCCGGCGCACTCCGCACGCCGATCGTCCCGCCGAGCAGCCCGGTGAGTTCTTTCGAAATCGCCAGGCCGAGCCCCGTCCCCCCGTGCTCGCGCGTGACCGACCCGTCGATCTGCCGGAATTTCTCGAAGATCAGCTCCTGCTTCTCCGCTTCGATCCCCACGCCGCGATCCCGCACCGAGATCCGCACCCGCCCGTCCTCCACGCGCTCGGCCGTCAGGTCGACCTGTCCCCCCGCCGGCGAAAACTTGATCGCGTTCGACAGGAAGTTGTACAGCACCTGCTGCAACTTGGGCGCGTCCGTCTGAAGGATCGGCACGTCGCCGGCGATCGACGTCACGATGGTCAGGTTCTTTTTCTCGGACAGCGGCTTAAGGATCCCGGTCAGCCCTTCAAAGAGATCGTTGAGGGGCAGCGGCGCCGACCGCACTTCCATCCGCCCCGCCTCGATCTTCGCCAGGTCCAACAGGTCGTTGATCAGCTCCAGCAGGTTCCGCCCGCTCACCAGGATGTTCTGCAGGTAGCGCGCCGCCCGCGGGTCCGCCTTCTCGCCGGCCGTGTCGCGCAGCAGCTCCGCGAAACCGAGAATCGAATTCAGCGGGGTCCGCAGTTCGTGGCTCACGTTCGCCAAAAACTCGCTCTTCAGCCGGTTCGACTCGTACAGCGCCACGTTCGATTCCGCGAGCTGCCCCATCTTCAAATCCAGGCTCTTGTTGATCGCGCGGAGCTGGTCCTCGCTTTCCTTCAAGTTCGCGAGCATCACGTTGAACGTCTCGGAGAGATGCTGGAACTCGTCACCGGTGAAGATGTGCGATCGCACGTTCAGATCGCCGTGCGAAACCTTTTCCGCCGTCTCGCGGAGCACGCGCACCGGCTGGAGGATCAGCTTGTTGGTAATCAGGTAGAACACCATGATCGCCAGCGTCCCGGCGAGCAGTCCCGCCGTCAGCAGGAAGATGCGGTTCAGCAGAAGCTGGCTCGCGTCGACCTGCGACTTCATCTCCAGCGTCACCACGCCGATCAGCGTCGTCGGCGCGACGGCCGCCTGCGTCGTCGGGATGGTCGTCGCCCGCGTGGCCCGCGTCGCCGGCGTGACCGCGGCCATCGTGGTCGGCGCCGTCGCCGGTGATCCCAATCCCAGCGCGATGACCTGCCGCTCGTGGCATTGCATGCACGTCTCTTCCGCCCGCAGCGCCAGCGCGAAGTGCACCGAATCCGTCCCGTCACGCGTCTCGAACCGCTGGGAATACGATTCGAAGTTCGGGCGGCTCGTGAAATGCTCGATCGATTTGCGCAGGAAAAACGCCGGCTTGGCCGCCATGTTCCACCGCCCGACCAACTGCGGCACCGCCACCGACCGCCCCTGGGCGTTGACCGGCAGCGTCGTCGCCCGTCCCGCCAAAAGCGATGGCATCGGCGTCCGCGCCCGTTCCGCCTCCGGTTTGGACGCCCAGAGCAGGTGCTGGGCCTTGGCCGTCTCCGCCAGCGCCTTGGCCGAGCGTTCATTGATCTGCTCGGTGAGTTGCTCCATCCGCTGCCACGGCACGAACAGCGCCGCCGCGATAATCAGCACCACCGCCGCCCCGAAAAGCAGTTGGCACTTGGCCGCGAGCGAGACCTCCAAATGCCGTAGCCGCTGGAACATCGGTTCGCGAATTCTACCGCCGCGCCCGCCGGCGTCGAAATCGCCTCGGCAACTCTCCCAAGGTCACGGGCGGTCATGATTTTTCGCCGTTCCCCGTTCACCTGTTGTCGGGTATGACATTCGGTCGTGGACGAACGCAAAATGACTCCCTTATTCTCCCCGCAGCTCCCACGACGAGGCCTCCCATGAACCAGTCCGGGCATTTGCTCGTCGTCGAAGATGACGACATCGAACGCAAAGCACTCATCGCCAAGCTCAAAGGTGAGGGTTTCACCGTCTACGGAGCCGAAAACGCCGACAAGGCCTTCTCATATGTAGACGAGGACATCAACGTCGTCCTGTCCGACCTGCATATGGGGGACGTCTCCGGCCTCGACCTCTTGAACCTCTGGAAGCAGCGGAAGCCCGATACCCACTTCATCGTCCTGACCGGCGAACCCTCCTCCGCCGCCGCCGTCCAAGCCATGAAGGCCGGTGCGTACGATTACATCAATAAGCCGATCAACCTCGACGAGCTGTTCATCACCATCCGCCGCGCGATCGACTCGACACGCAAGGAACGGGAGATCGACGACCTCCGCCGCCGCCTGGACCAGAAGTTCGGCCTCGACCAGATCGTCGGCCAATCCAAGCAGATGCGCGACGTCTACGCCAGGATCCAGCGCGCCGCCCCGGTCGATTCCACCGTCCTGGTCCTCGGCGAATCCGGCACCGGCAAGGAACTCGTCGCCCAGGCGCTGCACCACAACAGTGGCCGCAAGCGCGGGCCGTTCGTCGCCGTCAATTGCGCCGCCGTCCCCGCCACCCTGGTCGAATCCGAGTTGTTCGGTCACGTCCGCGGCGCCTTCACCGGCGCTACCGACCGCCGCATGGGACGCTTCGAACAGGCCGACGGCGGCACGCTCTTCATCGACGAAATCGGCGACTTCGAGCTGGGCCTGCAAGCCAAGCTCCTCCGCGTCCTCGAAACCTTCCAAGTGACCCCCGTCGGCGGGCACGAAGACCGCAAGGTCAACGTCCGCGTCCTCGCCGCCACCAGTCGAAACATCGTCCAAATGGTGAAGGAAGGGACGTTTCGCGAAGACCTCTACTATCGCTTGAACGTCATCACGATCACGCTACCGCCCCTGCGCGAACGCACCGACGACATCCCGATCCTCTGCGAGCACTTCCTCAAGGAGATCTGCGACCATAAGCATACGGCGCGCAAGCGTATCTCCCCCGAGGTCATGCGACGCTTCGGCACCTACCGCTGGCCGGGCAATGTCCGCGAGTTGCGCAACACCCTCGAGAGCATGATGGTTCTCGCCGAAGGCGAAATCCTGGGCGAGAACGACCTTCCCGAGCGCATTACTCAGGAATCCCTGCCACAGGTCAGTTCCGGCGCACTTCCGTCAGGCCTGACCATGGAACAACTCGAACGGCTCGCAATTACCAAGACGCTCCAGGAATGTGGCGGTAACCGCACGCATGCGGCTGCCCGCCTGGGAATCTCCGTCCGCACCCTTCAGCGAAAGCTCCGCCAGTACGAGTTGGAGGGCGGCCGGGATAACTCTACGCCCGGGGATGTCCTTAGCAATGCATAATGCGACAAAAAGTGCAGACGTGGCCCGATAACGTCACCATGTCGTACTACGTTTCCCGTAGGGGTACTCCAAACACGCAAATGCTGCGGGATGAACGGTTCAAAAGCTAGCTTGGCATAGCCATTGCTTTAAGTCTCCTCGTTAGCGGAGTCCAATTTCGCTAAGTCACTCAATGAAGGAGATTTAGAAATGTCTATCGCCATGGAAAAGTTTGCATCCGAAGGCCACTTCGCCACCTACGATCCCTTCCGTCACGAAAACACGCGAATTGCCGTCTTCCAATTGCAATGCCGCTGCTGCGGCTACGAACCCGAAGCCTTGGTTTCGCCTCCACGCGTCTGCCCAAAGTGCCGCGGCGAAGCTTGGGAGCGCTTTGCCCGACCGGGCAGCATTCTTGAGAATGCGGAGCGGTACTGATCTCCGGCCAGCAAAACTGATAGATTGATTAGCCGAACACGGCGAACCGATCTGGGTTCGCCGTGTTCTTTTTTGGTCGCGGGCGTACAGTGCCAGATCGATGCGACTGGACTTGTTGTTAACGCCGGCGGACGTGAACGCGGAGCGCCTGCGCGAGCGGGCGGTGGTGATCTTTGACGTCCTGCGGGCGACCACCACGATGACTGCGGCGTTGGCGGTTGGGGTTGAGGAGATCCGCGTGTTCGCCGACGTCGAATCGGCGCGCCGGGCGGCGGCTGAGGCCGCTCAATTGCGGCCGCGGCCACTGCTTTGTGGGGAAATGCAGTGCCTGCCGCCCGCGGGGTTCGATTTGGGGAATAGTCCCGGCGCTCTCAACGAGTCGGCCCACCGCGGGCGCACGCTTTTCATGAGCACCACCAACGGCACCCGGGCGATCATCGCGGCGCGGTCGGCCCCACTGGTATTGATCGGGGCACTGGTCAACGCGTCGGCCGTGGCGGGCGTCTTGTCGGAGGCCGGGCGGGACGTCACGTTACTCTGCGCCGGGACCAACGGCGAGCCGGCGATGGAAGACGTCATCGGCGCCGGCGCGGTGGCGGAGGCGCTAGGGGCGCGGGGTGGCGTAACCCACGAATCCGACCTTGCGCGGATGGCCGTGTGGCTGTTCCGCGGCGCACGGGGGGACTTTCGCGCGGCCTTGGCGGAAGGGTCGGGCGGACGAAACGTGGTCCTGGCCGGTTTGGCGGCGGACATCGACTTCGCGGCGCGGTTCGACGTGTTCGACGTGGTCGGGCGAGTGAAGGACGGCCCGCTGCGCGTCGAGCGGTATTGTTAAAAACTAAACCATTCGACTGTTTACAACCGAGAGCACTCTTGACAGTTATCGCGCAGGGTACGTACAAGCTGTTGTACTCTTCACGGAAAGGCCCCCATGCCAAAGTGGCTCAAATGCAAGATCACCAAAGGGATGTTCAGTGACGAGTACACGGTGATCGTGCGGACCCGAAGCGGCGAGAATGTGGCTGTCTTCGTTCCAAAGGACGATGCCCAAGCGGACAATGGCCGCGTAAGGGTCAAAGTGTCTGAAGAATCGGGTCACGCCATCGCCGTGCTTCCTGATGCGAATCGGTCGGTTATCGATGTAGACGCTTCCGAACTCATGCCGGCATGATCCTTTCCAATGCCAGCATTCACGACGCATTGGACAAGGGCTGGCTAAGGCTGAGCCCGGAGCCCTCGCCGCGCTTCAAAACGCCGGGCGGGCCGAAATGCCCATATCAGACGAGTTCGGTCGATCTTCGACTCGGTCCCGAGATATCGTATTTCCGAGAAGGCATTCCCGCGCAAATCGACCTTCGTAAGGGCGACTTCAACGCCATGTTCGGACCGCTCTCCGAGACGCGGCAACTCACGGAAGAGCAGCCGTTCGTTTTGAAGCCCGGAAAGCTTGTCCTCGGGAAGACGCTCGAACGCGTCACGCTTCCCCTCCTGCCCGACAATTGGATTTGCCTGGCCGCCCGCGTAGAAGGTAAGAGCTCATACGCCCGCTGCGGCCTGCTCGTCCACTTCACGGCTCCGACTATTCATTCTGAGTTTGACGGGACGATCACACTCGAATTGATCAACCTCGGCCCTCTCGACATTGCACTCTATCCGAATATGCCCATCTGCCAACTCATCATCGAGCAGGTGCACGGCACGCCATTCAGCAACCTCAGCCAGTTTCAAGGTCAGACCAAGCCGGGTGGTCGCTAATTCCTTGCCTGAGCGGCTTACTCCAAACTTCCCTACGGGGCGCGGCGGCGGACCAATACGGATCGCTTTCGAGTCCTCGAGCGGCACTGGCGATCTGGTCATCCGGGAACGCCGGACCTAATATGCGGTCTTGAGCGAACACAACTCCCATCGCCGGCGGGTCGTCGTTACGGGGATGGGCGTGGTGAGTCCCAACGGGATTGGTGCGCAGGCGTTTGGCGAGGCGTGTCTGGCGGGGCGGAGTGGGATCGGGGCGTTGCGGGGGATCGATACGGAGGGGCTGAAGTCCTGGGCGGCGGGGCAGGTTTGGGATTTCGATCCGACGAGCGTGATGGACGTGGGGGAGCTTCGACGGGTGCCGCGGATGATTCCGATGGCGCTGGCGGCGTCGCGCGAGGCGATGGCCGAGGCGGGGATTAACCTGGACCCTGAGGACGTCGAAGCGCAGCGCGAGATCGGCTGCGCTTTGGGAACGGGGGGCGGCGGGCTGGCGTTTGTGGAAGAGCAATACCGCACGTTTTTCACCGAGGGAAAGGGGTCACTCTTCTCGATCACGGCGGGGACGCACGGGAATTTGTCGAGTGAGTTGTCGATCGCGCTGCGGCTTCGGGGGCCCAGTCACGTGCTTTCGACCGGGTGCGCGAGCAGCACGGACGCGATCGGGTACGCGACGATGCTGATTCGCAACGGCGCGACGCCGATGATGCTCGCGGGCGGGGCGGACGCGCCGGTGTCGCGCGGGATCTTGACGGCGTTCGAGAAGATGCGGGTGATTTCAACGCGGCGGTGGGACGAGCCGCGGCAGGCGTCGCGGCCGTTCAGCGCGGACCGCGACGGTTTCGTGCTGGCGGAAGGGGCGTGGATGTTTGTGCTGGAAGAATACGAGCACGCACGCGCACGCGGGGCACGGGCG
>Ga0207674_10003578_pt1 | contig 18948 bp, 10 predicted proteins | sample KBSCornC72_FD_184303 | JGI IMG/M metagenome (GOLD analysis project Ga0207674, IMG submission 184303) | Corn rhizosphere microbial communities from Kellogg Biological Station, Michigan, USA - KBS Corn C7-2 (SPAdes) (version 2) | ecosystem: Host-associated > Plants > Roots > Rhizosphere > Soil ... | reverse complement strand
GACGTTCTTCGGCGCCTCGGTGTAGTGCTTGAATTCCATCGTGTACGTCGCGCGTCCCTGCGACAGCGAGCGCAGCGTCGTCGAATAACCGAACATCTCAGCCAGCGGGACTTCCGCCTTGATCGCCTTGCCCGTCGGCAGATCTTCGATGCCCTGCAGCTGACCGCGCCGCGACGACAGGTCGCCCATCACGTTGCCCATGAAATCCTCGGGCGTCTCGACTTCGACCGCCATCATCGGCTCGAGCAGCACCGGCGACGCCTTGCGCATGCCGTCCTTGAACGCCATCGACGCGGCCATCTTGAACGCGTTCTCGTTCGAGTCGACGTCGTGATAGCTGCCGTCGAACAACGTGACCTTGACGTCGACGACGGGGAATCCGGCCAGCACGCCGTTGGGCAGCGTCTCGACCAAGCCCTTGTTCACCGCCGGGATGTATTCGCGCGGCACGGTGCCGCCCTTGATCGCGTCGACGAACTCGAAGCCCTTGCCCGGCGCCTGCGGTTCCATCTTGATCCACACGTGGCCGTACTGGCCGCGACCGCCCGACTGCTTGATGAACTTGCCTTCGACCTCGACCGGCTTGCGAATCGCTTCGCGATAAGCAACCTGCGGTGCGCCGACATTCGCCTCGACGCCGAATTCACGCTTCATCCGGTCGACGAGAATTTCGAGGTGCAACTCGCCCATGCCGGAGATGATCGTCTGGCCGGACTCCTCGTCGGTCCGCACGCGAAACGACGGATCTTCCTGCGCGAGACGATTGAGCGCGATGCCCATCTTCTCCTGGTCGGCCTTCGTCTTCGGCTCGACGGCGACGTGGATCACCGGCTCGGGGAACACCATCTTCTCGAGCGTGATCACCTTCGCCGGATCGCACAGCGTGTCGCCGGTCGTCGCCTCCTTCAGGCCAACGGCCGCGGCGATGTCGCCGGCGCGCACTTCCTTGATGTCCTTGCGTTCGTTGGCGTGCATCTGCAGGATGCGGCCAAGCCGCTCCTTCTTGCCCTTCACGGCGTTGTAGACGCTGTCGCCCGAATGGACGACGCCCGAGTAGACGCGGAAGAACACAAGCTGACCGACGAACGGGTCCGTCATGATCTTGAACGCGAGGCCGGCGAACGGCTCGTCGTCGGACGCGCTGCGCGAACCTTCGGTGCCATTCTCGAGCTCGCCGGTGACAGGCGGGATGTCCGTAGGCGCGGGCATGTAGTCGATCACCGCGTCGAGCATCGCCTGCACGCCCTTGTTCTTGAACGCCGAGCCGCAGAGCATCGGAACGATCTCACCCGCGATCGTGCGCAGCCGCAGGCCGTTCTTGACCTCGGCTTCCGTGAGCTCGCCGTCGCCGAGGTAGCGATTCATCAGCTCCTCGTTGGCTTCGGCAGCGCTTTCCAGCATCTTTTCGCGCCATTCCTTCGAAATCTCGGCGAGGTCGGCGGGGATGTCGCGCATTTCGTACTTCATGCCTTGCGACGAGTCGTCCCAGTAGATCGCCTTCATCTTCACGAGATCGACGACGCCGGCGAACTTGTCCTCGGCGCCGATCGGCACCTGAATAGGCACCGGATTCGCCTTGAGGCGCGTCTTCATCTGGTCGTAGACCTTGAAGAAATTCGCGCCGATGCGGTCCATCTTGTTGACGAACGCAAGCCGCGGCACCTTGTACTTGTTCGCCTGCCGCCAGACGGTTTCGGATTGCGGCTGCACGCCGCCGACCGAGTCGTACACCATGCACGCACCGTCGAGCACGCGCATCGAGCGTTCGACCTCGATCGTGAAGTCGACGTGGCCAGGCGTGTCGATGATGTTGATCCGATGCTCCGGATAAGTCCCGTCCATGCCCTTCCAGAAGCAGGTGGTGGCAGCGGACGTGATCGTGATGCCGCGCTCGCGCTCCTGCTCCATCCAGTCCATGACGGCTGCGCCGTCGTGCACCTCGCCCATCTTGTGCGAGACGCCGGTGTAGAAAAGGATGCGCTCGGTGGTCGTGGTCTTACCCGCATCAATGTGCGCACTGATGCCGATGTTGCGATACCGGTCGATTGGGGTGACTCTTGGCATATATGTTCGAGCAGTGAAGTGCTTTTCCCACTGCTCGTGAGAATCGCTTCAAAAGCTTTTTGCGTTAGAGGTTTTGAACCCGAGCCTTATCCAGAGGATTCAAAACCGAAAATGCGAGAAGGCCTTGTTCGCTTCCGCCATGCGGTGCACTTCCTCGCGCTTTTTCACGGCGCCGCCGCGACCTTCCGACGCTTCGAGCAACTCTGCGGCGAGCCGCTGGCCCATCGACTTCTCGCCGCGCTTGCGAGCGGCCTCGCGCAGCCAGCGCATCGCGAGCGCCATCCGGCGCACGGGCCGCACTTCGACCGGCACCTGGAAGTTCGCGCCACCGACGCGGCGGCTCTTCACTTCGACCATCGGCCGCGAATTCGCGAGCGCCTGGTTGAAGACTTCAAGCGGATCCTTGCCGCCCTTCTTGGAGATCTGGTCGAACGCGCCGTAGATGATGCGTTCGGCGACCGACTTCTTGCCGCTCTCCATCAGCACGTTGATGAACTTCGCGACATCGACGTTCAGGTGCTTCGGATCGGGAAGGATCTCGCGCTTCGGAATTTCTCTGCGTCTGGGCATGTGCACTCCGTCGAGCCAAAGTAGAACCCTACTTTGGCTCGGTTGGGCTACCGTCGAATCGCGGGCGAAGCCCGACGATCCGGCGCGGCAAATTCGTTATGGTTAGGACTTGGGTTTCTTCGCGCCGTACTTCGACCGCGATTGCTTGCGGTCCTTGACGCCGGCGGTATCGAGCGCGCCGCGCACCATGTGATAGCGGACACCGGGCAGGTCCTTGACGCGACCGCCGCGAATCAACACCACCGAGTGTTCCTGCAGGTTGTGGCCTTCGCCGCCGATGTAGCTAATGACTTCGAAGCCGTTCGTGAGCCGCACCTTGGCGACTTTTCGCAGAGCGGAGTTGGGCTTCTTCGGCGTCGTCGTGTAGACCCGCGTGCAAACCCCGCGCTTCTGCGGGCTTTGTTGCAGCGCCGGGACCTTGCTTTTCGATACGGTGGGCTCGCGGCCCTTCCGCACGAGTTGATTGATGGTTGGCATCTAATGTGTCCGCTCTGGTTTTCCTGAGTGTGCGCATCCGGCGCGAGGCGCGTGGACCGCAGGGCTCATGTCGCACAAATCAAAGTGGCCCAAGCACCCTGCTCCGCAGCAAAACACGCGAAGCTCCGGCTTAGGCCACCTTTGCGCCGCAATCCGCAAGACCGCTGCAGACCGGGTACGCGCGCTGCCCGGTGGCCGCTTGCAAGGCCGCCCGGAAAGCGAAAGACCGCGATTATAGGGCGATAAGTCTCATCGAGTCAACGGATTCGGCGGGCCGCCAACCCGCCGGCTGGGGTATATTCGCGTCGCAAAACCAGCCCGCCACCCCGACCGGTACGACGACTCACATTCCCGCCCATTCCCGCATGTCGTCCGACCTCCAGACCCCGTTCGACGTCGGGATCGTCATGGCCACCGTCGCCAGGCCGACCATGGCCGAGGCGGTCCGATCGGTCTTCGCCCAGCGATTTGGCGGTCGGATCCAGGTTCTGATCGGCATCGACCGCTGGTTGGGCGACCGCGCGCTCGTCGAGCAACTGCGCGGCGAGAAGCCTTCGCACGTCGAACTGACCCTGCTCGATCTCGGCTATTCCACGTCGCAGCGCAACGGCGGCCTGTACCCGAGCCACTACGGCGGCGCGCTGAAGACGATCCTGAGCTATGGGGCGAACGCGCGGCACGTTACCTACCTCGACGACGACAACTGGTACGCGCCCGACCATGTGGCGACAATGCTCGCCGCCGTGGCCGGGAAGGCGTGGGCGTTTTCGCTGCGACACTTCGTCGACTCGAAGAGCGGCGACGTCCTCTGCCCGGACGCCTGGGAGTCGCTCGGCCCCGGCCGCGGCGTCTACGGGGCGAGCCAAGGCGGATTCGTCGACACGAACTGTTATTTCATCGACACGCTCGCCTGCAACGACGTGTTTCCCGAGTGGGCGATGACGCGCTATGCAGGCGGCACGGGCGGCGATCGGCAGGTGCTCGAGAAGTTACGCGGCCGGCCCTTCGGCACGAACGACGCGCACACGGTGTTCTATCGTACTTCGCTCGAGCAGCAGCACCCGTACCTGCTGTGGAAGTTCAAGTGCGCCGGCGTCGATCTCGCGCGCTACATGCCCGCGGCCGCAGTCCCAAGCGAGGCCGTGTGGCGGCAATGCGCCCAGCACGACCAGGCGCAACAGGTGGCGCAACCCCGCGTTACACGCACCGCATGACGGCCTTCGCACGTGCGCTGCCGCAACCGACGACCGCTCGCGCACTGGGCGCCGGGATTGCATCGTGCCGCGTACTCGGCGACGCGCAGCGGCAGGTGCAGCACATCGGGTCGCTCGCGTCGACCGCACCGGATCTGCTGGCGTTTTGCGACGACGCCAATCCCGCGGATCGCCTCGGCAAGACGGCCGCGGCGGTCGTACTCGTTCGCGCAAGCGCAGAGGCATCGCCCCGTGACGGGAAGACGCTGCTCGTCGTCGACGACGTCCGCGCGGCGTTCATCGATGTCGTACAGCAGCTGTTGGACGAATCCGCACGCCCGCTCGATCCGCCACCCGGCGTCGATCCCACGGCGCGCATCGACGCCAGTGCGTGCATCGCGCCATCGGCCTGCATCGGCGCCGATGTCGTCGTCGGCGCGCGAAGCCGAATCGCCCCGGGCGCGATCGTCTACGCCGATTGTGAGATCGGCAGCGATTGCGTCATCGGGCCGAACGCCGTCGTCGGCTGGGTGGGTCTTTCGTACCACGACCGACGTAACGGCGAGCGGCTGTTCTTTCCGCACCTTGCCGGCGTGCGGATCGGCGATCGCGTCGACGTGGGTGCGCAGGCGTGCATTTGCCGCGGGATGCTGTCGCATACGACGGTCGGCGCCGACGCCAAGATCGGCAGCCTGGTGTACGTCAGCCACGGCGTCGACGTCGGCGCGCGTGCATGGCTGTCGGCCGGCACGGCGATCGCGGGTCACGCCACGATCGGGGCCGGCGCCCTCCTTGGCATCGGCAGCGTGGTCGTGGACAACGTGGAGCTCGAGCCGGGTGTGTGCTCGGGCGGGGGCAGCGTCGTCACGCGACACGCGCGCGCCGGCGCGCGCCTGCAAGGGGTCCCCGCGCACGAGGTGGCCGCGATGCGGCGCTTTGGTCCGACGCCGCGGGACTGATCTCGCGTCCCCGCGACCGAATAGCGCCGCGCGGCCCAGGCTCCCTAGTGCACGCCGAGCCAGCCGAGCGCCGGCCGCGCAAAACTCAGTGCGTGCGCTTCGGCGCCCGCAGGCCGCCCCGCGAGCGACCACAGCGACCACAGCGCCAGCACGTATGAAACCAGGCCGGCGAGCGACTCGACGGCAAGGCGGACGAAGGCAGCGGACAGGCTCGCGTCACCGGGCAATAGCGGCGCCAGCGCCAGCACGGCCGCCGCCATCACGAGTGTGGCCACGATCGGCCGCCACGACGCCTCGAGGAGCTCGCCTCGCGACACGTGCACGGTGCGCACGACCACCGCCAGGTTAACGACGAACATCATCCCCGCCATCGCGAACATCGCCACGGCGGCACCCGTCGCGTCAGCGAGCGCGATGCCGACGACGACCAGCGGAATCAGCACCACGGCGCGCAGCACGGCGACGATCGCCGCCGGTCGCGGCTTGCCCATCGCGATCAGCATCAACTGCGCGCCGGCCACCGAGGCGCGAAAGATCCCCGCGCACGCCAATATCTGCAGCAGCGCAACGACTGGCAGCCAGCGCTCGCCGAGCAGCACGCGAACCACGTCGGGTGCGACGAGCGCAAGCCCGATCGGAATCGGAAACGTCAGCAGCACCATCACGGCCGTCCAGTCGACGTAGCTTCGCCGCAGCAATGCGGGGTCGTGGTTCACGGCTGCGAAGCCCGGAAACATCGCGCGCCTGATCGGCGCCTGCAACTCGGTCGTCGCCATTTCCGCCATCTCGCGCGCCGCCGAGAAGAACGCGAGCCCCGCAACGCTGATCGAGCGACCGATCAGCAGGTTCACCAGGTGATCGCTCAAGCCGGTGGCGATGTTGCGGACCAGCATCCACCCGGAGAAATGGCCGAACTGTCGGATCGCCGACAGCGTGAACCGCGGACGATACGGATGCATGGCGTAACTCAACGTCAACGACACGAGCGTGCCCGCGACGTATCCGGCGACGAGTGCCCAGTAGTCGCGCCAGGCCAGCGCGAAAGCGATCGTTGCGATGGCCTTCAGCGCGCGCGTCGAAAGCCGCAGCCTGAACTCCTTGCCGAACTGGAACGACCGCTGGAAATCGACGATGCCGATGTTCTGGAAACCACCGACGACACTCGCAGCGGCCAGCCAATACAGGATGCGCTCGACGCGCGGCTCGTTCAGCAGCACGGCAAGCGATGCAGCGCTTGCTGCGACGATGCCGGCGACAACGGCGCCGACGAGCACGTCGATCGTCCATGCCGTGTCGTACTCGGCGCGGCTCGCACTGCGCCGTTGGATCAGTGCGAGGTTGATGCCGGCCTGTCCGAATAATTCGACGACGGCGATCACGGAAGTCGCCAGCGCAAGCAGGCCGAAGTCGGACGGCGCCAGGAACCGCGCGAGGATCGAGAAGCTCGCGAGCCCGACGAGCCGCTCTGCGATCCGCAGCGCGATCATGAGGCCGGCACCGTCGGCGACCTTTCGTCCGACCGTTCGAGGCGCAGCACCGGTCACGCAACCTCCACGCGAGCGTCGATGCCCGGTTGCGCGTGAGCGGTGCGCAGCCAGCGATTCACTGCCTCGGACAGCTCGTAGACGTGCGGCACGCTCAGCATCTGACCGGAGTCGTTGCCCGCGACGTAACATGGCCCGCCGCATTGCGGCACGATGTCGAGCCAGTCGAGCCGATAGTTGCGCGCGCCCTTGACCGGCCGGTCGCGTGTGAAGCACAGCACGACCGGGCCGCCGAACGGGCCCGGCACGTAACGCCCGCCCGCCTGCCGGTTCGCTGCGTGGACGAGTCGCTGGTGGAGCTCGCTGCGATCGCCGCGAAAGAGATCCCCTCTCCGAACGATGTCGCGCAGAACGCCTGCCTTCTCGCGAACGTACGCGCTGCGCTCCTCGCCCTTCAGCCGGGCAAGCGTCGATACGTGCAGCAGGATGCGGTTCAGCACGAAGCGCGTGGTCGCCGTCCGCTGCTTCACGCCGGCCTCCGCACTCGCGCCGCGGCGTCGCCCGTCGGCCGCGTGGAACGGCGACGACGGATCGAGCATCAGCAAGAGCCCGATGCGCTCGCCGGCCTGCTCGAGCTGCCGCGCCATCTCGTAGGCAACGCGCGCGCCGTAGCAGGCGCCCGCGATGAAATACGGGCCGGTCGGCTGCACTGCGCGAATCGCCGCGAGGTTGTCTTTGGCAATGTCCTCGACACGCGTCAGCGGCAGCGACGAGCCGTCGAGGCCCCGCGATTCGATGCCGATCAACGGCTGCCGCCGGTCGAGGAGCCGCCCGAGGTGCACATAACCCACGGGGTTGCCACCGCTGCCCGGCAGGGCGAACAACGGCGGCCAGTCGCCGTCCTCCTTGATCGGGACGAGCCGTCGCGCGCCGCGCGCCGCGGTCGAGCCGTCGCTGCTTCGCTCGACCATCCGCGCCATCCCGGCCACTGTCGACGCATCATCGAAGAGATCGGCAAGCCCCACCGCAATGCCGTAGCGACTGCGCAGGTGCACGAAGAGCTCGTAGACCTGCAGCGAGTCTCCGCCGAGCAGGAAGAAGTCGTCGTCGCGGCCGATGTCGCCGACTGCGATGTCCAGTGCATCGGCCCACAGCGTGGCGATCTGCCGCTCGAGCACGGTCCACGGCACCGGCGTAACGTCGACCGCTCGTGCAGCGTCGTTCAGCATGTCGCTGCGAATACGCTCGATCTCCGCCTGGCCGACCTTGCTCGTTGCGTTTACGGGAAGCGCCGTGCGGACGGCGATACGCCGCGGAACCTTGAAGCCGGTCAGCATCCGGGCCGCGTGCGACCGGAGTTCGCGCTCGTTGACGCGCATGCTCGGCGCGAGGACGACGGCAGCGGCGACCTCCTCGCCCAGCGTGGGATGCGGGATCGGGAAAACGCACGCCTGCGCTACTGCCGGATGCCCGAGCAGCACGCTTTCGACTTCGCCCGTTCCGATCTTCTCGCCGCCGCGATTGATGACATCCTTGATCCGTCCGCACAGCGTCAGATACCCGTCGCCATCGAGCCGACCCAGGTCGCCGGTGCGAAACCAGCCGTCGACGAACGCGGCCGCGGTGGCCATCGGATCGTCGAAGTACCCGTCGATGACGCCTGGGCCGCGCGCGACGATCTCGCCGAGCGTGCCTTCGGACGCTGCGTTGCCCGACGCGTCGATGATCGCAACGTCGTTGAACATGGCGGTTCCAACGGTGCCCGCCTTGCGAACGTGCGGTGGCAGCGCGTGACTCGTCAGCGTGCACGTCTCCGACATGCCGTAGCGCTCGAGCATCGGTGCGCCGAACGCGTTCTCGAGTCCGGTCATCACCTTCGGATCGAGGCGCGCCGAACCCGACCGCATGAAGCGAAGCCGTGCACCGCGAATGGCGTCGCGATTCCCGTCGAGGCGCTGCAGGATCGCCTGATGGATCGCCGCAGCGGCGGAATACCACGTCGCGTCCATTTCGGTCATCTGCCGCAAGAACGACCCGACGTCGAATTCGCGCGTACAGATCACGCCCGAGCCGTTGGCGAGCGGAACGAGCAGCGAGGATTTGAGGCCGTGCCCGTGGAACATCGGCATCACGTGCAGGCCGCGGTCGCGCGGGCCGAGTTGGTAGAACTCGCCGCTCGCCCGCGCGTACGCAAGCAGATGGCGCTGGCGGATCGGCACGAACTTCTGCTCCGACGTCGTGCCGGACGTCATCAGCACGAGCGCCACGTCGTCGTGCGTATTCCACGCAGGATCGACGGGGTCGCGCGTCTCATGATGGCGAAGCTCGAACGCGCCTGGCGGGCCGCGCTCGTCCGCAACCAGATCGACGATCGGAATCCCGAGCGCGGCGGCGCTGCTGCGCGCCGCGGAATCGTGCGCGGCGACGATCAGGGCCGCGGGACGAAGCTTGGCGAGGTAGCGCGTGAATTCGGCTTCCGAATAAGCAGGATTCAGCGGGACGTGGATCGCGCAGCTCGCTACAGCCAGGAAGCAGACCGCCGTGTCGGCACCACGCGGCAACGCGCTTGCAACGCGATCACCGCGGCCGATGCCATGGCTCGCCAAGCTGTCGCGGATGTCGCGAAGCCGCGCTGGCAGATCGGCAAAGCGCAGCGGCTCGCGCCCCGGCTCGAGCAGCGCCTCGCGCGCGCCCGCAGTCGCCGCGAGGGCTTCGAACGTCGAAAACAGCGACGCGTGCGGCAATGGATGGGTGTCGTCCACGAGTACGGTGGACGGTAGCGTCTTAGCGAACCTGCGCGCAACCGTTTTCGCCCCGTGGCCGGGTGCGAGCTGCGTAGCGCTGCAGAACCGGTAACAAAAGGGGGAAACTTGTACGACACAGCGCTCCGGCCCGGCCACGCATGCGGGCGCGACGAACTCACGGCATACTTTGCATTCTAAGAGGCACCCTGCCACCTGAAGCGAGGAGCTTTCAATGTCGAAAACGACCATTCTTGCCGGCGTCGTGCTGGCGCTGACCGCAGGCACTGTACTGGCGCAACCGTCCGGAGCCGCGGACGAGGCCGCGAAGAAGCTCACTCCGTACGTCTACATGCGCGACGCGGGCGGCAACAAGGTCTTTCTCGAATCCCAGTTCTGGCGCAACGATCCGAACTACGATGCGCGGGTGCTGAAGCGAATGTCCGATGTGATGGCCGCATTCGAGAAGCTGGGCTACAAGGGGAACCCCGACGCGGCCAACGGCTGGGACAAGCCGGAAAAGGTCGTTCGCTGCCGGATCAACATGGAAGTGACCAACCCGCGCTGGCGCGGCAAGAGCGGCACGATCGTCAATTGCGAGAACACCGGGATTTCGGAAATGGAACTGGCCAACTCCGAAGATCCGAAACACATCACGCAGGTGCTCGACGCATACAACAAGCAATTCAAGCTCGCGAAGGAGAAGCTCGCGCGCTAGCACGTCCGTCCCCACGCCCGCATCCGCGGCCCGCGCCGGGGCTCGAGGATTACTCGAGCGTCACCGCGACGGTGTTGTCCTTCGGACTGCGGTCGATCAGCTTGTTGTACGGGTCGATGCCTGCACGCGCGGGTCGCTTGCCGACGACGACCGTAAATGACGTCTGCTCGCGATCGATCCTGCGCTTTTCGAGGAACAACGGCTCGCCTTCGGCGCCGAGCACACCGATGTCGATCAAGTCGTGGAGCGGCGCCTCGTCTTCGTGGCCGAGATCATCGGCCTTGCGCTTCCGGGCCACTACCGTCAGCGTCACCTCGTAGCGGCCGTCCGGCAGCGCCTTTGCCGCTGCGCTTTGCGCGCGGTTGTCGTACAGCGTGATCGTATCGAAGAAGTCGTCCAGCACGTACTGCAGGTCGGGCGGCGTCACCTCGCGGATCTTCGCGATCAGGTGCGTCGTGCTCGAAAACGGCGGGCCCTTGAACGCCCACTCGTCGCGATACGCGCGGATCGCGCGGTTCAGGTTGGCCTCGCCGATGTAGTCGGCCAGCGCGTACATGATGAGGCTGCCCTTGCGATAGTGGATGTAGGGCTGGTTCTCGACGCGCGACAGGGGCAGCTCCTTCTTTTGCTCGCCGCTGCGGCCGATCAGGTAGCGATCGAGCTCGTAGCGCAGGAAGCGGCGCATCTTCGCATCGCCATACTTCTGCTTCATCACCATCAGCGCCGAGTACTGCGCGAGCGTCTCGACGAGCATCGTCTCGCCCTGCACGTCGGCGCCGGGTACCTGGTGGCCCCACCACTGGTGCGCGAGCTCGTGTGCCGTCACGTAGTACGGGTAGTCGATGTCGTCCGGGTCGTCGTCGCGCACGCGCGCGATGAATCCGATGCCTTCGGAATACGGAATCGTGTTCGGGAACGACTGCGCGAACGTCTGGTAACGCGGAAACTCGATGATCCGGAATTGCTTGTGCTGATACGGACCAAAGGCCGCCGTGAAATAGTCGAGCCCCGCCTTCGTCGCGGCGATCATCCGATCAACGTTGTAATCGTGGCCGGGATGGTAGTAGACGCCGATCGCAACGTCGTTCCAGCGGTCGTTGCGCACGACATAGCGGGCCGACTGGAACGCGAAGAAATTGAGGATGGGGCTGTCCATCCGGTAATGGAAATAGCGGCGCCCGTTCTCCGTCCATTCGCGCTGCAGGTAACCCGGCGCGATCGCGAACTGATCGGGCTCGGTTCCAACGGTCGCGTCGAAGGCGATGAAGTCCGCGTCGGCCGCAAGCCCGTTGCGCTGCAATCCTACGGGGTCGTCACGTGGCCGCATCCGTTCCTTCGGCGCCAATCCGTATTTCTTGCGGTCGCGGTCCGTGACGAGCTCCACGCGCTCGTCGTAGCCGACGACGGGGAGCACGGCCTGGCCGTTGATGAACGAACCGTTGTAGACGACGTCGGTCGTCGACATCGCGTTCGTGAATCCCTGCGTCGGAATCTCGAGATCGAAGTCGAGTGCGAGCGTAGCCTCCGGGGCGAGCGGTGTCGCGAGTCGATAACTGCGCAGCCCCGTGGTGCGATCGTCGGTGACGATCTGCGCAGGTGCGGTGAACTGCAGCGTATTGATCCGCAGCCGATCGGACTGCAGGAACAGCAGGTGAACCGAGTCGATCGGCTGCCCGCTGCGATTCTGCAGTGCGTAGCGGCCGCGCATGCGCACGCGCTGCTCGGAAGGATAGAGGTCGACCGTCACGGTGACGTCCGTGATCTTTGGTTGCGGCTGATTGGCGAGCGACTTGTACTGCTTCTCGTAGTCGGCCTGGCGCTGCTCCCGGTCGTGCGTCGTCACGTACGTGTTCAGGATGTTCGTGTTGTAGAAGATGTAGGCGCCGAATCCGGCCATCGCGACCGCGCCGGCGGCTGTGACCGCTCTGACCGGTGGCGTGAAGCGCGTGCGGGCGATCCGCAGCCGCGCGCGCCAGTCGCTGGCCGTGCCGCGGATCCAGAACACGTAGCCGGCGACGGCCAGCAGCACCGCGGCGGCCGCCCAGTAGGCGTCGAAGGCGGCGATGCGCTTCAGGAAGTGTCCGAACCCGTTCATGTCCGAGTACGTGAAGTTGCCGTTCGCGCCGTACTTGTAGAGGTTGTGCTCGTAGCCCAGGAGATCGCTGAACGACAGCGCGATGAAATAGACGATCATGATCAGGTGGCCGACGTACTTCTGATTGACGAGCGAATGCACGACGAGCGCGAGCACGCACACCAGCCAGTAATCGACGAGCTGCAGCCCGAACAGCCATTCGACGTACAGCCCGAGCTCGTAATGCCCATAGCCTTTTGCCGTCTGGATGCCGAGGCCGCACAGCATCAGTACGGCCTGCAACAGGACCGGCACGAGCATCAGCGCGAGCAGCTTCGCGAGAAACGGCAACCACGTGGGGATCGGCAGCGCGTCGTGGATCTGGTCGAGCCGCGTCTCGCGCTCGCGCCACGTGAGCTCCCCGGCGTAGAACGTGATGATCACCAGAACGAAGATGGCGAACGTGCCGGATACGAGCTCCAGAATCTGGTACGTGACAGGCCACGTCACCGTTCCGAACACACTGCCGGCCGTCGTGCTGGTCGCAATGCAGAACAGCACGCCCGCGAGCGCGATGACGCCGAAGTAGACGTTCTTGACCGTCTCGCGAAAATTGAGCCACGCCGTCCGTGGCAGCAGTCGCAGCGGATGGCGCGGTCCGCTGGCGCTCGCGCTCGACGCTTCTACCGGGGCGGGTGCCGCCGTTCGAACGCCTGCGACCGGATCGGTTTCCTCCACCGTCCTGCGTCGCGTGACAGGCTGCGTGAACGTGAACCGGTAGCTGCAAAACGCCAGAACGACGCCTGTGATGCTCATCCAAAGCAGCCGGTTCCACAGCAGCACGCCCTCGAGCGGGACGAGTCGCGTGTTCCGCTCGCTGATGGACCAGTACTCGGTCAGCGTCGAGTTCGCCGTCACGCCGAACGGATCGAGCATCGAGGCGAGCGTCTTGTTGTCGATATCGCGCAACAGCCCCCGCGCGGCGAGATAGCCGATCAACAGCACGACGCTCGCGATGTAAACCGGCAACATCCGGCGCGTCATCGCCGCGATGCAGAAGAATAGTCCGCCGAGCACGACGACGTTCGGCACGAGCATCGTGGCGTAAGGGGCCACGTACGCGGCGAGCCGCATCGGACCGACGCGATCGGTATCGATTCCCGGCACCAGCAATCCGGCGATGCCGCCGAGCGGAATGCTCGACAAAATGACGACCAGCACGGCGACGGCACCCAGGAAGCGCCCGCCGAGATAATCGCGGCGGCTGATCGGCGCCGAGAAGAAGAACGGTTCGACGCGGTATTCGAAATCCTGCTGGATCGCCCGGCCCATGACCGCGGCGACGATCGTCAGCGCGGCCATCCCGAGAAACGCGACGGTCTGCGCAATTGCGTACGGCGAATTCACCCACACCTTGCCGCTGCCGAACGCGACGATGGCATTCGGAACAGCACCGCCCGCCGCAGCGGTCCACAGCATGGCCAGCGCGAAGAAGACGAGGAAATACACCCACGTCGAGATCCGCTTGACGCGCGTACGGAACTCGAACCAGGCGATCGCAAGCAACGCGCTCATGCCATTTCCCGCACCGGCACGCTCGCCTGGAGCCGGCCGGCGATGGCAGCGAAGTAGACATCTTCGAGCGTAGGCTCGACGGCGGCGAATCCGGGCGCGGGCGGCGCGTCGGCGACGACATTCACCAGCGTGCGCCCCGCAAGCAGGCGCGTCGAAATGACCGGAAACGACGATCGCGCAGCGTCCAGTGCGGTGCGATCGATCGCCTTCTGCCAGACGCGCCCTTCGAGCATGCGCGTCAAGTCGGCCGGACTTCCGGCGAGCATCACGCGTCCCTGGTTGATGATGGCCATCCGTCCGCAGAGGTCCGACACGTCCGACACGATGTGCGTCGACAGGATGACGATGACGTTCTCGCCGATCTCCGCCAGCAGGTTGTGGAAGCGGACTCGTTCCTCGGGATCGAGGCCGGCCGTCGGCTCGTCGACGATGATGAGCCGCGGGTTGCCAAGCAGCGCCTGCGCGATGCCGAACCGCTGCCGCATCCCGCCCGAGAATCCGCCGAGCGCCTTGCGCCGCACGTCGTACAGATTCGTCTGCCGCAACAGCGTGGCCACCGTCTCGCTGCGCTGTCGCCGCTGGGTCAGCCCCTTGAGGCGCGCCAGATGGTCGAGCAATTCTTCCGCCGACACCTTCGGGTAGACGCCGAAGTCCTGCGGCAGGTAACCGAGCGTTCGCCGGACGGCCGCCTTGTCGCGCAGCACGTCGATGTCGCCCATCTGAACGGTGCCCGCGTCGGCCTCCTGCAGCGTGGCGAGTGTGCGCATCAGCGTCGATTTGCCGGCGCCATTGGGCCCGAGCAGGCCGAACATGCCGGTCGGTATCGTCAGGGACACGCCGTCGAGCGCGCGTACGCCGTTGGGATAGGTTTTGGACAGACCGGAGATCGTCAGCGCAAACGGCATCGGGGCCTCGTTGGATGGATGAAGCAGTGGCGCGGAGCAGCGACAGACTCAATCAGCCGCGTAGCTTAAGCGAAACGCATTCGCCGATCCGCCACGCAGGTGTAATCGCCCGCAGGTTAGATGTCCGTATGGAACATTTCGGATTCGTCCCGGGCACTGCAGCAAACGCGATCCGGTGAGCAACCGGGCTCTCCCTTGCGTTGCGCTCTGGCACAATCGGATTGGAAAGCGGTCGATGCGATGCGCAGTTACATCCTGAAAGCACTGGCAAGGCGATGCGCGGCGACGGTCGGCCGATTGGCGCTGGCGTGTGTCGTCGCGGTGAATTTGTCGCCCGAGGTGGCGCGTGCGGCCGACGCCTATGCGGCTGCGTACGTCGCGCAGAACGTCCCGGCGCTGGTCGAGGTCTTCAAGCCGGCCAGCGCGTCCGTGACGATGCGCAATACCGGAACGGCCGCGTGGATCGCCGCGCAAGGCGATGTCTTTCTCGCCACGCAGCGGCCGCAGGACAACTACTACTGGTGCATCCAGGACAACCCGCACGGGATGTACAGCGGCAACCGCGTGCTGCTACCGCACGACGTGCTGCCGGGCGAAGACGTGACGTTCGCGTTCGTCGTCAAGCCGTTGTCGTGCGGATTCGCTGCGACGGCACCGTTCCAGTTCCGGATGCTGTCGCAAACGCACGGCACGTTCGGCGAGGAGACGCCCGCTGCGACGATCGTCGTCTCGACGGCCGCCCAGTTCGTGTCGCAACAGGTGCCGGGCACGGCACCCGCGGGCGCCACCATCGGCGTCAAGGTCACGTTCAAGAACACGACCGACGTTGTCTGGCGATCCGCTGACGGCTATTCGCTCGGGTCTACCGGGCCGCCGTCGAACACGTCATGGGGCGTAAGCTCGGTGGCCCTGCCAGCCGACGTCGCCCCCGGCGCGACCGTGACGTTCGCGTTCAACGTCACGATCCCGACCGTCGTCGGACCCTACAACTTCCAGTGGCAGATGACCGGGCCGGGCAGTGCGCCGTTTGGGCAGGCGTCGCCGGCGACGCCGGTCAATGTCGTCGCCGCCGGGCCGCCCAACTACCAGGGACTGTGGTGGGCCGCACCGGCCGGCAGGGAATCCGGATGGGGGATCGATCTCGCGCACCAGGGCGACGTCATCTTCGCGACCTGGTTCACGTACGACGCGACCGGCAAAGGGTTGTGGCTCGCACTGATCGCGAACAAGGATGTGACGACGGGCGCGTACACGGGCACGCTGCTGCAGAGCACGGGACCGCCGTTCAGTTCCGTGCCGTTTCAGCCGCTGCAGGTCACGACCGTCGGTGTGGGCACCGGCGCGCTGACGTTCGACGACGCTGGCGGCGGCACGTTCGCGTACACGCTCGCGGGCGTCACGCAGACGAAGACCATCGTCCGCCAGGCGTTCGGCCCGCTGCCGACGTGCACGTTCGCAATCCAGTCGGATCTGACGCTTGCGTACAACTATCAGGACATGTGGTGGGCCGCACCGTCGGGAGCCGAACCGGGATGGGGTTTGAGCCTCGCGCACGAAGGCGACATCGTCTTCGGCACGTGGTTCACGTACGACGTGGATCGCACGCCGATGTGGCTCAGCTTCACCGCGCCGAAGACGGCTGACACGTCGACGAACACGTACGCCGGGACGCTGTACCGGACGACCGGACCGTCGTTTGCCAGCGTTCCGTTCGATCCGACGGAGGTCGTCGCAACGTCCGTCGGTACGGCGAGCGTCGTCTTCACCGATGGCAATTCCGGCACGTTCGAATACTCGGTGAACGGCGTCACCGGCTCGAAGCCGATCACGCGGCAGGTTTTCGTCACACCCGGGACCGTTTGCCAGTAGCCGAAAAAAAACCGGCGATCGCTCGCCGGTTTTCGTAAGGCTCGATACGACTAACGGTCACGCGGCATCGGCTGATACCTCCGATGCCGGCGCCACCGCGGGTGCCGCCTCTTCGGGCTGCAGCATCGCAGCGTCCGGTCCGAGCAGCTTCACGCGCCGGCGCGCCGTGTGATACGCGAGGCCGGTGCCTGCTGGAATCAGCCGGCCGACGATGACGTTCTCCTTGAGCCCGCGCAGGTCGTCGCGCTTGCCCATGATCGCCGCTTCCGTCAGCACGCGCGTCGTCTCCTGGAACGAAGCCGCCGAGATGAACGAGTCCGTCGACAGCGAGGCCTTCGTGATGCCGAGCAGCATGTGCTCGTACGTCGCCGGCTGCTTCGTTTCGTCGTGGCGCGTCTTGTCGTTCTCGTCCAGAAGATCCGAACGCTCGACCTGCTCGCCGACGATGAAGCGCGAGTCACCCGCGTCCTGCACCTGCACGCGACGCAGCATCTGCCGCACGATCACCTCGATGTGCTTGTCGTTGATCTTCACGCCCTGCAGCCGGTAGACGTCCTGCACTTCGTCGGTGATGTACCGCGCGAGCGCTTCGACGCCGAGCAACCGCAGGATGTCGTGCGGATCCGCGGGCCCGTCGACGATGATCTCGCCCTTGTTCACCACTTGGCCGTCGTGCGCCGTCACGTGCTTGTCCTTCGGAATCAGATACTCGTGCGCGACACCGTCGAGGTCGGTAATGACCAGACGCTGCTTGCCCTTCGTATCCTTGCCGAACGACACGGTGCCCGTGACTTCCGCCAGCGTGCCGGCGTCCTTCGGCGCACGCGCCTCGAACAGCTCCGCTACGCGCGGCAGGCCGCCCGTGATGTCGCGCGTCTTCGACGTCTCCTGCGGAACGCGCGCCAGCACTTCGCCCACCGCCACCGGCTGACCGTCCTTCACCGTGATGATCGAGCCCAGCTGGAACGTGATGTTGACCGGCAGCTCCGAGCCTGCGATGTGGATCTCGTTGCCTTCGGCGTCCAGCAGCTTGACCTGCGGCCGCACGCCCTTCGCCGTCGTTCCCGCACGCCGCTTCGGATCGATGACGACGAGGGTCGACAGGCCGGTGACATCGTCGACCTGCTTCGCCACCGTCACGCCTTCCTCGACGTTCTCGAACTTCACCGTGCCCGCGTACTCGGTGATGATCGGCCGCGCCGTCGCGTCCCACTGCGCCAGCACCTTGCCTGCCTTCGCCGTGTCGCCGTCCTTCACCTGCAGCGTCGCGCCGTACGGCACCTTGTGGCGCTCGCGCTCGCGGCCGTTGTCGTCGTGGATCATCACTTCGCCGGAGCGCGCAATGACTACGAGCTCGCCCTTGGCGTTGGTAACGTAACGCATCAGCGACGAGAACCGCACCGTGCCGGCCGACTTTGACTCGACCTGCGAGGCCGCCGCCGTCCGCGACGCCGCGCCGCCGATGTGGAACGTGCGCATCGTCAGCTGCGTGCCGGGCTCGCCGATGGACTGCGCGGCAATGACACCCACCGCTTCGCCGACGTTCACCAGGTGCCCGCGGCCCAGGTCGCGGCCGTAGCACGCGGCGCAAAGGCCGTAACGCGTGTCGCACGTCAGCGGCGTGCGCACCTTCACTTCGTCGATACCCAGCATCTCGATCCGCTCCACCTCGTCTTCGCCCAGCAGCGTGCCGGCGTCGAACAGCGTGGCCTGCGTTTCGGGGTTGACCACGTCGGACGCAACCACGCGGCCGAGGATGCGCTCGCGCAGCGGCTCGATCACTTCACCGCCTTCGACCAGCGCCTTCATCGCCACGCCATTGCGCGTCTCGCAATCGTCTTCGGTCACGACGAGATCCTGCGTCACGTCGACCAGGCGGCGCGTCAGGTAGCCGGAGTTCGCCGTCTTCAACGCCGTATCCGCGAGACCCTTCCGCGCGCCGTGCGTGCTGATGAAGTACTGCAGCACGTTCAGGCCTTCGCGGAAATTGGCGGTGATCGGCGTCTCGATGATCGAGCCGTCCGGCTTCGCCATCAGGCCGCGCATGCCCGCCAGCTGGCGGATCTGCGCCGCCGAGCCACGCGCGCCCGAGTCGGCCATCATGAAGATCGAGTTGAACGAATCCTGCTTCACCATCTTGCCGTCGGCATCGGCCACTTCCATCGTGCCGAGCTGCGCCATCATCGCCTTCGCGATGTCGTCGCCGGCGCGGCCCCAGATGTCGACCACCTTGTTGTAGCGCTCGCCCTGCGTGACGAGACCCGACGTGTACTGCGCCTCGATCTCCTTCACCTGCGCTTCCGAGTCGGCGATGATCTT
>Ga0207674_10003574_pt1 | contig 18962 bp, 17 predicted proteins | sample KBSCornC72_FD_184303 | JGI IMG/M metagenome (GOLD analysis project Ga0207674, IMG submission 184303) | Corn rhizosphere microbial communities from Kellogg Biological Station, Michigan, USA - KBS Corn C7-2 (SPAdes) (version 2) | ecosystem: Host-associated > Plants > Roots > Rhizosphere > Soil ... | reverse complement strand
GACAGAGATTGAACCTGAGATCTACAACGTAGACTCGATCTCAAAGCCCCATGCTTCAAGGAGCGCCTCAGGAATGTACTTGGAGTTTTTGTTCCGGCGGGCCCACTCACGAAGTCGGGTGGACCGGATGTACTGATCCGGGGTCAGCTTGAACTCCTTGACGATCTGTTCGAAGGAGGTCACGGTGGGTACAACTGGGCCGATGGGCTCAGGCTTGCCCCAATTCGGATTTCCTCTACGTTTTGCCATTTGTGTTTTTGTTCCTCAGAAAGGAGTGGGATTGCTTTCCAACTACCTCGGGCGACTGGCTGGGGGTCCTTGCGGCCCTGAGGCGACTCTATGTGTTCTATTTTAGGTAGAATTCCTATAAAAATCAATAGCTAACGCTCAAAAAGTTAAGCGTTTTCACAGTTGAAACTGCCACCTTATCCACAGCTCCAGGTAACTCATAACGCATGACTTGCCTGGAGTTACGGCCCTCCAGGACTCACCTAAAATCCTTCATTTCTTCCACTTCCCACTCCTGAAATGACTCGCCCACTCTGTTGATGGCACTATAAAGGTATGAACAAAGTGTGGCTGTCCATTGCCTGCAGTTTCCTACTGCTTGCCGCTGGAGCTTTGCCCTCACGCGCCGTAGAGCTGCGGATAGGTCGCGACGCCCTGGAACGAACCCTGAAGCAGCAGCTTTTCGCCGGTCCGAACGGACGCTTCTACCTCACCCAGCTCCGCCTGTGCAGTCTACGCCGACGACGCCCGCGTCGCATTCGTTCAGGATCGAATTATCGTTAAAGTCAAGACCCGAGCCCGCATGGGCAAGTCCGTCGGCGGCGCCTGCATCGGAATTTCCCTATCACCTTTGGCCGAAGTCTCCATGGCTCCCTATGGCGAGGGTGAATCGATCGGCTTCCGCGATGCCCAACTTGTCAAAGTCAGCGATCAGCGCGAACTGAACTTCTTGCTAACGCCTTTCCTGAGCCGACAAGTTCCATCCAGCATGAAAGTCGATGCAGCAGATTTATTGCGCAAAGCGCTCGAGAGCTCCACCGTTTCATCAAACTATAAGGTCACGCTCGATCGGCTAAAAGTCCACTCCATGCAGATCAAAGGCAACACACTCATCGTAGATGTAGACGGCGACATCAGCGTTAAGTGACCGCCTACTCACTTGAGCATCGGCGCATCGCGCCCACCGTCAGGCTGAGTGTTACCGTAGTCCTTGCATGCACTCACCCACAGCCGCAGTTCTCGGCGAAATCGGCCTGCCCGTCCCCATCAGCGAACTCTCCTCCAAATCCTGGGACGTCCTCATCGTGGGTGCCGGACACAACGGTCTAGCCTGTGCCGCCTATCTTGCTCGCGCTGGCAAGCGCGTACTCGTTATAGAGAGCCGCCCGCGCGTCGGTGGCGCATGCACTATCGAGGAGCCCTTTCCCGGCGTCCGCATGTCTCCATGCGCCTATCTCGCTGGCCTTCTTCATCCCCTCGTGATCGAAGAACTCGATCTGCCTCGCCGCGGCTTCCGGTGGACACCCGCCGTCAATGGCCTCTTCGTTCCGTTCCTCGATGAATCCAGCATTCAACTCTGGGACGACGACGAGCACTGCGCCGAAGCCGTCCGCAAACTTTCACCAGACGACGTAGACGGCTGGACCGCCATGTGCAACGTTATCCGCCGCCTCCGCGACGCTCTCCGCCCCGCAGGCCCGAATGATACTTGGCTTGGCGACGCTCCCACTCGCGACGAAATAGAAGATCGCCTCGGCAACGACTCCGAAGCCCGCTCTGTCCTCTTCGACTGGTCCATGGCCCAAATGGTCGAGCATTACCTCGCCGACGAGCGCCTACAGATCGCGCTGCTCGGCCAGGGCGTTATCGGAACAAACGCCAGCCCCTTCGATCCCGGTACGGCCTCTATCCGATTCCACCACTCTTCAGGCCGCCTCGGCGGCATGCCCGGCATGTGGGGATACATCAAAGGCGGCATGGGCATGGTCTCGTTCTACTTCTGCGATGCAGCTCGCGAAGCCGGAGCTACCGTCATCTCCGGAGTTCCCGTCGCCGAGATGATACCCGGAGTAGGCATCCTCCTCGAAAGCGGCGAACGCATCTCCGCACCTGTGATCATCTCCAATGCCGACCCGCGCCGCACTCTCACCATGCTCGGCGCCTCCGCTGACGCTGCATGGAAACAGCGCATTGAAGAGATTCCTATAGAAGGCTGCACCGTCAAGCTCAACGTCCACCTTCGCGAACTCCCCAACTTCATCGCGCGTCCCGGAACCAACCAGGCCCACCACTACGGTCAGGTCAATACGCCGCTCACCAAAGACGAATGGAAGGCCGGCTACGCCGCAGCGCGCCGTGGCGAACTTCCCGACTACCTCTGGTGCGAACTCTACTTCCAGAGCGTTCACGATCCCTCCGTCGTTCCGCATGGCGAGCACACCATGAGTGTCTTCGCCCAGTACGTTCCTTACTCCTTCGCCCGCGGCACATGGGACCAACGGCGCGATGAAGTTCGCGCCCTCGCTTTGAAATCCCTCGGCCGCTTCTGCAGCAACATCGGCGAAGGGACAATTGACTCCGCCGTCCTCGACGCGCAGGTACTCGGCCCACCCGACATCGAACAGAAAGTCGGCCTCACCGGCGGACACATCTTCCAGGGCGAGTGCCTACCCCCTTACATGTGGGACAAACGCCTCTCCGCCCGCACTCCAATGAATGGTATTTATCTCTGCGGAGCCTGTACCCACCCCGGCGGCTCTGTCATCGGTATCAACGGCCGCAACGCCGCCATGGCCGTCCTCAAAGATATGGGTGAAATGAAGTGAGATCGCCGTATTCTCTCTAAAGCCGAGTACGGGTGCCCCCGGTCCCTCTCATTTGCGGACCGGGGATTAACAAATCACCTCCCAACAAGACGGCGTGGGTGCCCCATTCATCGCGCGTTCTTTGCGCGATGAGTGGGAGGTAATCTTCGCGCGGAATAAGTGGAAGCGAGTTCAATGAATCCAGCCCCGTAGGGGCGACAGAACCGTTTGCATCCGTCACGACAGTTTAGGGTAACGACAGGACATCTCATGCCCCCTCCATTCGCCGCAATCATCCTCGGTGGCACAGGACAGGTCGGCAGCGCGGCCGTCACCGCACTCCTCGCCCTGCCGGAATGCCGCGAAGTCGTGATGGTCACCCGCAAGCCCATCGCGCAGCGATCACGTGTTCGCAACATCGTGCTCGACACAGCCGCCTTCGACTTCACCGACCGCACCACCGCCCTCGCCCGCGAAGTATTGAGCCATGGTCCGGCCAGCGCCATAAGCTGCGTCGGTGTCGGCTCCGGATCTATGCGCTGGACCGAAGAAGAATTGAAACGCCTCGAGCTCGGCGTTGTCGGCGCATTCGCGCGCGGCTGCCACGCTGGCGGAATCACCCAGTTCTGTCTTCTTTCTGCCGTAGGCAGCACAGCTCGCAGCCGCTTCCGCTATGTCCGCGTAATGGGCATGAAAGAAGACACTGTCCGCAGTGTCGGTTTCACGCGCCTCGCCATCTTCCGCCCCGGAATCATAGTTGGCAACGCACACACTCCCGCCTACGCTGGCTGGATAGGAAGTCTGGTGCCTGGCAAGTTCGGCAACATTGACCAGCATATTCTCGGACGCTCCATCGCCGCGGAAATAGCTCTGCACAGCGCAGAATCCGGTGAGGTCATATTCGAAAATTCCGCGATGAGAAGACTCGCGGCCAAGCTCCAGCAGCACAATTCGCAGTTGACCTAGCAAGCGGAGGTGTCATGCACGACCACACATCTGGGACCTCGCGCAGAAGCTTCCTCCTCGGCGGCCTCTCTTCACTCGCAGCCGGCGCATTTGCTGACATCTTCCCTCCAGCCGCGCTCTCGGCTGCTCAGTTGGCCGACACACGCATTTCGAAGACACTTCTCATCGACCACGGCTTTGCCTCCGTTCGCCAAATCGGAGCCGGCGTATACGCCACCATCTCAGATCCATCCAAAGGTGCACAGACCACCTGCAACGGCGGGTTCCTCGTCGGCAAAGACTCCGCCTTCCTCATCGAGGGCTTTAACTCGCCCGCTGGCGCATTCTTCCAGTTCGATGCCCTGCGCCTCGCAACCGAAGTTCCCATCAAAGCCGCCCTCGACACCCACTTCCACTACGACCATTCAATGGGCAACGAATTCTACATCGGGCACAACATCTCACTTTGGGCGCACAGGGACACAGCGCGACGCATCACCGAGACCTACGGGGCCATGCAAACCAAACCAAGCGAAGAAACTCTCGGGCCGTTTGAGAAACGATTGAAGGATGCGAAGACCCATCTCGCGCGCGCACACGCTCAGAGCGATCTCAATGCCATGTCTGAGATTCTCGCCTCCGCAAAAGCCAGCAGACTGGGCCTGCCCAACCGTCCGCTCGATCCCGCTGAGATGCCGCTCACCCTGGACATCGGGGGTCTCTCAGCAATCCTTGAACATCAGCCCGGCCACTCAGGAACCGACATCATCGTGCGGGTCCCCGATCAGAACATCGTTTTCACCGGCGATCTGCTCTTCCAAGGCAAGTACCCCGTCACCTTCGACCCACAAGCCTCGATATCTGCATGGCGAAAAACCCTCGATCATTTCGCATCCTTCGACAAAGACACAATCTTCGTTCCCGGACACGGCCAACTCTGTGGCCAGGAGGCCATCGCAACAACGCTGGCGATCTTCGACGACATCGCCGAGCAGGCGGACAAACTCTTCCATGCAGGCACGTCTCTCGCCGAAGCTAAAGACCTCTACGTAGTCCCCGCCAGATTCAAGCACTACCCAATCTGGTCCTGGGGCTTCGTCATCGGCTCTGCCATCGAACTCCTCTACGCAGAGTGGCGTCCCTAGTCCCACCAACGAATTGGGCACGTCGTTATCAGGAACGCTATTTTGGTTGTGCCGCGAACGACCACAAAATGTTCCGGGCTTCAGCCCCGAGGGAATCTTTCCGAGTGCACCCGCAACTCGCCATTAGCTGCCAATCGCACAAACATCGAGGCGAATGCCGTCTTCATACCTCGCGGCCGCTGAAACGATTCCCATACGCCGAACACTATTCCCGATAGAAAGGCGCTGCTTCAGTCACTGACGCGCCGCTCCTTTCCCACCCTCTCAGAATCTGGCTGGAACAACATCCCCGAGGAGGACATATGAATCTCAAAGACGATTTCGTGTTCAGACCTTTGCCGCCTGTAAAGGACACCATCCACTTTCCCTTTCCGATTCCCAATCCGCTCGGCCCCCTTGCCGTCCTCAGCGGAGAGTGGGGAGGGAAAGGCTTCAACATGATCTGGCGTCCCAACCACACCCCGGGCCAGGACCGATTCCTGCAACTCAACTTGACGCTCGACTCCATCACCTTCGACGCCATCAGCGGAGCCATTCCCAACCGGGGCCTGCTTCAGCCCGACATCAATATGTTCGGTCTCACCTACATGCAACAGATCTCCGATGCCAACGTAACAGCAGGCCTGCACATCGAGCCCGGAATCTGGGCCGTTGTCCCCGCGACCTCTGATCCCGCGGAACCGCGAACCGTTGTGCGCATGGCCTCAATTCCCCACGGCACCACCATCCTCGCCCAGGGCACTGCAACCTCCGCGGCAGGGCCTCCGGTAATTCCAAACAACAACATCCTGCCGTTCATCATCAACAGCCCGGGCTCCGTATTCCACTTCCCCGAGCAGAACCTCGCCATACCTACGGCATTTCGCTCGCCGGCTGCGCAGATCGCAGGCATCACGCAGACGATGGTCGATAATCCAAACTCCGTTCTTCAGGCAGCCATCGCAGGTCAGACCATTCTTTCCACCACCACCCTGCAGATCTCCACGAAACCCACAGCCGCAATCGTGGGAGGAGGTACGGCGAACACAGCCTTCCTCGCCGGAGGCCCCCACGGGCCGAATGCGGTTTCAGCCGAGGTCTTCGCTACGTTCTGGATTGAGACAGTGAAAGGCACTCCGAATTTTCTGCAGCTTCAGTATTCGCAAACCGTGATGCTCAATTTCAACGGACTGAGCTGGCCGCACATCACCGTAGCCACTCTCAGGAAGAACGTGCCGGTCGTCCCGCCCATCTGGAAGGTCGATCCCGACATTCCGCTGAAGGTCCTGAGTGAAATTCACCCGCCTGTTCCGCCGGAAGTGGGCGCGCCCATCCGCACTCTCGAACCGGAAAAACCCACTCGGAAGTTCGAAGAGGAATTCGAAAAAGAGGAGCGGGAACGCATGAAGCCACCCGCGCACACTCCGAAACCCAGAACCAAAACTCAAGACTGACAGATCGCTCCGTGAGCGGGGTAGCTCGTGCCCCGCTCAACGGTTTGCTACTGTTTCCGAGCGGGTTATCGCCAAACAGCTAAACGATCGACACGCAAGCGAATCCAAGGGACCTTTGTCACTTCTGCAAAGTCAAGCACCCATGAATTCCTCACCCTCTACCCCCCTGATTCGAAACGCAGATATCCCTTCTTCTACTTTGCAGACCATATCCTCGATCGGCGAATAATGAAATCAAACAAGCGACACGCATTCCAACCGCGTCTGGCTGCATGGGAGGATATTGCCCCTCTCCTTTGGGAAATCACATTTCAAATGCCTTCGCAATCGCCGCAAGTCTTTATATAAGAAATATCTACAGCTAAGTTAAATGCGCAGAGATATTTGGCGACACCCCCTCTCGGTATGCCTATCAAATCAGGTTACTTACCCCCGGAGATATGGGGGGGGACCTGCAACCATACGGTTGCATATCTTTATGTACACTCCCGCACGCTTTGCTTTCCTGGCCCGACTCGAATGATTGCTTCAGAAAATCAGCGTCCGCAATTGAAGAACGTCGAGCCTCGCGATTATTTTGACCGAGATTTCTGTCTGACAAATGCAAGCCGCGATGCGATAACTCGCAGGAAACATGCACCTTTTAATGGCACCTTCCAGTGACCAACGTCACTGTAGTTATGCGCTCAACTTGTCATGTTGGTAATACAACTCAGGATCCGGCGAGATCCCAACTCTCTATTGCTGCAATCCTCATTTTTTCGCCGCGAGCATCTTTCGTTGCCCAACCAAGAAGCTGCCTTCGAGCTGATAAGTTCGGCGTGACTCCTTCCTACCCGCATTTTGGAGATGTCAATGAACCCGCATCACTCTCCCCATCTCGAAAACAATCTTTCCCGAGTCGCTCACCCGCTCGGAACAGTCGTCTTCTGCGTCCACTGTTTTCAGACACTCGGAACGGATACTCCTGTAACCCCACGCAAAGTCCTATTGGCAAAGCACAGTTGCATAGAAAGCCTGTTGTCGAAACAGCCGGCAGCGCCTGCTCCTTATAACTAACGCCTTCGAGCCTGCAAAGCTGCAGCACGTCATCCCTGTTCGGCACTCACGTACTGAACGTGACACCTCTGGCGCCGCGTGAAAGGAGCAATCCACTCATGATTGTCACAATGCAAAGCAAGAGCCACTCCATCACCGGGATCCGCATTGGAATGTACGAGGCGCGACGCTTCTTCCCTCGAGGGCTCAACTCTGTCGATCTCGAACTTGATGATCTGCGGATACGCTGCAGTATCCATGCCAATTCGCGCCTCAATCGAGCCGAGATCTCCGACCCCAGATTATCCGCGTGGCTCGAAGAAAAATTCTATTGGCAGAAGCTGCCCGCCACTCCGGTTCCAGTCGAAATGGTGAAATCCGGCAGCGCCTACCGCCTACAACTGATTCCCTCACCTCAGACACGCAACCCCGGCTTCGGCCTGATCGCCTGAGACGTCCATCGAACTTTCAACCGCAGCGCAGCAAAGCTCCGCCCTTCTAGCCCTGAGATTTGAATTGTTCAGGCTGCGTGGCTCTGCTATCCTCCCACCCACATGGCTGCCAGTCCGGCCCTGAAACGGGGCATCCGCTTCCGCGACCTCGCCCTCTTTTACGTCGTTGTCGCTCTCAACGTGCGCTGGACCTCCACTGCCGCCGCAGCCGGCCCCAGCATTCTCGTCATCTGGCTCTTCGCTCTTTTCTGTTTCTTCATTCCCCTCTCCGCCAGCGTAATGGAGCTCTCATCCCGCCATCCCGAAGAAGGCGGAATTTACGTATGGACCCGCCGTGCCTTCGGCGATTTCACTGCCTTCATCGCCGCCTGGATGTACTGGATGAGCAACCTGCCCTTCTTCGCCAGCGTGCTCTACTTCGGCGCCGCATCTGTACTCATCCCCTTCGGCAGCCGCGCCGATCGCCTCAGCAGCAGCCCTCTTTACTTCATGACCTTCGCCGCCTTCTGGCTCACCGTCACCGTCGTCCTCAACGTGCGCGGAGTTGACTCCGGCAAATGGCTCAACAATATCTGCTCCATCGGCAGCCTCGTGCCTCTAACGTTGCTCATCATGATGGCCTTCGTTTCATGGCACAAATTCGGTTCCGCAACTAAGTTCACCATTGCCAGCCTCACTCCGCACCTGTCCTTCGACAATGCCGTCTTCTGGTCAGGAGTCTTCTTCGCCTTCGGCGGCGTTGAAGCCGCAAGTGCGATGGGGGATGAAATTCAGAACCCGCGCCGAACCATCCCCTGGGCAATCCTCGTCGGCGGAATCATCGTCTCCGCCGGATACATCGGCGGAACTGCCGCTCTCCTCGTTGCACTCCCCAGCGACGCGGTCAGCGGTCTCCAGGGCTTCGTCAACGGAGTGCACGCGCTCAGCGATCGCCTCGGCCTCGGTTGGATCCTGATCCCAACGGCCCTGCTCGTCGGCCTGAACACCGTTGGCTCGACTGCAGCAAACCTCTCCTCCACATCACGCCTACCATTCGTCGCCGGCATCGATCACTACCTGCCACCCGTATTCGGCTCCATCCACCCGCGCTATCGCACGCCTTGGGTCGCCATCGCTGTTTACGGAGCAGCCAGCATCCTCGTCGCCATCCTCGGCCAGGCCGGCACCACAGTACGCGGCGCCTACGACGTCCTCGTCAGTATGGCCGTCGTATGCTACTTCATCCCGTACCTGCTGCTCTTCGCCTCCATGATTAAGCTGCAGAACGAGCCCGCCGGTCCTAACGTCCGCCGCGTGCCCGGTAAAAAGCCTGTCGCGATCGTGCTATCCCTTATCGGCTTCCTCGCTACTTCGGCGACGATCGTGCTCTCGCTCTTCCCCGGCGCCGATCAACCCAACAGGGCACTCGCCACCTTCAAGGTTGTCGGCGCCACACTCGTTCAGCTTGGATTGGGAATAGCGATCTTCACAGCAGAACGCCGCAGAGCGCGCCGGAGCACGGTCGCCGCGTAGTAAGTTCTGAACTGCTAAAGCGGGATCTCTCTTCCTGCGACGAAGACCCGAGGCCGCGCAGGAGCGGCAATGAAGTAAGCAAGCTCGCGATAATCCGTAAACTCGTGAATCAGAAAATCCGCTCGCTTGCCCGGCTCAATCGATCCCACCTTGCCGCCCAGCCCGAGGCTGTATGCCGCGTTGATTGTCGCAGCCGTAAGCGCCTCTGCTGGGGAAAGCCGCATCTCCAGGCACGCCAGTGACAGCATGAAGGGCACCGAAGGCACGGGCGACGATCCCGGATTAAAGTCAGTCGCAATCACTATCCCCAACCCTGCTTCAATCATCCTCCGCGCCGGCGGATACTCCGTGCGGCTCAGCGCAAACACGGATCCGGGGAGCACAACCGGCTGCACCCCAGCAGCTCTCAAACGCTCGAGCGTCTCATCGGTAGCGGTCTCAAGGTGATCAGCGGTCGCCGCGCCAAGTTCCGCCGCGAGATCGGCCCCGGTGCCCGGCCGAAACTGCTCAGCATGAACCCGAAGCTTCAAGCCATGCCGCTTCGCAGCGCTAAGAACGGTCCGCGTCTCCTCAACCGTGAACGCATGATCATCGCAGAACGCATCGCAATACTGCACCAGCCCCTCTGCCGCAACCTCCGGAATCAGTTCCTCCGCAACCCACCGCACATACTCCCCCCGCCGATCTTTATACTCCGGCGGAACCGTATGTGCCGCCAGCAGCGTCGGCACAATCCGCACTGGCCCTTCCTCATTCAGCCGCCGAATCACGCGAAGCATCTTCAGTTCTGTCTCACGATCCAGCCCGTAGCCAGACTTCGCCTCCAGCGTCGTCGTTCCACCGCGCACCATCCAGTCACGATGCCGACGCGCCGCAACGAGCAATTCGTCTTCGCTCGCCGCACGCGTCAACCCCACTGTGCGCGGGATGCCACCCCCTGCAGCCGCGATTTCCTGATAGGTTGCGCCAGCGATCCGCTGTTCAAACTCTGCGGCCCGGTTCCCCGCGAATACCAGGTGCGTATGCGCATCCACAAATCCCGGCGTGACGCATCGACGCTCGGCATCGATGACCTCCGCGCCGTTCGGAATTCGCGCCTTCAGATCCGCGTATGCCCCGGCCGCGACAATCCGACCGTTGTCGAGCAAGAGCGCACCGTCCTTGACGATGCCGAGATCCCCAAGCTCACCGCCGATGCGCGACCGCTCCGGCCCAGCGAGTGTCACAAGCTGCACAATATTTACGACAGCAAAAATCATCTAGAAACCCACAATGGTCTAGTGTTCAGACACCAGTTCAGTTTCTGTCACCGTCTTTATCCGAAATCCGTCGACTGACAATTCATCAGGGACACAGAAGATGTCGGGCCGTTCGGGGTCGTAACTCACGTTCACCTTTGTACCGATCCACTCTCTGATGAGCTTAGTTCCACGATCTTCCTCAACTCGAAGTCCAAATCTGCCGGAGTGGTATTCACCCCGAACGAGATAGGAAAACTCGAAGAACGGCACCCTTACTCTTAAGTGGCCGATGCGCTCTACAAGCTCCATCTTCCCAGATTGAATCGTTGCCTCAGTTACAGGCCATTCCGCGGCGTTCCGTGTTCGCTGTCATAGGGCTTGCCAAAACGATAGAGCAAGGTAGCACCTACAACGATGATGGCCAGGATATTAACGAACATCCTACTTCCCCGCCATCGGAATCCGGATACCCTTTTCCCGCGCTGTCTCCTGCGCCAGTTCATAGCCCGCGTCCGCGTGACGCGCCACTCCAATCCCCGGATCGTTATTCAGCACCCGTGCAATCTTCCGCGCCGCCAACTCGGTCCCATCCGCCACCGTCACCTGTCCGGCGTGCAGCGAGAATCCCATTCCCACGCCTCCGCCGTGATGGAAACTCACCCACGTCGCACCCGAAGCAGTATTCAAAGCAAAATTCAGCAGCGGCCAGTCGGCCACGGCATCCGTCCCATCCAGCATCTTCTCCGTTTCTCGATAAGGACTCGCCACCGATCCGGTGTCCAGATGATCGCGGCCGATCGCCACCGGCGCCGAAATAATCCCGCGCTTCACCAGGTCGTTCATTGCCTCGCCCATCAGCGCCCGCTCGCCGTAACCTAGCCAGCAAATGCGCGCCGGCAATCCTTGGAAAGCGAATCTCCCCCGCGCCAGCTTCATCCACCGCTTCAGGACTTCGTTATCCGGAAAGAGCTCCAGCGCCAGATCATCAGTCACGTCGATGTCTTCCGGATCACCCGAGAGAGCTACCCACCGGAACGGCCCCGCACCCGTGCAGAACAACGGCCGGATATACTCCGGCACAAACCCCGGAATCAGGAACGCATCCGCACAGCCCGCATCAAACGCAAATCGCCGGATGTTGTTGCCGTAGTCGAACACGATGGCCCCCGCCCTCTGCAGCGCAAGCATCGCATCCACATGTGTCACCATGCTTGCAGTCGATCGCCGAACATACTCCTCCGGATCGCGCTTCCTCAACTCCGCGGCCTCCGCCAGCGTCAGCCCCTGCGGGACATATCCATTCAGCGGATCGTGCGCGCTTGTCTGGTCCGTCACCACATCCACCTGCACCCCGCGTCGCGCAATCTCCGGCAGCACGTCGGCACAATTGCCCACCAACCCTACTGAAAGCGGGCGCCCCTCTCGCCGAGCCGACTCACACAACTTCAGCGCTTCATCCAGATCTTCACTGATCGTGTCGCAATACCGCGTCTCGAGCCGCCGCTCAATCCTGTGCCGGTCCACCTCGATCACCAGCACCACACCGTCATTCATCGTCACCGACAGCGGTTGCGCACCGCCCATTCCTCCCATGCCGCCGGTTACGACAAGCTTGTGCTTTAGGCTGCCGCCAAAATGCCGCTCGGCCAGCGCTGCAAAAGTCTGAAACGTTCCCTGCAGAATCCCTTGCGTCCCGATGTAGATCCAAGATCCCGCCGTCATCTGCCCATACATCATCAGGCCCTTGCGGTCGAGTTCGTGGAAATGCTCCCAGTTCGCCCACTTCCCTACGAGGTTCGAATTCGCAATGATTACTCGCGGAGCCATCTCGTGCGTCGGAAACACCGCCACTGGCTTCCCCGACTGAACCAGCAGCGTATCCTCAGGGCCAAGCCGCTCCAGCTCCCGCACAATCGTGTGAAAGCACTCCCAGTTCCGCGCAGCGCGCCCGATCCCGCCATACACGACAAGATCTGCCGGCCGCTCCGCCACTTCAGGGTCAAGATTGTTCATCAGGCAGCGCAGCGCCGCTTCCTGCTGCCAGCCTTTGCAGCGAAGCTTCATGCCGCGAGGCGCTTGAATCACGGGAGAGGTTGCAGTGGTCATGGTGAGCTCCTGCTCGATAGCCAAGTAGAGCATACTACCGCCCACAAAAGCAGGTCTGCGCTGATCAACAGAGGACGTAGCCAGAACCGTAAAATCAATACTCCGCGATGGAGTCATCGAGTTCCCGAAATCTGTCGAGCATAATCCTCCGCATCGAAGCTGCCCAGCGACTCCTCTATCAATCCATTTGCCCCCATACGCCAGCTCTCGAATCCGCTGATACAAACTGCATTCCCGGAACCACCCGACCCGGTATTCGTCCCGATCAGCGTCCAGTAAAATTCAATGCGATCTCCTGCTCGGGCAAGCCGATCCATGATCACCCTCAAATCCGGAAATGCAATCATGAACGACCGTGCAGCTGCGCTGATTTCTTCCCGCCCAACCGCCGGCGCACCCCCGTTGATCGTCAACGATCCATCCGGCGCAAAGAATGTTGCAACACTCGCCGCATCCTGGCTGCACCACGCTGCCCTGTACCGCTCGGCGAAGTTTCTCAGTTCAGCTGAAATCTCGTGCATGATCCCCATCCTGCCATGCACCCCTCAACTCTGGGAACGACTTTGAAGCCATCGCCGCCCACAGGCCGCTGATTTATCCTTCTCCTCGTGCCGAACTCATTAGTAGAGTGCGTTCCCAATTTCTCTGAAGGCCGCGACAAGGCGAAGGTCGATGCCATCGTCGAGGCGATGAAGATTCCCGGCGTTTACCTCCTCGACCGCGAAATGGACTCAGATCACAACCGCTGTGTCATTACGCTCGTCGGCGAGCGCGAGCCCATCCAGGAAGCCGCCATTCGCGGTGTCGGAAAAGCCTGCGAGCTCATTGACCTCACTCAGCATCAGGGCGCACACCCCCGTATGGGCGCTGCCGATGTCGTCCCGTTCATTCCCATTGAAGGCGTCACTGTTGAAGATTGCGTCGCCATGGCGAAGTACGTTGGCTCAGAAATCTGGAAGCGCTTCCAGATTCCCGTCTACCTCTACGAAGCAGCGGCCGCATCGCCCGATCGCCAGAACCTCGAGAACATCCGTCGCGGGCAGTTCGAAGGCATTCGAGCCGAGATCGCAACCAATCCCGCTCGACGTCCCGATTTCGGCGAACCGCGCGTCCACCCCACCGCCGGTGCCACTGTCGTCGGCGCCCGCAAATTCCTCATCGCCTACAACGTCTTCCTCAATACCAGCGACGTTGATGTAGCGAAGAAGATCGCCAAAGCCGTCCGCTTCTCCTCCGGCGGCATGCGCTTCGTCAAAGGCGCAGGATTCCTCGTGCGCGGCATGGCCCAGGTTTCCATGAACCTTACCGATTTCGAACAGACGCCGATCCATCGCGTCTTCGAACTCGTCAAGCGCGAAGCCGCCCGCTACGGCGTAATGCCCGTCTCCAGCGAAATCGTCGGACTCATTCCCAAAGCCGCGCTCGAACAAGCCGCTGAATGGTTCCTCCAGGTCGAGAACTTCGACTCTTCCCTCATCCTCGAGAACCGCCTCGCGGCTGTCATGAGTGGCAAGATGGCCGCCGGTGGACCCAGCGCCGGCCTCGCCGCGGGAGTCGCCCCCTTCATCGAGCAGCTCGCTGCACCTACTGCCACGCCTGGTGGAGGCAGCGCTTCGGCCGCAAGCGGAGCCATGGCCGCCGGGCTCGCCTACATGGTCGCCTCCATGTCCCGCGGCAAGAAGGCCTACCTGCAATATGAAGCGCAACTCAGCGAAGCCATCGCCCGCCTCGCCACTCTGCGCGAAGAGCTGAAGACCGCAATCGATGCCGACGCCGAATCGTACAACGTCGTCATGAAAGCCTATCGAGCCGCCCGCGAAAACGACGATGGCGGAGCCGGCGTAAATGCCGCATTGCGTCATGCCACCAGCGTTCCCCTTGGCGTAGCAGAGCGATCCGCCGAAACACAGCGAATTGCAGAGTCGCTCAAGCCGATTACCAATCCAAATATGGCCTCCGATCTCATCACGGCGGTCGCTCTCGCACAGGCAGCTCTCACCGGAGCTCTCTCGAATGTAGATATCAATCTCGGCTCCATGAAGCCCGGCCTCTCCGTAAACGATGACGCATTCATCTCCGAAACGCGAGCCAGAGCTGCAACCCTGAAAACGTAGTGCACCTCGAACCGTACTAATTCCGAACAGATCTCTGCCGATACATGAAACAGAACCATGAGGCTCCGTTTCATGACTCGCATTTCACTCATCGCGCTGACCCTCCTCGCCTTCTGCACAGTCGCTGTCGCTCAGATCACCACCCCCGGAACAGACGTCCTCGGCGCTCACCAGAACTACGGCCGCGGCTGCACTGCGTGTCACTCTCCGCACAGTGGCGCATCGGGTAATGGCAAAGCCCGCACACTCGATGCTTCTGCCGCGCGCAATCCCATTCTCTGGGGCGAAGACGTCACCGGTCTCTATGGAAGAACCATCACCAGCGGCGGGGGTAAGTTCGTTGAGGTGCTCCCCGCAAGCATGTCGGCCAACACACCCGACGTTGCCGGAATGCTCACCTGCCTCAGCTGCCACGATGGCAATTTCGCGCCCGCCGCCATGATGAAGAACAAGGTTTATGAGACTCTGCCCTCTACCTACGGCGTTCGCTCGCAGGTGCCAACCCTCATCGGTACCGGCGGCATCACCGCAGGCAGCTTCATCAGCGAACACCCGATCGGACTCAGTGCGAGAATCGGTTGCGGCGGCTCGGGCTGGGACTGCGCCGAGATCAACGGCGCCATCTCCATGCGCGGCACAAACTCCAGTCACTTCGTCTCGAGCTACGGATTCTTCGTCAAACCCGGCGTCTACAACAATCGCGCCGTTATCGTCTGCACAACCTGCCACGATCCCCACGTGATGAATATCGTCAAAGTCACGCAGAGCTCAAACTCCGGCTTGCCCCCCGGCAACTACGCCACCATGTTCTTCCTGCGCGCTCCGTACAACCCCAGCAACACCAACCCAATGTCAAATCAGACAGCCCAGTTCTGCCGCCAGTGTCACGGAGACAAATCAAATGAGATGAATGGAAGCACCGCCGGAACGGTGTTCTGAGTAAAACTCAAACTGGCTCGATCAGTTCGAACTCACAATCGTTCCCGTTGCGCCGCCCATGTGCTTCACGTTATGGCACGTCAGCGTGCAGGAGTTCGTGGCCCGCGTATACGAGATCGGCATCCCGGAAAGCGGCGCCACCACATTTACATCAAAATTCACCAGCCGCTCGCCGCTGATCGTCCCGCTCGTCGCGCCCATACCGTGCGCCGTGTGGCACGTCGAGCAGCTCATACCTGCATTGATGTGATTCGCGTGATCGTTGAAGCTCGTATTCTTCATCACCTGATTCGCCAGATCATGACACTTCCCGCATAACGCGTATGGACCATTCACGCTGAGATCAGGATTCGGGAATGGATTGGTGATCAGTGCACCCGGAACGGCGGCCTGGCTCATCTCATACCGGCGCTCCAGGATGTGCGTCCACCGCGATCCATGCGGACCGTTTGCGCCCGAACCGCCAAATTCGCGATTATCGTCGCTGTTGTGGCAATCGCTGCAGAAAATCTGCGTCCCCATCGCGCGACTCGCCGTGATGCCATCGAGATTCAGCATATTCGCCAGCAGGCTTGGCTGAGGCAAAGCGCTGCTCCGCGCATGCATCACAGGATGGCTTGACGTGGCAGTCTGTCCAAATTGCGGAATCAGGTTTAGCGGATCTCCCGGTACAACGCCTCGCACCGGGAAGTAACCATAAATCGGCAGCAACTGCTTCCCCGTACTCGTCCCGTGGCAGCGCAAGCAATTCTCGTACTGGTTGATTGCCGGTGTCAGGACGCTGGTTCCGTCCGCGGCACTCACGCCTGCGATATTCTTCTGCGAGGTGCGGATCGCCGGCGGGGGCAGGAATGAAGCGACCTGCTCTGACCCGTGCGCGTTGTGGCAATCTACGCAGGTTGCATGCCGATTATTGTTCAGCAGCGCGCCTTCACTGGCATCATGCGGGTTCGTCGATGCTGGGAACGGATGCCCCACCTTCGGCGTTGCATATTCTGCAAACACATTTCCATACGCCGGCATCGGCGAAATATTTGACCCGCCGTTATGACACGCAATGCAGTCTTGCTCGTTTTGCCCTCGCAGCAGCCGCGCCGGCCCGCTCGCATTATGTGGCGCGTGGCACGAGTTGCACGAATCACTCGCCACTGTCGGATAGCTGCCCACCATCGCAGATGGCGAAATCTTGCTTTGCGAAGTCGCGTGCGCACTCGTCGCCCAGTCCGTCAGCGGATTCACCTGCCCCCCCATCGTCCGCGCCGGATCGTGACATGCAAGACAAAGCTGCCCGTTCGAGCTGTCTTTGACCAGGAAATTCTGCGACACCGGGTCTTTGGCTTGAACGTGGGGATTATGGCACGATGTGCACTCCACGTTTCCATTGATCAGCGTCACTGCGCCTGTTTGGTCAGCCGTCTTTCCGCTTGCCACCAGCGACGCCGCCAAGTCGATGCTGTCCTTCAACGGCACCACCAGGCTGAACGGGTGCGACGACTGCATATTGCTTCCGAAAACGTCTGACAGTTTCATCGCTCCGTGCGTGGTCACCTGCCCATAAGCCACCGTGGCGCCCACCGCCACCGTACCGTCATGGCAACTGAGGCACTGATTGCTCACTCCTCCCAAAGTCGGCTGCGTTGTAATGTTTTTCCCGGTGTTGCTCGTGTAGGTGCTGTAACTCTGCGTCGTCAGCTTCTGGTTCCAGAGTCCGGTGCTCAACCCCGAGTGGGGCGCATGGCAATATGCGCAAGCATCCGGACGCGATCCCGTAATAGGCGAAGAGCTGCCCGGCCCCAGGTTGTGTACCCCAAGCGCATCCCCGGTGATCTGAGCCCGAGTGGCTGCTCCCCATATCACCAGGAGAAGCGCGACCAGCAGTGCCCTCGACCGCACGTCATCGCCCTCCGGTCGGATTCTTCACTCCAGCATACTGAAACACCTGCACCCGCCGATTGAAAGAATCCACTACGTAGACGTGATCATCATGGTCGATGAAGAGCCCTGAAGGCAACTGGAACTCGCCCGCGTGAGTCCCTTTCGCGCCGAAGGTATACAGCAGCTGCCCTTGTCGGTTGAACACCTGCACTACCCCCCACAGCGCATCTACAACGTACACGTCGCCTTCCGAATCGACGCTGACCGCCTTGGGCCGGAAGATGGCCCCAGTCGTATCGCCGATCTTCCCAATCGCAAACTCAAATTTCCCCGCTCGATCAAACGCCTGCACCCTGAAGTTCATTGAGTCCACAACCAGCAGATCCTGACCGTTCAGCCGTAATTCCGTCGGGAGGTTGAACTCACCCTGTCCTTGTCCCGACTTGCCAAACCTGTCGAGCACATTTCCTTGCAGATCCAGGATGAATACCTCGTCACGAAGCGTATCAGTCACGTAAATGCGCTGCCCCAGTCCATCTACCGCGATCCCGGTCGGACGTTTGAAGTATCCTTCCCCGCCCTTCAGGCTTCCGATTGCCCTCAGATACTTCCCGTTCGGCTCGAAGACGAAGATCTTCCCCGACTCGGAATCCGTGACATAGATATTGTCCTGCGCGTCCACCGCGACGCACTGAGGCGCGAGCATCGCATCACGCACCTTGTCTCTGCGCTCGATAAACTTGTACTTCTTCTGCGCGAAGTCGAATACGTGAACTCCCGAAGCTCCCGGATCCGTAACGATGATTCGCCCTTTGGAATCGGAGATCACACTGTAAGGACGCACCAGGAACTTGTAATCCGGAGCACCCGCGACCACGTCCACCAGTTTGTTCCAGAACCCGCGGTTCGGCTTCACTTCGAACTCGGAGTTGAAGCTATGCTGCCAAGTCAAACTCCGTCCGCCATCGAGCGAAAGCTGCCAGAGCTCACCCGCCTTCCCCACCTTTGGCTTGCCGGCAGCCATGGCAACAGTTGTCAGCAGACCACCAAACGCGGCAACCGTCAGCGCCCTTCGGAAACTCCTCAGCCATCTCTTCAGAAGATATTGAACCACCGCGTAAGCCCCATATAGTACGTCGAAATGATTTCCGGCTTGCCATTCGCACCAGTGAATCCCTGCTCCAGTCGTGAGAATCCGCTTACCACGTTCATCTTTCTTACCTGATATTGGATCAGCGTGTTGAACTGGGTGTTCTTATTCGCGCTTGAAATCCCATTGCTCCACGTGTTGCTGTTCGAATTCGCATAGGTGGCCGACATGATCAGCTTCTTCACCGGAGAACTCGACA
>Ga0207674_10003570_pt1 | contig 18969 bp, 20 predicted proteins | sample KBSCornC72_FD_184303 | JGI IMG/M metagenome (GOLD analysis project Ga0207674, IMG submission 184303) | Corn rhizosphere microbial communities from Kellogg Biological Station, Michigan, USA - KBS Corn C7-2 (SPAdes) (version 2) | ecosystem: Host-associated > Plants > Roots > Rhizosphere > Soil ... | reverse complement strand
CGCGGATCGCCGATGATCCGCGCGACCGTCGTGATAGTCCGCTTCTGCGTGCCCGCCCACAGCTCGATGGCCTGCTCGTCACGCGCGCGGTCGTTCGCGCGGATGGTCCCATTGGTGAGGACGAACATCCCCGGCTTCGTCCACACGACCTCGCGTCCGGGAAGTGTTTGACCGAGCGCGCCCTCCGCGGTGACGACCCTCACGTTCAGCTCGCTCTGAAGGATGGATGGATCCAGCGGCGACGCGGGGAGCGCGACGGCCGCGATGAGCGACCCGTCCGGCGACCACGACACGGCTGGCGCGACGGACGAGAGCGCGGTCAGGCGCGTGACCTTGCCCGCACGGTCGATCGTGACCGGGATCAGCTGCTGCGCGGAGGCGCCCGTTCCCAGGCTCTCGACCGTGAGGACCCGATCGCCGGCCGGCGACCACTGCGGCAGCGGGATCGTGAACCGCCGCTGCGTCTGCGCGTTGCTCGCGCCCGTGCGCAGCACCGACGCGACTCCATCGGGGCCCATCGTCCAGACGTTGCCGCCGAGCGCGAACACGTACCGCACTGCGGGCGCGTCCGCTCGTGGCGTGACCGCGGCCCTCGCGATCGGAGCGGAGCGAGGGAACCACACATCGCCCGAATCGATGGAGCCCAGGAGCAGCACCGCGTTCGGCGCGAGGCCGGTGGGTGAGATGTCGACGCGGACGACGGTGGGGCCGGCAAAGCCGATCGCGTACCGCTTGTCAGGTGCGACGGCGATGCGCTCGATCAGGCCGGCGTTCGAGGGCAGGAGGATGGGGATCGAGCCGATGACGAGCTGCGCCGGGTTCGTGCCGCGGTGATAGAGGAACCCTGTCGACCACGTGCCGTCGAGCCGCAGGCTGTCCTGGTCCGGAGGCGCGAGCTCGCGGCGGACGTCGGTGCCGTCCGCGGTCATGCTCCATACGTTCGCCGCCGCGGCAAAGACGAACGTTTCCGATGCGCCCGCGAACTGCGTGACGCGCCCGGCCAGGAAGTAGATGCGGCCGTCGCTGCCGACGACCGGGGACGATGCGGAGAGACCGGTGAGGGGCCGGAACTGATTCGTCCCGGTCGCACGCACCGCCGAGATCACGCCGCCGGTCGTCTGCACGAGCAGCTCGTCCTCATCGAGCCAGTCGGCGGCGATCGCGTCCTCGACCGTGGTGATGCGTGTCCACGTGCCGTTCGCCGCGGCGATGTAGATATCGCTCTGGCTGCCGGTCTGGCGCTGGACCGTAGCCGCGATGCGTGCGCCACTCGGCGAGAACCGGTGATCGACGATGCGGTAGCTGTCGGAGCGCAGCTCCGGCGCGAGCGTGTATGACGTCGTCGCGCCATCGACACGCACGACGACGAGGCGGATGCCTCCCTCGACGTAGGCGACCTGGTTCCCATCGACGGACCACCGCGTCTTCGAGATCGCGTTAGGCGTGTCGGTCTTCGCGACAGAGCGGCGCCGCGAGTTGTCCGCATTCGCGATCCACAGCAGGTGATCGCCGTTGGGCTCGGCCCGCCAGTAGGCCAGGCGACCCGTGGCCGAGAGGTCGGTCACGGCCGGTCGCGACACGGTCGCGGCCGCGGTGGGAGAGGCCGATCCAGCCACGGCCGGGCCCGCTGGCGTGCTCGTGGTCGATACGACGATCGCGACCACCGAGGCGACAACGACCAGCGCGGAGACCAGTGCATACGGCAGTAGCCCGCGCAGTTGCCGCACGTCCCTAATACTCCACCTAATGCCCGATCCATTGGAAGCCGCCAAGACATTCATGGATGCGCTCGAGGCGCGGGACCCCGAACGTGCCGCGGCGGTCTGCGCCGAAAACGTGCAGATCGAGCTGCCCGGCGGCGATTCGCAGCTGGAAGGTCGCGACGGTGCACGACGCCTCGTCCGCATCGCTCCGGCGTTCATCCGCCGTATCCGCGAGCAGCAGATCGACGGCACGACCGTCATCCTGCGCGGCCTCACGCGCGCGCCGGGCCACTTCGCGAACTACACGACGTGGACGTTCGAGACCGATGGCCAGCTCATCACGCACGTGACTTTCGCCTGGCGTCCCGCTAACTAGACCGCCGCCGCGGTCACCTGTCCACGTATCTGAACGACCGCGGCGTCTTCGCGATCCCGAAGTCAGCGAGAGGACGCGCCTTCCGATAGCGGCGCGGTTTGCTCACCGGCAGCGTCCAGCCTTTCGCGGTGCGGCCGGCGCGCTCGCCGAGGACGCACTCGCCCACGACCGTTCCGGTGCCGACGACCGCGAGATAGGCGCGCGCGGGTAGTCGCGTGGGCGGTAGCGCGCGGTGGTCCGCGGTCCGCTTACCGTCGAGGAGCGCGTCGGCGTTCTCCTGGGATACGGCGAGCACGATGGCGTCCACGACTTTTCCTCCCGACGTTTCGTCAGGAGCGAGATCGGCGCAGCCTTGCTAGACGCGGCCGCCGGAGCGAGCCACGCGCTCGAGCGCGGTCGTGATCACGTCGAGCTCACGGTCCGTCAAGTGGTCGGCGAAGTTTCGCGCGATGGAGCGGAAGTGCTCCGGCGCGGCGCGCTTCAGGACGCGCTGGCCCAGCGCGGTCATCACGATGAGCTGTCCCCGCGCGTCGGACGCGCACGCGCGCCGCTCGATCAGGTGCTGCGTCTCGAGCCGGTCGATCGCTCTCGTAAGGCCGCTCTTGGTCAGTCCGGTCCGCTCGGCGAGCTCGGTCGGCCGAACGCCGATGGGCGGACTCTCGTGGAGGGTGGCAAGGATGTGGTGCTCCGAGAATAGGAGGCGGCCCGTCGCTTCCGCGTCGCGATCCATCGCGCGCGTAACAGCCAGGCCGGCGCGCATGAACGCCAGCCACGCCTGCAGCTCGCGCCGGGCGAGTTTCCGCCTGGGGCGGGTGCTGGGAATAAGTTGTGTAGTCAACGAGTTGATTGTATCATCAACTACCGGCGCTCGTGGAGCGCCAAGGAAAGGCACACACAATGACCTGGTACATCGACCCTTATCACACACAGGCGACGTTCTCCGTCAAGCACATGATGGTGAGCACGGTCCGCGGCCGGCTCGGCAAGCTGCGCGGCGAGATCGACATCGACCCCGAGAACCCGCACCGCGCGAGCTTCGAGATCGGAGCCGACGTCACCGCTATCGACACGGGCGACGCGCGCCGGGACGGACACCTCCGTTCGGCGGACTTCTTCGATGTCGAGAAGTACCCCGAGATCGTGTTCAAGAGCTCGGCGATCTTCCCTAAGGGGGAGGGCAAGTACGCCGTGAGCGGCGACCTCACGATCCGTGACGTCACGCGCCCGGTGACGTTCGACGTCGAGCTCGAGGGCATCGGCCTCGACGGCAAGGGCGGCCAGCACCTGGGCGCTTCCGCGAGCATCACCCTCGACCGCAAGGACTTCGGCCTGGTGTGGAACCAGCCCGTCCAGAACGGAGTGCTCGTCGGCGACAAGGTGAAGATCGACGTCGGCCTGGAGGCGCTCGATGCCGCCAGCGCTAAGGCGATGGGCCTCGCCGCGTAGCGTCCTAGTGGCGCGCGCGTAGCTTCGCGCTGATCCGCGATACCTCGCCGGGAGAGATCCCGGCGAGGAATTCGCGTGTCTGCAGCAGGAACCGTCTTTCGTGCTTCGCACGGTCCGCGTCATCCGGCGCTGCCGCGCTCGCGACGCCGACGATGTCCCATTCCGGCCCCAGAACGAGGCGGAACGTCTCGACGGAGCGCTCGAGGTGGAACGGCGACGTGACCATGTACACCCGTCGCGGTTTGATCGCGCTCAGATAACGCTCGGCGACAAAGACCGCGTTGCCGATCGTGTCACGCGACTGATCTTCGAGGAAGATGCGCCCCCGTTCGATCCCCTCGGCCACGATGAGGTCGGCCATCGAGGCGGCTTCGCTGCGTCGTGGCTTCCGGCCGACACCGTGACTGCCCGAGCAGACGATCGCCGCATTCGGATGCGCCCGAGCCAGATCCGCGGCCGCTTTGCCGCGCGCCAGCGTGGCCGGCGCGGGGATTCCGTCGGGAAGCATCCCTCCGCCGAGCACGACGATGACCTCGGGAAACGAGGCGACCGACTTGGACGACGCCTCGCTCACGCGCGGACGTCGGAGATCGCGACGGGCCGCTTTGTTTCCGCCGACCGGTAGCCGGCGATCGCGACCTCGAGCGCGCGGAGGCCGTCTTCACCGCTGATCGGTACTGGACGTCTCGCGAGGATGGCATCCACGAAGCCCGCGACCATGCGGGCGGTGAGATCGTCACCCCAGCCGACGAGCCGAGTGCGGCCGGCCGTGTCGTCATAGTGGGTGAGGGCCTGCCGGAATACGTCGATGTCGACGGTCCCCTTCTCACCGACGACGTGCAGCGTCACGCCTCCCCAGGTCGGGAACGTCTGAGGTCGCGACCAGCTGCAGTCGATCGACGCGAATGCGCCGCCCGCAAGGTCGCAGGTCATCACGCCGCAGTCCTCGACGTCGAGGCCGTAGATGAAGGAGCCGAACTCCGCCTGCACGCGCGAGAACTCATCGCCGATCAGCCAGCGGATCGCGTCGGCCGCATGGACCGTGTGGTCCATCGCCGAGCCGCCGCCGGCCTGGCGCTTGTCGCCGAACCACGAGCCGGGGTACTGACCCGGGTTCGTCGCTCGTATGGCGCGGATCCGTCCGAGCGAGCCGGCCGCGATCGCCTCCTTGAGCGCCATGACGGCGGGACTGCTACGGACCGGGAACGCGGTCCCGAGCTGGACGCCGGCGGACCGGCAGGCGTCGATCATTGCCATCGCGTCCGCGGTGGTCGTCGCGAGCGGCTTCTCGCACAGGACGTGAACGCGCGCCTTCGCGGCCGCCTCGGTGTAGCGGCGGTGGTCGGCGTTGTTCGACGCGATCACGATCGCGTCACTTGTCGCGAGCAGTCGGTCCAGCGTCGGATGCCATCGCGTCGCATGCGCGCTGGCGGCCCCGCGTCCGCGCTTCTCATCATCGTCGTAGATCCCGGTGAACTCGACCCGGTCAAGCGCGCCGAGCGTGTTCGCGAGACCCGGCGCGTGAACGTGCGCGAACGAGACGAGGCCGACGCGCAGCCGCTCGGTCATTGCGGCGCTTTCCAGTTCACGACCTCGCCCGTGTCGGCGGAGCGGATCACCGCGAGTCCGAGTGCGAGCGAGCGCAGTCCCTCAGGCCCGTCGACGAGTGGCGGTTCGCCGCGCGCGATGCGCGCGAACAGGTCGCGGAGCTGGACGAGGTACGGCGTCTCGTGCAGCGTCGGCGTGGCCATCATCGCGGGACCTGCGGGTCCCGACGGCGACTGGAGCGCGATGGGCGACGCCGCGCGGCTGTCGTGCACGAGCATCCCGCGATCGCCGCGGAGCTCGAAGCCGGTGCGGAACCCGGAGTGCTCGGCCCAGCTCGCTTCGATCTGCACGATCGGCCGCTCGTCGTAGCGGATCGTCGCGAGCGCGTACTCGAGCCCCCCACTCCCCTTGAAGCGCTTCGCGTAGATCCGCGACGGCTCGCCGAACCACCAGCGGACGGTGTCGAGGTCGTGGAGCATGAGGTCGAGCACGACGCCGCCGCTCTTGTCCTCGTCGAGATACCAGCCGCGCGCGGAGCCGACCGCGAAGTTGCCGCGCGTCATCGTCACGATCGCGGGCTTGCCGAGCGTTCCGGCGTCGAGGAGCTCCTTGGCCTGCCGGTACTCGGGGAAGAAGCGCACGACGTGCCCGACGGCCAGCGTCACACGCGCCTCGTCGGCCGCGCGCACCATGGCCTCGGCGTCGGCGAGGGTGCGCGCCAGCGGCTTCTCGCAGAACACGTGCTTGCCCGCGCGCGCCGCCGCTATCGCGTGCTGCGCATGGAGATACGTCGGCGTCGCGACCACGACGAGATCGATGTCATCCGCGGCGCAGATCTCCTCAGCGCTCGCGACGCGGGCGCCGCACTCCTTCGCGAGCGACGTGGCGTCGGTCAGCGGCACGGCGGCCACGGCGACGACCTGCGCGCCGTCGATCGCGAGCGCGCTGTGCGCGTGCATCGAACCGGCGAACCCTGTGCCGAGGACGCCGACACGCAGTGGCATGAACGCAGGCTAGCGCGAAAGAGAGAGGGCGCCCCTTCCGGAGCGCCCTCTTCATCGTCGGTTCGGTGCCGGGATCAGATCTTGTGCAGTGTCGCGTCCATGATCATGACGATCGTGAAGTTGTCAGCGCCGCCCTGCTGGTAGATCGGGTCGCCTTCGGGCTTCCAGCCGGTGACGCGCGCCTTCTCGTTGACAGGGTTGTTGTTGAGCCGTTCGTAGATCGGGATGATCGGGAGCAGCTCGTTGAACGCGAGGGATAGCTTGGTGATGGGGTCCTTCTGCTTGGCCGTGTCGTATCCCGTGATCGCGTCGTCGAGCACCGTGTCGAAGTTGATCGAGCCGCCGGAGTATGTCTGCGTGAGCGGGTACTTCATCCCGCCGCCAGTCGCGTCCTTGTTGAACTCACGGAACGGACGGACCAGTGAAGCCTGCGGGTGCGGGTTGCCGATGCCCCACGGGTTCATTCCGATCTGGAAGTTGCCGTTATTCATGTCGGGCAGCTGCGTCGAGCGGATCGCGCCGCGCGGCGTGATCTTGATGCCGAACTTGTTGAGCGCATCCGATGCGTACGTCGCCGCCGCGGCCCAGTCCTGGAAGTCGCTCGGGAAGTACAGCTCGAACGAGAGCGCCTTGCCGCCCTTGGCATAGATCCCGTCGGCGCCCTTCGCGTAGCCGGCGTCCTTCATGAGCGCGTCGGCCTTGGCTGTATCGAAGGCGTAGGCGTTGAGCTTGGACACGTCGGCGGAGTTCACCCAGTTGGCGACCAGGCCGTCCGAGAATCCGGTCATGTACTTCGGGGCGCGGGCCGATGTTCCGTAGAAGATCTTCCCGGCCTCTTCCCGGTTGAAGGCCATCGCGATCGCCTGCCGCAGGCGCTTGTCCTGGAGCTCGGGCGCCTTCTCCCAGTTGATGTAGAGCGCCGGTCCGGTGAGGATCGGTCCGCGGATGATGCGGTAGCCCTTGTCCTGGAACGCCTTGTCCGTGGCGAGCGGGAAGCCGTGCGTCGCGTAGTCGATGTCGCCGTTGAGGACGAGCGGAGTGACCTCGGCGGTCTCGCCCTGGAAGATGACGATCTTGTCGAAGTTCACCTTGTCCGCGAACAGTCCGCCGGTGTTCCGCACCATCGTGAACTGGGCTGCGGTCACGCTCTGCGGGTCGATCTTGTACGGACCGATCGACGACGGGTTGGCCGGACGGAAGTCGTTCATCTCCTTGATGAGGGCCTTGCCTGCGTCGGTCGAGTTCGTGCCGCCACCCGCGTAGAAGTCCTGTGCCTTCTTTGCGAGTGCCCCATAGATGGAGTCCGGCTTGATGCCGTTCCGCAGGATGAGCCGCTCGCCAAGGCTCGTCGGCTTCGTGTAGTGGAAGCGGACGTTCAGATCGTCAACGGCCTCGACCTTGTCGATGAAGTTCCAGATGCCATACGCAGCCAAACGGCCGACCATATATGTGGTGACCACGTCCTTCGCGGTGAAGGGCTTGCCGTCATCCCACTTGAGGCCGGATCGGAGCTTGACGTCGTAGTTGTCGCCGTTCTGCTTCGACGACTCCGCGAGCCAGTAGTCGTACTTGTTGCCGGCCCAGTTGTACACGGCGAGCGACGGAATGAAGAGGTCCGTGTAGATGGAGCCGCTGATGATCGCGTTCGTCGCGTAGTAGTTCCAGTGGCCCTGCGGAGCAAGCACGTATGGCCAGGCGCCGTGGAACTCGCCGCCCTTGGCCGAGGTGCCGCCTCCCGTCGTCGTGCCGGTCGTGGTGCCGCTTGTGCCGGGCGCGCATGCCGCCGCGATGAGTCCGAGACTGGTGAACGTCGCGTCACGGAGCAGGCGCCGCCGTGTCGGTGAATAGCTGATGGTCTTATCTGCCATTAGTTCCCTCCCGAGTTCGAATCTGGCTCGTTGTAGCCCTTCCGGATAGCTTTGTCGACTGTAGTGCGTGCTTGCGAGCGTGGCGGTGGCGGCAGCGATGATCGCGCGAGAACGGTAACGATCCCGATGAATAGAAGGCCCATCACCGCTGCGAGGACCGTGGCGACGAACTCGGCCGATGACCGGTCTTCGAACGGTAATACCAGGAGGGAGAGCGCGAGGATCACGAATCCGAGCTGGAACGCGCTCCTAAGAAGGGCGGGGTCCACTAGACCGTGACCGCCGCGCGCTGGCCGGTGCGCTCCCGCACCGCGACGTGACAGGCGACCTCCCGCGAGCCCGGGATCGGTAGGAGCTCGGGGACCAGCACGTCGCAGAGTCCGGCCTCGGCGAGCGGACAGCGGGGGTGGAACGAGCAACCGGGCGGGAGTCGGAGAAGGCTCGGGATCTCGGCGCTCCGAAGCTCGACGCGCGTTTTCGATCGCGTGATGTCGGGATCGGCTTCCGGGATCGCGGCGATCAGCGCCGCCGAGTACGGGTGCGCGGGATCCGTGACGAGCGCCTCCGTGTCAGCGAGCTCGACCATGCGCCCGAGGTACATCACGCCGATCCGGCCGCGCGCCGCGAAGTACCTGGCCACGGCGAGGTCGTGCGTGATGAGCACGATCGTCACGCCGAACTCCTTTGCGAGCGCGAGCAGGAGGTTGAGCAGGCTGATGCGGATCGAGACATCGACCATCGAGACAGCCTCATCGGCGACGATGACCTTCGGGTCGACGGTCAGGGCGCGCGCGATCGCGACACGTTGACGCTGGCCGCCCGAAAGCTGATGCGGGTACTTCGCGATGAAGTTCTCGGGTGGTGAGAGGTCGACGCGCTGCAGGAGCTCGGTCACGGCCGAGAGGGCTTGCCGCTGCGAGCTCGCCTTCTTGTGCCGGAAGAGCGGAGCCGAGAGCGTCTGGAAGACCGTGCGTGTCGGGTTCAGCGACGCGTAGGGATCCTGGTGGACCAGTTGGACAGCGCGGCGGAAGCGCGCGAGGTCGGCGCCCTTCGTCAGCCAGACATCTTTCCCTTCATAGAGAAGGCGGCCGCCGGACGGACGGAGAAGGCCCGTGAGGAGCCGGCCCGTCGTGGTCTTACCGCAACCGCTCTCTCCCACCAGACACATCGCCTCACCCTGACCCAGCGCGAGCGAGACCGAGTCGACCGCGGTGATGACGCCGGCAGGCGTCGTGAACGTTCGACTGACGTGGTCGAGCTCGATGAGCGCGTTCATGCGAGCTTCTCCGCGACGGGGACCTCTGCGTTCGAGCCGAGCACCTCGGCGACGTGCTTCCAGCGGATGCACGCCGCTTCATGCTTCGGGGTATCGACGGGTACGAGCGGCGGGTCCGCTGCGCGACACGCGTCGATCGCGTAGGGACAGCGTGGCGCATACGAGCATCCGACCGGCAGGCGCATGAGGTCAGGCGGTGATCCGGGTATCGAGGCGACGTTGCCGAGCGCGCCCGACACGCGCGGCACCGCGCGCAGGAGCCCGACCGAGTACGGGTGGCGTGGTCGATAGAACATGTCCTCGACGTTCGCCTCCTCGACGACCCGGCCGGCGTACATCGTGATCATGCGGTCGGCCAGCTCGGCGGCGATCGAGAGATCGTGAGAGATGAAGATCATGGAGAAGCCGAGCCGTTCGCGAAGCTGCTTCAGCAGGTCGATGATCGAACGCTGCGTGAGGATGTCGAGGGCGGTCGTCGGTTCGTCGAGGATGACGAGCTGCGGCTCGAGCATCAGAGAGAGCGCTATGAGAACGCGCTGCTTCATCCCGCCGGAGAGCTCATGCGGGAACGCCGGCAGCACGCGCTTCGCGTCGAGATGGACGAGGTCGAGCAGCTCGTCCGCACGGTCGCGGACCTTCTGTCGATCCTTCATTCCGTGCGCGCGTGCCGTGTCGAGGAACTGCTCCCAGATCGTGATCACCGGGTTGAACGAGTTGAGCGCCGCCTGGAACACCATCGCGGCCTCGGCCCAGCGGTATTCGCGGAGATCGTCGTCGTCCAGCTTTCGGACGTCGGTCGTGAGCCCGTCCTTCGTGTAGAGGATCTCGCCCTTCGTGACCTTGGTGCCGCGTGGCGATAGGCGAATGAGTCCGACGGCCAGCGTCGTCTTCCCCGAGCCGCTCTCGCCGATGATCGCCAGCGTTTCGCTCTTCTCGAGCTCGAACGACACGTCGCGCACGGCATGGACCGGTCCCTTGCGCGTGATGTAGTCGATGGAGAGGTCGCGGACGGAGAGGACCGGCACGGCCGTTAGGCGGAGCCGCGTAGCCGCGGATTGAAGATGTCCTCGAGCGCGGATGCGAACGACACCAGCGATAGCTGCACCAGCGAGATCGCCAGGATCGGACTGAGGATGTACCAGATGCTGTCGCGGAAGTAGAGCGCTCCCTGGCCCTGCGCGAAGTACAGCATGATGCCCCAGTTCGAACCCGAGACAGGGACAAGGCCGAGGATGACGATGAAGACCTGCGCGTACATCGCTTCGGTCATCGCGAAGATGAAGTGGATGGCGATGTAGCTGCGCATCGTCGGCAGGATCTCGCGGAACACGATGTGGACGATCCCCAGATCCAGCGAGCGCGCGGCTTCGACGTAGTCGCGCTCCTTTAAGGAGAGGACCTGGGAGCGGATCTGCCGGAGCAGGCTCGACCACTGGAGCGCGCCCAGCAGCACCGCGAGGAACAGGAAGCCGGTCGGTCGCAGGATCGCGGCGACGGCGATAAGCAGGATGAGCTTCGGAAGCGTGAGGACCACGTCGGTGATCGCGAGGATCGTCGAGTCGACCTTGCCCCCGACGACCGCGGCGATGGAACCGAAGGTGATCGCGATCGCGGTGGAAACGAGCGCCGCGAGGATGGCGACCGTGAGGATGTCCCGGCCGCCGAAGACGATCTGGTTCAGCACGTCCTTGCCCTGGAAGTCCGTGCCGAGCGGGTGCGCCGCCGACGGTGTTTGGTAGATGTCCACGAGGCTCGGGTCGTTCTGGAACGGCACGAACAGCGGAGCGACGAAGGCGAGCAGCAGGAAGAACACGATGCCGATGAAGCCGAGGAGGCCGACGGGCCGCTGCGATAGCAACCGCAGGAACCCGCCGGCCGAGAGCCACATCCCGAGCAGCCGCTGGCCGAAGGTCGGACGAGCGAGGATCGCAGTGGTCATCCTGCGGCCCCGCCCGCGCGGCCGATGCGCGGGTCGAGCTTCGAGTAGAGGAGGTCGGCCGCGAGGTTGGCCACCACGACCGCGATCGTCGTCAACATGACGATGCCCTGGATGACCGGATAGTCGCGCTGCGTGACGGCCGCCAGCAGGCGAAGACCGACGCCTTGATACGCGAAGATCTGCTCGATGATCGCGGCGCCGCCGACGATGAAGCCAACGCTGATCGCGAGCTGCGTGACCAAAGGCAGCACCGCGTTGCGTCCAACGTACGCGGTGCGGATGCGGCCATCGGACAGGCCACGGGCTCTCGCCGCGGTCACGTAGTCCTCTTCGAGCGCCGAGAGCGTCGCGCTGCGCATCGAGAGGATCCAGTGACCGATCTGCGTCAGGAAATAGATCGTGATCGGCAGAGATGCGTGATAGAAGAGGTCGCCGATGAAAGCGAGCGTGAAGCCGGGCTGCATGCCGGGCGTGTAAGCGCCACGCATCGACGTGAAGTTGATGATGTGCGTCTGGACGCCGAGGAACAGGATCATCATCAGCGCGATCAGGTAGTTCGGGATCGAGCTGACGAGAGATCCTCCGGTCGAAACGACGCGATCGAGAAGCGAGTCGCGCCGGTATGCCGCCAGGAGTCCGAGGCCGATCCCCACCACGAAGCTGAGCAGCAGTCCGGTGCCCACAGAGAACAGGGTCCAGGGCAGCACGGAGAGGATGATCGAAGTCACGCTGGTACCTGATGACAGGAACGAGCTGCCGATATCGAGGTGCAGCAGATTCCAGATGAACGACAGGTACTGCTCGTGGATCGGCGCGTTGAGGTTGATCGCGAAAAGGCTCGACGCGATGGCTTTCGCTTCCTCGTAGCTCAGCGACCCGTTGGATGTCTGAATGAGCTCATCGATCTTCAGTTCGACGGGACTGCCCGGCATCAAACGAATGAGGAGGAACGTCAGTGTCGTCGTCACCCAGATGGTGAGGAACGCTTTGACCACGGCGCGGGTGATCGGGTGCCGCCAGCTGTCGCCGAGGTAACGGCGCGGGTTCATCGCGGTCCGGACCTGGGACTTGGCCGCGATCGCGGTGGTCATAGGGCAGAGAGTACGGCGAGCAGCCGGTCGAGTGGCGTCTCCGCCAGCGAAGCCAGCCGCAGGTCCGCCCGCGAGAGGTCCGTGGCGGCTGTCAGTGCGTTCGGGACGGCGACGCACAGTAATCCAGCGTCCTTCGCCGCCGCGATCCCGTTCCGGGAATCCTCGAACGCAACAGCCTCCTGCGGTGCTACGCCGAGCGCTTTAACCGCGGCGAGATACAGGTCGGGCGCTGGTTTCGTTCGCGCGACATCTTCCCGCGTGCGGATCACGTCCCACTGCGGGTGCAGCTCCAGCCGTTCGAGGTGGCCGAGCACCCACGCACGCGATGAGCTCGACGCCACCGCGAGCCGCAGGTGCAGGCGTTTCGCCTCGGCGATGTAGTCGCGCACCCCGGCCATCACTTCGAGCGCAGCGATCAGCTCGGTCTTCCGCAGGTCCCGCCGAGCCTTGGTGGTGCTCGCGTCGAAACCCTCGCCGACAAGCGCGGCCAGGTGGCCGGCAGGGTCGAAGCCAGTGTCGCTGCCGATGTAGTCGTACCACCGGTCCATCGGGAGCTCGTGACCGTGCTCGCGATAGATCTCGGCCCACGACTGATGCGAGGGCGTCTCGGTCTCGAGGATGAGGCCGTCGAAGTCGAAGACGAGCGCGCGGATCACCGGCGCAGCACGAGCTCCACTGCTTCGGCGCCCGCACCGAGCCCGTCCGGCTCCGGCTTGAGCACGCGGACGCGTGTCTCACTCACCGCCGGGAAGCGCGCGAGGACCGAGCGCGCGACGTCGAACGTGATCCGCTCCACGAGCGCGCGCGGACGTTCGGCCACCGCTTCGCGCACGACCTTCGCGAGCATGCTGATGTCGAGCGCGGACGCGAGGTCGTCGGCACGCACCGCGTCGGCGAGATCGGTACGCACGACCACGTCGACGAGATAGTCCTGCTGGCGCGCGCGCTCGTCCGGCGTCGTGCCCTGCCGCCCGCGGCAGCGAAGCGCCTTGATCTCGATCGTCCCTTCCATGCCTCAGGCCTGATCGGCGTAACGGCGGAAGAGCGCGACGGTCGCGCGCAGTGCCTTCCAGTAGTTCGCGAGAAGGATGTTCTCGTTCGGCGCGTGCGCGCCGGAGCCTGGATGACCCATGCCAAGCGTGATGTTCGCCAGCGACCGCTTCCCGCAGACCTGCCACATCGGCGACGTTCCTCCCGACGACGGGATCAGCATCGCCGGCTTTCCGATCTCTTCTTCGGCAACGGCCTGGGCCGCGCGCACGAGCGGATCGTCGATGCGTCCGCGATAGGGCCGCGTGCCCTCCTTCGCGACGAGCTCGACGTCGGTGAAGCCGCGGCGATCGAGGTGCGCGCGAAGCAGCGTCCTGATTCGTGCGGGATCCTGGTCCGGCACGAGGCGGAAGTCGATCTTCACCATCGCCTCCGACGGGATGACCGTCTTCGTCCCCTCGCCGATGAACCCCGAGACGAGTCCGCAGATGTTGCACGTCGGCTCGTACACGGACGCGATCCGCGCCTCAGCATCGGAGCGGCCCCACGCGAAGGAGTCGATCTCATACATTCGCTTCACGACGTCTGACTCGAACGGGAGCGACGCGAGATGCGCGCGCTCCGCCTCGGTCGGCGGGCGCACGTCGTCGTAGAAGCCGTCGATGAGGATGCGTCCGCCACGGTCGACGAGCGTGTCGAGCGCCGTGACGAGCCGCCACGCCGCGTTCGGCAGGTGCGTCGCGGCGCCGGAGTGCGCGTCGCGCGCCATCGAACGCACGCGTAGCTCGACGTAGAAGATGCCCTTGCCACCGAGGAGCAGCTGGGGCCGGCCGGCTGCGTCGATCGCGCCGCCCTCTTTCAGCGCGCCGTCCCCGTCGGTGAGCGTCGCGTCGAGCGCGAGGATGCGCGCGAGGTTGGAGCTGCCGCTCTCCTCCTCTCCTTCTATAAGGAACCGCACGCGGAGGGGGAGCTCGCCGTTGAGCGCGCGATAGGCCTCGACGGCCTGGATGCGCAGAAGTAGGTGTCCCTTGTTGTCATCGACGCCGCGCGCGAACACGGCGCCGTCGCGCACCGCGGGGTCATAGGGTGGGCTCCGCCACAGGTCGAGTGGGACGGCCGGCTGCACGTCGTAGTGCTGCACGCAGATGAGCGTGCGTTTGCCGGCACCGGTCTCGCCAACGACGAGCGCGGGCGCGCCTTCGACTCGAAGCTCGTGCGACTCGGCGCCCGCCGAGGTCAGGCGCTCGCCGCACCACCGCGCCGCGGCATCGAGCGCGCTCGGGTCGGTCGCCTCTGACGGGATCGCGCAGAGCTCGCGCAGCTCGGAGACGAATCGACCGCCGTGCTGCTCGAGATAGCGGTCGAGCATGTCGGGCACGACCGTGAGTATGCGTAAAGTTCCGGGGCCAACGCCGAGGAGGGGTCCTCATCGGGACCCCTCCTCGCTGGGCGTGCGAACGCCGTGCTTGTTAAAGGATGGCGATGATGCGGTCGAGCAGCGCGGCGATCGCGTTCAGCGATGCGTTGCCGTCGAGCAGGTGCGCCACGGCGCAAAGCAGGTTACCGAGCAGGTTGCCGGGCGCGGCCACCGCGCTGATGAGGACATCGATCGGGCTCGTGTCGACGACGAGACCCAAGAGGTCAAGGTGGATCGCGCCGACGTTGAGCGTGAGGATGTCGCACGTCGCCGATGGGATGGTGAGCGGTGCGGTGAAGGGGGAATCGGTGACGTCGATCTGTGTCGGGATGCCGCCAACGAGGGCGGTGACCGTGCCGGTGATCGTTCCAGTGGCGGTCAGAACGCCGTCGACCACGGAGATGTCGGTGATCGTCGCCGTCGCATCGGTGAGACCGTCCACGACGTTGACCACCAGGTTGCCTGTGGGTGCTGGGGCCGGGTTGGCCGCTTCGGGCGTCGCTGTCGCGGCGAACGCCGCCATGGGAGCGCCCAAGGCGAGGATCGTCGCCATGGCTGGGATGAGAAGAAGCCTTCGCATGTCTGTGTCCTCCCGAATCTTTTTGTTGCTTCCTCCCGACCTGGCAGCACCGTGGCCTCGCGACGCGCATCGCTCGCTCGCTCCCGACGCGTGAATGGCCCTGGGAAATTGGCGGGCAGTTAGAAGCGACGTTCCGCGCCGGAGGAACTGAGGGGCGTGACTTCCCGACGGTGGCGTAACAACGGCACGACGACGTCACGCGCTAACGCGTATACGTCACGCCTCGCGGCAGTGACCCTGCCTGCATCAAGGGCATGGCATCAGACCTGAGCCCTCGTCAGCGCGAGATCCTCGCCCTCGTGGCCGCTGGGCGGACGAGCAAGGAGATCGCGAGTGCACTCGGTATCTCCGAGAGCACGGTGAACTGGCATCTCGCGAACGTGTTCGCGCGCCTGGGGGCGTCGAGCCGAGCGGAGGCCGTGGCTCTCGCGATGCGCGACGATGTCAACGGCCACGAACGACTATCCGACGCGCCGCCGACATCGGCGCAGCTCCCCTCCGTCGCATTCGCGTTGGCGCTCACGCTGCTGATGCTTGGATTGCTCGCGGGTGCCCTCATCGCGGGGTGGACCATCGTCTGGCCTTAATCTCGGCCCCGCATGCGCACCGACTTCTGGAAGTTCTGGACCGGCGAGACGATCTCGAGCTTCGGCAACTCGATCACGCAGTTCGCGTTACCGCTGCTCGTCTTCAAGCTGACCGGGTCGGCAGTATCGCTGGGGATCGCATTCGCGATGTTCGGGTTGCCGCACCTCTTCTTCGGCTTGATCATCGGCGCCTGGGCCGACCGCCTCGACCGAAAGCGGTTGATGATCGTCGTCGACCTACTCAGCGCCGCGGTCGTCGCGTCCGTGCCGCTCGCCGCAGCGGCGGGCGTCCTGTCGGTCTGGTGGATCTTCGCCGGCGGATTCGTCCTGGCGACGCTCGGGATCTTCTTCCAGGCGGCGCAGTTCGCAGCAATCCCGAGTCTGGTGGAGCGCGACCAGCTCGTGACCGCGAACGGACGGATACAGGCGAGCTTCTCCGCGGCCACCATCCTCGGGCCGCTGGCGGCCGGTGCGGTCCTCGCGTTCGTGCCGATCGAGAGCCTGCTGTACGTCGACGCGCTCACGTTCGTGGTGTCCGCGGTCGCGCTCGCGCTGATCGCGCGTCCGTTCAACGCCCCGCGCCAGACCGCCCGCACTTCGATCCGCGCCGACGTCGTGGAGGGCCTGCGCTATGTGCTCCGGCACCCGGTCTTGCGGAACATCTCGGCGATGATGGCGCTCATCAACCTGGTCAGCGTCACCGTCTATGCGCAGATCGTCCTCTTCGCCAAGCAGCGTTTCGCCGTGTCGGATAGCGAGCTCGGGCTTCTGTTCGCCGCCGACGGAGCCGGTGTCGTGGTGATGTCGCTCGCGGCAGGCCCGCTGCGCGGCCGTTTCTCGTTCGGCAACGTCGCGCTCGGCGCGCTGATGCTGAGTGGCCTCACGACGATCGCGCTCGCGTACGCGCCGACATATCTCCTCGCGGTCGCGCTCTCAGCGGCATCCTCGGGTCTCGGCATCCTCTTCAACATCAACACCGGCAGCTTGCGCCAGGCGATCGTGCCCAATCACCTGCTCGGCCGGATCATCACGATCGCGATGGTCCTCGCGTGGTCGGCCAGTCCGCTCGGCTCGACGATCGGCGGCCTCATCGTCGAACGCTCGGGCGACGTGCAGACCGTGTACGCCAGCATCGGCGCGCTCGTCTTCGGCATCGCTCTCTACTTCCGGCTGTTCAGCCCGCTCGGCCACGCCGAGCGCTACCTGGAGACGCCGGTCGAGGCCGCCGCCGTCTAGCGGCTCGGGTGCACCACGTGACGCGGATCGAGCGCGTCGCGCAGGCCGTCGCCGATGAAGTTGATCGACACGACCGCCAGGAAGATGAAGAACCCGGGGAAGATGGCGATCCACGGCGCCTTGGCCATGTCCGTCGTGGCGTGATTCAGCATGTTGCCCCACGACGGCGTTGGTGGCTGGATGCCAAGTCCGAGAAATGACAGCGTGCTCTCCGCGATGATCGCGGCGGCCACGCCGAGCGTCGCGGCGACGATGATCGGGGCGAGCGAGTTCGGAAGGATGTGCCGCACGATGATCCGCCGGTCGCTGGCGCCGATGCAGCGGGCGGCCTCGACGAATTCACGGTTCTTGAGAGAGAGGAATGTCGCGCGGACCAGTCGTGAGGTCGTCATCCACGAGAGCAGCCCGAGGACGATGACGATCACCCCGATCGTCATGCCTTTGAAGAACACGCCAAAGAGGATCAGTAGGAAGAGGCGCGGGAACGAATACATCATGTCGACGAATCGCATGAGCAGGCTGTCGATCCACCGGCCGTAGTAGCCGGCGAGCACGCCGACGAGGGTGCCGATCGAGACAGCGACCGTGACCGCGAGGAGGCCGACCGAAAGCGAGACGCGCCCGCCGTACAGGATCCGCGTCGCGAGGTCGCGTCCCAGGTCATCGGTGCCGAATGGATGGGTGAGCGAGGGCGGCTCGTAGAGCTCGAGCAGTCGCGTCCGGTCGGGGTCGTATGGCGAAACGAGCGGCGCGGCGGCGCACAGGAGCGACAGCATTACCAGCACGAAAAGGCCGATGACCGCGGGGCGATGCGCTCGAAAGCGCTCGATCGCCATCTGCCACTGGCTGCGCTCGGGCGTTGCCAGTGGCACCGCGATCGGGACGGCGACCGACTTCGTCGCCATCAGGAGAACCTGATCCGAGGATCGAGGTAGCCGTACATCACGTCGGCCAGGAGATTCGCGAGCACGATCAGGGTGCTCGACACGACGAGGATGCCCTGCAGCACCGGGTAATCGGAGCGCGTTGCAGCGTCCCAGAAGAGGCGACCCATGCCGGGCCAGCCGAAGATCTGCTCGGTCACGAGCGCGCCGACGAAGAGCTCGGGCACGTCGAGCGCGACGACCGTGACCAGAGGGATCGCGGCGTTCTTCAGCGCGTGTCTCATCACGACGACACGTTCGGCGAGACCCTTCGCGCGTGCGGTGCGCATGTAGTCCTGCCCGATCGTTTCGAGCATCGACGCGCGCAGGTAGCGCACGTGCGAGCCGAGCTGCACGAGCGCGATCGTCGCGACCGGCAGTACCAGGTGGCGGAGGCGGTCGCCGATCTCGAATGGGGCGCCGAGCGTCGCCATTCCGCCGAGCGGCAGCCAGCGCAGCTGTAGCCCGAACAGGATGATGAGGAGCAGGCCGAGCCAGAAGGTCGGTGTCGAGAGGAACGTGAACGTCGTCCCGGTCACGACGTGATCGAAGATCGAGTACTGGCGCACGGCGGTGAGAACTCCGATCGGGATCGCGAGCAGCAGCACCACGACGAAGACCGTGCCCATCAGGTAGAGCGTGTTGGGCAGCCGCTCGCCGATCAGCGTGAGCACGGGCTGATGGCTCGAGAACGAATAGCCCCAGTCGAGGGTGAGGAAGCTGCCGAGCCACGACAGGTACTGGATCGGCAGCGGACGGTCGAGGCCGAAGGCGTGCTCGAGACGCACGCGGTCCGCTTCGGTGAAGTCGGGGTTCCCTTCGTATGCCGCGAGCGGTCCGCCGGGCGTCGCCTTCAGGATCGCGAAAGACGCGACGCTGATCGCAAAGAGGAGCGGCAGCGCCTGCAACAGCCGGCGCACGACGTAGCGACCCACAGCGCCGCCGCTCCTCTAGACCTGTTCCGTTATTTCTTCAGGTACCAATC
>Ga0207674_10003568_pt1 | contig 18973 bp, 18 predicted proteins | sample KBSCornC72_FD_184303 | JGI IMG/M metagenome (GOLD analysis project Ga0207674, IMG submission 184303) | Corn rhizosphere microbial communities from Kellogg Biological Station, Michigan, USA - KBS Corn C7-2 (SPAdes) (version 2) | ecosystem: Host-associated > Plants > Roots > Rhizosphere > Soil ... | reverse complement strand
GACGATCGCGCGCGTGCCGTCGTGCGAGGGCCCGAGAGCCAGCACGACCTCGACCGGACCGCTGTAGTCCTGCTCGAGCACGCTCCGGATCGCCGACTCCACGTAGCCCGCCTCGTTCAGCACGGGCATGACGTACGAGACGCCGGTGCGAGGCTCAGCCATGGTCGGACGAGCCTATCAGCGGCGGATTCGCCGCCCGTCGTGTCGGAGGCTGCCTCAGAGCTTCAGCGTGCCGAGCGTCACCGACACGGTCGTCGGCGCGTCGCCGCGCACGTAGACCAGCTTCGCCGTGCTGCCCGGAGCGAGGGTGCGCACCTGCGCGGTGAGGTCGGTGCTGTCGGTGATCGGCCGTCCGTTGAAGGAGGTGACCACGTCACCCTTCTTGAGTCCGGCCTTGTCGGCGGCTCCGCCCGAGGTGATATCCGCGATCAGGGCACCGACGACCGAGCTCTTGTCACTGGTGGCCGTGGTGACCGACGCCCCCAGCAGACCATGGGTGCCCTTGCCGGTCTTGATGATCTCCTGGCCGATCCGCTGCGCGAGGTCGGAGGGGATGGCGAAGCCGACGCCGATCGATCCCGACTGGCCCGAGCCGCTGCTGCTGCCCGTGCTGGCGATGGCCACGTTGATCCCGATCAGCTTGCCGGAGCTGTCGAGCAGAGCACCACCCGAGTTGCCCGGGTTGATCGCGGCATCCGTCTGAATGACCGGCAACGAGATGTCGGCGGACTGGCCCGCACTCGATCCGCCACCGCTTCCGTTGCCGCCGTTGCCGTTGCCGCTTCCGTCGCCGAAGTTCCAGAAGTTGTAGGGGCTCGATCCGTCGCCGGGGGTCGAGTTGTCACCCGAGCCTCCGCTGTTCGGGACGGCCGACGACGCGATCTGGATGCTGCGGTTCACCGCGCTGACGATGCCGTCGGTCACGGTGTTCGGAAGGTCCAGCGGCGCCCCGATCGCGACCACCTTGTCGCCGACGTTGATCTTCGACGAGTCGGCGAACTCGATGGGCTGGAGCCCGGACGCGTTGTCGAGCTTGATCACGGCCAAGTCGACGACCGGGTCGATCCCGACGACCTTCGCGGTGTAGAGCTTGCCGTCGTAGGTGGTCACCTCGATGGTGCCGCTCGCGGAATCGCCGTCGAGGGTGACGACGTGGGTGTTCGTGAGCACGTAGCCGTCGCTGCTGAGCACGACGCCCGAGCCGGTTCCCCCTTCGCTGCTGGCCGTCACGTCGATGGTGACGACCGAGGGGCCCGCCTTGGCGGCGACCGCGGTGGTGGTGGTGACGTCATCCTTGTTGTTGATGGTCACGGTCTGCGGTCCGGACACGACACTGCCGTGCGAACCGTTGTTGGCACTGACCGCCCACGCAGCCACGCCGGCTCCGGATGCCCCACCCAGCACCGCTCCGACCACGAGTGCGCCGACGAGCGGTCCGACGTTGCGCTTCGGCGCTGCGGCGGGTTGCGACGCGGTCGGCTGGTCCGACATGAGCTGGGTCGCGGTCGGCTGCGGTGCCGTCGGCTGCGCTGCCTTCTGCTGGGCTGAGGTCTGGTCTGCGGGCGACTGTGCCTCGGAGGGAACGTGGGGTGCGTCGGACATGGTCGGGATGCTCCTTTCAGCGCAGCCAGCATCCCGCCTGAAGCTGAGCGTTGTATATGCCGGCGCTGGGAGCCTACTGCCGCTCTGGGGGGTGACCGCTCAGCATCCTGGTCCCGCCGGATTCGCCACGCAATCGCGGTCGACGAGCACCGTCTTCGCGCCCGTCACAGTCACGTGCAGGTCGTTGGCCGGCAGGTTGATGATGCCCGCGATGGGGATGAAGCCGGTCGACGCGAAGCGGTACTCGGCATGGAAGTCGATGGTGAGGCGGATGACGTACTCGCCCTCGGCCGCGTACACGTGACTCGTCGGCGTGCGGTCGAAGTCGTGCAGGCCCTGGCTCGCCCAGGTCGCACCTTTCGTGGCGCGGACGGCGGCCGATCCGTCGCCGTAATTCCAGTGCCAGGCGACGGGCGTGAACCGGACCGTGGCGGGTTGACCGAGTAGCGTGCCGTTCACCAGTTGCTGCCCGACGACGGAGTAGAAATTGGCGTCGAGTCCGGGAACGACCCAGCCGTTGGGCTCCATGAACTGGACTCCCGGAGCGGGGCGGAACGACGCGATGTCTCGGAGCGTGATCGGCTGAACGGGCGGAGCCGCCGGCCCCGGACGCGGGACGCGCACCAGGCAACGGTTCTGCACGAAGATCTGGCAGGTGAAGTCCGGCTTGGACACGTGGCCGGAACCCTTCGGCGCACTGCCGCCGCTCGAGCCGGGCGACGTCGAATTTCCGATGAGCGTGACGTCGCTGGCGCCGACGGAAGCGTCGATGGAGCATCCACCGGTCAATACGTCTGACGTGCTACAGCCGAGGCGCTCGGCTCGGGCTCCATCTGCGCCCAACGCAATCAGAGACACGATAATGGCAACGACCGCCACTAGTCGCAGATGTGTGAGCCTGTCCAAGGTTCCCGCTCCGATGGAATCAGTTTGGATCGGAATATCTCGAGCTGGACTTGAAATTGCTGCAGCTCGGGTCGTCCAGGGGAAACAACAGACCTGTCGTTCTCATCGACCACGTCAACTCCCGAGACGTCTTCACACAGATAGACCGTGACGGTGCCATTGCCATCCGGCGCAAGGTCAGCGGACTGAAGGACCGCCTTTGTCAGTTTCGTAGCTCCGACCGAGTGCCAGCGCTTCGTGGCGAAGGTTTTGAAACCTGCCAAGTCGTCCGACAAGAGAGATCCAGTCGCCAGACCCTCCAAGCGTTCGGGGTGCTTCCCCCCATCGTTTGCCACCTCATCCGACACCTTCAAGTACGCCACATAGGCCTTCTCTGCCGCCGCCAGCGCTTCGGCATCCGACGCGAACACCGGTGTCGCACTCCCGGTCGGCGACGAGCTGGGGTGCGAGTCAACCGGGACGCATCCGGCGAGCGCGAGCAGCAGCGCCGCTGTGACGAGGAACGAGCCGGTGCGCATACCCACGACGGTAGGGCACGAGGGCAATCGACGACATCCGAAGTCCACAGAGGGGACACCACAGCCCCCAGCAGCATGGGGAGGACGGTCGGCCGTACCTAACTCAGGGGATTTCGACGAAAACCCGCCACAATCGAGTCGAAGCAGCCGACTTCTCCTGAGTTAGGTACGTCGCCGTACCGCGCAAGCCCACCTCCTCCCGCAACCCGCGCGCCCGCAACCCCACCCCGAACCCCGGTACCGTGACATCCATGACGGTTGCGGGGGCGTGGGTCCGCGCCGCGCGCGGCGCGATGCTGTTGGGCCGCGACGACGGCACAGGCGACCCCGGCGCCGGCCTCCGCCCGACGATCTTCGCCGAGATGTCGGCCCTCGCCGCCAGCACGGGCGCGATCAACCTCGGCCAGGGGTTCCCCGATGAGGACGGCCCGCAGCAGGTGCGCGATGCCGCCAAACTGGCGATCGACTCGGGGGCGAACCAGTACCCGCCGGGGCGCGGCATCCCCGAATTGCGCGAAGCCATCGCCCGCCACCAGCGGCGCTTCTACGGGCTCGACATCGATGCCGACCGCGAGGTGCTCGTCACCGCGGGCGCGACCGAGGCCATCGCGGCGACCCTGCTCGCCCTGCTCGAGCCGGGCGACGAGGTGGTCACGTTCGAGCCCTTCTACGACTCCTACGGCGCGATGATCGCGCTGGCCGGCGGCGTCCACGTGACCGTGCCGCTGCGAGCGCCCGACTTCACGCCGGACCTCGACGAGCTACGGGATGCCGTCACCTCCCGCACGCGCATCATCCTGATCAACTCGCCGCACAACCCGACGGGCATGGTGCTCGACAGGCGGGCCCTCGAACTCATCGTGGAGCTCGCCCACCAGCACGACGCCCTCATCGTCGCCGACGAGGTCTACGAGCACCTCACCTTCGATGGCGTCGAGCACATCCCGATCTCGTCACTGCCCGGAGCGCGCGAGCGCACCGTCACCATCAGCAGCGGCGCCAAGACCTTCAGCCTGACGGGCTGGAAGATCGGCTGGCTCATCGCCCCCGCAGAACTGCTCGACGCGATCCTCAGCGTCAAGCAGTTCCTGACCTACGTGAACGGGGCGCCGTTCCAGCCTGCCATCGCGCTCGGGCTCAGCTTCCCCGACAGCTATTTCGCGGATACCGCATCCACCCTCGCCGCCAAGCGCGACCTGCTCGGCGCAGGGTTGCGCCGGGCCGGGTTCGAGGTCAGCAGGCCCAGCGGCTCGTACTTCATCGTCGCGGATGCGGCTCCCCTGGGACTCGACGACCCCCTCTTCAACGACGCCGTGGAGTTCTGCCGACGGCTTCCGGAGCTCGCGGGCGTCGTCGGCATCCCTCTCACCGCCTTCGTGCGGCCGGAACGCCATGCGGCATACCGATCCCTGGTGCGTTTCGCGTTCTGCAAGCGCACCGAGGTGCTCGAACGCGCCGCCGCGCAGCTGGCCGATCTGCGCCGCTGACGGTCGTCCGAACCCGTCTGACAGGTGATCGGCGGGTGATCGTCGCCGGGGTGGACAGACTGGTCGTCCCATCCCCCTAAGCTTGCTGCATCCCGTCTCCCCCTGCCCAGAAGGCGAACACCGTGGCTCAGCCTGTTGATGTCGAACCGGTTCTCGATGCGGCGGCAGCCATCGTGCTCGAAGACGGCTTCGAGTCCGCGAACCTGCGATCCATCGCGGCCCGGGCGCGGGTCACCGAGGAGGAGCTGCTCGAGCACTTCAGCTCGCCGGGTCAGCTCTTCGTGGCGATGCTCAACCGTGAGTACCAGGGCATCTTCACGGTGATCATCGACCACATGGAGCGCGATCCGCGCGGCGGGCTGCTCTCGCGCATCTACCGGCACACGATCGGCGCGGTGCACGAGCGCCCCTTGGCGCGGGCGCTTTATCTGACCGACCCGGTGGCGCTTAACACGATCATCCGCGCGGCGTACGGCTTCGACGGCATGCCGCCGTTGGGCGCACGCGCCGAGTTCATCGACATGATGAAGGACGCCGGGATGGTGCGGCACGACATCGATTCCGCGTCGCTATCGGCGGTGCTCGCGTCGGCCATCGCGGGGGCGTCGCTGACCGCCCCGCACGATGAGCTCGACCGCATCGCGGACGGGCTCGCCGTCATCCTCGAGCGCGCCGCCGACACGGATGTGCTCGATACCACCCCTGGCAAGCGCGCCTTCCTGCGCTACGGGTCCGGTCGCATCGTCTCCAACGGCGGCGGCCCCATCGCCGGCTGACTCGACGCGACCGCCCGGAACCGACTCAGTTCGGATCGATCTTCCGATGCACTACGGAGCCGTCGGCGGTCGTGATCGTGAGGAGCGCGGGGTTGGCGCCGAGTCGCACGGTCACGGCATCCCGGTCGATGTCGGCGAGGATCTCGGCCGCCCACTCCAGGTCCGCCCAGCCGAGCGCGACCTCGTCTGCGTCGTCGAGCAGCACGACGTCGACGCCGCGGCTGCGGGCCGCCCGTACGGCGGAAGCGAGCGGTTCCGCGGCGAGACGCGCGCCGCGGATCTCGTCGCGCAGGGCCGCCTCGAGCAGCCGGTGCTCCTGGCGCTGCGCGGTCGTGACCCGGCCCCCGGCGATTGCGGTCAGCACGGGAGTGACCCGCTGCCGCATCCGGACCAGCTCCGCCGCCCGTTCCCGCTCGGTCTCGGCCAGCAGGTGCTCCTCGCCGACGCGCTGGCGGCGGATCCTCTGCAGCGTCCGCACCCCGTTGGCCGCCCGGCGAAGCACGAGGGCGAAGAAGCTGCCCGCGAGCAGGGCGCCGATCTCACCGTAGATCAGGTACAGGCCCTGGACCACTGTTCCGGTGGCGAGCACGCTCCAGGTCAGGGTGATCGCCGCGATGATGCCGAGCCCGATCCACGCCCAGCGGATCCGACCTCGCAGCGCGACCGCGAACAGAATGAAGTTGCTGGCGTTGTAGTTCCAGTTCAGGAAGCCGCCTGGCCCCGTTATGAGCAGCTGCTCGAGCATGAGCAGGGTGCACAGCGTGATCACCGCGAGGATCGTGAACACGCGCCACAGTTCGAGCCGGTCGTGACCCGGGAGCACCACCAGCAGCGCAGCTCCGCTGAGCAGAGCGAGCGTGAGGGCGCCTCGGCCGTCGTGCATCGCTGGTCCGCCGGCCAGCAGCGCGATCACCGCGTGGACGAGCACGAAGCTCCCGAACAGCGTCCACCCGGGCCATCCGCTGAAGCGCAGCACGATCGGTCGGTCGCGGGGTTCCAAGTCGGCGGTCGTCATGGCGCGATCCACCCGATCCGCACGGTCGTACCGCGACCGAGGTCCGACTCGATCGCGGCGTAGCCTCCTGGCACCCCCAGCATCCGGCCGACGATGCTCACCGAGACGCCCAGGCGCGCGGTCGGGACGGCTTCGGGCACGAAGCCAACCCCGTCATCCATGACAAGGATGGCGATTCCCCCGTCGTCGAGGTGCAGGTGAACGGCTCGCGTGGCATCGCCGGCGTGGGGTGCCGTGTCGGGGGCGGCGTGTAGCACGCTGTTGCGCAGTGCCTCGGCCATCGCCTCCTCGAGAGCGGCGGTGATCTCGGCGGGTGGCGAGAGCTCGCCCTTCACTTCGTAGCGGAACTCCGCGCCCGGTGCGATCTCGGCCGTGATCGAATGCAGCTCCGAGACGAGCTGCGCGGCCGTCACGGGCTCGGGGACGCCGTCGACGCCATAGCGTTCGATCTGCCGCAGGGCCCGTCGGGCCTGATCCCCAACGACCGACTCCGCACCGCCCACCGCCGACGCCAGCAGCACCGAAAGCACGTTGTCGTGGATGAGCGCGTCGATCCGCCGACGTTCGCGGGTCCGAGCGTTCTGGGCGGCAATGCGTCGGGTCTCCAGTTCGGCGGCAAGGCCAGCCGCATCCAGCAGCTTCCCCAGCCGCCTCGACGCCATCGCCAGGGCGACGAAGATGCCGCAGTAGAACAGCTCGAAGAGGGTGTCCTGCACCGTCCCGAGCGTGGCGCCGAAACCGCAGTAGAGCAGGCGGTCGAGCGCAATCAGCGCGCCGCAGAGTCCCAGGTACGCCCACGCGGCGGTCGCCGGCAACGACATCGCCGCCGCCGACGTGCCGATCACCATCAGCGTCGTCACCCAGGGCACATCGACCAATTGCCCGACCGCCCAGTTCGGGATCGCGATGACGAAGGTCAGCAACCCCAGCAGGTAGACCCCGGCAAGCACTCGCGCGACGGTCCGCATCATGGGCACCCGGCCCGCCCACGAGACCACAGCCAGCGTGATCGTTGTCGCGAGATAAATGGCGGCGAAGACCAGGTCCCAGGCCGGAAAGATGGTCGGGAACTGCCGCAGGAAGTCAGGGACGGCGAGCCCGGCGAAGACGATCCCGCCGACTCCGACGCCGCGCGCCATCGCGCGATCGATCGGCAGCGAAGCGGAGACGACAGGAGCGGGCGCAGACGACGCAAGCATCGGCTTCGCGCTCACTCTGGCTCCGACATTGGCGCGGGTGGTCACTTCGCCGTGACCCGAAAACGCCGAAGCAGGAGCGCAGGGTTCACCTTGCGCACCTCGGCGACGCGGTTCGGCGTGATCCATGCGACCGCCGTGCCCACCTCCTCGCCGAGCCCGGCGAGCTCGACGCCCATCGGGTCGACGATCAGGCTGTTGCCCACACCAACGGGCGGGGCGTGGTCGGCGGCCGCGAGGTAGACGGTGTTCTCGATGGCGCGCGCCGTCGCGAGAGTGCGCCAGTGCGCCTCTTTGAGCGGACCGCGCACCCACTCGCTGGGGACGAGCACCAGGTCGGCCCCGGCATCCACCAACTGGCGGGTCACCTCGGGGAATCGCAGGTCGTAGCAGGTCTGCAGTCCGACGGTGAAGCCGCCGAATGCGAAGGTCTGCGGCGTCTCGATCGGGCCGGGCACGATCCATTCGCTCTCGCGCTGGCCGAACGCGTCATAGAGGTGCACCTTGCGGTAGTAGGCGACCAGTTCGCCGTTCGGATCGAGGGCGACGAGCGTGTTCGCGACCCGCGTCTCGCCCTGGATGCGCTCGACCAGGCCGGCGACGACATGGATGCCGAGCTCGGTCGCCAGCTCGGCGAGCGCCCGCACGAACGGGCCGTGCAGCCCTTGGGCGTGCTCGGCCCAGCTCGCGTCCATGGTGGGGGTGAAGTAGCTCGAGTATTCGGGAAACACGACCAGCAGAGCGCCCCGGTTCGCGGCGTCGCCGGCCAGCCGCGACATCCGCTCGAGGTTGTCGTCGGTGTCGTCGCCCGGTGCGAATTGGGCGACCGCGATCGCCACGGTCTCTGCGTTGCCGGATGCGGCGGTCGAAGCCATGCTCAGAGCCTACGAGCGCACGTCCAGTTCGCGCGGCTGCAGCACCACATCGACCAGGGCGCCATTGCGCCAGACGGTGATCTCGATCCGGCGATCGATCGCGTTCTCGACCATGAGGCGCTGGACGGCCGTGGTCGTCACGACGGTCTGCTTGTCGAGCTCGATCACGATGTCGCCGCGACGCAGTCCCGCCTCTGCGGCGGGGCTGCCGTCTGAGACGCCCGCCACTTGCAGGCCGGTCGGCGACCCGATCCGCGCCGCGAGTTCCGGGGCGAGCGCGACCTGCACACCGGCGATCCCGAGCCACGCGCGCCGCACCCGGCCCGCGGACATGAGTGCGGCGATGATCTCGCGCGTCGTCGAGTTGATCGGCACGGCGAGACCGACCCCGATGCCGGCCACGGCGGTGTTCACGCCGACCATGCGCCCCGTGGCATCCGCCAGCACTCCCCCGCTGTTACCGGGATTCAGAGCTGCGTCGGTCTGGATGACCTCGTCGATCACGCGACCGGCTTGCGTCGGGAGCGACCGCCCGAGCCCCGACACGATGCCTGCGGTCACACTGCCCGCCAACCCCAACGGATTGCCGAGCGCGACGACCAGCTGACCCACCTTGAGGTCGGCCGCATCCCCCATCTCGACCGGCGCAGGCAGACGGTCGCTCGCCGAACCGTGAGCACGGAGCACCGCGAGATCCGACAGCGGATCGCGGCCCACCACGTCGAGGGTGACGGTCGTCCCATCCGAGAACGTCGCCTCGGCCTCCCGGGCTCCGTCGACGACATGGGCGCTGGTGAGCAGATGCCCGTCCCCGGTGATGACGCTGGCGCTGCCCGAACCGCCACCGCGCGGGGTGCGCACGGCGATGCTGGCGACGCTCGGCAGCACGGTCTCGGCCACGCCGATCACCGTGCGCGAGTAGGCGTCGAGGGGGCTTTCGTCACGCGGATCGTTCGGCATGCATCGATCGTGCGCGCGAACGCTTTCCCACAGCCGCCGGTTCGCTGAGGGCGGAGCGGAGGCGTTGAGAAGCGACCGGCAGCGAGGTGCGTCAGTCGCGCGGTTGGAACGTGACGACGAGGGTCGGTCCGTTGGTGGCATCCGCGCTCATGGTGGCCGAGATGCGCATGCCCTCGTGTTCGACCGGACCGATCGTGGCGGAGTACGCGGTGAAACCGTGCGCGGCGCGGCTGGCCTGCAGTTCAACGGTGAAGCGATCGATGTCAGCGACCGACCAACCCATGCTCGGAGCAAGCTCGTGCACCTGCTGGATCAGCCCGTGCTAGTCGCTCTCGGAGGGCAGCTCGATCGCCGAGATCCTGCCGCCCGACGTGACCACATCGAGCGAGTCGACGATGTCGACGCCGACGGTCTTCGTTCCGGTCACCTCGACCGTGACCGGCACGAGAAGATCGACATGCCTCGTGCCGGATGCCGGGAGGCCGAGTTCCCCCGCCCCCGGGCGGTCGGTGCCCATCGTGACGCGGAGCACCCCCTGCTTCGTGAAGTAGTCGATCCCGGCCTGGGTGAAGACGGAACTGCCGTCGCTGGCGTGCTGGTCGCTCGATGCCGGCGTCTTCTCGACCCACCACGAGTTGATGAACCCCAAGGTGCAGAAGACGGCAATGCCGATCAGGCCGAGCGAGCCGATCACGCCGATCACACGACTGGCGAGACGGCGCCGCCGCTTGCGCTCCCGTGCCTCGTCGGCGGCAGCGATGAGCTCCTCACGTTCGAGCAGAGTGTGACTCATGTTCAGACCCTACGCCCGGGGGCGAGGAAAAAACCCGTGCCGTGGGCCGGCGGCCACTAGCCTGTGCCCATGAGCGATGCAGCCGCACCTCCGCCGACCGCCGATCCCGCGCCCGACCGCCCAGCCTCTCGTCGCCTCGGGCCGCTGCCGGTCTGGCTGTGGATCGTGCTCGTGGTGGTGGCGGTTCTGCTGCTCGTCATCCTGGGGATCGCGCTGTTCGCCGGTGGCGGGGGGCCCTCGGCTGCGGGGTCGCCGAGCCCGACAGCGTCGGAGTCCTCCACACCCTCCGAGACCCCCAGCGAAACGCCGTCGCCGTCGCCGACGGCCAGCAGCACCGCCGACCAGGGCGCCTTCGACAGCGACCTGTCCAACTTCATCTCCGACACCCTGAATTCGCAGAACACGGCGGTGCTGGCGCAGAGCGGCACCTTCAGCAATCCGATCTTCGTGATCGCGGCCAACGCCGATGGTGCCGGCAACATGACCCCGGAAGACGCCGTGAACTCGATGCAATTCATGTTCACGCCCGACGACCCCAATCCCTGGGATCTCGCCCTGTCAGACAGCGTGCTGGCCGGCTATCGGGCTGGGCCTTTCGGGCAGTACTTCCCGGTCGGCGCGATCGTCGCCCGTTCGCACGATGGACACGTGTTCTCGTTCATCGGCCACGGATCCACGATCACCACGATGTTCATGGCCGCCTCGGAGGACCTGCTGCACTGAGCCCGGGGGTCAACTGAACGTCAGGGCCGCATCCGGATCGGCGGCCCACTCGTTCAGCGATCCGTCGTAGACCGAGATGTTCGTGCGACCGAGCACGGTGAGCGCGAGGGCGCCAGCCGTCGCGGCGATGCCGGCAGCGCAATACAGGATGACCGGCTCGTCGCTCGCGACCGGCCCCAGTCGCTCGGCCAGCACTGCGGGGTCGAGCAGGCGTCGTGTCTCGGGATCGATCAGACTCCTGGCCGGCACCGACACGCTGCCCGGGATGTGCCCCGCGCGCCGACGCACCGGCGCCTCGCCGCTGAACTCCTTGGCCGGAACGGCGCAGACCAACGCGCCGGCGCGGATCCCCGCCGCGACCTCGTCGACGTCGCGCTTGTCGGCCCAGAATCCCGCGCGCTCCTCGGCGACGAAGGTGCGAGCGACGGGGGCGACGTAGCCGGTCTCGAGCTCGCGGCCCTCGAGCCGCCACCGGGTCAGCCCGCCGTCGAGCACGGCGACATCATCGTGGCCGAACGAGCGCAGCAGCCACCACAACCGCGAGGCCCAGGCCCCGAACGCGGTGTCGTACACGACGACGGTGGTCTCGTTCGAGATCCCGTGCTCCCCCGCGACGCGCTCGAACCGCTCGCGGCTGGGCCGGGTGAACGAGAACGGCGCCTCCGGATCGGAGAACTGCTCGATCAGATCGGCCGAGTACGCGCCCGGCACATGCCCGTGCACGAGGTACTCCTCGTCGCCCGCGACGTGACCGCCGCCCTCGACCGAGAGCACGGTCGCGTCGAGCACGACGAGGTTCTCGCCGCCGAGGTGGTCGGCGAGCCACTGGGTCGACACGAGCGGGCCGGGAACGGGCATGACTCGACGGTAAAGGGAGCCGGTACGGCGGTCCAGCGGGGGCGCAATCGCGCGTAATAGGCAATAGAGGGAGTCCGCCTGTCCGTGCCGTGTCCGACCGTGGCTGACGCGGGTATGGGTTGAGCCCACGGCAGTCGGAGCGGAGCGCCGGCCGCGGTTCGAGCGCGAAGGCGGACACCATGTCGGGTCTCCTGCCATCGATCATCGGGCGCGATGATGAGTTGACCGACATTCGGCGGGTGCTCGAAGAACCCCTTCGTGGGCCGTCCTTGATCGTTCTCGAAGGCCTCGCGGGGATGGGCAAGACGGCGATCTGGAAACAGGTCGTGCACGACGCAGTCGCGATGGGCCTCGCCGTTCGTACTGCCCGCTGCAGCGAGTCCGATGCCGGCTGGGCATTTGCGGGTCTTGGCGACATCCTCGAGGGGTTGGCAAGCGAGACTCTGGCGGACTTGCCCGTGGTGCAGCGCGCCGCCCTCTCTGCCGCATTGCTGCTCTCGGAGGCAGAGGGCGGTGCGCCGGGTGAGCGTGTCGTCGGGGTCGCCGTGCTCGGTGTGCTGCGAGCCCTTGCTCGCTCGGGACCGTTGGTCATCGCCATCGACGACATCCAATGGTTGGATCCCAGTTCATCCAAGGTCCTCGCGTTCGCCATGAGAAGGCTCGCCGATGAGCCCGTGCTGGTGGTTGCCACCCGTCGTACGGAACGAGTGACCGAGGCTGCCGACGCGTCCGAACTGGGATTGCGGGGCCAGCGGATCTTCGTCGGCGGCGTCAGCGTCGGAATCCTGCAGCAGATCGTGCTCGGTCAGTTGCACCAGACCCTGGCACGCCGCACCGTGACGAAGATCCACGATGCCGCGGGCGGCAATCCGATGGCGTGCCTCGAGATGGCTCGGGCTCTGCTGCGTCGGGGTTCCGAGCCGGCCGCCGGCGAGCCCCTTCCGGTTCCGGCCGACCTTCGAGCGCTCGTCACCGGTCGTCTGCGCGGTCTGAGCGAGGAGTCCCGCGACATGTTGCTCATCATCGGAGCGCTCGCCCAGCCCACCCTGACCTCGGTGACGGCGGCCATCGGCGAGCCGCTGGTTTCGGAGCGATGCCTCCGAGAGGTGACGGAAGCGGGCATTGTCGAACTCGACGGTCAGAGGGTGCGGTTCACGCATCCGCTGATGGCGTCGATCCCCTACGCAAACCTCACTCCAGAGGGGCGTCGCGCACTTCACAGGCGGCTGGCCGAGACGGTCGTCGACCCCGAAGAGCAGGCCAGGCACGCCGCTCTCGGCTCTGTCGAGCCCGACCGCGCGGTCGCGCACGCGCTGGACATCGCCGCCCGGCGTGCCCGCGCACGGGGAAGCATCGAAGCTGCCGCCGAGCTCGCCGAGCTCGCAATCGCCAGAACCCCGGCCGGGGATCAGGCGGACATCCTGCGCAGAACGGTGCTGGCGGCGAAGCACCTGTTCCTGTTGGGAGACACCGAACGCGCTCGGATCGACCTGACCGCGGGATTGGCGGTCGTCGCGCCCGGACAGCTGCGGGTGCCTGGATTGTTACTCCAAGCCACGATCGCATCCTGGTCGGAAGGCGACGCGACGGTCGTCGCGTTGTGCGACCAGGCCATCTCGGAAGCAGGCGAGAACGTGGCCTTGCTTGCCCTCTGCCATGCCACCCTTGCCGAGATGAGCCCGTCCGGGGCCGCGATGGACATGATCCATGCCGAGCACGCGGTGGAGCTGCTCGAAACGATCGACGCTCCCTCGCCAGAACTGCTCGCGAGTGCGTTGACCAATCTCGCGTGCAACGGGTGTCGACTCGGACGCGGACTGGACGTCGCGACGCTTGAGCGCGCTGCGGCCCTGCAGTCCGAGGGGGACCCGGTGCCGGTCACTGAGCGGGCGGGCCTGGGCCTGGGGATGTACCTGAAGGTCATCGACCGATTCGACGAGTCGCGCGGGTGGTTGACCGCGATGTTGACTGCGGCCGTCGATGAAGGCGACGAGAGCGCGCTCCCCATCACATTGGGCCATCTGGCGATCCTCGAATGCTGGGCGGGCGACTACCAGCTCGGGCTCCGGTACGCGACAGAAGGTCGAGCGCACGCGGAGAGGATGGGCGTGCGAGCGCCGATGCCACAGTCTGCGCACGTGCTCGCGCTGGCCCACCTGGGGCGCCTCGATGAGGCGCGATCCCTTGCCGGGCGTGACATTGCGGCGGATGAGGCCTTGGGCTACAGTGCCGCCGTCGCCTTGCACCTGAGAAGCCTGGGCGTCGTCGAGTTGATGGCAGGCGACCCTCGGGCGTCCGCCGGGTTGCTCCTTCGCGCTCTCACGATCTCGTCGACCGAGATCGGCATCGGCGAGCCGGCCATTCTCCGCATCCACGGCGATGCCGTTGCCGCACTGGTGGAGCTGGGGCGTCTGGACGAGGGATGGCAACTTGCCGATGCCCTCGAGGCGGCCACCCGGCGAACCCACCTGCCCTGGTCGACGGCCATTGGTGCACGTTGTCGCGGGCTGCTGAAGGCTGCTGACGGCGACCGGACCGCCGCGGTCGAGCTGCTCCGGCAAGCCGTCATCGACCACCGGCTGGTGCCGATGCCATTCGAAGAGGCGAGGACGCGGTTGCTCCTCGGGCGAGCCTTGCAGCGCTCCGGGCACCGCAATGACGCACGACGCGAGCTCGAATCAGCTCGCGAGGCCTTCGCCAGGCTGGGCACGCCGATTCAGGCCCAGCTGGCCAGCACGGAACTCGCGGGCCTGGGTGGCTGGCCGGATCGCAACGGAAACCTGACGCCGGTTGAGCAGCGGATCGCCATGCTGGTCGCGGCCGGCCAGACGAACAAAGAGGTCGCCGGCGACCTGTTCCTCAGCGCGCGCACGGTCGAAAGCCACCTGACCCGGATCTACCGGAAGCTTGACGTGCGGTCACGTACCGAACTCGCACGACGACTGCCTGACTGATCACCGTCTGGGCAAGATTGCGTGGTTCCCCCGACGCGATCCCGACGCCTCGACTTCTAGCGTCAGGGCATGCCCACCTCGCATGCGACCGAACCGCAGTCCACTGTGTTTCTGGTCGAACGGTATGTGCCGCGCTCCGCATCCACGGGGTTGGCAAAATCCATCGCCCGCGTCGCCTCGTTGTGCGCTGATCCGGGGGCCGTCGACCGTGGCATGCGCTACCTGCAGTCGGCCTACCTTCCCTCGGAAGACACCTGTTTCTGCCTCTTTCTCGCGCCGTCGTCCGATGCGGTGCGCCAGATCAACGACGACGGCGAGTTCTCGCTCGACCGCATCACCCCCGCTGTCCTGCTGCATCCCGAGCCCACATCGCATCGCTAGTGCGTCTCGCACGTCCATCCATTACCGAACCAGAAGGATCGCCATGACCGCTTCACCCCGATCCACCGCCACGATTTTCGCCACGATTGCAGCGATGACAGCCGCGACCCTTCTCTTTGCCGGGTGTTCCACCCTGGGCGCCGGACAACCCTCGTCGGCCGGCCCTTCCGCAAGCGCGTCCTCGGGCGGGACCACGGCTCCCTCAAGCGTCGCTGATCCCTCGGATGCCGACGCGTGCACCCTGATCACCGAACAGGACATCACCGAAGCCCTCGGCTCCGATCCCGGCCCGGGCACGCCGATCTCGAACAAGGGAGCGAGCCAATGCCAATACGGCAGCTACGCGACCCAGGCCGTGCTGGTGAACGTCACTCCGTCCCAGGGAAAACTGGCGTACGACAACTTCCGAAACGACCCGCATACCGCCGACGCGGGAACAGTCGTCGATGTCGACCAGATCGGGGATCGAGCGTTCGAGGTCGGCAGCCACGGCAGCGCCGGCATCTTCTTCATCAAGGGCGACGTCCTGGTCGTCGTCTCGGTCGTCGTCCTCGCGGACGCCTCGCCTCCGATGGACCAAGCGGTTGCTCTGGCGAAGACGGCGGCCGGCCGCATCTGAATCCCGAGCGGACCGGACGCGAAGCCACCCCTATTCCCGCTTCAGCTCGTCTTTCACCGCACGCTCGGCGAGCACCCCGACGTAGTCGGTGACCGGCCGATCCTTGAGGTCGTCGACCGCGTGCCGAACCCGCGTTTCAACGTCCTCCGGGTCTCGCTGCGGGAACTTGTCTGACAAGCTTTTCGTGACCTGCGTGATGACGTCGTCGGCGTCGAGCTCCGTAGCCATTCCCGCACCATAGGGCACCGAGGTGAACGCGCCATCGTGAGCACAGTCAGATCTCAGGTTGTCTGCGCCCTGTGCACCTGGGCGACCACAGCGGCAAACAGCGGATGCTCCGCCCTCAGGCCGGTGACCCTGGTGACGAAGTCGGGCGCGGCGGTCGATTGCAGCAGCTTGACCATCTCGACGCTCTGCTCGTCGTCGGGCACGTCGAATCGCAGGGCTGCGCCCATGGCCCGGACGAGCCCGTCGGCAGCGAGACCGCGCTCGGCGAGTTCGGCGGCGGGGCCGACCAGCCGCTCGTTGCGCGACAGCTTGCGGAGCGGCTGACGCCCCACGCGCTCGACCGTGTCGGTCAGCTCCTCGTTGGCGAACCGCAGGAGGTTCGTCTCGATGTACTCCTGCTGAACGTCGGGGGCGAACTCATGCTTGGCGACCAGCAGCTGCTTGGTCTCCTCGAGCACCGCCACGACCTCGGCGCGCACGGCGGGCATCCCGATCGCCTCGGCGATCGATCCGGCGCCCGCCAGAAAGCCGTGATACGCCGTCGCCGCGTGACCCGTGTTCACCGTGAAGAGCTTGCGCTCGATGTAGGGAGCGAGGTCGTCGACGAAATGCGCGTCGGGGATGACGGGGGCATCCGCCCCGAACGGCGGCTTCTCGATGGCCCACTCGAAGAACGCCTCCACGGTCACATCGAGCCCCGAGGTCTCGGACTGACCGGGCACGATGCGGTCGACGGCCGTGTTCGCGAACACGGCGCGATCGAGATGGGAGGGATCGTCGATCGCCTCGACACAGGCCGCACGCAGCAGATCGGTCGCGTTGATGGCGTTCTCGCACGCCATCACGGCAAGGGGCTTTCGTGCCGGGTCGCGCCGACTCAAGGCAGCCGAGATCAGCGGTGCGACGAACCGGAGCACATTCGGGCCCACGGCCGTCGTGACGATGTCGGCCGTCGCGATCTCGGCGATCACGTCCGCTTCGTGGGTCGCGCTGTTGATGGCGCGGTAGTTGTCGACGGTGCTCGTCTTCGCCGCGGCGCCGACCTCGCGAACCCGGTAGCTCGTGCTGGCGGCCAGGGCGTCGATGAGCGGCGCGGAGACGTCAGCGAAGACCACCTCGTAGCCCGCGTTGTGCAGCACCGAGCCGACGAATCCGCGCCCGATGTTGCCCGCGCCGAAGTGCACGGCCTTCAGCGGCATCGGATGCCCACCTCAGTCATTCACGTCACCCAGAAGCTCGAGGACCTCTTCCGGGGTCTCAGCGACGAGGAGCCGATCGACCTGCTCCTCGTCGCTGAAGATGAGGGCAATGCTCGACAGCACGTCCATGTGCCCGCCATCTTTGCCCGCGATTCCGACCACGAATCGGACGGGGTTTCCGCCCCAGTCGATCGGATCGTCGTAGCGGACGAACGAGAGCGCGGACGCCAGGATCGTGTCCTTGCCCTCGTTCGTCCCGTGCGGGATGGCCAGGAAGTTGCCCATGTAGGTGGACACCACGGATTCGCGATCGTGCATGTAACGCGGGTACTCCGCGGTCACCGCGCCCGTCTGCACGAGGATGCGACCCGCTTCGTCGATCGCTGCGGCACTGGTAGTGGCCGTGCCGTGCAGATCGATCTGCGCGAGTTCGAGTACCTTGCTCATCCCTGTTCCTTCCTGACCCGCTGTGCCGACTACGCGCCCTGCGAGGCCTTGACCTCGGCGACGACCTCGTCGTACCTCGGGCTGGCCATGAAGTTGTCGACCGAGAGGTGCTGCGCGTGCGGCGCTTTCTCTTTGGCCCGGTCGGTCAACTGCGACTGCGTGATGACAATGTCCACGTCATCGGTCAGATTCGCAATGGCGACATTGGTCACCGTGACATCGCCCAGCCCGGCCTTCTTCAGCTTGTTCCGGACCACGGTCGCTCCCATTGCGCTCGAGCCCATGCCTGCGTCGCAGGCGAAGACGATCGTGCGGATGGGCTGATCGGTGACGACCCGGGTGGTCTCGCCCGAGGGGTTCTTGCCACCGGTGCCGATCAGGTCGCCGACGCGGCTGGCCGTGCCCTTGTTCGCGGCGTTGGCGGCCACGGCGTTGGCCAGGGCGACGTCGCCCGAGAGCTCGATCGCCGCGAGGTCGCGCTTGCGCGTCGCCCTGATGAAGATGGACGCCACCAGGAACGAGACCGCGGCCGAGAAGATCACCGACAGCGTGACACCCAGGATGCTGCTAGGTGGTGCCGCGAGTTCGACCGCGATGATCGATCCCGGCGATGCCGGGCTTCGCAATCCGGAGTGGAACAGCACGTTGGTGAGCACGCCCGTCGCTCCACCCAGGATCGCCGCGATGACCAGGATCGGCTTCGACAGCACGTATGGGAAGTAGATCTCGTGGATGCCGCCGATGAACTGGATGAGGATCGCACCGGGAGCCGAGGCACGCAGCAGGCCCACGCCGAAGACGGCGAACGCGAGCAGGATGCCCAGGCCGGGGCCGGGGTTCGCCTCGATCAGGAAGAGGATCGACTGGCCGTTCTTGGCAGCATCCTGGGTTCCGAGCGGAGTGAAGACGCCGTGGTTGATCGCGTTGTTCAGGAACAGGATCTTGCCGGGCTCGACGAACAGGCTGGCGAGCGGCAGCAGACCGTTGTTGACCAGCGCGTGCACGACGCTCTCGAGGAAGTTGCTGAGCCCGGTGACGGCCGGCGCGATCAGGAAGAACGAGACCGCGGCGAGCGCGGCACCTACGATTCCTGCCGAGAAGTTGTCGACCAGCATCTCGAAGCCGGGTCGGATCTTGCCGTCCCAGATCCGGTCCACCTGCTTCATGACCCACGCCGAGCCGGGGCCGACGATCATGGCGCCGAGGAACATCGGGATGCCCGCACCCACGATCACGCCCATCGTCGCGATGACGCCGACGACACCGCCGCGGACGCCGTAGACCATGCGACCACCGGTGTTGGCGATGAGCAGCGGGAGTAGGTAGGTGATCATCGGGCCGACGAGACCGACGTTGGTCACCTTCGGATCGGTGCTCCACCCGCCGAGCTGCTGAACCCAGGTCGGCTCGAAGTTGAGCAGGTGCAGCCATCCGGT
>Ga0207674_10003566_pt1 | contig 18982 bp, 13 predicted proteins | sample KBSCornC72_FD_184303 | JGI IMG/M metagenome (GOLD analysis project Ga0207674, IMG submission 184303) | Corn rhizosphere microbial communities from Kellogg Biological Station, Michigan, USA - KBS Corn C7-2 (SPAdes) (version 2) | ecosystem: Host-associated > Plants > Roots > Rhizosphere > Soil ... | reverse complement strand
CTCGGCTTTCCGCCTCGACAGATTTCGACAATCCTGCTAAAAGAGGTTCTTCACAAGTCTGTTCGGTTATGGATAGGTCCACTGGTCCATCAACGAAGAACGACGTAGGGAACGAAGCACTTCCTAAAGCCGGAGAGAGGGTTGTTGTCCGTTGCAGGGGATTTACATGTCTCGCATATCGCGATGGCAAGGGAATGTGGCGAGCGGACAAGGATGACAAGGAACTATCAGAAGTCCTGGAAATCGTGTTTCGCTTCTGAAACTCGGACCCACGGAAACTTTGCATTCAAAAATCATTTTAGCCCCTTGAGATAGTAAGCCAGCATCCCATCGGGTCCGAAAACTAAAATGTAATCCCATGTCGCGCCAACATCGGGCTTCCTTCCAACGTCAATAATTACTCCGCCGTAAGACTTCCCGAAAGACCGGAAGGCGTCAACCGCAACACGCGAGAGGCCGTGCGTTCACAAGGGATTTACGTGAAATTTCTGTTCCTTATTCTAGCAGTCAGTGCTTAATCGGCAGCGATTTTCGCCAGTCGTATGGGCGACAGTTCAAAACTGTCGAAACCCTGGACCATCTAACGTTTTTAACGTCGCCTACTTCGCCACCCCAATCATATCAATCGTAATCGTTTTTCCCGGCATTCCCACTCCCCTCACTTTCGCTTTCGACGCCGCTGGCGATCGGAGCGGATTATGTCATGGGAATAACGGCCGTCAGCATCTGTCTCTCTATAGAAGGACCATGCTTTACTTGCGTTAATTTGAATCGGAAAGGTTCTTGTACCTGAGACTCGACGGCCGCTATAAGTCTTCGCGCACTGCTGCGACTTCGTCAGGAGATAGCCACTGAATGTCAAAAACAGTCCGGAACATATCAGTTTGGCGACCCCACTTATTTTATCTCCTCGATTTTGCCATCGGACTTTAGCTTGAGCTTGGTCACGGGGAATTCGATCAGGTTCGCTGTGACCCCGTTTGTATCCACTTTGTAAATCAATGGTGAAATTTCAAGCACTACATCATTCGTGAAAGAGTAATCGAAGACCGAACGCAGCTTGAAGCCCGAAAGGAAGTCCTGCTCTCCGGAAGCTGCACTGTGAATCCCGGACGGCCACCACTGCCTGCTGCGGTATCTGCGGTAAATGCCATTCAAAATATCCGATGCTCGAATCCTGGCGGGTGGACTAGTGAGACCATTCGTGCCGGTTGGCCTTAACGAGATACCGTTTGTTAACGAAAGCCGAAGCTTGGCACAGGTCGGGTCGAGAATCTTGAGCCATGTATGGCCTGCGAAATTTGTTTGCGCAATGAGATCTATCCCGATGCGCCAGTCCGCACCACGAGCGCCACGCTCTAGCTCAATCAGAAAGTCAGGTTGCAAGTCGTTTGTCGCCGTGCCTTTGATTTCGGCAAGCGGTTCGCAGCTTGCTTTCCTCATTGGAAAGACCACGGCAGCTATCGAGAGTATGAGCAATAATGAGCGTGACATATTCAACTTTCTTATTTTGTAGCGCTATAAGTTTCATGCCATTGCGGGAATTCGTAGCCGCTATCGGGTGCGGTAGGGCGTTGAACGTAGTAACTCGGTGGAGGCCATTGACCTCCAGAGTAAGTCGTCGAGGCGGACCATGACCAGATGATCTTACCCAAAGGCACGTATATATTTTTGGTCGGCGTACCGTTATCGGGTTTGAACATCACGTAATCCTTAAATTGATCGAATACTGACGTGGTATTGCTGAAAAGGTGCGAAAGTTCGTAAGCGGGGCTATCGTTGAATCGCAACAGTCGTGGTCTATTCGAAATTACCTGAAATACCGCATCGCCCCCTTTGGAGAGATAATACGGGTAAGTATCCAACCAAAACTGGTTAGCAGTAGTTTCCGAGGTTCTGCCATTGGCAGCAGTCCTATTGATAAGTTGTGAGTAATCGGTTAGACCTGTGAACGCAGAAATGACATTTACGCTATAGTACATTTCGCCGGTGTTTTCGCCAAGAGCCAGAAACCCCCCGTAATTCGTTGCCCACGATGGGGGCTCGTCAGTGAGCGTAACCGTCGGGCGATAAATATTAAAGAGCGCCTGCCCGGTAGTTTTCTGCCCATGCACTGTGGCCGAGCAAGTCAGCGTCCGATTCGTCGCACCATCCACCCAATAAAACACGACGTTGGTGAGCGTCGTTGGGAAATTCGAATAAACAGTCCCGGAACTGCTTGTCGCAATATAATTTGAAATCGCGAAGCCTGGGACCGTCCATTGATAAGCGGTCGGTTGAACTGGAGTCGGAGCCGATACGGTGCAGTAGAGCTTAATTTGTTGGCCAACAACCACCGTGGTTGTCTTATCAGTGAGTTCCGCGCCAGTGTTTGCATCGAAGATTCTGAGTTTGATTTCTGTCCCTCCAGCCCCACCCGTATAGTAGTCCACGCGGGCTTTCGGTGTCACATCTACCGTCTGGTCCGCCGCCAGAGTTGCGTACACGTATCCATAGCTGTCCGGCGTTCCAAACCCGCCAATCGTAATTTCCTCGGGCGATAGAAGACGCGAGCCGGGACTGTTGGGGGACTCAAGTTTAGTCGCAGTTCCGAAAATCGCGAACAATTTCGTGGCGCCAACAAAAGGTTCCAATCCAAAACCAATGCACCAAAATAAAGAGAAGCGTGATTACGGTGAATTCGTAATCGCGATTGTCGCCCTTCCAGATACGAGTTTATGCTTCTCCCTTTGGCCTGGTACGAGCATGTCGAGATGCGCCTGTACATCGTATTCACCCACCTGGCTCAGATCAAAAAAATGGTCAAGCTTCACCTCGTACTTATGTTGCGATTGAGGATGCAGAGAGACTTCGGTGGCTGAGACCACTAGAAGTCCATTCTTGTCCTTTAGTTCTAGCTGTTTGTCTCCCTTTAGTACGGTCACTTCTATGGGTGACGGCTGCTTGCCTATGAAAGCTCTGGGATAGCTTTCTTGTTTATCAGAAACATTTCGGATCAACAAAATTGCCGTAATGGGTTCTCCAGTCACATACTTTGTCTTTTCAAACCGAATAGAAAGTTGAAGCCCATTTGTGACAGGCCCCCAGTGGCCTTCTGGGTCCTCATCGGCAGGGCGTGATTCCGTGGAGCGTTTAGCCTCTTCGATTTTGTTAACAGCAACCACAGTTTTACCGTTTTGGTGCCAAAACACTTGGCCATCGTCCGTCAAAAATAAATTGGCCGGGATGGAATTTGTGGTTTGCGAAACGCCGGAGAGGACGAGTCCGACCCAACCCAATAGCAAGATGACAGCGGCTTTGGTCCCTAACCTTCGTAGGTGAAAAACGCACATAATTAATTGCCCAGATTTGTAAACACGTTGGTCCAAGATGGAAAAACGGTAGTTTCGTGGTTATTCATTGTTATGGCAGACGAGGGATTGATGAGAACCCAACCCCCAGCGCCGTTGGTCTGGCCAATGCCGGACCAGTTCCAGACGATTTCTTTCACTGGAAGTGGAATCGACGGTCCGAGGCTTGGCGGCCGCGACGCCATGCGTAAGAAATGGGATATTATATAGTCAAGGCCTGCTGGTTCCGTTGCGCGGAAGCAGAACCAGCCTTGCCGCGGTAGAAGATAACTCAACATTCCCATTACCTGTGTCTGCCTGAACAAGTCTCTTCACCTTTATATGATACGTACCTGGAGCGGGGAAGATTACCTTCTTGTCCATAGCCAACGAATACCGAAGTTGCCTGCGCTCGGGAAAACGCAGGCTTGCCGGTCCAGAAATCATGAGCTTTTTTGGTGACTCCGGCAGGACATCTTTGGAACCATTGGTTACTAGTATTTGGAGTGATTCCGCTTGAGGCGCGAATAAGGTCAATGAATTAGTGGTTGTATTCCTAATGATAACAGTCGCTTCAATCGGCTCGCCCAGAACGAAGGTATTTGTGCTGAACCGAAGGCCCATTTGAAATCCGCAGATCACAGCTCCCCAATGCCCATCTGGATCGAGCTCCGCTGGGCGACACTCGGGCAATCGCTTTGCAAATTCGAGTTGCTCCTGCCGTGCAGATGCCTTGGCCTGCACACCAAAATATGCTTTGGGATCAAAGGGTAAATAATAAACATTTGTATCCTGCGCGTACGTTATCCCAGCGAGTGTCAGGCCAACAAACGCGAGGGCAGATATGGTTTTCATAAAGGCGGAGTCCATTTGATTGGTTGCATGTGATTTGTCCATGTCGGGTAAGATGTAGAGTTGAGAGGAACAGGATTCAATGGCGGTGTCGCCGAAATCACGTTCCAAACGTTTGATGCCGCGCTGGTCAAAACCGCTGTTGCCGACCATGACCAATCAACCTTCTTAATTGGAACTGCGATCGCTGCTGCGTTTGTGGCCTGGAACATCAGGTGCGTTGTATAGGAATCGCTCCTGTTGACGTTCGTGAAGGAGCTCGACAGAGATGTCGCGGGCGAGTCGTCTGCCACGAACCCCGGAAAAGATCCATCTAAAGGATAAATATAGTCATTTGGATCGACCCCGTTATCTACGCCGTCTCCTATTCCAACGTATGTGATGCCGTTCGTCGCCATGTCGGACTCTCGGGAATGTCCCGTTTGGATAAAGAAAAGCGGCCCTTCAATATCCGTGCTTAATAGTTCAAATTTGATGCCAGGAGTGAAACTTGTACCGCTTGTCGCGCCACCAAAATGTAGAAATGTATAGGAAGTTCCTGCCCTAATGTTGTAAATGTAATTCGCATCGGCAGCGATTGCTCCCGGCGCTTGGGTTGTCATTTGCACATTGGGCCTTTTTATCGTGAACTTCGCCTCGCCGACAACTTTCTGCCCGTGGACGGTCGCGGAGCATGTCACGGCGCGATTTGTTGCTCCGTCCACCCAGTAGAACACCACGTTCGTCAAAATGGTTGCAAAATTTGAGTAAACTGTTCCCGAGTTGACGCTGGCAATGTAATTTGAAATCGCGAAGCCAGGGACATTCCATTGATAGTTAGTTGGCTGAACTGGAGCCGGAACCGAGACAGTGCAATAGAGGTTGATTTGTTGGCCAACAACCACCGTGGTTGTCTTATCAGTGAGTTCCGCGCCCGTATTTGCATCGAAGATTCTGACTTTGACCTCCGTCCCTCCAGCCCCACCCGTATAGTAGTCCACGCGGGCTTTTGGAGTGACATCCACCGTCTGGTCCGCCGCCAGAGTTGCGTAAACGTACCCATAACTGTCTGGCGTTCCAAACCCGCCAATCGTAATTTCCTCGGGCGATAGAAGACGCGAGCCGGGACTGTTGGGGGACTCAAGTTTAGTCGCCGTTCCGAAAATCGCGAACAATTTTGTAGCGCTGCCGGATGAATTTCCACCCGTATAGAAGTTGATTTTGAACCGCTCCTCGCGAGCGTGCCATGAGTGCGTTATGTCATGGGAATAACAACCACCACCATCATAAATATCGCCGTCAGTATCCGAGCGGACCTTCCAATCGGCGAACCTGTAGGCGATGGGTTTGCCCTCGTCGGCGCCGCCTGTGTTGGTGCCGGTATCCGTGCAGGCGATTGTGAACGCAGCCAATGATCCGCCGTATTGGACATGATAATCCCAGTTGTTCCAGAGATAATCATAATCGCAGTAACCGCGGGTTTCGTTCGTCTGGCCTTGGGTTTCTGGCCCGTAGTAGAAAGCGTCACCGGTGTCGATTTGGCTGTAACTATTCTGAGCTGAATCCTCGTATTTGAAAGTCGTATCCCACGAGCGGGCGCGAGACCGGGTGCCAACTGCAACATGCGAGGCGTGCGTTCACAGAGGATTTACGCCGCCTACTTCGTCACCGCAATCATATCGACCGTGACCGTTTTCCCCTCCACTGCCACTCCCCTCACCTTCGCTTTCGACGCCGTCGGCGGACGCACCGGATTGAAAAACTTGGGACGAATGTCATTCAGCGCGTTGCCCGCCAAATCATCTGTCACATAGTATGTCGCTTTCACGAGATGTTCGAAATCACTTCCCGTCTTTTTCAATACGGCCTCCAGCGACTTAAAAATCTCCTCAACTTCCCCCACTCCATCTTGCGCGCCCATCCCATAAAGCCCCGACACATAAATCAGTTTCCCCCGATTCACTTTTGCGACGCGGCTGAAAACTTTCGTCGAAGTCGTCCCGGGCGGCGTCAGGAAAACCACCGAGTCGTTCTCATTCGTCACACCCGTCTTCCCAGCCACGATCAGTTCAATTTCAATTGGCGGATTTGGCGCGGGACTAATCCATTCAACAAAGACAGTCGGTGGCGCGTGTCCTCCGAAATAATCCACGATCGCTTTCCGGACCACCCCTGCTTCGGACATCGGCTGGAAAAATGCCTTCAGTTGAAGGACATCTGACTTACCCAGTCCTGAATGACCGATCGCTGACATCAGCTTGCCAAGCGTTTGCGTCGTCGCCACAGGCAGACTGTTTGTATCCGCCATACCTGACACATAAATAATCGGTCCGTTCGCAGGCCCGGTTGCGGGATTGATTTCATTATCAAAGGACAAGCCGGCTGGCAGTATTGGCCTGGGGATCATGGGATCGGTTTGCAGCCGCGGTATGGCGACTGCATCCATTGCGACCAATGCATCCAAATGTGGCAAAACCGTTACCACGAACGTCACCGCAGGTTTATTGGTGCCCGTAAAGATCTGCGCCAGAACTTTCTGAACTAACGGGTAGTCATTAGTATATCTTATGTATATATTAAGTTTAATAATATTTCCGTACCCAGAGTTCAATGTACTCAGAATCTGAGATAAGAGGACAAACACCCGTCCGCTTTGAGCGGTTACGTCACGTGATATGATCTGCCCCGGCGTATCGTAAGGCAGGATCTGCGACGTATGGATCAATGAAAGCGAGTCGGTGATTACTGCCTTCGAAGTGCCCGTAGCCAGATCGGGTTCCAAGTATGTCAAATGCGTTTCCCGAACCGCTCCATTTAGGTTCAACTGGAGAAAGCCGAAAGCGATCACGACAACAAGCCTGGCCAAGTGCATTCCAAGGTTTTAAATGCATGCAAGTTTTCACGCAAGCGGCTATTCTGCGATTGTTCCTCAGCTCTAACATGCTAATATTTTGTCGCGAACTTTAAGGTTACTTGGTCGGTCACATGGTTGTGACAATCACTTGTCACATTATCATTGACGGCCGGTTAATGCCTCAGTGAAAGGTAGGGCGCGGTGTCCTCACCGCGCCGCACCGCGTTGTGATGCTTGAAACCCGGCATGGTCCAGTGCTCTTAAGTTAGAGATTTGAAATGTTCATATATCCTAAAAAATATGACGTAATTGTCCTCGGTGCGGGACACGCTGGCATCGAAGCGGCACTGGCCGCTGCCCGAATGGGCTGCCAAACGTTGCTCCTGACGATCAACGCCGACACCGTCGGTCAGATGTCCTGTAACCCAGCGATCGGCGGTTTAGCCAAAGGCCACTTGGCCCGAGAGATCGACGCCATGGGAGGCGAGATGGGAAAGGCAACCGACATGACGGGTCTCCAGTTTCGGATGCTGAACACGAAGAAGGGGCCAGCCGTTTGGGCTCCCAGGGCGCAGTGCGACAAAAAAGCCTATCAGTTCAGATTGAAATGGATTTGTGAACGTGAGCGGAATTTGGATCTGAGACAAGGACAGTGCGCGCGCCTGCTACACAAGGACTCCGAAGTCTTCGGCATTGAGACAACGCTCGAAGTGCAGTACCACGGTTCGACCGTCATCGTCACGACCGGAACGTTCCTGAAGGGTTTGATGCACGTCGGCCAAAACCAACAATCCGGGGGCAGGGCGGGCGAAGCCGCCGCAACAGGATTGTCCGCATCCCTTATCGAAGTCGGCCTCGAACTCGGCCGATTGAAGACTGGCACTCCCCCCCGCCTTCTCAAACGTTCCATCGACTTTTCAAAAACAGAAATTCAGCCGGGCGACGAGCCAGTTCCGTTCTTCAGCTACTGGAAAGACGATTTGTTCCACGTGGAACATCCACTTATTGACGGTTCAGCACCTCTTGGTCCCAAACCCGGACCAAAGCCGTCGTGGGACGGCGAAGGTGTCAACCCCCACAATGTTTCACGTGGAACATTGAATTCAAGCTCCCAAAATCGACGGGGATGCTATCCGTCCGGATCCATCTTAGAACAAAACGGCGGCCAGTTGCCCTGCTACATCACCCACACCACAGACGAGACCGCCAAAATCATCCGCGCCAATCTTCACAAGTCTCCAATGTATTCCGGGGTCATACAAGGCGTAGGTCCCCGCTACTGTCCCTCCGTTGAAGATAAGATCGTAAAGTTTCCCGAGAAAGAACGGCAGCAAATCTTCCTCGAACCCGAAGGAATTGCCACAGATGAAATCTACGTCAACGGCTTCTCCACTTGCCTCCCATTCGATGTCCAACATCAAATGGTTCGCACAATCGTCGGCTGCGAAAACGCCGAGATACTCCGACCCGCCTACGCCGTCGAATACGACTTCGCATTCCCAACCCAACTTCACGCTTCGCTCGAAACGAAGTGCTGCCGGAATCTTTATCTCGCCGGCCAGATTAACGGCACATCTGGCTACGAAGAAGCAGCCGCCCAAGGTCTCATGGCAGGCATTAACGCGGCGCGACGAGTCAAAGGACTTCACGCAGTCGTCCTTCAAAGAGACCAGGCCTACATCGGCGTCCTCATAGATGATCTAGTAACCAAGGGTACCGTTGAGCCCTACCGCATGTTTACCTCACGTGCCGAGTATCGCCTGCTGCTGCGTCAGGATAATGCCGATATGCGCTTATCGGATATCGGGCACGAAATCGGGTTACTCCAAGCACGGAACTACAGCAAGTTTTGTGCCAAACGTGAGGCGATCGCCGTCGAATTAAATCGCTTGGAAACTGTGCGCAACGGTTCACAAACTCTAGCTCAGCTTCTCCGCCGTCCCGAAGTTAATTATCGAGACATTTGCGACACTAATACACAGTTGTCGGACGAACTAGTTCAACAGATCGAAATTTCCCTTAAGTACGCCGGCTACATCGACCGCCAGGAAGCCGAGGTCGGAAAAATTAAAGCCTTGGAAGAAAAGCAGATCCCCGAATCCTTCGATTATGCAGAAGTGCCGAGCCTAAGAAATGAAGCCAGACAAAAGCTCGCCAAAATTCGGCCCGCAACTTTAGGCCAGGCCTCGCGAATCTCTGGCGTATCACCATCAGATATAGGCATTCTGATGGTATGGCTGAAGAGAGGCAGCCAGCAGTCAGACTCCAAATCTGTGTCTTAGGGCCAGCAGGCCTTTGATATCCAGTTACTGGGGACATAGTTATCATAAACGCATAGTCGAATTCGAGTCCCTTGACCGGATCAATTGCGAAGCCTAGACTCCGCAATATACATGAAGTGTCTTTGCAAGATTCTTGCGGCAGCGTTCCTGGCTTGCGCCTTCCACGTGAAGGGGCAGTTAGTGGATGGAATCAAAGTCGTGGTCGATGATTCCCTCGTGACCCATGTCGATGTCGATTTGGACATGCTGGGGAGAGGGGCAGTGGAGTCGTTGCAACGACAATACTCTCGGGAGCCCGAAGTATTTCAAAAGAAATTGTCAGAAGCCGAAGGGGACAGCCTCGAACGCTTGCTGGATCGCCAATTGATTCTGCACGAATTTAAGTCGTTGAAGGTCCCAGAAACCATCCTCGATTCGGAGGTCGATAAGGAAATCCAGAACGAGATTCAATCACGTTATGGCGATCGAATGACATTGATGAAAACCTTACAGGCCGAAGGCATTAACATCGAGACGCATCGCAAGCAGATTCGCGAAAGAATTATCATCAGCTTTCTCACCCACAAAAATGTTTCGTCCGAAGTCATCATTTCGCCTCACAAGGTGGAAGCCTTTTACATTTCTCATACCAATGACTTTAAATTGGAAGATCAGGTAAAACTGAGAATGATAGTTTTAACAAACAGCACTTCTGTTGAAGCGCCTCAACCGAAAAAACTTGCCGAGGAGATCGTGACGAAACTTAAAGAAGGGGCGGATTTCGGACAATTGGCGGCCGTCTATTCCCAGGTTCCGCAACGGCGCGACAAAGGCGAATGGACAGAGCGAGCCATCCTGCGAAAAGAAATCGCCGATGCAGCATTCAAATTAAAGACCGGTGAGTACAGCGACGTCATCGAAACTCCAGATGCCTGCTACATAATCCTGATCGAAGATATCAAATCCTCGCATATGAAATCGCTCGGTGAAGTACGCGATCAAATCGAGGGAACTTTGAAACTGGAAGAGCGGTCCCGACTGGAAAAACAGTGGCTGGCGAAGTTAAAGAGGAAAACCTTCGTCAGATACTTCTGAGATGAGGACGGCTCGGATCGGGATTACGCTGGGGGATGTCACCGGGATCGGGCCGGAAGTGACGCTCAAAGCTTTGGCCGCGCAAGACGAATCAGATAACGCTCGTTATTTGTTAATCGGGGACGTTGAGCACATCCAGGCTCTAAATCGCAAATTGGGTCTGAATCTTTCCTTGGAACTCCTCCACGGTGAATTTCCGAATGATTCGGCTGAAGAAGTTATCCAACAACGCGAAGGAGGAACCGCCCACATCAAAGTGACCCAGCTTGGTGCGAAGCAACAAGAGGGAACAGGCATCTTCGCAGTTCTCGGAAAAAAGCCCGGAAAGGATGGCGGAATTTTCATTTCCAATCCGTTACATGAACCCTTGCCGAAGAATCTGGCGAGCGGCGCATCCGAAGCTGCTCAAGCCGCAGTTGCATGGTTGCGCGAAGGGGCTCGTCGTTGCATGGACGGCGAACTCGACGCGATGGTGACTGCGCCTGTCAACAAGGAAGCCACCGTCCGCTCCGGCCAGGCATTTGTCGGACAGACCGAATTCCTCTCTGAGCTCGCGAGTGCAAAACGCACGGCGATGATGCTGCTGGGTCAGGATGATCGCGGACGTTGGTTGCGAGTCGCCCTGGTGACCACTCATTTTCCACTAAAACTTGTGCCGGACCAAATCACGAAGGAAAAAATCGAAATGACGATCGAACTCGCGACTCAAGCTTGTCGTGATCTCCGCCTGAAGCGATCGCGTGTGGCAGTGTGCGGCCTGAATCCTCACGCGGGCGAGGGCGGCAAAATGGGAACCGAAGAACAAACGACCATTGAGCCAGCAGTAAAGTCCGCAAGGGCTAAAGGATTCGACGTGGTCGGCCCGATGAGCGCGGATTCACTCTTCTACTATGCGTACCGCGGCGAATACGACGCAGTCGTTGCGATGTATCACGATCAGGGTTTGGTGCCCCTCAAGATGATTGGCTTTGAAACCGGCATCAATTGGACATTGGGCCTTCCGTTTATTCGGACTTCGCCCGACCATGGAACAGCCTATGACATCGCCGGTAAAGGAAGAGCAGATGGGAGGAGCATGATGTCTGCGATTGACCTCGCCAAAAAGCTCTCGGTGGCGCGTCATTCATAGAACGACAATGGCTTACGAATATCGCATCGTTCGACGCGTCGAATTTTCCGAAACGGACATGGCGGGAATTGTCCATTACTCAAATTTCTTTCGCTACATGGAAGCTGCGGAACACGCCTTTTTTCGCTCGATTGGATTTTCCGTGGTGACTCGAAACGTGGACCCTCCGGTTGGCTGGCCGCGGGTCCACGCCGAATGCGACTATAGGCGTCCAATCCGCTTTGAGGACGAAATTGAAATCCAGATGTACGTCACGAAAAAGAAATCAAAGTCCCTGACCTACGGGTTTTGGTTTCGGAAGCTCGATGGAGATGGAGTTGTCGATATTGCCCAGGGTTCACTAACCGTAGTGTGTGTCAGGCATGTAAATGGAAGAATGAAAGCGGCGGCCATTCCCAAAGAAATAGCAAAAAAAGTAGATGTCGTGCCTGCGAAAGTGCTCAAAAAACTAACGAAAAAACGAGAACAATCGGCCAGGAAGTAAACTGTCTGGAATTATGACAATATGTTGCCTCTAAACCAGCATTTGGCCAGCGGTTTCCTGAGCACCAAGTAAACTTTTGATCTTAATGATGAGTGCTTTCGGCGTAACTGGCTTTGCTATGAAGTCCGTCCCGCCGGATTCGAAGCCTGCGAAACGGCTGAATTGACCAGACATTCCTGTCATAATAATGATTGGGGTCGCAGCGGTAACCGGGTGCTTGCGCAGCGTCTCACAAACTGCAAACCCATCCAAACCCGGCAACAAAAGGTCAAGAAGGATTAGGTCCGGTACCAGCGAGACAGCTTTCTCGACCGCGTCAATACCGTTTGCCGCAGTGGTGATGGAAAAACCTTCTCCTTTCAAACTAAGACGAAGCAAGCCGAGTAAGTGCTTATTATCGTCAACCACCAGAATTTTCTTACGCATACACAGGCAAGGCGGACAGCCCCAGACCCAACTGAAAGCAGCACAAATAGTGCCGTAAGTTGTGCTTCTGCCTCATCCGGAGGAAATCAAGTCCGCGATTTCACGCCCCACGCACTCTTGACGACTGCGCGTCCGTTCCCTACCGTAGCCGACTCGCTGACGGTGGAAGCCCACAACGGTGTTACCTCATTGGACTTTGTCAGCAATTTACGGAAAGGTTTAGTTTGTGAATGTTACGGTAGAAAATCTCGCACCTTGCAAAAAGCTTGTTCGCGTTGAAATCGAAGCGCCAAAAGTGGATGAAACTTTTGACTCCATTACCAAAGAGTTCCAGAAACAGGCCACTCTGCCAGGGTTTCGCCCCGGTAAAGCCCCACGAGATATGGTCTTGCGGAAATACGAGAAAGACATTCAGGACGAAGTCAAACGCAAGCTAATATCCGATTCGTACAAGAAAGCCGTTGAGGACCAGAAATTGGACGTGTTGGGTTATCCGGACATCGAGGAAATTCAATTCAATCGCGGACAATCACTCCAATTTGCGGCTACAATTGAAACCGCGCCTGAATTCGAGTTGCCGGAATACAAAGGTCTGCCCGTGAAGAAAGAAAATCGAACCGTGACCGACCAGGACCTCGAGAAAGCGCTCCAGGCACTGCGCGAGCCGCGAGTTACTTTCCAAACTGTCGATCGTCCAATTCAAACCGGTGACATTGCAGTTGTGAATTACTCCGGCACAAGCGAGGGAAAACCGATTACCGAAATTGCGCCAACCGCTAAAGGGCTGACCGAGCAGAAAGGTTTCTGGCTCGATGTCCCTTCGACTTCCTTCATTCCCGGATTTGCGGATCAATTGCTCGGGGCAAAGGCTGGTGATAAACGAACTGTGAATGTCGATTTCCCGGCTGACTTTGTAACGCCGCAGCTTGCCGGCAAGAAGGGCATTTACGATGTCGAAGTAGTCGAAGTTAAAGAAAAAGTTTTGCCTGCCCTGGACGAAGCGTTTGCCAAATCCTACGGTGCTGAGAGCCTTGAGAAGTTGCGTGAAGGCGTTAAAGGCGATCTGGAGAACGAGTTGAATTATAAGCAGCGAAACAGTACTCGAAATCAACTGATTCGCTCGCTGTTGAATCGCGTCAATTTCGAATTACCGGAAACTGCTGTGAAACAGGAGACGCGCAATGTTGTCTATGACCTCGTGCAGGAGAACTCGAAGCGCGGTGTATCGCGCGAAATCATCGAGCAACAAAAAGATCAAATCTACGCCGCCGCGACCAGGAATGCGCAAGATCGAGTCAAGGTAGCGTTCCTGATGCAAAAGATCGCGGAAAAGGAAGACATCAAAGTTTCACAAGAGGAAATCTCCAGACGCATTTTACATCTCGCCGGCGTGTATCAGATCCCTCCTGAGAAATTTGCTAAGGACCTCCAAAAACGCAACGGACTCATTGAGATCTATGACCAGATCATGAACGAAAAAGTTCTCGAATTTCTGGAAAAGAACGCGCAGATAGAAACGGTTGAACCCGGAGCCGAAACAGGCGTAAATCCCAGTTAGAGCCCGAGATGCAAATCGCGACACCTCGGTCTCGCGCGCATGCTGCCAACATGCTCGGCGTCAGCCTCCGCATTCGCTGCAACAAGTTGCACGAGCAACGATTCCGAACCTGCCGGTGATCCAGTGGAAAACGAACACAGGAAAGCCAAGCGTAGCGAAATAATTCGCATCGCCGATTCATCCTTGGCCAGGGAGAGATTTTCGCGCAATCGTTTGCATTCTTACTTCTAATCCTTCCCCCAAAAACTTCTTTGGATTAAGCTGCCCAATGCTGAAAGGCGGTACGGTAGGGACTGCTCAAAATTCGAATAACTTCGGTGAAGAAACCCTTCCAATAAGAGAAGCTTCTATCTTCTCATTTTGAAAATAATTTCTTGTTAAAAAAATTCTCGAGGAGTAAAAGCGGTTAGTCGCCTAGGTTTTTACGAATGGACGGTAGCACGTTTTGAATTTTCATGAACAGGAGCGTCGATCTTCCTGGAGAGAGTGCTTGCCTCAGAGGGGAAACGAATTTCTTTGTGCGGGATTCTATCGACGTCCCGCCCTCTCCGATACAGGTTTCATTGCCGACTGATTTCATTCCCAAGACTTTGCTATGGTGGGAACAGGCGGAGGCTGCTCAGTTCAAAGCGACCAGACTGGCCCAAATTCGCGGAGTTTCGCTGCGTCAACTCCAGCGGCAATTCAAGCGAGCGCTCGGCTATTCGCCGCAAAAATGGCTCGACCAGCTTCGCATTACAATTGCGAAGCAACGGCTTGAAGCAGGAGGAGGCTCGATAAAAGGAATCTCGTCCGATTTGGGCTTCAGGCATCCGTCGCATTTCTGCCGCTGTTTCAAAGCTTTCAACAACTTGACTCCTTCTCAGTACGTACTCGTGCATCGGCAGAATGATGTCGCTGCTGTACTATAGTTTGTCGCCGTCGTACTATCCTTTCCCATTGTTGATTTCATAGTGTCGTTGTAGAAACGGCCACAGTGGCAGTGAGGCAAACAATTAACTCAATCGAGCATCGGACGTGTCTGCTGGCGTTCGATCACTCCTGGATCAAAACGTTATGAAAAATATTCTCATCAAACTACTGTTGCAGCAATCAACTTTGGAGCCGCTCCGCAGTATTACGCGTACGTCCCTGACACGCTATGTGGCTTTATTCTTCTTGTGTTTGGCGACTTTTCGTGTCACCGCAGTTTCCTATCTGTGGAACCTGGATTTCGGAGCCGGCACAGGTCCAAGTCAGGAAACTGGCCCCGCCGTTACGGGTTCATCAGGAGACTTTTGGAACTATTACACGCGGGATGACGGCAACGGCAATTGGTTGAGTTTCGGCGAAGTCGACTTTTTAAAGACTGCGGACAGCGCGGTTACACCTGTTGCGGTTACCGTCGATAACGCTCCGGGAGCGTGGGGTAATGGATCAGACGACCACATGTATGATAGTTACATCTACCCCTTTGGCGGGGCTGCGACGATCACGATCAAGAACCTTCCCACCGGCTCTTACAGTCTGTGGGTTTATTCTCCGGATTCGAGTCTGACAGTTAACGTGGGCAACATCGGTTATGGCAGCCAAACCACGCACGACGATGACTTTTCCGGCCAACCCAACTGGACGGCGAATACGCAGTACGCTCTCTTCTCTCCCATCTCAATCAACGCGGCCACCGACAATCTCACACTGACCGTTGATAACGGCCAAACCGGATACGCTACAATCAGCGGGCTTCAACTGGTTCGAACCTCGGGCGCTGACATCAAATTCACCAGCTTTCCCTTAAGTCAAACAGTGTCAGAAGGTTCGAGCGCCACCTTTTCAGTGACTGCAACGGGCAGCGGCACACTCTCGTATCAGTGGTTTTTCAACGGCGCACCGATTGCGGGCAAAACACAATCTACTCTGACTTTATCCTCAGTGAGCGTGGCTGACGCCGGTTCGTATGCTGTCCGAGTCCAGAACAGCACGGGTCAGGAACTTAGCGGCAACGCTCGACTGATCGTGTGGCGACAGACTACTGAAAAGCTTTGGAACATTGATCTGGGCGCAGGCAGTGGACCAAGTGCCAAGACCGGCGCGGCAGCCATTGGACGGACGACTTCCGATTTCTGGAATTTCTATACGCGTGATGACGGTAACGGTGGTTGGCTAACGCACGGAACGCTCAACAATCTCAAGACTGCAGATGGACAAACGCCCGTAGCCAATGTGAATCTTATCGTGGACAATGCGCCGGGGGCGTGGGGTAACGGTTCGAGCGATTCCATGTATGAAAGCTATCTCTATCCGTTTGACTCGCCGCCCGCTGTTATCACCGTCCAAAATCTGCCAGTTGGCGTTTATGATCTCTACGTTTACTCGCAGGATGGCGCATATGACGTCAGTTGTGGCGGCGTCAGCTACGGCACAAAAACCTGCTACGACGCTCCCATTGTTAGCCCACCTCTCTGGCAGGAGAATCGCCAGTACGTTCGCTTTCCTGCCGTGCGCGTTACATCCGCAGGGCAAAGTCTGACGATCAATGTTCAGCCGGGCCAAAGCGGTTACGCGATCATTAGTGGCTTGCAAATCGCTCAATCGAATCCGATGTGGAACCTGGACTTCGGAGCTGGGGCTGGCCCAAGCCCGAAGACAGGCGCAGCGGTCGTCGGCGCTTCGGGGGATTTCTGGAACTATTACACCAGGGACGGCGCCAATGGCTGGATTTACTCAGGGCGACTGGATCGACTGGCAACTTCGGACGGCTCAATCACTCCGGTGGCAGTTACGGTGGTGAATGCACCAGGGGCCTGGTATCTGCCGAATTCAACCGAACCGATGTACAGCAAATATATTTATCCTCTCAATTACCCGGGCGGTGTCGCAACCATCACGATCAAGAGTTTGCCCGCAGGCACGTTCGACCTCTACGTTTATTCGCCCGACGGACAGTTTGTGGTTAATATTGGCGCCACAAGTTACGGGCCCGAATTTGGCGCAGATCCTTCGCCGATTGGGACTCCTGTTTGGCAGCGGGGCGTCCAGTATGGGGTATTTCAAAATATCAGCGTCGCTGCAGGCCAGGATGTCGTGCTGACTGTCAGCCCAAATCCAGGGGGAAGTGGAATTTATGCAAGCATTAGCGGCCTGCAGTTGGTACAGAAATCTGGGGCGGATATCAGATTCTCATCGTTGGTCAACGACGCGCCACTCGTAGCGATTCACGATTCCGAGTACACCCGAGCGTTGAATGCTTCGGGGCATTGGCCTTATTTTGTTATGCCTGCTTCGATCAAAGAGGCTCTGCGATCGGATGGGACCGCCTTCAAAGTCGTCAGTGACGCTAACATTTCTAATGGTGTTCTTCTCACCAACGGAGCACCGCGTTATCCGATCTTGATCAGTTTTAATTCGGAAGCAATTGCCGACTCTGAAATCACTCCATTGCTCAATTATGTTAATGCCGGCGGGTTCCTGCTGATGGGTTCTTCGTCATTTACACGCAATCAGGCGGGAACGTCGCGCGGCAATTTCGCGATCGCATCACAGATGCAAATGAATTCGGGTGGCGGATGGATACAGAACGGACATCTTGTGAAGCTCGCCGACCACCGTCTTGTAAGCCACCTGCCGAACGGTTCTTTGATTTGGCAAATGCCCTCTCAGTCGGATGAAATACCGTGGGGGGTTTACCAATGCGGTGGCGGCCACGCTGTCGCCGGGCCTCCCGACATGTGGCAAGTGCAGCTTGCAACTCCAAGCACAGCAACCGTTCTCGCGGACGACGGCAACGGACATCCTTACCTCACGGTAACACCTTACGGTAGTGGATATATCATTTACAATGCGGCCTGGCAGCCGCTCATCGGGCACAGCGGATTCGCGCCGGGAATGTACGCATACCTGTTCATGAGGAAGGCGATCGAGTGGGCCTTCGAAAAGGCTAAAACGCCCGTTCCAAAACTGAGTCCCTGGCGATATCAACATGATTCCGCGTTCATTGTCCGCCACGACCTGGAAAACTTTCCTGGCGAAGTCCACGACATCAAGCTTTCCGCGATATATGAGCATGATCGTGGCGCAAAAGGGGATTATTATTTCTGCACCGGCACTCTTAAGCATGACATTCCAGACCACTTTCCTGCTTACAGCCAGTCCCTGATTATTTCGGACATTCGGGATGCCATACAAAACTATGGCGCAACCGTCGGACCACATAACGGGGGTCTTCAGAATGCATTCAATCTTACGCAAAGCCAATGTACGCTCTCCGAGCTTGATTACGAATACTGGCATTGGGGACTCGACGAGGCCCTGGATTTAAGTCCGCCCGGTTACACCAGCGGTAAAGAATACGCCAAAACTTCCCTTTCAATGGCATTTTCCGACGTGGAAACGTGGTTCTCAGGTTTGAATAATGGGGCCGGGCTTCGGCCGTGGGTTTCGCCCTTCTTCAATGCCACACGGGAAAATTCTTACGACATTCAAAATCAATTAAATGTTAAAATCACTGGCGAGCAAAAGATCAGTCCGTTTCCGCATTGGACAGTTTCCACTGGAACGCCGGACTTGCTCTACCCGATTCTCAGCGAACCCGTCAGCGATTGGTTTACTCAGTACCCAGGCTACACTGATTGGGGAGTAGCCCAGTCCCTCGAACCCTGGCATCCACCTGGTGTTCATACCGTTCAAACCCTTCAGCAGGGGGTGGACTTTTATTACAATCTCGGCGCATTGATAAACTTCTACTCACATACGCTCTCCGATCCGAATGCCAGCGGTGGCCCAGGAATCGGAGATCCGCCGCCGGCAGGAGATCTGGTTGCTCAATATATTAATTATTGCATGAACACCGACCTGCACCCGAATCTTTGGCCGGCCAACGCTGTCGATATCTATCAATGGTGTTTGCAACGAGCTAACGCCCAAATCGCCGCCAGCTATATCACTAAGGGAAGCCAATGTATCGCCACGATCACAATTACTGGAGCGAGTGATCCCGATACTTCAGTCGAAGAGTTCCTCCCAGCGGGCACGCAGCG
>Ga0207674_10003565_pt1 | contig 18986 bp, 21 predicted proteins | sample KBSCornC72_FD_184303 | JGI IMG/M metagenome (GOLD analysis project Ga0207674, IMG submission 184303) | Corn rhizosphere microbial communities from Kellogg Biological Station, Michigan, USA - KBS Corn C7-2 (SPAdes) (version 2) | ecosystem: Host-associated > Plants > Roots > Rhizosphere > Soil ... | reverse complement strand
TCCCCAGATCTAGCGGGTTTGCTTGACCCTCGCGGTCAGCTCTTGCACAAGGTTGTAGACAGACCTGTCCTCGCGGATCATGCGCGCGATCTTCGAGGTCGCGTGGATCACCGTCGTGTGGTCGCGCCCGCCGAACTCGCGCCCGATCTTCGGCAGCGACGCATCCGTGAGCTCGCGTGAGAGGTACATCGCGACCTGGCGCGGATAGACGATGTTCTGCGAGCGCCGGTCGCCGCACAGTTCCTCCATCGAGAGTCCGAACCGCTCGGAGACGGCCGTCTGGATGCGCTCGATCGAGACCTCGGGCGCCTCCCCCTGCGGGAAGACGTCCTTGAGGACGTCCTGGGCGAGCTCGACCGTCATCGGGCGCGCGGTCAGGCTCGAGAAGGCGACGACTCGCGTGAGCGCGCCTTCGAGCTCGCGGATGTTCGTCGACACGCGGCCGGCGATGAAGGTCAGCACCTGAGGGTCGGGAACGTGGATCCCGTCCGTCTTGACCTTCTTGCGCAGGATCGCGATGCGCGTCTCGAGGTCGGGCGGCTGGATGTCCGTGATCAGCCCCCACTCGAACCGTGAGCGCAGGCGTTCCTCGAGCGTCGAGATCTCCCGCGGCGGGCGATCCGAGGAGATGACGATCTGCCGGCCCGCCTCGTACAGCGAGTTGAACGTGTGGAAGAACTCCTCCTGGATCCGCTCCTTGTGCTCGAGGAACTGGATGTCGTCGATCATCAGCAGGTCGTAGGTGCGGTACCGCTGCTTGAAGCCCTCGATCCGCTTGTCGCGAAGGGAGTTGATGAAGTCGTTCATGAACGTCTCGCTCGTGATGTAGCGAACCGAGAGCGAGCGCGAGTGGGCGCCGACGTACTGGCCGATCGCCTGCAGGAGGTGCGTCTTCCCGAGGCCGGTGCCGCCGTAGATGAAGAGCGGGTTGTAGGCCTGGGCCGGCGCCTCCGCGACTGCGAGCGCGGCCGCGTGCGCGAAGCGGTTCGACGAGCCGATGACGAACGAGTCGAACGTGTACTTCTGACTCATCTCGAAGGCCCGGCGCGTTGTCTCCACCTGCGCCTCCGGGATCGGGCCCGACGGCTCGACCTCCCGCTCGACGAACAGGCGGATCTCCTTCTCCTCGCCGGTCGCGTCGCGCACCGCGGCGCCGATCAGATCGAGGAAGTGGCCTTCGATCCAGTCGCGGGTGAAGTCGTTCGGGACCGAGAGCACGAATGCGCGCTCGTCCAGGTCACGGGCCGAAACGTCGCCGAACCACGTTCCGAACGTCGTGTCGTTGAGCGCCCCTTTGAGCCGGTCGGACACCTCAGCCCAGAGGCTCTCTGCTGTCAACTCTTGCTGCCGCGCCACAACGCCGGGCGACTCCTCGACTCAGGGGAAGGAGCGGCGAGCATAACAGCGTCCGCGAGGGGTCACAAGGAGGGTCGTCGTGGGTAAATAGGTGCCGATTTGCAGGGGATTTTTTGCACTCCACATTACTCTCCACAGGTGTGGACAACCGCATGCGGCGGGCTCCGTTAGTGGCTGGTAGCCGCCCCCGCGCAGCGATTTTTCAAAGCTGTAAACACATGTCGAGCTGTGGATAACGTGGGAACACAGGGCTCGTCTATACTGGCCCCGCGCTCATGCGAAAAGGGCGCTCGTTCCTCTTTTTCTCTCACCTCTTACCGTGAAGCGCACCTACCAGCCGAACGTACGCCGCAGGAAGCGGCGGCACGGATTTCGCGCGCGTATGTCGACGCGGGCCGGCCGCGCAATCCTGAAGCGACGCCGCGCTCGAGGCCGCAAGCGGCTCTCCGCCTAAACTCGACAACTTGCAGCGCAGGAACCGCCTCTCCCGCTCCAGGGACTTCGATGCCGTCTATCGGCACGGGCGGTCAGCCTCGACGCGGTTCCTCGTCCTCTACTGGTTCCCGCGCGAGGACGGCGACGACCCGCGGCTCGGGATCGCCGTACCGAAGGGAACGGGCGGCGCGGTCGTTCGCTCGAAGATCAAGCGCCAGCTGCGCGAGCTCTGGCGCGCGCGGCTCGAGACGCTTCCGCCGGCGCACGACTACGTGCTGATCGTTCGGCCCGGTCTCGTCGAGGGAACGCAGTCGAAGGGCTTCGACTGGCTCGGCGAGCGCGTCGACGACGTGTTCGGCAAGGCGGCTGCATGACGCACATCCAACGATTGCCGTCGTACCTCGGGATCGGCCTCGTGTACGCATACCGCTACACGCTCGGCGTGCTGTTCCCGGGCGGGTGCAAATACCACCCGTCCTGCTCGCAGTACGCGATCGACGCGCTTCGCGAGTACGGGCTCGTCCGGGGCGTGATCCTCGCCGGCTGGCGGCTCCTGCGCTGTAACCCGTGGAGCCTGGGCGGCGTCGACTACGCCCACCAGCAGAGGCTGTTCAAGTGATCCTGCTCTCGATCCTGACCCCGCTCGAGGACCTGCTGCGCAACATCCTCGAGTGGCTGCACGGGTCGGTCGGGCTGCCGTGGGCCTGGGCGATCGTCGCGCTGACCGTGATGGTCCGGCTGCTGATGGTCCCGCTCGCGGTCAAGCAGATCCACTCGATGCAGGCGATGCAGTCGCACATGCCGGAGATGAAGGCGATCCAGCAGCGCTACAAGCACGACAAGCAGAAGCGGAACGAGGAGCTGATGAAGTTCTACCGGGACAACCGCGTCAATCCAGCGGCCCCGTGCCTCCCGCTCCTCGTCCAGTTCCCGGTGTTCATCGCGCTCTACCTCGTGCTACGCCAGTTCTCGAGGCATCCTCCGGCGGGCAGCCTGTCGTGGTTCGGCGGCCTCGTCCCGGACATCACCGCGCACGCGAACGCGCACTGGTCGGGCTACCTGCTGCTGGCGATCTACGTCGGGAGCCAGCTCGCGTCGACGTACTTCATGTCCACGACGATGGACAAGACGCAGAGGACGATGATGATGATCCTCCCGGTCGCGTTCGTCCCCGTGATCGTCAGGTTCCCGGTCGGGCTCGTCATCTACTGGGTGACGACGAACCTCTGGACGGTCGGCCAGGGGATCGTGACGCGGCAGATGATGCCGAAGGCGCAGCCGCCGCCGAAACGGTCGTCGCGCACGCCTCCGAAGTCGGAGCAGCCGAGCAGCGACGGCAGCGCGGAGGCGACCGAGGAGAAGGCCGAAGCCCAGCCGTCGCAGCCGAAGCGCGTGCGCCGCAAGAAGAAGAAGGCGCGGCGCTGATGGAGGATCTGCGCCAGGTGGAGGCGACCGGCGAGACCGTCGGCGAGGCGAAGTGGGCCGCGCTGCGGGAGCTCGAGAAGCTCCATCCCGGCCTCGACAAGGGCGCTGTCCGCTTCCAGGTCGTCTCCGAGGGGGAGCGCGGACTGCTCGGCGTCGGCTATGCGCCGGCGCGGGTGGTCGCGCAGGTGGACGCGGAGTCGGCGGAAAGCTCGGCCGACGGTGACGGCGACAGCGACCTCGCGGCAGACGTCCGCGAGTTGATCGAGCGGATCACCGCCGGGATCGGCGTGCGCTGTCGAATCGACATCCGCGAGGACGACGAGACGATCACGGCGTCGTGCTCCGGCTCGAACCTCGGGCTCCTGATCGGCAAGCACGGGCAGACGATCGACGCGATCCAGTACCTCGCGAACGCGATCATCTGGCGCGCGCGGCCGAACGACCGCAAGGAGGTCGTGGTCGACGCAGCGGGCTACCGGGATCGGCGCCGTGCGGCTCTCGAGTCGCTTGCGGTGCGGAGCGCGGAGGAGGCGGTGGCGACGCATTCGGCCGTCGAGCTCGAGCCGATGACCGCGGTCGAGCGGAAGACGGTCCACGTGCGGCTGAAGTCGTTCGACGGGGTCGAGACCGCTAGCGAGGGCACAGAGCCCAACCGCTACGTGGTCATCACCCCGACCGGTTGACGGACCCGCGGCTCGAGCGTTGGCTCGACCTGGTTCTCGCGACGCCGGGGATGACCGCGATCACGGACCGCGACGAGGCCTGGGCGATGCTCGTCGAGGATGCCCTGCGCGGGGTCGAGGTCGCGCGAGAGCTCGACGGGCCGGTTGTGGACGTGGGCTCGGGGAACGGGTCGCCGGGAATCGTGCTGGCTGCGAGCCTGCCCGGCCGCCAGGTGACGCTGCTCGACTCGAACAAGCGCAAGTCCGCCTTTCTCGAGCGCATCGCGGCCGGCTTTCCGAACGTCGAGGTCGTCTGTAGCCGCGTGGAGGAGCACGACGGCCGCTACGGCGTGGCCGTGGCGAAGGCTCTGGCTCCGCCGGCGGTCGCGCTCGAGTGGCTCCTGCCGCTCGTCCGGGAAGGCGGCGCAGCGGTGCTCTGGTTGGGGCCTGCAGAGGATCACGACGCGCTGTCGCGCGTGGCGAGTCAGCTCGGCGGAGCACCCGTCGAAGAACGGAACGGATTGGCCGTGGTGCGCAAAATCGCGCCCACTCCAGCGGGTTTCCCGAGGCGCCCGGGAATCGCCCGGAAACGTCCTCTCTCGTCATCACAATAACCCTGTGCCCGGGCGGATCTACGCCGTCGCCAACCAGAAGGGCGGGGTTGGCAAGACGACCACTGCGGTCAACCTCGCTGCCTGCCTCGCACAGGCGGGCGAGCGGGTGCTGCTCGTCGATCTCGACCCCCAGGCGAACGCGACCTCGGGCCTCGGCGAGCGGGCCAACGGCACGTCGAGCTGCGACCTGCTCGACGGCGCGTCTCCCGAGGAGCTCGCGAAGCCCACGCGCTTCGAGAATCTCGACCTGATCCCGTCCAAGCCGGACCTGGCCGGCACGGCTGCAGACCTTGCGCGCCGCGGAGACGGCGAGCGCTTCCTCGCCGAGACGCTGGCCCCGGCTGCGGACACGCATGCGTTCGTCTTCGTCGATTGCCCGCCGTCGCTCGGTGCCCTGACGGTGAACGCGCTCGCGGCCGCGAACCGCGTGCTCGTCCCCGTGCAGGCCGAGTACTACGCGCTCGAAGGCCTGTCGCAGCTCGTCAAGTCGCTGGGCGCGATCCGGGTGCGACTCAATCCCGAACTGGCGCTCGCGGGCGTGATCCTGACGATGGTCGACGGGCGAACGAAGCTGTCCGCTGACGTGGCCGCAGAGCTGGAGCGGCACTTCGGGCCGCTGCTCTTCCGCGCGCGCGTCCCGCGGTCGGTCCGGATCGCGGAAGCGCCGAGCCACGGCGAGCCCGTGATCACCTACGACCCGCGCTCGGCAGGCGCGGAGGCCTACTGGAAGGTGGCGATGGAGCTTGTCGAGCGTCCCTAGCGAGAGACGTGGCCTCGGGCGCGGGCTCGAGGTTCTGATCGGCGGCGCGGCCGGGGCAGAGCTCGCGCAGGTCCCGATCGAGCAGATCCATCCGAGCCCCAAGCAGCCGCGGAAGCGTTTCGATCACGAGTCGACCGCGGCGCTCGCCGAGTCGATTCGCGCACAGGGAATCATCCAGCCCGTCGTCCTGCGACCGCGCGCGGCCGGCGGGTACGAGCTCGTCGCCGGAGAGCGCCGCTGGCGCGCGGCCCGCGAGGCGAATCTCCAGACGCTGCCGGCGCTCGTGCGGGACGCGGCCGACCGCGACGCGCTTCTGCTCGGTCTCGTCGAGAACGTGGCGCGCGAGGAGCTGACGCCGATCGAAGAGGCGCGCGCGTTCGCGGTGCTCGTCGACGAGTTCGATCTGTCGTTGGGCGACATCGCCGAGCGTGTCGGCGCGTCGAAGCCGGCGGTGTCGAATCGGCTGCGGCTGCTGGAGCTGTCCGACGACATCCTCGGCATGGTCGAGCGTGGCGAGCTGACCGAGGGTCACGCGCGTGCGGTGCTCGCGGTGCCCGACAACGAGGGCAGGCGCCGGTTGGCGCGCAAGATCGTGCGCCAGGGGCTTTCAGTACGGGCCGCGGAGCGCGAGGCGCGCTGGTCCGGGGCGGCGACGAAGCGCAGACGCCGTCCTCCGGCGGACCCGCAGCTCGCGGAGCGCGTGAAGATCGCGGCCGAGCGGCTGACCGGCTTCCGGGTACGCGTCAGTGCGCGCGGGCTCGAGATTCCGATCGAGAACGAGGTTCAGCTCGAGGAGCTCGCGGAAGCGCTCGAGGCGGTGGCCCGTTGATGTTCGGCGAGTGGCTGGACGATCTCGAGTCGCTCGAGGCGATCTCGCAGGACGTGGAGGCGCGCCAGATCTTTTCGCGGATGGCGGCCATGTCCCAGGAGGGCCGGCTGGGGACGTTCCTGGTCGAGCTGGCGGGTACGACGGAGCTGGACGAGTTCACGAAGGGGACGCTGAGCGAGATCGCCCGGGACGAAGCCTTCGTGCTCGCCGTGGACGACTACCTCCGCCGCACGCAGGTCCTGCACTAGGGAGAAGTCGGCCCCTGATGCTCCGGGAAGCTCGGCCCGAAAGCCGAGCAACCCGCAACGTCTAGCCGGTCGCGACGCAGTAGACGTACACAGTCCCGGACAGCGCTGCTCCGGATGACTGGACGATCGTCCACGACGTGTTGCCGGCCGGATCGCCGGTGCTGCTCGATCGAAAGGACGCTGTGACCGAGCCCTGGATGTTGAAGCCACCACTCAACGCGACGTGGTTGACCGGGCAGTTCACCGTGAACTGCTTGTCGCCGGACGCCGTGCCGCCGGCGACGGAGACGATGCTCGAACCGTCGAGGCCGGCAGGGCCCGCAGGTCCCTGAGGCCCGGCGGGGCCGGGAGGCCCGGCAGGGCCAGCCGCACCAGTGGCGCCGGTGTCACCCTTTGCACCCGGAGCGCCGGTATCGCCCTTCGCACCCGGAGCGCCGGTGTCACCCTTCTCACCAGTAGAGCCGGCGGGCCCTGGCGGCCCAGCAGGACCGACCTGGCCGGTGTCTCCGGTATCACCCTTCGGGCCCTGAGGTCCCACCGGCCCAATCGCACCGGCCGGGCCAACTTCGCCCTGCGCTCCGGATTCGCCCTGCGGCCCGACCGGACCGGTCATGCCCTGGACACCCTGCTGACCGGGCAAACCGACCTTGCCGTCGATGCCGCTGGTGCCGTCGGAGCCGTTGAGCCCGTTGTGCCCGTCGGCCCCTTTGGCGCCGGCAGCACCAGCTGGCCCCTGGAGCCCCTGGGCCCCGTTCTGACCGGCTGGACCGGGACGGCCCGCGATGCAGACGCGGTGCTTGAACTTGGTGCTCAAGCTGACATCGAGGTGCGTATCGCCCGGGCGGACGTCGTACGTGAAGCACGCCCTGTTGACGACTTTCGTCCGAGGCGCGGCTCCACCGGCCGCGATGCCAACAGCCACCAGGCTGAAGAGAGCGACCAGGGGAAGCGTGTACTTCTTCATCGGATCTCTTTTCTGTGTTCCGCCAGGTCGCTCCGACCTGGCTAGTAGAGACGAAGGTAGGGCGGCCGCCCATCAACCGGCATGACACGCGCGTGTCATTTGTAAATCGGCTGCCTTGGCGCCCGGATCCGCAGTACAGCGCGTACATGAGCCCGACAGCGTCGCTTCGACGGTCTCGCCCAGGGCTTCGCCGTGGGCTTCGACATTTTTCGCGCCCGCCCGAGGCGGGCAGCGAAAAATGGGCGATCGTGGATTCGAACCACGGACCTCCGCCTTATCAGAGCGGCGCTCTAACCAACTGAGCTAATCGCCCGGGGGCGTTCGATTGTAGCCAGGCACGCGCCGCTCGTCGTGGCGCTCTCGTGGACGCAAGCGAACGGCTCTGGTCTTTCTCCTCGAGCTCGCCTCATGGCTTTGCCGTGGGGTACCCCTTGAGGGGACGGACGGGCCGGAGCACGGCGCTAAGATGAATCGAGGTCAGGCATGCACGAAATGGTCATCTACGGGGTCAGTTTCGACCTGGGCAGCAAGCAGCCCATCGTCCTGCTGAAGACGGCCGACGGAAACCGGTTCCTGCCGATCTGGATCGGCCACCCCGAAGCGGCCGCGATCCTGATGAAGCTGCAGGGCGCATCGACCCCGCGCCCGATGACGCACGACCTCGTCGCCGACATGCTCGAGCAGCTCGACGCGCAGGTGATCCGCATCACCGTGACGGAGCTCAAGGAGAGCACGTTCTACGCGTCGATCACGGTGCAGCAGAACGGCTCCGAGGTCGAGATCGACTCGCGGCCGTCCGACGCGATCGCGCTCGCCGTCCGCGCCGAGGCGCCGATCTTCGCGGCCGACGACGTGATCGAGGAGTCGGCGATCGAGTTCGAGGGCGAAGAGGTGAACGAGGAAGAGATGATCGACGAGTTCAAGCGGTTCCTCGACGACGTCTCGCCCGATCAGTTCGCCGTCGGCGAAGAAGAGTCCTAGGGCTCGAGGCGCGGCCCGGCACTTCGACTGAGTCAGCGCCCGGCCCAATCGACGTAGACGGTCTTGCCCCCGGGGAGGCTGAGCAGCCGGTACGGGTACGTGACGCGCGGCTCGACGTGCTCGGCGAGGGTCGGCGTCCGCTCGCGGACCTCGACCGTGATCGTGTCGCCCCGCTCGGTGACGCTCAGGATCTCCAGGGAGTAGCCCGTGCTCGAGCGGGGGCCTGGCGAGACGAGCAGGAGCTGCTGGGTCGAGAAGTCGACCGGCGCCTGCGCGTCCGAGCCGAAGAACTCCTTGAACTGCTCAGGGCTCCGAAAGAGGCGTCTGGTCAGATCTGACGTCAGCACCGGCCCGGCTCTGGCCGACACGTCGCGCCACTCGACCGCGTGGCTCCTGTCGTGCGCGGCGAGAAGAATCGCGAGCACCCCGACGGCTACGAGCCCGCCCAGCAGCGCCGCGACGCTAGTAGTAGATGTAAATCGGCTCGCCGTAGTAGCTCGAGGCGAAGAGGATCGGGGCCGCCCAGATCGGTGTGCGCACGCAGCCGTGGGACGCGGGATACGTCGGCACGGACGGGTAACCGTGGATCGCGAACCCGCGCAGGAAGAAGCTCGAGTCGAACATGCCTGTCGGCAGCGTGCCCGGGACTTTGCTGTAGACGCGCCAGTGGCCGACCGGCGTGTTGCCCGTCGCGCCCGTGGAGACGTGCACGATGCGAACGACGCGTCCGTGGTCGACCTCGAAGAGCACCTGCCTCGACTTGTCGACCTCGATGTGGTGCCCGAAGCGGTAGCGCGGCCGCGGCGTGCGCGCGGTCTGGAGCCGACGCCAGACGGCCGGCGTCACGCGTCCGGTGCGGAAGAGGCCGTTCACCTTCTGGAAGGCGAGCACCGCGTCGACGGTGTCGTCCGCGTAGAAGCTGTCGACTCCGCGCAGGAGGTAGTGGAGCTGGGCGAGCCTGCGCTCCAGCATGCGCACGCTCGGCCCGTGAGCGCCTTGTGCGAGGTACGGAAGGAAGACGCTCGTGTGAACGGTCTTCTGGCGGCCGGCGAAGGAGCCGGTCGGGGTCGCGGTGATGCGGATGACATAGCTCGCGAGCCGCCTCGTGCTCAGACGGACGACTGCGCGCCCGCCGAAGGCTTTCGCCGCGAGCTCGTGGCCCGACTTCCAGACGCGCACGTGCAGCGTGCCGGCGTTTCTCGGGCGCAGGACCGCGCGGGCGACGAGCGGTTTGCCGAGCATTCCCGAGTGCGGCACTGAGACGTCCAGCCCCGGACGAACGGCGGGCGTGACGGGGTTCGAGGACACGGTGTCGAAGTGCGCCGTATAGGTCACCGGCGCGCGTTGGCGAACGCGGACCGCGAAGCGTCCTTTCGCGTCGAGCCCCGCCGTGCGTGCGAGCGCGTCGCCGGCATACAGCGTGACCGCCGAGCCCTTCAGGGCCGGAACCATCTGCCCGCGGAAGGTCGTCCTGCGTCCGTACGTCGCGACCCTGGGCCCGGTGAGCGTGAGCTGCGCCGAGGTGATGACGATGCTCGCCTGGGCGGTCTCGCCGCCGCCGTCCGTCGCGGTCACGGTCGCCGTGAAGCGGCCTGGGCCGTACTGGTGCTGCACGACCGGGCCGTCTGCGGTCGATCCGTCGCCGAGGTCCCAGTGGTACGTCGATGCGTCTCCGCTCGCAGTCAACGTGACCGTCAGCGGCGCGGCCCCGAGCGTCGCGCTCGCCGTCACGTTGACCGTCGGTTTCGCGTGCGCGGGCGCGGCCCAGACGAGGAAAACGGCCACGACGAAGAGGATGCGCCGCATTGCCGGGAGGCTACCCGGCGATACCGACGATCAATCCGACCGCGTTGAAGGAGGCGTGGAGGATGATGCACGGGTAGATGCTGTCCGTCTTCGAGCGAAGGAAGGCGAGCCCGATCCCGAACACCAGGATCACGGGAAAGCCCGTGAGCAGTCCATGGACGAGCGCGAACGCGAGGCCGACGAGGAAGATGGCGGCAGGCTGCCCGAAGCGCTCGAGGAGGCCGTAGCCGACCCCGCGGAACTGAAGCTCTTCGACGATCGGCGCGACGACCACGACCACGAACGCGAAGCCCGCGAACGGCGCGATCCTGCTGGAATCCCAGTGTTGCGGGATCAGGCCCTGTTCTTTCTCCGGGTCCCCGATCAGGCCGACGACTGCGCTGACGATGAAGACCGCGACCAGGGTCAGCGCCGCGATCCCAACGGCGAGCCACCACGACGTCGGGCGACGGAACGCGAGGAACCGCCGACGGTCGAGCCCGAGCGTGATGACGAACAGGATGCCGAGGATCAGCCCGTACTGGACGAGCCCGAGGATGCTCGAGCTCCACTGATACGCCACGTCCTTGGCCGGCGGGCCGCTCGTCAGCTGAGCTGCGTACGCGACCGTCGACATGAAGACGATCAGCGCCACCCAGCCGCCGAGGCGCCAGTCTTGCCGATGCGCTCGAGCGGGCTGGTCGCTCGCTTCGGCGCGTGGCTCCCGAAGCCGTTGACCCGCGCTCACTACGGCCGGATCATACGGGCGTGGAGCAGCGGTACTTCACGGCTCAGCAGGCGAACGAGACGCTCCGAGAGGTTCGTCCGCTGACGGAGCAGCTGGTCGCGCATCGGCGTGCGCTCGTCGAGCTTCAGGAGCGCCAGTCGACGCTGACGACGCGGATCGCAGGCAACGGCGGCAACGTCGAGCCGCACGAGCTCGAGGACGTCCAGGAACAGCTGGACGAGGAGGTGGCCGGAATCGCCGGGTGCGTGGCGCGGATCCACGAGCTGGGTGCGCTCGTCAAGGATCTGGACGCCGGTCTCGTCGACTTTCCGGCGACTCGCGACGGGGAGGACGTGCTCCTCTGCTGGCGCCTCGGCGAGAACGAGGTCGCGTTCTGGCACGGAGTCGACGAAGGCTTCTCGGGCCGCAAGCCGCTGTAGCCGCCGCTAGCACAGCCCCACGCCCCCACCCGGGTGGGGAAGGTTCCACCCGCCACCCGCTGCGAGCGTATCGCCGCTTCTGCTGCGCCGGTGTGACGATTCGGCGCCAACTCAGACGCGGAGGCGCCCGCTGAGGATCGCCCGCCTACCCGTCGAATAGAGCGCCCATGGAGATCTGGGAACGCTTCGTGGTCGTCAGCGTCATTGTCGTCGGCGCGATCGTCCTCGCGAAGATCGTCGACTGGCGCATGTCCAAGCGGCAGCTCCCGGCAGCAGCCGAGACGCGCTACCGGATTCTCCGTCGCAGCCTGATGACGGCGATCATCGCCGTCGGCATCCTCTCGGGGCTCCTGGTCGTCCCGCAGGTGCGCGCCGTCGCCGCGGGCCTCCTCGCCTCGTCCGCGATCATCGGCCTGGTCGTCGGCCTCGCGGCCCAGCGCCCGCTCGCCAACTTCGTGGCCGGCGTCGTCATCGCGTTCACGCAGCCGCTGCGGCTCGGGGACCTGGTCGCGGTCGACGGCGTCGAGGGCGTCGTCGAGGAGATCGGGCTCACGTACACGTTCATCAGAACCCCCGAGAACAAGCGTCTCGTGATCCCGAACGAGAAGTTGGCCTCGGATACGATTCTCAACTCCACCATCGTCAGTCGGGAGAAGCTCGCTCAGGTGTCGGTTCAGGTACCGCTCGACAAGGATCTCGATGCGGTGGTCGACCTGCTGAAGACCGAGACAGCCGGCGATCCCCGCGCTGACGTGCTCGTCACGGCACTCAACGGCGCCGCGACGGTCACGGTTCGCTCGTGGGCGCCGAACGCCTCCGAGCTCGAAACCGTGCAGAGCGACCTGCGTAGGCGTGTCGTTCGCAGGCTCCGGGAACAGAGCCTCCTGTGACCTCACCGCCCGGCAACGGTCGACCACGCAACGCGCGTCCGTACGTGCCGAACCATCGGCGCCAGCGCCGTGGCGCACGCAAGGCGAAACGCCGTCGCAAGCTCGGCGTTCTGCTGATCGTGCTCCTCGTCCTCCTCGGCGCGGCCACGACCGTGGCGTTCAGCGGTGCACGGTCGATCCAGAGCGACTGCAACCTCCAGGACCTCCGGCCGGCGAGAATCGGCGCCAACTCGTTCATCTACGCCGCGGACAACACCCTGCTCGGCTCCATTCCCGCCGAGAAGAACCGCCAGCCGGTGAGCCTGAACGAGATGAGTCCCTGGATGGGCAAGGCGACGGTCGCGATCGAGGACCGGCGCTTCTACCAGCACGGCGGCATCGACTTCCAGGGCATCGCCCGCGCCGCGTACAACGACGTCCGCGCCGGCCGCACGGTCGAGGGCGGGTCCACGATCACGCAGCAGCTGGTCCGCAACCTCTACATCCGCCACCAGGAGCGAACGCTCCACCGCAAGCTCGTCGAGGCGTGCCTCGCCATCAAGCTGAGCGACAAGCATGGGAAGAACTGGATCCTCGCCAACTACATGAACACCGTCTACTACGGCAACCACGCCTACGGCATCGAGGCGGCCGCGCAGACGTACTTCTCGCGCCGGGCGAGCAAGCTCTCGCTCCTCCAGTCGGCGCTTCTTGCCGGGCTGCCGCAGGCGCCGTCGATCTACGACCCGTTCAAGAACCCGACGCAGGCGCTCAGGCGCCGCAACGACGTGCTGAAGGCGATGTACGTGAACGGCGACATCAGCTACGGCAACTACCAGGAGGGCATCAAGGCGACCGACCTCCACTTACGCCCGGGGCGGATCTACAGCCGGATCCGCGAGCCGTACTTCTTCAGCTACGTGCGCGACGAGCTGATCAAGCGCTATGGCGCCGCGACCGTGCGCTCCGGCGGGCTCAAGGTCTACACGACGATCGACCCGCGCATGCAGCAGGCCGCGACGAAGGCGATCAAGGACACGCTCTACTACGACAACGATCCGGCCTCGGCGCTCGTTGCCATCGACCCGCGCACGGGCGCGATCAAGACCATGACCGCGGTGACGCCGGGACGCACCGGGAACCAGTTCAACCTCGCCGCACAGGCGCGCCGTCAGGCCGGCTCGACGTTCAAGACGTTCGTTCTGACGCAGGCCGTCTCGCAGGGCATCGATCCCGATACGACGTACTACGAGTCGGCGCCCCTCCACTACCAACCGAATCCGAACATCCCAGCGTGGGACGTGTCGACCTACTCGCACACATACGTCGGCTCGACGTCGATCACCCACGCGACCCTGCTCTCGGACAACACGGTCTACGCGCGGCTGACCCTCGATCTCGGTGCGGAGAAGGTGGCCGCGATGGCGAACCGGCTCGGCATTCGTTCGTCGTTGAAGACCCGCGAGGGCGCGTACGTGCCGTCGATGGGCCTCGGGTCGATCGGCGTGTCGCCGCTCGACATGGCCTCGGCGTACGCGACGCTCGCAGCCGGCGGCATCTACTCGGAGCCGATGGCGATCACGAAGGTCGATTTCGCGGGTGGCGGCGAAGATCGGAACTGGGGCAGGCCGAAGCGGCATCGCGTGATCGCCGACTGGGTCGCGGCCGAGGTGACGCGCATCCTCGAGGAGAACATCCAGGCGGGAACGGGAGTCGGAGCGAACATCGGCCGGCCGGCAGGCGGGAAGACCGGGACGACCGAGAATCACGCGGATGCCTGGTTCGACGGGATCACGCCGACGCTGACGGCCGCCGTCTGGGTCGGCTACCCGCAGGCCGAGATCCCGATGGAGAACGTGCACGGGATCGCCGTCGCAGGCGGGACGTTCCCGGCCACGATCTGGAAGCTGTTCATGGACTCGGCGATCGGGCCGACGCCGGTCCGCGAATTCCCGCAGGCGACGTCTGAGCCGATCTGGCATTCCTGGACACCGGGGAGCTACGGAGGCCCACCAGCGCCGAGCTACTACTACAACTACCAGCCTCCGCCCGCGGAGCCGCCGCCACCGCCTCCGCCGGCCCAGCCTGCGCCGTCCACGCACCGGGCTCCCCCACCTCCACCGGCACCGAACCCGCCGCCGCCTCCGGCCGAGCCGCCTCCGGCCGCGCCTCCGCCGCCGCCTCCGCAGCCATAGTCGGCGACGCCGGCACGAGGCTGGCCGCGCGCGTGACGGCTCTCGCCGCGCCGCTCTTTCTCCTCGCGTGCGCGGTCCCCGACGGCGGGCTCTTCCGCGACGAGCGTTACCGGGACGTCCACATCTACGGGATCTACGCGGACGGTTTCCTGCGCGGCGACCTTCCGTACCGCGACGTCTTCGTCGAATACCCGCCCGGGGCGTTCGCGGTGTTCCTCCCGCCCGCCGTTCTCCCGGGCGGCGCTTACAACGCCGCGTTCAAGACGTTGATGGCGCTCTGCGGGATCGCGGCGCTCTTCGCCGTCGTGCTCACGCTCGTCACGCTCGGCGCGTCGAGGCATCGCCTCTACGCCGCGGCCGTCCTGTTCGCGCTGTCTCCGGTCGCGGTCGGGCCGATTTCCCTCAACACGTACGACCTCTTTCCGGCCGCGCTCACCGCGTGCGCGTTGGCCGCGGTCGTGCGCCGCCGCGAGGTTCTCGGCTTCGGGCTCCTCGGCCTCGCGGTGACGGCGAAGCTCTATCCGCTGGCCGTCGTCCCGCTCGCGGCGATCTACGTCTGGTCGATCGCGGGCCGCAGGCGAACGCTGCGCGGGCTCGGCGTCTTCGTCGCCGTCGCCTTGCTCGTCGTGCTGCCGTTCGCGATTCTCTCGCCGGGCGGTCTTTGGGACAGCTTCCATTCGCAGTCGGCTCGCGGCCTGCAGATCGAGAGCCTCGCTGCAAGCGTCCTGCTCGCAGCGGACCAGCTCGGCCTCTACGCGGCAACGATCGTGCGCGGCGCGACCGGAGCAGCGACGAGAGACCTCGCGGGCCCCCTCCCGGATGCGCTGGCGACGATCACGTCACTTCTGCAGGCGCTCGCGGTGGCCGCGGTCTGGTGGCTCTTCTGGCGCGGTCCTCGCTCGGCCGAGCGCCTCGTCCTCGCGTCGGCGGCCGCTGTGACCGGGTTTCTCGTCTTCAACCGCTTCGTCTCACCGCAGTACGTGGTCTGGCTGATCCCGCTCGTCCTGCTCCTACCCGGCGCGACGGGCCTCGCGGCGGTCGGCCTCGTCGGCCTCTCGCTCGTCCTCGCGCAGATCTGGTTCTTCCACTACAGCCACCTGTTTCAGCTGGAGGGCATCTCGTGGCTCGTCGCCGCCCGCAACGCGCTGCTGCTCGCGCTCTATGTGCTCCTCGTCGTGCGCTTGAAGACGAGCACGCCGTCCTCGGAGAAGACGAGGCGCCAGCTCGGGTTGCGTCGCAGGCGCGCGAGCGCCTCGGCCGTCGCCTCGGGATCCCAGCGGTCCGCGTAGCCGGGCTGCGTCTCGTCGGCCGCGATCCACTGCGCATCACGGATGTACGGGAAGCTGAGGAACCGCCTGCGCCCGGAGAGGTGCGAGCCGAGCGAGTTCGTCGCGCTCACCACCGCGCCGTCGGGGATCAGCTCGAGCGCGCGGTCCGTCACGCGGTCGTGCGTGGCCACGTGGGACGCGTACGCCCGGTAGGTCTGCCCTCCCGGAAGGTCTCTCCACAGAGGAACGGCTCCGAGGACGACGTTCGCCGCGACCATGGCGCCGACGAGCGTCATCGCAAGCGGCACCCGTAGGTGTGTGCGTGACCGCGTCAACCGCGCCGCGCCGAGCACGGTTGCGACGATCAGCGGCGGGATGAGGCCGGCCGTGTAGTGGTGGTGGATCGAGCTCTGCGTGTCCGTTGCGGAGAGCAGGTTCAGCCCGAGCTCGGGGAGCGCGGCGACGAGCGCGATCGGTGCTGCGAGAGCGAGCAGCAGGAGCGGCACGAACAGATCGAGGAGGTAGTGGACGCCGTCGCCGTCGAAGACCGTCGACAGGACCTTGCCCGGGTCCGTGACGGCCGTCCTGAGAATGCCGCCCGGCGAGTGCCCGAGGTCGCCGTAGCGCGCGTAGAAGCTCGACGAGGCGCCCTCGTTGAAGTGCGGCAGGACGAGCTCGACCGAGATCGTCGTCAACCAGACGCCGACGACCGCGATCGCGCCCCCGACACGCCAGCGCCGGCGCGAGATCGCGTACCAGACGCCCATGCCCGCGATCACGAGCGGGATCTCCTCCTTCGTCAACGCCGCGAGGCCGCCGAAGACCGCGAATGCCACGAGCCGGTCCTCGTCCAGGTACCAGAACGCGTAGAGCAAGAGCGGGCACGCGAGCGCCACCGGGTGGAACTCGTTCAGCGTCAGCCACTGCACGGCCGGGTACAGCAGGTAGGCGAGCGCGAATCCGAGCGCGGCCGGCTCGGAGCCGAGGTGCTTCCGCGCGAGCCAGAAGACGGGCAGCGCCCCGAGTGCGATCGCCACTGCCTGCGCCGCCACGAGCATCGCCGCGCTCGGCCAGGCCCACCACAGCGGCGCGAACGCGACGAGGATCGGATCGACGTGTGAGCCGAGCCGCGAGACCTGCTCGCCCTGGAGGTTCGTGATCTCGAGCGGGTGGCCGTGCGCGGTCGACCAGACCGCCTGAGCCATGTTCCCGAGGTCGAAGCGCCCCGTGTTGTACGCGCGGTACTGGAGGATCGAGAGCGCTCCGAACCCGGCGGCGTACGCGGCCGTGGCCGTCCAGAGCAGGACCTTGGGTCGCGGTCTCACACGAGGAGCTCGTCGAGCAGCGAGCGCCAGCGGGCACCCAGCACGTCTTCGCTCGCCCGCTCCTCGTAGACGGTGAGGCCTCCGCGGCTCAGCGACCGTGCAAGGTCGGGATCCGCCGCCAGGCGCCGCATCGCCTCGGCCAGCGCCGCTGGATCGCCGGGCGGGACGAGCAGTGCACTCTCCTCGTCACGGAGCAACTCCCGCGCAGCCGGCGTGTCCGCGGTGATGAGCGGCGCCCCGCAGGCGAGCGCGTGGTACGCCTTGTTCGGAATCACGCGCTGTGCCTTGTCGGACGTCCCGAAGATGCCGAGCGCGCAGCCGGCGCCCCAGTACTCGCGCGGCAGGTCGTCGTACTCGATCCATTCGACCCACTCGACGTTCGGAGGCCGGTTCTCCATGGCGCCGTCGAGTTGCCCGGAGCCGACCACGCGCACTGCGAGCTCCGGCGCCAGCCGAGCGGCTTCGAGGATCGTCTCGAGCCCGTGGAGCGGGATCAGCTTGCCGACGAAGAGCACGCGAAACGGCTCGTCGGGGCGCCAGCCGGCGTGGAACAGGCGATCCTCCGCTCCGACGAGGCAGACCTGCACCTTCTCGCGCGGGAGATCGCCGAGCTCCGCCAGGAAGTCCGCGTTCGCCTCGGTGTCGGCGACCACGAGGTCGGAGAGCCGAAGTGCGCGCCGGTCGACGACCCAGAGGACGCGCGCGGTGAAGAGCCCCTCGCGAAATCGGCTCCGATCTCCGACGAGCGTGTCGTGGAGCGAGATCAGCGGGTTGAAGACGAGCGGCCGCTTCCCCGCAACGCGCCGCGCGTGCGGGACGTCGAAGTGCCCGGGGTAGCCGACCATGACGACATCGAACGCGTCGTGGTTCGAATACCGCAGCCGCATCTCGGCGAGGAAGAGGCGAACCGCGACCGTCCAGCGAACGGCCCAGTTGTGCCGCCGCGCCTCGAACACCGGCTCGTGGTGCTCGGTCACCTGGACCCCGGCGCTGCGCAGCGCCGAGATCACCTGCGCGTTGCGCGGGTAGTCGCGCTCGTAGGTCCCGAAGTAGAGGACGCGCAACGTCAGTCGAGGATCTCGTCGACCAGCATCCGCTCGCGGTCTGCCGCGCCGCTGCGCTCCTCGTGGTGGCTCGTGACCATCTCGCTCAGCAGGCCGAGGGAGAAGAACTGCAAGCCCACCACGACGAGCAGGACGCCGAGCGTGAGCAACGGGCGCTGGCCGATCGCGTGTCCGGTCATCTTGAGCACGGTCAGGTAGACGAGGATCGCCGTTCCGACGCCACCGAGGACGAGGCCGAGCCCGCCGAAGAGGTGGAGCGGCCGGTGCCGGTAGCGGCCCATGAAGGTCACGGTCAGGAGGTCGAGGAAGCCGCGCAGGTAGCGCTCGAGCCCGTAGCGGGAGCTCCCGTGTGTGCGCGGACGATGGTTGACGGACAGCTCGGCGACGCGGAAGCCGCGGTAGTGGGCGAGGACCGGGATGAAGCGGTGCAGTTCGCCGTAGAGCGCCATGCCCTGGACGACCTCGGCCCGATAGGCCTTGAGGCCGCAGTTCATGTCGTGCAGCCGCAGGCCGGAGACGCGGCCGGTGACGGCGTTGAAGAGGCGTGAGACGGCGCGCCGGCGCAGGGGGTCGCGGCGCTCGACCTTCCAGCCGGAGACGAGGTCGAAGCCTTCGTCGAGCTTCGCCAGCAGGCGCGGGATCTCACTCGGGTCGTCCTGGAGGTCGCCGTCGATGGTGACGACGGTCTCGCCCTCGGCGTGCGCGAACCCGGCCGCCAGGGCCGCCGACTTGCCGAAGTTGCGGCGCAGGCGCACGACTTTCGTGTTCGGCGTGTGCGCGTGGAGCCTCGTCAGCGCGGCAAACGTCCCGTCCTGCGAACCGTCGTCGACGAAGACCGCCTCCCAGCTCTCTCCGCCCGGCTGAAGCGCGGCTTCGAGCTCTTCGTACAGGAGGGCGACGCTTCGCTCCTCGTCGTGCACGGGGACGACGACCGAGATCACGGCCGGAGCCTAGCCGGGTGACTACGGCGGAGGTGGTGGTGGCGGTTGCGGCGGCGGCGGTGGTGGCGGAGGCGGGGGTGGCGGCGGGGGCGGTGCCG